>OHWI01000426.1_pt1 | contig 13205 bp, 13 predicted proteins | sample 1579721 | NCBI WGS metagenome assembly OHWI01 (sample SAMEA3882529, study PRJEB24775) | human gut metagenome | biome: human-associated habitat; feature: intestine environment; material: feces | place: Netherlands | collected 2009/2010
CCATCTGCATTGAAAACGGACTGTCCATTGTAGAGAATCCGAAACTTCACGGAAAAAGCTATAACAAGTGGCTGGGAGATCAGGCAAAGCCCTCCCATCGGGAGCAGCTGCGGGTGATGATTGACCGTGCGTTGGAGCAAAAGCCCGCTGACTTTGACGCATTGTTGAAACTGCTTACAGAAATGGGCTGTGAAGTATCCCGGCGCGGGAAAGCAATCCGGCTCAAAGCACCCGGCTGGAAGAATGTAGCCCGCATGGATGACAAGCTGGGGGCCGGGTACAGTGAAGCGGAAATTCGTGCGGTGCTGGCCGGAGAAAAACAGCATACGCCCCGTAAAAAAAACCGTCGTGCAGCCGGAGCCGCCGAAGGTCAATCTACTGGTGGACATTCAGGTAAAATTGCAGGCCGGAAAGGGTGCTGGCTATGCTCGATGGGCCAAAGTTTTCAATCTGAAGCAAATGGCGCAGACCATGAATTACCTGTCAGAGCATAACCTGCTGGAGTATGCGGTTTTGGAAGAAAAGGCTGCGGCTGCCACGGCATATCACAATGAGCTTTCGGCGCAGATCAAAGCGGCTGAAAAGCGCATGGCAGAGATCGCTGTTCTGCGTACTCACATCGTAAATTATGCCAAGACCCGTGAGGTCTATGTGGCATACCGCAAGGCGGGTTACTCTAAGAAATTCCGGGAAGAACATGAGGAAGAAATTCTGCTCCACCAGGCTGCTAAGAATGCCTTTGATGAGATGGGCGTCAAGAAACTGCCCAAGGTCAAAGAGTTGCAGACGGAGTACGCGAAATTGCTGGAAGAAAAGAAAAAGACCTATGCCGAGTACCGGCGTTCCCGTGAGGAAATGCGGGAGCTTTTAACGGCAAAGGCAAATGTAGATCGAGTGCTGAAAATGGAGGTAGAACAGGATGTTGAAAAAGAAAAAGACCACGGCCAGCGGTAAGCTGGTCCTGGTCAAAAGCGTTCGCAGAACGCGCAGCCACAGAATGAAATTCTGTGTTCAAAGGGGCTTGGGGGCGCTGCCCTCAACAAGCAAGCGGAGAGGAAAATCACGGAGGGATTTTCTTCTCTGCGGGCCTGTGTGTATTAACACAGGCATTGCTTGCCACTTTTGTGGCCCTTCGTTTTTGACTTCTCGAAACCGCATAGATTCAAGACTTCTTGCGAGAAAAGGATGCTTATGATATATTATAGATAGTGTCGGCTAACCGATCTGTAATATTGAAAACATCGAGGGATGTCATGGATAATCAGCACCGCAATGAATGGTATGGCCTGGAGGCCACCATGTTCAAAAAATGTGATGGGTATAACTTAATCAATTATCAATGCGAAGGTACAGGAACGTGTCTGGACTATTCTCTTTTCCCAGGCATTGATCTGATCTTTATGGACTTCAACTGTTCGGATACGTTCCGGGAGCCAATGGTAAACCGGGACATTCTGGATATTCGCCATTACCGGCAGGGCCGGGTGGAGTTTGAATTTCAAAATCAAAAGGTCTTTCACATGAGGGAAAATGAGTTCTGCATCAATACTCTCACGAATATGCCCGCGAGCTATTCATTCCCGCTTGGAAAATGCAGCGGCGTCAGCTTTGTAATTGATCGGGATAGTTTAGACAGCGCCACGATCCAGCAGCTCTCTTTGTATGGGATTGATATAAAAAATCTTGGAAGGCATCTGGAGCTGGATGCTCATTGGTATATCTGCAAGACCCCGCAAAATCTGCTCCATATCTTTGATGAGCTGTATGAGGCAAAGGGAAAAGAATCTGCCGCGTATTTTCGCATCAAAATCCTGGAGCTGCTGTACCATGTTCAAAAGCTGCGGAGCGAGGACAGATATGTAGCGGTTTACTATTCCAAAGAACATATCGAAATTGTCAAGCAGGCCAGAAAGCTGCTGATTGGAGAATTGGAAACGAAGATCCCGCTGGAGTCTTTGATTGCAGGCGAAAACATCAGCATGGTAACATTTCAGGCCATCTTTAAGCAGGTGTATGGAGACAGTCCCTACGCACATTTGAAAAAGTACAAAATGAACTGTGCGGCGGTTCGGCTGCGCGAAGGAAAAGAAAGTATCAGCGAGATTGCAGTCTCATTAGGATATAGCAACGCCAGCAAGTTTTCAAAAGCCTTTCAGGATGTGTTTGATGTTCTTCCAAAAGATTACCGGCGTCAAAAACAATCCATTTAACTTTTGGGCTATTTTCGAGAAAAAATAAAATAATGGAGTAGAGAGGAACAAGTTTCTTCTCTATAATTTGTGGTGGGGTTAGACAATGCTAACCTCACCACTTTTTATTTCCCTATACCAAAACACAAGGAGGAATTTTCGACTATGGAAAAAACAACTGAACGACAGAAGTTTGGCATTCGTGACATTATGACGATTGCCGCAATGATGGTAATTACCTTTCTCGTTGCAATGATTATCGGCTCATTTACACTGCCCTTTCCGGCAGTGTATCTGTATGGCTCTGCTGGTATTGATGCTTTCATCGGCGCGATCTTTTATCTGGTCGCGGCGAACCGCGTCAACAAGCATGGCCTTCTGTTTGCGTGGGCCGCAGTCTATGGCCTGATTCAAGGCGTCATGGGCTATATGTTCCTAATCCCATATTTCCTGGTGGTGGCGGTTATCGCTGAACTGACTATGATTGGCAAGGATACATACCGTAATGCTGTCCGCAACAGGATCGGCTGGACGGTCAATGCCATCGGCAACTTTGTTGGCTGCGCCGTACCGCTGTGGTGGGCCTGGGACAGCTATCAGGAAATGGCTGTGAGCAGTGGTTTTGATGCCAACACACTGAATATGCAGTTCTCTATGGTGACTTCTCCGGCGCTCATGCTTTTAGGTATTGTCATTACTGCGGTTCTCGCAATTCTTGGTACGTTGTTCGGCCAGCGCCTGCTCAGAAAGCATTTCCAAAAAGCTGGCATTGTAGGATGATGGCCGGAGAAAAAAAGCAAAGGCGGATTGACCGGATTGACGGGCGCACAGTTCTTTTCCTGACGCTGTGCGCCTGCCTTGTGACTTTCCTTACCACGAGTTTTTGGGGACATGGGATTTTTACCTTTTGGATTTTTCTGATCCTGTGCTGGTTCGGCTTGTATAAGCAGGCTATTGGATGCTTTGCGGTCTATTTGGTAGCGATTGTATGGCTGATGATCGAGACAAAGTATCAGATCAGTATCCCATCACCGCTGTTACTCAGCATGATTTACAAGCTGCTGCTCCCCGCTATGCCAGCCTATCTTCTGGCGAAAATCCCGTCCGGGAAGCTGACAGCCAGCTTGAGGAAAATGCCGATCCCCACCCGTATCATGCTTGTTTTGATCGTCATGCTCCGCTTTGCTCCGACTGTGCTGCATGAATTTGGAGAAGTCAGGGAAGCCATGAAAATCCGTGGCTTCTTAAAATCGGTTGGCAATGTTTTGAGGCATCCAATGGACACATTGGAATACGCCATTGTTCCGATGGTGTTCCGCTCCTTAAAGATCGCGGACGAGTTAGCCGCTTCTGCCATTGTCAGGGGAATTGAAAGCCCCTACAAGAAAGAAAGCTACTATGTCAGCCGGATCGCTGCGCTGGATTACTATTTGATTGTTGTCAGCGTGGGAGCTGCCGTGTGCTGCTGTCTTTTATAGGAGGAATGGAATGGGAAAAGAAATTATGATCCGTGACCTGACCTTTTCCTATGGCGGGAACGGAAATCAACTGGAACATATATCGTTAGACATTGCCGCCGGGGAGGTCATTGTTATGACCGGCCCATCAGGAAGTGGGAAAAGCTCTTTGACGAGAGTGATTAACGGCCTGATCCCCTACTTTTACGAGGGGAAATTGAGCGGCGAGGTTTTTGTGGACGGAAAACCGCTGAAAAAGATTCCATCCTGGGAGCGCGGCAAAATCGCGGGAAATGTTTTTCAAGACCCCAGGAGCCAGTTTTTTGCCAATGAGGTAGCTGGTGAGATTGCTTTCGGCTGTGAGAACTATGGGTATTCCCATGAGGACATTCAGAACCATGTTCACCGGGCAGCGGCAGACATCAAAATTCAGGACATTCTGGATCACAGTCTGCACAGCCTGTCTTATGGGATGCGCCAGAAAGTTGCGATTGCGTCTGCGGAAGCGATTGACCCGGAAATCTATGTCATGGATGAACCGTCCGCCAATCTGGATATTGCATCTACCTACCGCTTTGCAGACATTATCCGCGCTTTGAAGCAGCAGGGAAAAACCATCATTATAGCGGAACACCGGCTTTACTATCTAATGGATCTGGCAGACCGTTTCCTGTGTGTGCAGAAAGGGAAAATTGTGCGGGAATTTACCGCGCAGCAGATGAAAGTCCTGTCCAATGAGGAAATCCGGGCGCTGGGGCTTCGCACTCCTGACCTGCACCAGATCGAGCAGGCAGAAATCCCGTCTGCGGCAACCAGCGAGGTTGTTCTGGAAGTGAAAAAGCTGAACCACTCTTTTGGTGAGACGATTGTGGCAAAGGATGTTGACTTTCAATGCCGCAAGGGAGAAGTGGTAGCCCTGATTGGCCCTAACGGGACGGGCAAAAGCACCATAGGACGAATCCTGGCAGGGCTATTGAAAGAGAAATCCGGCGAAGTCGTTTTGTTCGGAAAGCATTGTAGATCGAAAGGCCGCTTGGGAAAGGTCTGGTACATTCCCCAAGATTTAGACAGCCAGCTTTTCGGTGAGGACCTGCTGGATGAACTGACTACCGGCGCAGAGGTCAGCCCAGAGCGGAAAAAAGCGGCGGAGGAAATTCTGGAGGCCCTGGAGCTGATGCCGTTTGTCAAACAGCATCCCTCCACGCTGTCAGGAGGGCAAAAGCAGCGGCTGGCCCTTGGCGTGGCGCTGATGCACGAAGCGCCGATCATCGTACTGGACGAACCGACAAGCGGGCTGGACGGTACGAATATGCGGAATGTCAGCCGGATGATCCGCAAGCTGGCAAAGATGGGGCGCACCATTATCGTCATTACCCATGACGCGGAGTGTGCGCTTGCCTGCTGTGAGCGGGCAATACGCCTGGAGAACGGCTGCATTACCGATGATTTTCAAATCAGAGGTGCAGAGCTTCTTTTAGACAAAATTGGATATGACAAAAAGGAGGGTTAGAAATGGCACAGCAAAACAAAAAGCAGCCGAAAGCGAAAACCGGACTGGCACGCTGCCTGGAACTGGCTTCCGGCCATAAAGGGCTGGTGTTCCTGGCAGGTTTTTTGGCGGCGCTGGCTGCGATCTGTTCTTTTGTACCGTACTTATCAATCTACTACATCATTCGGGAAATCCTGTTTGTTTACCCGGATATGTCGCTCTTGAATGTTTCTACGATTTCGACCTGGGGATGGCTGACCCTGGCTGGAATTTTGGGAAACATCGTATTTTACTTTTTTGCCCTGTTGTGTTCCCACGTTGCGGCGTTTGGAACGCTTTATGAATTGAAGGTAGCCTTTGCCGACCACATCATGCATATTCCCCTTGGGTATCATCTGACCCTGGGCAGCGGCAAAATGAGAAAGATCATGGACGAAAACATTGAAAGCGTTGAGAAATTCATCGCTCACCAGCTCCCGGACTTTGTGGCATCGCTGGTCGCACCGCTTGTTCTGGTCATCATTCTTCTCGGAATTGACTGGCGGTATGGAGTGGTTTGCCTGGTCGGTATTGTTCTGGCCTTTATTGTGCAGTTTGCAGGCTTCAACGGAGAAGCAAAGGAAAAAATGCACCGTTTCCAGACCGCTCAGGAAAACATGAACAGCGCCTCCGTGGAATATGTGCGCGGTATGTCGGAGATCAAAGCATTTAATCAGACCGCCGATTCCTTTAAGCGGTTGAGCAAATCCATTACAGACTATACCTCTTTCGTGTTGGAATACGCATTGGGCTGGCAGAACTGTATGCCTGCTTTTACCACGATCATCAACAACATTTATCTGCTTTTGATTCCGGTGGGTGTTCTGATCGGGATGCATACTACGGATTTCAGGGAGTATTCGCTGACATTCATTTTCTATCTGATTATTGTCCATGCGATTTCCGGTGTTCTGAATAAGATCATGTATATCTCGGAGTCCTTTACGCAGATTGACGGCAGCGTGGAGCGTATGGATGAAATCCTGCGTATCCCGGTCCTGCCCGAAAAGAGTACGGCGGCAACAATCGAAAACTATGGGATTGCTTTCCGGGATGTCAGCTTTTCCTACGAAGCCGATTCCCAGGTCAAGGCCCTGTCTCATGTTTCTTTCTTTGCGGATCAGGGCAAGGTGACAGCCATTGTCGGCCCCTCCGGTGGCGGTAAGAGTACCATCGCCAGCCTGATCTCCCGGTTTTATGATGTGACGGACGGAAGTATTCAGATCGGCGGCGTTGACATTCGGGACATTCCGCTGGATGCGCTGATGGATAAGGTCAGCTTCGTATTTCAGGATACGTTCCTGTTCAAGCAGAGCATCCTGGATAACATCCGTATGGGAAATCCAGATGCTACGGAAGAACAGGTGATTGCGGCGGCAAAGGCTGCAAGATGCCATGAATTTATTGAGCAGCTTCCGAACGGGTATCAGACTGTAATCGGCAGTACCGGCGTCCATCTTTCCGGTGGTGAGCGCCAGCGGATTGCCATTGCAAGGGCTATCGTAAAAGACGCGCCCATTATCGTTCTGGACGAGGCAACTGCGTTCAGCGACCCGGAGAACGAGTACCTGATTCAAAAAGCCTTTGAAAAGCTGATTCAGAATAAAACGGTTGTAATGATCGCCCATCGCCTGTCTACGATTCGTAATGCTGACCAGATCCTTGTCATGGAAAAGGGCTGTCTGATTGAATCCGGCACCCATGACGAGCTGTTGAAGAAGGACGGAAAATACGCGCAGATGTGGAGCAGCTATACGGAGTCGATCAACTGGAAAATTGGTACAGGAAAGGCGGTGTGATCTATGAGTAAGCTGAAAGAAAAGTTAATGCTGTCGGAGAAAGGCTACTCCGACCTGAAAAAAGCGATTACGGCCTGCACAATAACTAATATTGCGCTGTTGCTTCCGTCTATGGTAGCCTGCCTGCTCTTTTGGGAGTTGTTAAAGCCATTTACTGGGGAAACAATTTCGTGGGCCGCATTGTGGAAATTGCTCGGCTTGGGGCTGGTGGCGGCTATTCTGGTGTTTCTGGCTGCGAAAAACGATTATAGGAAAACCTATATTGCTTCCTATAAGGAGGCCAGCACGACCAGACTTCGGATCGCGGAGCATCTTCGCAAGCTCCCCATGAGCTTCTTTAACACAAAGGATTTGTCCGACATTACCACAAACATGATGGCGGATTGCAGCAGCATGGAATCCATGCTCAGCAGTACCATCCCGCCGCTGATTGCGAATATAATCTCTGTTACTCTGACTTGTATTTGTCTGGCGTTTTTTGATTGGCGCATGGCCCTTGCGATTTTCTGCACGATGCCGGTTACATTCCTTATCATCTTGGGCGGGCGCAAGCTGCAACTTCATCTGTTTGACAAACAGGTGGATGTGAAACTGGAGGCGTCCAGCCAGATTCAGGAATACCTGGAAGGTATTAAGATCATCAAATCTTGTGGTCTTGGCGGTTCCCGCTTTGATGCGTTGGATAAAGCACTCCAGGCCATGAAAAAAATCGCCATTAAAGTGGAACTGGCCTCCGGTATTCTGGTTCAGGGAGCCAGCCTGATCCTGCAAGCAGGGCTTGGCATTACTATTTTCATTGGAACGGTGCTGATAACCGGCGGCAAAATCGAATTGCTCCCTCTGCTGGTGCTGCTCATGTTCTCTACGCAGATTTACGGCCCGATCCTTGCCATTCTCTCACAGTTGACTTCTCTGTTTCATTTGGAGACTGTCACCAACCGTATGCGTACCCTGCTGACCACGCCCGCTATGGAGGGCGAGGATAAGGATGTATCCAAGTATGACATTGAACTGAAAAATGTCACTTTCGGATATAACCAGGACGATGTTATCAAGGATGTGTCTTTTTCTATTCCTGCTGGCAGCGTAACGGCCCTGGTAGGGCCTTCCGGCAGCGGCAAAAGCACAATTTCCAAACTCATTGCCCGCTTTTGGGATGTAAGAAAAGGTCAGATTTCCATTGGTGGTATGGATGTTCGCACCATTGAACCGGAACACCTGATGCGCTGTATGTCCTTTGTATTTCAGGATGTGACCTTGTTCAACGACACTGTTTTTAACAATATCCGTGTAGGCAACATGAACGCTACCGAGGAGCAGGTCATGGCGGCGGCAAAGGCGGCATACTGTGACGAATTTATCCAGAGATTGCCGGACGGTTATCAGACTGTCCTTGGAGAAAACGGCAGCACTCTTTCTGGTGGTGAGCGTCAGCGGATTTCCATTGCCCGCGCTCTGCTGAAAGATGCCCCGATTATTCTTCTTGATGAAGCAACAGCATCTCTTGACCCGGAGAACGAGGTTTTAATCCAGCGGGCCATTGCAAAGCTGGTGGAGGGTAAGACGGTCATTATGATTGCTCACCGGCTTCGTACCGTTGTGGATGCCGACCAAATTCTCGTTCTTGATAACGGTAGACTGGTGGAACACGGTACACATGATGAATTGATGAAAAAGAACGGATTGTACCATAAACTGTTCCATATCCAACAGGAGAGTCTTGGTTGGGCTGTGTAAATTGTTTTAGAAGGGAGATGTTCCATGAAACTTCATGCGTCCGGGGAGGACTATCTGGAAACCATTCTTGTTCTTCAAAAGAAACTCGGTATGGTACGCTCCGTAGATGTGGCCCGGCACATGGAGGTGTCAAAGCCCAGCGTGTGCCATGCGGTGGCGACCCTGCGGGACGGGGGCTTCCTGACAATGGACAGCGACTATTTCCTGCACCTGACCGACGTGGGCCGGGAAGTGGCGGAGCAAATCTACGAAAAGCACCGCTTCTTTACCGACCGGCTGATCGAGGCCGGCGTAGACCCGGTAACGGCGGAAAAGGACGCCTGCCGGATGGAGCATGTCATCAGCCAGGAGTCCTTCGAGCATCTGAAAAATGCTTACAAAACAAAAGAAGAATAAACTGCCCGCATAGCAAACGGGTGAAACAGTAACGCGGCCGGGCACATCGAACCCGACCGCGTTACTCGTCTTTCTGGAAGGCTTCCGCCTGTTTGCAAAGCGCAATATATTTTTCAATTTCCGCCTCACTTTTCCCGGCAAAGAAGTCTACAACTGTTTTTGAAACCGTCTGATTTACCATGTCTGGAAAAATGGCAGCATCCACGCTGATATTTAACTCTTTGGCGACAAGAGCCACCGTTTCAAATTTGGGGTTACTCTGGCAGGTTTCCAAATCTATGATTGTACGGGCGTTCATATTGAGCCGTTCAGCCAATTTTCTCTGTGTCAAATGCTGCCGCTTACGTTCTGACCGCACTTTCCATGCAAACAAGTCAAGAGGATTGTTCACTATACATCACCTCTACCTCATTGTAGGGTGTGCTATCGCTCATATAAATAACCATACAACTCACATTGTGTGAGTTATAGCTCATAATTTGAAGCAAAGAGCTATATGGATAAGAGTATCAAAATAAAGGAGCGCAAAATAAAATGGGGCTTACCGCCCACTCGAAAAGCCCTAACACCAATTAAAAAAATATTCAAATAACGTAGGGGCGAGCCATACTCATAGAAGTGAGTTGTGGCTCGCTTTTTATATACTTCAATTCACATCCGATAAAGCCCCGCATTTTGACAACCTACGATTGGGTATCGGATGCCGTTCTCCGCCTCGTTTTGCTCCGGCCTATAAACCCGAACAGAACGAAAGGAACAATTCTATGAACGGCAGGAAAAATTTTCATACCAATCTTAAAAATCAGCCAAATGAACCCGTTGGTGAACGAGTAGTGAGCGAAAGGGGAAGAAAAGAACTGCCTCCCGGCACGAAGGGAGGTGAGAACTTGAAACCAAATCGCTACTACGAACACAAGCAGCACGCCTTTGACAGCTATTGCAAAAAGGTGTTGAAATGCGAGGCATGTAACGGCTATCGGCAGATCAGCCGTCATCAAAAACGTTTTGCATCTTTGGAAGAACTGTCCGAGGCAGATGTGGCCCAGCTTGCAGTTTACGATCGTTACTCATGGGAGTATACGGCTTTTCCCGTGGGAAATGCTGTTGTGCTAATCGAGAACGACCGATTGGCCACAGCACTTCTACGGCTGTCACCAAAAGACCGGGAAATTTTTATGATGCACTGGTTTCTATGGATGACAGACGAACAGATAGCAAAGTGCATGGGCATGGCCAGAAGAACGGTCAATACTCGCAGGTATAAAGCCTATCGGCTGCTGAAAAAGCTGATGGGAGGTGAAGCGGATGACTAAATCTGCGCACACACGGGCATCGCTGCTTCCTTACCCGATAATCGCTGCCGCTGTTGCAGGAGACGCCGAAGCAGTGAGCCGGGTAGTCCGGCATTATTCTAGCTACATTGCTGCACTGTCAACTCGGACGAGCTATGGCTCTGACGGCTATCCTCGCCTGCAAGTTGATGAAGAACTGCGCAATCGTCTGGAAGCAAAACTGATAATTGCTATCCTTGATTTTGACTTGACCTGATTCAACGTAGGCATCGTGTGCTGTTCCCCTTTCCATACGGTGCCTTTTCTAGTTCTTTGACAAAGAAAGCCCGCAGGACAATGGCGGTGCATTATAGGGCAAACGGATACGTTGCTGTCTGTATCGAGCCGGACGGCGGGTGCGCCACGATGCTTTTCTCTGAAAAGTGGAGCGATCATCACCACGCCGCAATGCAAGCGCGGCTGCTTGCGGGCCATGACATACAGACAGGCTGATACTCCCTTACCGTCAAAGTCCGAGCGTTCAGAGCGTCGCAGGCAATGAGTAGGGCTGCATGAGGAATGCAGGGGTGAGATTCCCGTGGGCTGCTGCCAGCAGCCGTCCGTTGGCTCATTTTTTGATTTTTAAGAAAGGGGATTTTTACGATGCAAGCGAAAAAGACAAACCCTGAAAAAACAAAAAATCCAGAGATGCTTACTCTGGATTCGACTTATCGTATTGGCAATCGCTCCTTTATCGTTGAGCCGGTGTTCAAAGAAGAAAGCTCCCAGACCTTAGGAGAAGTTCTTCTCCGGCTGATGAAATCCGAAAGCGAAAAATTATAATGACCTTTCGGGAGGCAGCGGACAGAGAAAGCGGATTGTGTTATAATATAGGTGTACAAGTGAATTTGCTATTCGACTGTCCCAAGAAAGGAGCGAGTATGAAACAGTCGAGTAACAAGAAATCCCGTGAAGCAACCGCTTTTCTCTATGAGCGTCTTTCCCGTGATGATAATTTGGAGGGCGAGAGTTACAGCATCGGCAACCAAAAGAAACTGCTCACCAAAGTTGCAAAGGAAAAAGGCTATACCAATCTGGTTCACTTTCTGGATGATGGCATTTCCGGCGTGACCATGAACCGTCCCGGTTTCGTTGAAATGATGCAGCAGCTTGAACAAGGGAAAGCCTCCGCTGTGTTCGTCAAAGACCTTTCCCGTCTGGGCCGAAACTATATTGAGGTCGGACGGCTGACAGAAGAATTTTTCCCGGACCATGACATCCGACTTGTTGCCGTTTCGGACAACATCGACACGGCCGAGGGAGAAAACGAACTGGCACCCATCCGAAACCTGTTCAATGAGTGGTATGCCCGCGACATCAGCAAGAAACGCCGTATCAGTAATAAAATCAAAGGCAACTCCGGCGAACCGATGGGACTTCCTCCCTATGGGTATATCAAGGACCCGAACAATCCCAAGCATTGGGTCATTGATGAAGAAGCTGCACAAGTTGTCCGGCGCATTTTTGATATGACGTTGGAGGGCTTTGGCACGGAACAGATTGCCACCCAGTTTGAAAAGGAAGGCATCCTGACGCCGCAGGCCTACTGGATTCAGAAAGGCATCGGCCGTCCCGGAAAGACCAAGACGCGCCCCGCCACCAAGTGGAATGGCTCCACGATTACCCATCTTCTGTACCAGCAGGAGTATTGTGGTGATGTTCTGAACTTCAAAACCTACTCCAAGTCCTACAAGAACAAGAAGCGGATTCATAACGACCCGGAAAATTGGGTGGTGTTCCAAGATGTTCACGAACCCATTATTGAACGTGCCGTGTTTGAGCAGGTACAGCAGAAACGCGGAAAAATGCGCAAACGTCGTACCAGCAACGGAGAACACAATATGTTCTCTGGCTTACTTGTCTGCGCAGACTGCGGCTGCAATCTGCACTTCCACTTCAATCAGGGCAACCCGGAAATCAAGTATTTCAACTGCTCCAACTACAAGGGCAACCGTGGCACCTGCCAATCCACCCACTACATCCGGGTAGACTTTCTGGAAGAAGTGGTGCTGGGCGAGATTCGGCGGCTGACCAAGTTTGCCAGCCTCTATGAGGACGACTTTTTGAAGGCTGTTATCGGGCACTCCCAGCAGGCAGACGAAGCCGACCGCAAGCTGAAAGAGAAAGAGTTGAAAGCACTCCTTGCCCGTGATGAAGAACTGGACGGCCTCTTTGAGCGCATCTATGAGGACAATGTTTCCGGCAAGATCTCTGATGAACGCTTTTCCAGAATGTCCCGGAGATATGAGGACGAGCAAAAGGAGCTGACCGAGAAAATCAAACAGCTCCGCTCCGAAATCGAAAAGCAGAGCAGCCGCACCATGACAACGGATATGTTCATCAGTCTGGTTCGCAAGTACACCAGAGCAAAAAAGCTGACACCCCGGATGCTGAATGAACTGGTGGAAAAAATCGAAGTGTTCAATGCAGAAAAGGTCAACGGTGTATGGGAGCAGCGGCTCCGCATTCACTACAACTGTGTGGGCACCATCGAGATTCCAAGCGCACTTCCTTTGCCGACACCCGATGTATCGGTGAATACAAGAAAAGGCGTAGTTGTGAACTACGCCCCCTGTGATGTCGCTATTTAGCAAATAAAAAATGACGAATGTTCTTTGACAGCTAAATGCTGTAAGAACATTCGTCATGGTGCGGATAAGAGGACTTGAACCTCCACCGAGTTGCCCCGATTAGAACCTGAATCTAACGCGTCTGCCAATTCCGCCATATCCGCATATTCTGTTTTGTTTGCGAGCTGTGTTGCTCGG
>OHWI01000447.1_pt1 | contig 12509 bp, 9 predicted proteins | sample 1579721 | NCBI WGS metagenome assembly OHWI01 (sample SAMEA3882529, study PRJEB24775) | human gut metagenome | biome: human-associated habitat; feature: intestine environment; material: feces | place: Netherlands | collected 2009/2010
CGAGCTCTTCGTCAACGGCAAGAGCCAGGGTCGCAAGAAGCATGACAAATCATCACGCCTCGACCGCTACCGCCTGCGCTGGAACGACGTTGTGTACCAGCCGGGCAACATAACCGTAGTGGCATACGACGCTAAAGGCAACGCCGCAGATACCCTGACGGTAAAGACCGCGGGCGAACCGGCACGGATTGTGCTCAATGCCGACAGGCAGACTATATCGTCAAAAGGCCGTGACCTGTCGTTCGTAACGGTAAGCCTCGTTGACAAAGACGGCAACCCATGCCCCACGGCAGACAACGAAATGGCTTTTGACGTTAAGGGAGCAGGCTCGTTCCGCGCTGTATGCAACGGCGACGCGACATCGCTCGTGACGTTCAATTCGCACCAAATGCCATTGTTCAGCGGCAAGCTGGTTGTAATAGTTGAGGGTGAACAGCCAGGAACGGCTACGCTGACGGTTAGTTCGGAGGGACTGCCTGACGCAACACTGCCGATTGAAGTCAAATAATAATTGACATATCTCCACGTAAAACAGGAAGTCGACGGATACGCATAAACCGTCGACTTCCTGTTTTGCGTATTTCTTGCAACGGTCTGCGCCATACCGTTCTTTACACTACCACACAAATGTATGCGCCACTCTTATTTCAGTTAAATTAACAATAGCATGATGACGGCTTAACATCAGCATTTAACATAATGCAGGGTCGTGAGAGGACATGAATACGGCAGACTTCCGGCGAATAGACATCAAACATTTGTTCGGATATGTTATTCGTCGCAAGGCAAGGGAAAATACAAGGCTAAAGACGGCCTTCGGACATGCCATTAACGGCCTTTGGCAACGCCAAACACGGTCTTTTATACTTCAATATACCGTATTTTACATTGCCTTTGATATGGGAATAATTGTTCATCGAGCATAACATGCTTATTACCAAGCCATTACACACAGTGTAAAAAAGCGGTATTTTTCGGTAAACGGCCGCCAACGCCATCGCGATACGTATTTAACATGAGTTAATTAACACGTGTACTTGAATTTTGCTTAATAATAGTTAAACACCATGTCGCCAACGAAAAAATAACAAACTGAAACAAGTACAATAAAGACGGAATAACGTCGTTATTCTAAACGGTATAGGAATAATGATCAAACACTAACCGAAATATGAACAAACTGTTAACTAAATGCTGCCTGGCAACGCTGTTGCTGGCGGGACTCGGCGTAGCCACGACCGCCAAAGCAGGCAAGGAAAAGCAGGTGTATATCCCTATGGACTACTCCACATGCGGATACCACGCCTCCGAAACGGCTATACCTGACGTAGCCAATGCCGTATATGTAGAATGTAGTGACGGAGACATGCACGACATACTGCAAAAGGCAATAGATTACGTGTCGTCACTGAAACCCGACAAAAACGGCCGCCGAGGCGCCGTGCTGCTGGGTGCCGGCACTTTCAATATCGACAAGCCGCTACGCATCTGCGCTTCGGGAGTAGTACTGAGAGGCTCCGGACAAGACAAGACAACGATAGTCAAGCGCGGAATAGACCGCGGGGCGCTGCTCTACATCGAGGGAGACATGAGCATGAGCTGCGGAGACACCATTGCGATTGACGGCACAAAAACTCCCGCCGGGGCAACAACGCTCACAATCGCGTCGGCAAAAGGCCTGAAGACAGGCGACAGGATAAGGATTGTAAGACCGTCGACAAGGGAGTGGATAGAGTCTCTTGGATGTTACGACTTCGGCGGCGACCTTGACTATACAGGCTGGAAACCTGGCGACATCGACATTACATGGGATAGAACCATCGTATCCGCTACGGGTAACGACATAACCATTGACGCTCCTATAACCACCACCCTTGACCAAAAATACGGCGGCGGATACTTAATAACCGGATACAACCAAGGCGAAATAACCGAATGCGGCATTGAGAACATGACACTTGTATCCGAGCACAACACGTGGAATCCCAAGGATGAAGACCACTGCTGGGACGCTATATGGATGGACAATACGCGCGACTGCTGGGTAAGACGAGTAAACTTCAGGTCATTCGCAGGCAGCGCCGTAAACATACAGAAGAACACAAGCCGCATCACGGTTGAAGACTGCATCGCTTCAGAGCCGGTATCAGAAGTAGGCGGATGGCGACGCGGCGTGTTCATCACCCGCGGGCAGCAGACACTGATACAGCGCTGCGTATCACGTAAGGGCATACACGACTTCGCGGCTGGGTTCTGCGCTGCAGGGCCCAACGCCTTCGTACAGTGCGAAGGTGAGGAAAGCCTCGGCTTCAGCGGCAGCATAGGGTCATGGGCAGCCGGCCTTCTGTTCGACATTGTGAACATCGACGGTAACGACATAGCCTTCAAGAACCTTGAACAATTCCAGTTCGGAACAGGCTGGAACTCAGCCAACAGTATGATGTGGCAATGTACCGGCTCAACGCTTTGGTGCTATTCGCCCGACGCCGACAACCGCAGTAGCGCCAATGGCTGCTGGGGAACACTGACCGGCAACGCCGAATGGACAAGCAGCAACGAGCACGTACAGCCACGAAGCCTGTTCTACGCACAGCTGGAGAAGCGCGTGGGTGAAGGCAAGGCCATCAACGGATACATCCTGCCGAGAAGCACTAACGCAACAAGCAGCCCCGAAATAGAACAGGCACAGGAAATGGCAAGACAGTCGCTGACTGTTCCGAGACTGACACTCGAGATGTGGCTCGACTCCATCCCTTATACGGCAAGTACCGACCCCGCCGGCGTGAAAGACATTAAAAATGTAAAATTGAAAAACAACAAAGTCGCGAAGGATATTGCCCAAGCACCTAAGTTCGCCATAACCAACGGACATATCACAGCAGACGGACGCCTCGTTACCGGCAACAGATACCATATACCATGGTGGGCAGGCAGAGTGAAAGACAGTTTCGTAAAGAAAGGCGCAAAACCTGCCATCACAAGATTCGTGCCCGGACGCGAAGGCTTAGGCTGGACAGACCGTATAGATTCAGTAGTAAACTACCTGAAGACAAACGGCTACTGCATGCTCGACCACAACTACGGATTGTGGTATGACTTACGCCGCACGGACCATGAGCGTGTGCGCCGTGCCGACGGCAATGTGGAAGCGCCGTTCTACGAACAGCCATTCTCACGCACGGGCAAAGGCACCGCATGGGACGGACTTAGCCGATATGACCTGACAAAGCCTAATCTTTGGTACTGGTCGCGCCTGAAAGAGTTTGCTGAAAAAGGAGCAAAGCAGGGACTCATGCTGTTCCACGAAAACTATTTCCAGCATAACATCATCGAGGCAGGCGCCCATTGGGTAGATTGCCCATGGCGTCCGGTGAACAACATAAATGGCACTGATTTCCCGGAACCCGTACCATTCACCGGCGACAAGCGTATTTTCATGGCCGAACAGTTCTACAACGTGGATAATCCTAAACTCCGCACGCTGCACAAACAGTACATTCGCCAGTGCCTCGAGAACTTCAAGGACGACGATAACGTAGTTCAGTTAATCAGCGAAGAATATACCGGACCGCTGCATTTCACACGCTTCTGGCTTGAGACAATAGCCGAATGGGAGGCCGAGACGGGCCGTCATCCACTCATAGCGCTCAGCTGCACAAAGGACGCCCAGGACGCGATACTGGCAGACCCGGAGCTGTCTAAGGTCGTGGACATCATCGACATCCGCTACTGGCACTACAACACCCAAGGACTTTGGGCTCCGCCCGCCGGAAAGAACATGGCCCCACGCCAGTTTATGCGCAAGATGAAGGTTGGCAAGACAGGATTCGCCGAGGCATACAAGGCCGTAAAGGAATACCGCACAAAATATCCAGACAAGGCCGTAACATTCTTTGCCCAGCAATACCCGCAGTACGGATGGGCCATACTGATGGCCGGAGGCTCATGCCCCAACGTGCCTGTAAAGGACGGGAAGTTCCTTTCTGACGTGGCAAAGATGGCATACATAAGCGGTGAAGGCGACTCCAAACAACAGATGATAGGCTCACCCGAAGTAGGATACGTAATTTATTCACATGACGGACATCCTAACATGAACGGTATCGAACCGGGCACTTACGCCACATACGCCATCGACGTACAGGATGGAAAGGTAGAGAGGCTCTCGAAAAAAGAAAAACTTGACGGTTCCTCTACCATTACCAACTTCGGCAATGATAAAGTATTGTGGTTGGAAAAATTATAATCCGATATTCGGATTAACTGACAACAGGTATCGGTTGTAATGGCCGATACCTGTTTTTCGTATTTATAAACCGATTTTTACCACTAATTTAATGCTTTCGCTCCTAATTTTGCACCAAAACAACTAAAACCTATGATTAACTTTACCGAACTTTACGACAAAACCATAGACAAGCTTTTCGCCTTTGGTGAAAAATTCACGAGCGACCGTGAAATGATAAAAGACTGCATACAGGACGTGTTCGTAAAACTATACACGAAGAAAAACGAGCTCGACACCGTGATTAACATCGAGTCATACCTGTACGTCTCACTGAGAAACAGGATAAATGATGAATTCCGCCACAACAACCACACGTACGAAAACGAAATCAACGATAACAACATTAAAACGCTTTTCGACGAGAGCGATGCGTTCAACCTGGAGTGTATTGAAGAAGAACGTAAGAAAACGGACAAGTTGAACGAATTTGTAAAATGCCTGTCGCCACGCCAGCAACAAATAATACACCTTTATTATATAGAGCAGCGCAAGTATGACGACATTTGCCGCATAATGGGCATAAATTACCAGTCGGTAAGGAACTTAATGCACCGCAGCCTACTAAAATTACGCTTCATGGCAGCAAAAACCGAAGCTATATAAGAGTACAAAGCTAATTGTTTGCCGTCAATATTAAAAATGACTAAAGATGGCAAACGAACAGGAAATACAACAGATAACCGACATGCTGAATTGGACTGGACAGGAAAACGAAACTGCGCTAAGCCCAATGGAGAAAGACGAGCTTAAAAAAAGGATACAAGATGCGATAAACCGCATACAAAACGGCAATACATAGTTAATCATTTCATAACCTACCATGACGAGAACGGCCCCAGAGTAATAATACTCAAGGGACCGTTCGCAATTTATGGAAATAGATTTGTTGATTTATCCACCAAGGTATTTATTCACTACGCATGGTCTTTATATTGCCGTCAGAGTCCATATCAAGCTCCATAACCTTAACGCTGCGCAACCAAGTCACGCCGTTTGAAGGAACACAATCATGATGGAACAAATACCATTTACCTTTATATTCTACTATTGAATGGTGAGTTGTCCACCCGACAACAGGTTCAAGGATTACTCCTTTATATGTAAACGGCCCGTAAGGATTGTCGCCTACGGCATAGCAAAGTAAATGGCTATCTCCCGTAGAATATGAAAAATAGTACTTACCGTTTACCTTATGCATCCATGAGGCCTCGAAGAATCTGTGTGGATCATCAGCCCTCAAGGGTTTGCCATTCTCGTCTATAACCAATACCTGACGCGGCTCTTCCGCAAACTGGAGCATATCGTCGGTCATTTTAGCGACACGCGACGGCAAGGCATTTTCGTCTCCTTCAGGCAGGTATTCCTTTCCCATAGCCTTGTTTTCCTTGTAACGCTGTAATTGTCCTCCCCACAAGCCACCGAAATAGGTATATACCGAGCCGTCATCATCCTTAAAGACACACGGGTCTATCGAATAAGAGCCACGTATTGGGTCAGGCTGTGCTTTAAAAGGACCTTCAGGGCGGTCGGACACAGCAACTCCAAGATGGAACACATCATTTTTGTCCTTTGCGCTGAAGATGAGATAATACTTACCGTCTTTCTCCACCACGTCATTATCCCAAAGTTGTCTCCCGGCCCAAGGAATATCCTCCAGTGCCAGTATAACACCATGATCGGTCACCTCACCGTTCTCAACATCGTCAAGTGAAAGTACATGATAGTCTTTCATTTCGAAATGTCCGCCATCATCATCAAAAGCCGCTCCTGAATCCCAATCATGCGAAGGATAAATGTACAGCTTTCCGTTAAAGACGTTAGCAGACGGGTCTGCCATGTAATCACTCGGGAAAAGATACCTTGCTTTTTTCATAAACATTTATCATTTTAAGGTTTGTAACAAACATGTTAAGGCAGAAAAGGAATATAGGACACTTTGCCGAATACCCGGAAAAGCAGCACACAGATACCCTGAACTACCTACATTCCTTTATCTGTCCGTATTATTCACTAAACAATTTTATTATTTTCTCGACTACAGGCTTAGCCTTGTTCTCCCTGTCAAACAGCAATGGATAATTAGTACGGCCCTCTACAGGAAAATCATTAAGCCACGAACCTTTATCGGTAACTCCCCAAAAGGTAACACGTGAAATCTGATGGCGATGCCTATAATAAATGCCAAAGAAATCAAGATAACGCTTTTCAAACAGTTTCCGGCCCTTACTGTCAAGTCCTGATTTATAAGGATTCAATTTATCCTGATAATCAAAATGTTGGCTTATGTCAGCACCGCTGAAATCATCAGGAGACGGCAGCATGTTCATGTCAAGCTCGGTTATCATCACCTTTACGCCACATGCGGCAAAGGAATCAATGGAGGCCTCATATTCATCCAAATCAGGATAATCGATTCCGTTGTGCGACTGCATTCCTATACCGTCTATACGGCAACCATCTGCCTTCAATTGTCTCACTATTTTACAAATAGTAGCACGTTTCCCTGGGCTTGCCATAGAAAAATCGTTAATGTAAAGCTCGGCATTGGGGTCAGCTTCATGGGCGAATTCAAATGCCAACCTGATATAATCCGGCCCTATTATCTTATAATACGGAGACTGCCGCATAGTCCCGTCATCATTAACGGCCTCATTAACAACATCCCAACCCTTTATTTTACCCTTATATCGTGATACAACATTGGTAATGTGATGGTACATACGATCTATCAATACGGCACGCGAAACAGTATCTCCGTTCTCATAAGTAAACATCCATTCTGGTGGCTGTGAGTGCCATACAAGACAGTGCCCGATAATCTCAAGCCCATTGTCCTCCGCAAATTTGACAGTCCGGTCGGCGTCATCCCAGAAATAAGTGTTCTCTTCCGGATGTATAACCTCACCCTTCATACAATTCTCGGCAACAATTGAATTAAAATTATCTGTAACAATCCTCGCCTCCTCCGGACTGCGTCCATATACGATGTCAGTATTTACTGCAGCACCGACAGTAAAGTATTTGCCGAGAACATCCTTCATAGTATCTCCATCATTGGCAGCAGATACCGTCTGGGCAAGCCACAATCCAAACAATAAAAAGACAGCTTTCAGTTTCATAATCGGCAAATATTAGTTTTTGGATCGTTTCTCTATTTCCATATTTATTTTATCAACCACCTCGTCACTAAGTTCATATTTTGAAATAATGAACATTGCAAGGCCAAGCAGAAGAGCCGGAATTACAGCCACGAGCCAGAGTATTCCCTGCTCAGCGAACGGCGACTGTGACACCTCGTTGGTCTGGTCGAACCCGACAAAAGACAGTACCAATCCAGGAACTACGCCGCCAAGAGCCATTCCTGCCTTATAGAATATGCCTGTCAGGGCGTTGACTATACCAGAAATACGCTTCCCGTGTTTGTACTCTCCATAAGAAATAACCTCCGGAACAAGCGCCCACATATAACCCGTTGCCACGATTACTCCCGTAGACTTGATAAACTGTGCAACGTATACCAGCCATATCTGCGAACGCAGCACCGGCACTACGGATATTACATAAAGCAGAGCCATGCCAACTATTGCCACCGAAAGGAATATATTAAACATGCCACGCTTGCCGACCTTACGCTTTATGGCCGGAACCATTGGCATAAAAATAAACGCCGGAATGGAGCCCAACGCCATAAAGTTGGCTACCTGCGACGCATCGGCATGCACGTTATAAATCATGTAGTAAGAGCCGGCCGCATTACCGACAGACATCATTGCAAATGCTGTAATGAAGAAAAAGGCAAGTATACGGAGCGGACGATTACGACGGAATTCCACCCAAAGGTCACTGACTTTCACGTTTGCCGTCTCAGCCTTATCCATCACGACACGTTCCTTAGTCTGCGAAAAACAGAATATGAGCAACAGCAAACCTATTACCGCGTAAATACACATAGTTGTAAACCATGCCCCTGCCGACTCTACAGAGTTCATCTTACCATTCGGCGACAAGTTTGCCACAAGCACAGGTATGCCGTAGGCAACGGCAAGTCCTCCCAAATTTGCCATAAACATACGCACGGACGTAAGAACGGTTATCTCGTTCGTATCACGTGTAAGCGAGGCGTTCAAAGCTCCATAGGGCACGTTAATAAGAGTATAAAGCATTGACATACCAACGTAAGTAAAATAGGCATAAGCCAATGAGCCTGAAAAACCGTCCCAGAAACACAGTATGGCGAAGCCTGTAAGGGGGACACCGGCCAACAGAAGATAAGACCTGTACTTGCCGAAACGCGGATTATGCTTATCCGCAAACGCTCCAACCACTGGGTCCCAGATAACATCCACGATACGCACGAGCAGGAACATGAACGCCGCGGATGTCGGGTTTAGTCCGTAAACATTGGTATAAAACAGCAACAGGTACATTGAAATGGTCTGGTAGATAAGATTCTGGGCCAAATCACCAGACCCAAAACCTATACGCTGCACCCAAGACAGCTTATAAAAGCCTTTCGCCTCATGGTCGGAAAGGCGTATGTCTGTTTCGTTTTGCATATATTTATGATTTAAAGAAGTTAATGTTGCACTAACAATCGGAATGCGGGCATACCGGCTTATTTACCTTTCAATATAACATCAGCCGCATATTCGCCCATCATCTTATAACCTGCCGCATTAGGGTGCAGGCCGTCCTCATGGAAGCCACGTCGGATAGATGAAACATCAGACGGATCACGCATGAGCATATCGAAGTCTATCACGCCGTCGAAACACTTACTACCGCGTATCCAGTCGTTAACCGTTAACCTTGCGGCTTCATGGAAATGAGAATAATACGAATTTCCCTTGAATGGAGTGATAGTGGCGCAGTACACCTTAAGTCCTTGCATACGGGCCTTCTCGGCCATTTGCTTATACGCGTCAATAAGTTCTTTAACTATAGTCTCGGCATTGCCGTCTATACCACCTATGTCGTTAACACCTTCAAAGATAACAACTCTTGTCACACCGGCTTGTGCAAGGACATCACGGTCGTAACGCTTGACAGCCGGCGTACCAAGGCCGTTTTTCAACACACAATTACCGCCGATACCAAGGTTTAGCACGCCCATACCGGCTCCGGCCGCATGCAGGCTTTCCGCAAAAACATCAGTCCAGCGGTTCTGCATGTCGGTGGTACTGCCACGGCCGTCGGTTATAGAGTTGCCTATTACGGCTATAACTTCGGCGCCGCCCATTACATCCAACGAAGCTATATTGTACCAATGAACCACTCTCTCGCCATTCCTGAAACTTGTCTTAGGTTTAGCCTCACCTTTTATTATATATGATGTAGTGCGCGAACCGAGGTGAGCTGTAGCCTCCTTGGGCGTAGTTCCATAATTAATCGTGACCGAAAGTCTATGCAAAGGTGAAAGTCCGAACTTTACTCCATCCGACACTACGACACCTCCTGCAGGTATTGTAACACTGCGCTTACCGCCGAACGACAGGTATTCAGCCGACTTTACGTCAATATCACACGAATCGGCAGCCGTAGCTATATATACCGACTTAATTTCAACAGGCGCCTTACTATATTCATTCGACAACTTCAGGCGCAGCACATCGCCACCTGTTGACACATGGATGACCTGGCGCAACGCGCTATTCGACAAGTCTGAGCCCGCCGGCATGTCTACACCGGATGCCAATTGGGGCGCTGCCGCCCACGTAGCCGTCCACCCTTTGCCGTCGCCACTACCGGCGGCGTTGGCCGTGAACACCATTCCACACAACAAGGACAGTAACAGTTTTCCGATACAAGTAATTCCAGTTTTCATGATATAAAGCTAAAACAAATTGAAAAGCCCGGGCCTCACCTGCCCCGACCATTGGTTTTGTTATGTTGCAAAAGTACACCATACTTTTATAACACCAAATTATTTTTGTCGCAGTTGCATTTCAATTTGTATCACCATCGTTTATTTTGAACAAATAATATATGATTTTCAGACACATATACTTATTTTTGCAGGAAAATCAATGAACATGAAACACATCAACCTTGCAACTATTTTACTATCATTATTGGCATTTGCAACAAATATAAATGCCGCCGAACGCTTTGTAGACTTTACGTCCGGAGACTTTCTTCTGAATGCCGACAACAAGGCCGAAATATACATAGACGCCAAAGACTGCAAAGGAGTGGGCATTGCGGCCGCCAACCTTGCCACCGACATAAACAAGGTATGCGGAGCCACGGCACGCACAACAAGCAATGCCGCCACAGCACGTATAATAGCTGGCACCATCGGCCACTCCTACGAAATTGACCGGCTGGTTAAAGCGAAAGCCATCGACAAGAGTGCCCTCAAAGGCAAACGCGAGAAATATATTATAACCATTGCCGACGGGAAACTGATAATAGCAGGCAGCGACCGCCGCGGAACGATATACGGAATATACGAACTCTCAAGACAAATAGGCGTATCGCCATGGTACTACTGGGCCGACACGCCCGTGAAGCGCCACGAACGCATATATATAAAAAAAGGTGTATACACCGACGGTGAACCCGTCGTGCGTTATCGCGGCATATTCCTCAACGACGAGGCGCCGTGCCTCACCACTTGGGTTAAGAACACTTTTGGCACCGACTACGGCAATCACAAGTTTTATTCAAAAGTTTTCGAACTGATACTCCGCCTCAAAGGCAACTTCCTATGGCCTGCCATGTGGAGCTGGGCATTCTACGCCGACGACCCATTAAACAGCAAAACGGCCGACGAAATGGGCGTAATGATAGGCACGTCGCACCACGAGCCGATGGCGCGCAACCATCAGGAGTGGGCACGCAACCGCGACAAATACGGAGAATGGAACTATGCCACCAACAAAGACGTTATCGACCGCTTTTTCCGTGAAGGCATTGAACGCGCCAAAGGCACTGAGGACGTTATAACGATAGGTATGCGTGGAGACGGCGACGCGCCCATGGGCGGAGCGGAAGGCAAGGACCATGAGTACGTGCCGCAGTACGAGAAGAACATGAAACTGATGAAAAACATCTTCACCAACCAGCGTAAGATAATAAGCGACGTCACCGGCCGGCCGGCCAAGGAGACGCCGCAGGTATGGGCATTGTACAAGGAAGTGCTCGACTACTATGACCGCGGGATGAAGATTCCTGACGACGTAACCCTGCTGTTATGCGACGACAACTGGGGAAACGTAAGGCGTGTACCGTCAGCCGGCGAGCGCGACAGAGCCGGAGGATGGGGTCTGTACTACCATGTTGACTACGTTGGCGCGCCACGCAACTCCAAATGGCTCAACTGCACGCCTCCACAGAACATGTGCGAACAGCTCGGTCTGGCCTACGACTACGGCATAGACCGCCTATGGATACTGAACGTAGGCGACCTGAAGCCTATGGAATATGCCATATCCCTGTTCATGGACATGGCCTGGAACCCCAAGAGATTCACGCCTGGAACCGTAACCGAACATATACGGATGTTCTGCGAGCAACAGTTCGGAGCGGAACAGGCCGACGAGGCAGCACGCATAATAAACCTTTACCTTAAATACAACGGGCGAGTGACCCCCGAAATGCTCGACCGCCACACATATAATACAAAGACGGGCGAGTGGAGGCAAGTGGCCGACGACTACATGAGGCTGGAGGCCGAGGCGTTAAGGCAGTACATTGACCTGCCCGAAGAATACCACGACGCTTACCGCGAGCTGGTGTTGTTCCCGGTCCAGGCCATGTCAAACCTGTACCAGATGTATTACGCCCAGGCCATGAACCACAGGCTACACACTCTCGGCGACCCAGAGGCCAACGTCTGGGCTGACCGTGTAGAGCGGGCTTTCAAGCGCGACTCGATGCTCTGCGCACAATACAACCACGACATAGCCGGAGGCAAATGGAACGGCATGATGACCCAAAAGCACATCGGCTACACCGACTGGAACGACAGCTTTGCCGCTGACACACAGCCCGAAGTGCTGCGCGTGGCGGATAACGGCGCCGGCGGATTCGTCAACAAGGGCGACAACGGCTACGTGGCAATGGAGGCCGGCAGCTGGTATGGCATGGCCAACGCAGCAGAAGCCACCTGGACATATATCCCGTATATCGGCAGGACCGAAGGAGGCATGGCGCTCACTCCATATACCAAGGCCACGGACGGAGCCTCGCTGTCATACAGGTTCACGCTGCCGGCAGG
>OHWI01000459.1_pt1 | contig 12189 bp, 6 predicted proteins | sample 1579721 | NCBI WGS metagenome assembly OHWI01 (sample SAMEA3882529, study PRJEB24775) | human gut metagenome | biome: human-associated habitat; feature: intestine environment; material: feces | place: Netherlands | collected 2009/2010
TACCGGGAGCTGAAACGCTACAATATCTGCGAGAATATTGACGCCGCCCTGAACCGGGCCCGCAAAATCATCAACGGCCCTGCGCCCAAACACCTGTAACAGCGGCCGTTCCCCCGTGCGGTCAGGGAGCAAGACCTCACTCTGCCTTATTCACGGCCTTCCGGTACGGGTGAGGCTGCTCCTGCTGCAAACAGCCAGAAATAACAACCTCGGGGAAAATGAGGGAAGGCCCCTTGCATTCCCTCATCCGGCTCATCTCCGGGAATCAGGCGGCACAATACGGCCTGTTAACTCTTATTGGGCCTTCCGGCAAAACAGGATGCCCGAGCATGGATCAACGGGCCCCGCAAGCCCGTTCCCGGTAAAGTGAAATAGCCTCGCATGCTCACGAAAAGCAGAAACGCGCTGCACTCCGAACCGGCTCCGTCAGCCGGGAAAGCGGAACCTGTTGAATTGCGCAGCTAAATACTCCAATACGGCACGGATAAGTTCCGTTAACAATCCGCCGCCTGCTCCTCATAGCGGGAAAGAAGGAAGTCCAGGTCTTCCAGCAGAGACTGGCAGGAACGGTCCCAGCGCTTCCTTCCCCGGAGAGCCATCACGCATTCCTTCCTGCCTGTGAAGCAATACCTGGTAATGCCATGCCCCCGCAATTCCTCCACTTGCTTTTTCAGCTCGCAGGCAAAAAACAGCCAGAACGGCACGCTGCGGGCAATCTCCGCGACGCAGACCGTCATGGGCGGCATCTCCTCCCTAAGCTCCCTTGCAAGGTGTTCCAGGCCCACTTCTGTGAGCATGCGGCGCAGACGCGCATACAGCTCGGACACCTTCATGACGGACAAATCGCACTCATGCTCCAGATAATAACGCACGGAAGCCAGCAGGTCTTCCTTGAACGGAAGGGTTGTTCCGGCACGCCGGGCAGCGTGCTCCAAAGCATCCGCCAGCCATTGTTCCCCGTACTCGGTAATCAGGCAATCACCAAGCTTGAGCAACGGTCTGTTGTTTCGGAAGCCGATCATGGAACAGGAAATTTAAAGAATGGGAAGCTTGCGCTGCAGGGGATCAATAAGCGTCTGGTGGCGCATCTGCGTAATCTCCTGGATAAACTCCTCCACATTGGAAAACTGGCGGTACACGGACACATAGCGGATATAAGCCACGGGATCTATGGCATACAATTTTTCAATCACCTTCTTGCCAATCTCGCTGGAAGGGACTTCGCGCAAATGGTCGCGGTGCAATTCGGAAATGATCTCTTCCACGGCGCGGTCCAGGCGATCCATGCTGACGGGCCTTTTTTCACACGCCTTTACCAGGCCGCGTAAAATCTTTTCACGATTCAGGGCTTCTCTCAGATTATCCCTTTTGACTACGCGCAACTCCGTGCGTTCAATCTGCTCATAGGTCGTATAACGGTAATCGCACCTCAAACACACGCGGCGGCGGCGAATGGTCGTCCCGTCTTTGGACATACGGGAGTCGATGACCTTATCTTCCAAATGACCGCACTGAACGCATCTCATGGCGCGACCATACTACTACATAACGCATCCATAAAGTAAAAAGTACGCCAAATATAGTACAGTAGACTTGATGATCAATGCTTCCCAAGCAGAACTTCCTGTGAATAAACCGGGGTGAAAATGCCGCAGGTCATGCCCCTGTTCGGTTTCCAGACCGCTCCGCTCCTGTGAATAAGAAAAAAGCCCATGGCCCTTCCGGGAGGAAAAAACGTATTTTTTTAACCTCCTCCCTCCACTAAAAAATACGGCAAGCATTCCGGACCGTACCAGGTCTATTGATTACGGATTCACCATGCCGCCTTGATTAACGACACTGCCCGCAACAGGTCTGGAGCCATTCAGATTCAGCACAGCGCCTTGCTTGACGAAGACTTTGCCCAAATTCACGGCCTTCCCCTCCATACCCTTCAAAGTCATCTCCACCTTTCCGGACAACGTCCAGGAACATTTCAGGGCAGAGGGCAGCACCTGTTCCAATACGACGCGGGCTGCTTCCGCCGCCTGGCCGGACAAACGGACAGGCATGGCTTTTTCCTGAACCGGCGAGGGCTTAATCTCCACGGCAGAACCACCCGGAATATTCCAGGACTGCCGGCCCGCCAGCTGTACATTCGTCCTCAACTGCAAATTTTTCCCCTCCGCCAGGCGAATACCTCCCGGCCCGATTACCAAACGGTCTCCGGAACTTCCCTTGCTCCGGACGATAACAGTCTTGACGGCCGGATCCTCCACACGGATACCAAACAACTTCACCCCCCCTGACACCAGGCTGGGTTTTACGGAAGAAGCTACATTCCACACGCATACGTTCTTCCCCGGCATTTTCCGGTTCATCCACGCGTCCGGAGAACCCAGGGGAAGATCGTAACGACCGCTTCGCACGGAGCCGGTATCCTTCCCGGCCAGCCGGGCGGCTTCATAAGCAAAACGGGCTCCTATGCTGATCTGAGACTGGCCGCTGTAATGCACTCCCATTTGATCTCCTGCGGTCAGTTTGGGAAGATCTCGGGTAGGGGCATAGCCCAGGGATGGACGGGATTCCGCCAGATCCTTCATCACCTGGCGGGTTGTCTTTCCCTGAACTTCCGTATCGCGTCCTTCCAGGCCGCCGGTAAGGTTACCCGTTTCCGGATCAGATTCATTCTTTCCGGCCCAATTGGCATTTTCTCCAAGGACGGCTTTCTGCGCAGCCAGTGCGGACGTATCCCCGTACGGTTTCAGATCTGCCGCCAGATTGCCCAGAAGTTCCAGAAAGCGGGAAGCGCTCTCCGGAACGGAAGTTCCGGCATTGCTTTCCCCCTGCAAATACAAAAGCCCGGCAAACTCCACTTTGGAATACTTGGACCTGTCCACACCCGCACAGGCATTCTTGACGGCCTGCACCAGCGTCCTGTAAGCCTGGCCGTTTTTCCGCCAATGGGAATTGTCGCCGCCGTCCCGGGAAGCTTTCACGACCGCAACGTCCGCATCCTTGAACCATCCATTCTTCTCCAGAGTAAAGGCAAACCCGTATTCCGGCCCCATGCATAAATTGCCGTTATAACGCGGCATAGCAGGCCTTACCTGCTCCCAGGATGTGGAAGCGCCGGGAAACACGCCTTCCCTTTGCCCAAAATTTTCATGCCAGTACAGAGTCTCCTTCGGTTCATACTTTTTTAACAGCTCCGGAGAAGCAGGGCTGCCCTTCACCGCCCCCAGAGAATTGGATTGGCCCGTCAGCAAAAAAATCTTCAATTCTTTTGCAGAACACACGGAAAAAAAGCACAGGAAAAATAAAAAGGATAGAAAACGAATCATTTGAATTGCATTTGCCTAGGGACGACTATAGCTGCCGGAATTTTCTTTTTCAACCGTCAACTATTACCCATAGGAACATGAACAGGGAGATGTAGGAAAAGACCAGCAGTCTTAAAACCCCATTCAAAATTTTCCGAGAAATAATCAGGAAAAATAAAAACCGGAAGAATTATTTTCTCCCGGATTTCTTCAAACAATTTTCTGAATAATAATGACGCAGAGGCGCATGGGCAGTTTCTTTGCTTCCCTTTCCCGCCTCTATCAGGCTTCCTGCCTTCTGCGCCTCCGCATGACCAGCCCCGCCAAACCCAGCAGGCTCCGGGAAGCCGTCGCCGGTTCCGGAACCAAATACGCAGACATGGCAGCCTCATGAAGTATAGCAACCATTTTTTCCCTACGGACAACTCCTTAACTAAGAGAATGTAGGGGGAGAAGAACGGGACCGAGCAAGAAAAGAACAGGCCCCGCGAGTCAAGTGACTGGCGGGGCCTGATGGGAAAAAATCCCGGCGGCGACCTACTCTTGCGGGACCTGTCGTCCGACTACCATTGGCGCGGCAGCGTTTCACTTCCGGGTTCGGAACGGGACCGGGTGGGACCACTGCGCTCTGGCCACCGGGCTTCAGGGGGAAGAGGTGATTTTTTCTTCATCCTGCCTGCCCGGGAGCCCTGCTTTTTTGGGGGCTTCTGAGTGAGGGATTTTTTTCAGGGTATGTGTGTGGCGGCTAAGAAGATTTCCGTCCTTTGTGTGGGGAGGGATTCAGCGTAAACTGACATCTGCGTGGCTGGTGGTTGATGAACATGCACAGGTAAATGAGACAAGAGCAAGTTGTCATTCACGACGGGGAGTGATGTAATATGATGAAGTCAATTGGTAATTAGTATCGCTCGGCTCAATACATTGCTGCACTTACACCTGCGACCTATCAACGTGGTGGTCTTCCACGAACCTGTAGGGAAAACTCATCTTGGGAAGGGCTTGGCGCTTAGATGCTTTCAGCGCTTATCCCGTCCGCACTTAGCTACTCGGCCATGCACTTGACAGTACAACCGATGCACCAGTGGTGCGTCAGACCCGGTCCTCTCGTACTAAGGTCTGAACCCCTCAATTTTCCAACGCCCACAGAGGATAGAGGACCGAACTGTCTCGCGACGTTCTGAACCCAGCTCGCGTGCCGCTTTAACCGGCGAACAGCCGGACCCTTGGGACCTTCTCCAGCCCCAGGATGCGACGAGCCGACATCGAGGTGCCAAACCACGCCGTCGATATGAACTCTTGGGCGTGATCAGCCTGTTATCCCTAAGGTACCTTTTATCCGTTGAGCGACGGCAATTCCACTTTCTACCGCCGGATCACTTGGGCCTGCTTTCGCATCTGCTCGACTTGTTGGTCTCACAGTTAGGCGGGCTTATGCCCATGCACTCGACACCCGGTTGCCAACCGGGCTGAGCCCACCTTCGCGCTCCTCCGTTACTCTTTGGGAGGATACCGCCCCAGTAAAACTGACCGGCTGACACGGTCCTCTGGCCGGATTCACGGCTCAGGGTTAGATCCTCCAGTTTCAAAGGGTGGTGTCTCATTGATGACTCGGACGCCCCCTAAAGGGCGTCTTCAGCGTCTCCCACTTACTCTGAGCATTAAAACCGAAGAAACAATGACAGCTTACAGTTAAGGTCTATAGGGTCTTTCCGTCCTTCTGCGGGTAGGCGGCATCTTCACCGCCACTACAATTTCACTGAGCGCCTGGTTGAGACAGTGCCCAACTCGTTTCACGATTCGTGCAGGTCGGAACTTACCCGACAAGGAATTTCGCTACCTTAGGACCGTTATAGTTACGGCCGACATTCACCGGGACTTGGGTTTAGAGCTTCGCCTTGCGGCTAACCCCTTGCCTTAATCTTTCGGCATTGGTCACGTGTCACACCCTATACTTCGACTTGCGTCTTTGCAGAGTGCTGTGTTTTTGATAAACAGTCGGTTGGGCCATTTCTCTGCGGCCTGCATCGCTGCAGGCACCCCTTCTTCCGAAGTTACGGGGCTAATTTGCCGAGTTCCTTAACCAGGTTTCACTCTTACGCCTTGGTATATTCTACCCACCCACCTGTGTCGGTTTGCGGTACGGGTCGCTTAGCATACGCTGGGGCTTTTCTTGGCACTCGATCCAATGATGCGCTGAGTCCGTAGACTCAACTCGGAATTCAATAACCTAGTCATCTTTTCTCATGCGTCCCCCCAGTTTAAGGGTTGCGAGCTCAGGATTATTAACCTGATGTCCATCGCCTACGCCTCTCGGCCTCGGCTTAGGTCCCGGCTAACCCAGGGACGAAACACGTTGCCCTGGAAACCTCGGGTTTACGGCGGCCGGGGATTTCACCCGGCTTAACGTTACTCATGTCTGCATACTCACTTGCATGTGCTCCAGGGTCAGTCGCCATCGCCCTTCGACGCGCATGCAACGCTCTTCTACCACTCTGCCTTGCGGCAAAGTCCAGAGCTTCGGTATAACGCTTGATCGCCAATCATTTTCGGCGCAGGATCACTCGATGAGTAAGCTATTACGCATTTTTTAAATGGTGGCTGCTTCTAAGCCAACATCCTCACTGTCTGTGTAATCCCACATCCTTTCCACTGAGCGTTATTTAGGCACCTTAGCTGCTGGTCTGGGTTGTTTCCCTCTCGACAATGAAGCTTATCCCCCACTGTCTCACTGCCACGTTCCATTGCACGGTATTCGGAGTTTGATAAGGTTTGGTAAGCGGGTGTGCCCCCTAGCCTTGTCAGTGCTCTACCCCCGCGCATCAGCACGTGACGCTGCACCTAAATGCATTTCGAAGAGAACCAGCTATCACGGGGTTTGATTAGCCTTTCACTCCTACCCTCAGCTCATCAGAGAACTTTTCAACGTTCACCTGTTCGGTCCTCCACATGGTTTTACCCATGCTTCAACCTGGCCAAGGGTAGGTCACCTCCGCTTCGGGTCCAGTACCTGCGACTTATTGCGCCCTGTTCGGACTTGCTTTCGCTGCGACTCCGGGCCGGAAGCCCTTAGTCTTGCCACAAACACTGACTCGCAGACTCATTAAACAAAAGGCACGCCATCGCAGATTGCTCTGCTCTGACACTTTGTAGACATACGGTTTCAGGTTCTATTTCACTCCGCTCACAGCGGTTCTTTTCACCTTTCCCTCGCGGTACTTGTTCACTATCGGTCGCCAACTAGTATTTAGCCTTGCGCGGTGGTCCGCGCGGGTTCATACATCGTTCCACGTGTGATGTATTACTCAGGATACCACTAATTCCCACTCTGGATTTCGTCTACAGGGCTTTCACCTTCTCCGGCCAGCCTTTCCAGGCTGTTCTACTATCCAGTATGGTCGAATATGACGTGGTCCTACAACCCCGAAGGAATACCTTCGGTTTGGGCTCCATCCGCTTTCGCTCGCCACTACTTACGGAATCGATTTCTCTTTCTTTTCCTCCGCTTACTGAGATGTTTCACTTCAGCGGGTTTCGCGTTTCATACCCTATGTATTCAGGTATGAACGATCGAGTATTGCCTCGATCAGGTTACCCCATTCGGATATCCCCGGATCATCGCTTGCTTGCAGCTTCCCGAGGCTTTTCGCAGCTTGCCGCGTCCTTCTTCGCCTGTTGGCACCAAGGCATTCACCGTACGCCCTTACTTACTTCATCATATTGCAAAAGCTGTTACCACTTCCACAATACCACAAAGCCCTTTCGTGACTTACTGTATTGTCTCATTGCTTGGTATGCATGTTTATCTTGTGTTTTGTAGTTGTTGTTCAACTACCCACTTTGTTGGAAAGCGATTGCTTCTCAGCAATCGTTTTCTTTGCCACGCAGATGTCAATTTTCGCTTTCCCTCAATAATCGATTTTGCTGGTGGGCCTGACAGGACTTGAACCTGTGACCCCGCGCTTATCAAGCGCGTGCTCTAACCAACTGAGCTACAGGCCCGGCTTTGGGTCTCTTTCCCGAAACTGGTGGAGGCACGGGGACTCGAACCCCGGACATCCAGCTTGCAAAGCTGGCGCTCTACCAACTGAGCTATACCCCCAGTTGCGGTTCTCGGTGAAAAAAGGTCGTCACGCACGTCGTGCCAGGTTTCGCTCCAGGCGTCTGGCTGTTTACACATCTTTGGTTCGTTGCGGGCCCTCGCGGGTTCCGCTTTCTCTCCCCTCGGGAAGAGATCCGACCTGTGCACTTCCGTGCACTTGCTCCATAGAAAGGAGGTGATCCAGCCGCAGGTTCCCCTACGGCTACCTTGTTACGACTTCATCCCAGTTACCAGTCTCACCTTAGGACCCTGCCTCCTTGCGGTTGGCTTCAGATACTTCGGGTGCGACCGGCTTCCATGATGTGACGGGCGGTGTGTACAAGACCCGGGAACGTATTCACGGCGCCGTAGCTGATGCGCCATTACTAGCGATTCCGGCTTCGTGTAGGCGGGTTGCAGCCTACAGTCCGAACTGGGCCCAGTTTTCAGGATTTCCTCCGCCTCGCGGCTTCGGCCCCCTCTGTACTGGGCATTGTAGTACGTGTGCAGCCCTGGGCATAAGGGCCATACTGACCTGACGTCGTCCCCACCTTCCTCCCAGTTGATCTGGGCAGTCTCGCCAGAGTCCCCACCTTCACGTGCTGGTAACTGGCAACAGGGGTTGCGCTCGTTGCTGGACTTAACCAAACATCTCACGACACGAGCTGACGACGGCCATGCAGCACCTGTGTAACGCCTCCGAAGAGTCGCATGCTTTCACATGTTGTTCATTACATGTCAAGCCCAGGTAAGGTTCTTCGCGTTGCATCGAATTAAGCCACATACTCCACCGCTTGTGCGGGTCCCCGTCAATTTCTTTGAGTTTTAATCTTGCGACCGTACTCCCCAGGCGGCACGCTTAACGCGTTAGCTCCGGCACGCAGGGGGTCGATTCCCCGCACACCAAGCGTGCACCGTTTACTGCCAGGACTACAGGGGTATCTAATCCCTTTCGCTCCCCTGGCCTTCGTGCCTCAGCGTCAGTTAATGTCCAGGAACCCGCCTTCGCCACGAGTGTTCCTCTCGATATCTACGCATTTCACTGCTACACCGAGAATTCCGGTTCCCCCTCCATTACTCTAGTCTCGCAGTATCATGTGCCGTCCGCGGGTTGAGCCCGCGCCTTTCACACACGACTTACGAAACAGCCTACGCACGCTTTACGCCCAGTGATTCCGAACAACGCTTGAGACCTCTGTATTACCGCGGCTGCTGGCACAGAGTTAGCCGTCTCTTCCTCTTGTGGTACTATCTTTTTAATTTGCTCCCACATGACAGGGGTTTACAATCCGAAGACCTTCATTCCCCCACGCGGCGTCACACCATCAGGGTTTCCCCCATTGTGAATGATTCTCGACTGCTGCCACCCGTAGGTGTCTGGACCGTGTCTCAGTTCCAGTGTGGCCGGACATCCTCTCAGACCGGCTACCCGTCATCGCCTTGGTGAGCCGTTACCTCACCAACTAACTAATAGGCCGCGAGCCCATCCCCAAGCGCATTGCTGCTTTAATCTTTCGATACTATGCGGTATTAATCCCAGTTTCCCAGGGCTATCCCGCTCTCGGGGGCAGGTTACTCACGTGTTACTCACCCGTGCGCCACTAGAGAATTATTAGCAAGCTAGCAATTCTCTCGTTCGACTTGCATGTCTTATCCACGCCGCCAGCGTTCGTTCTGAGCCAGAATCAAACTCTCCATCAAATTAATTTTTGAAATTGCTGGACCAAATGGAATCTTGCGATTTCATTTGCGCCATGCTTCAGCCAGCTCTTCCTTCAAGTTGTGTCTCTTGAAGGCCTCTTCGCTCTGCCTCGCACGGCGCGCGTCACGACCTTTTTTCTTTCCCCTTGCTTCTACCAAACCACCCCTCTCAGAGCCAGGTAGCTCCTTCGGGCTTTTCATCCCTCCGGCACCTCTCGGCGCCCTCGGAAAACCCTCGGCGGTTTTCGGTAGTCATTCCCTTCAAATCTTCTTATCGCAACCCCTTCCGGGGGGTTCTCCGGGTGGCCGGCTCCAGCCGCCTCCAGCGCTCTTCCGAGCCCTTCAGCCGCCGGGCTTTTCATCCCGTCGCCGTGTTGGCGTGCCGAGAAATCTATCATCCCACACCTTTTTGTCAATTTTTTTCGAGATGTTTTTTCATTTTTTCCCGATCCTTATTCAGGCCATACCCACTGCAATCACCCTTAATACACACCTAATCAATGAGATGCTCTTTTGTCATAATCCCCCATCCTGGCGCGTCTTTTTTTGAACGCTTCCCTTTTTCCCCTCGCTCTTCCCCTTTTTGAAAAGGGACAGTATAGTTGAAATAGGGTGAAAGCTAGCAATGGCGGGAAATTACAGCGATGGAAAGAAGAGACGGGTAATTGTGATGAAGGAACATGAAACTGCCTGAAACGGGACAGGTTGTTGCGATATGAAATCGCCCCTCTTCGGAGGGGCTGTCAATATTACGAGGCCAAAGCCAAGCCGAAAATAATGGTTTTGAGGGAAAGATGCCGACCGAACCGGAGGACACCCGGGAATGGTAAACAAAAAGATTCCGGAACGATCGGTATTTCGGAGAATTCCCGCTGGTCCTGCCGGTGCTGGCACAGCGCCGAGGCTCCCCCTGATTTATACGCCCGGATGTTCCGGATGGTGACGACAGGCAATCCCCGGCCTTATGGAGTGCCGCGCGAGCGCAGGGCGGAAATTATGCACTCCCTTTGCAACGCCAAAATAAAGCTGATGGCAGCGGCAGCAATAGCCCCGGTTCAAGGTACGGATCAACCTTCCTTCCGGTGAGTTTTTTATAGCAAATTCGGGGGTAAAAGTCACGCAAATTCACCCGTTTTCAGGCGTTTTTTTCACCTCTTTTCAGGCTTCCGGAAAGGGGCTTTTCCTGGCCGCAAGTGGCGAAATATCGCAACAACCTGTCCCGCATATCGCAACTATCTTGCGCCGTTACATTTTTTACAAGGAAACTGTCCTTACCAGGAGGGCCCCTGCCGGTATTTTCAGCATTTTTTGTTGTTATGCAACAAGAGCCAGAAAAAAGAAGGGGTGTCTGACCCGTCTTCCCTGAAAAAGAAGCAGACTTGATTTATTTTCACTTGAACAGAAAGGATTTTTTTGCTATTCAAGGGTTTATTATTTTTTATCTATGAAAAGTTCATTCCAAATTGGCATTCTCTGCACTGTTTTCTGCTTGGGAAGCACTTTTTTCTCATCTGCTGTACAGACAGTTAATATAGGCTCCACTTTTTCATGCACCTTCCTAGATTCCGGGGAGAAGGGATTTTTTGATTCTTCAAGTACTCATACCTGGACCAGTGATCAGATAGATTCCGCCATACGGGCGTTGAACACATGGAATACCCTGATTAATTCCACCCCGGGAAGAACGCTTAACGTAGGCCTCACCTGGTACGACGGAGCCGATTCCTCCACCCTAGCCTCCGCTTATTCCCCTTATTACTACTACCTGTCAAACAAGCCACAACAGGTTCCACCATGGCCGAGGCCGTATGGCGCGATGGAAGCACAAGGACTACCTCAGGCTATGATATTTACATCCAGTGCAATACCTCTCATTTGGCTTCCCTTTATTATGGGGCCGCCTTATTGGCGGAGCATACGGGAAAATATGATTTTCAAAGCATCCTGACCCATGAAGTGGGGCATGCCGTTGGTTTTCTTTCCCTGGCGACGCAGACAGGCACTTTCCAAAGAGTCCAATCCGGAAGCGCTTCCACAACCTACAGCACCATGCTGTACACCAAGTATGATTCCCTGTTAACCAACCAAGAAGGCCAGTCCATCGTAGAAAAAGCCGGAAATGGGAATACGGCATTTACCCTAGGGGAAACTTTGTCTCTGGGCGATACGGGGCTTACTGTCTATAACCCCACCACATGGTCGGAAGGGTCCAGCATGGCCCACATTGACAGCACGAGCGATCCAGACGCCCTTATGCAGTATTCCATCTCACCGGATACCTATCATCGCACCCTGACGGATGGAGAAGTGGGATTAATGCGTTCCATGGGCTGGAACATGGTTCCGGAACCCGCTACCGCTACGCTTTCCCTCCTAGGGCTGGCCGCACTCGCTTTGCGCCGCCGCCGTTGCTGACGACGCTCTGTCCCAGATTTAACCGCGCAGCAGATTTTCTTCAGCTCCCGGAAGCGGGAATCTTTATATCAGAAGGGCGGCCCTCTCAGGGGACGCCCTTCATTGTTTTTCCGGCAACATGCCGAGAAATGCAATTATCTTTTCTCCTTGGTGAAGTCCAGTTTGCCGTCTTTTTCCCGTACCACGATTTCCGTTCCTTCCGGGAAGTCTCCTTCCAGAAGCTTGAGGCTGAGCGGGTCCAGAAGATCATGCTGAATGGCCCGTTTGAGAGGACGGGCTCCATACACAGGATCAAAACCATGATCCGCCACCAGAGCCGTAGCTTCCGGAGTCATGCGCAAAAACAGGCCCTTGGCTTCCAGGCGCCTGCGGACACGCTGAAGCTGAATGTCCACAATGCCCTTGAGTTCCTGCGCCGTGAGCCGGTCAAAGATGATGATTTCATCAATGCGGTTCAGGAATTCCGGACGGAAATGACCTCTCAGGTCATCCATAACCTGGCTCTGAGCCTCAGGTTTGATTTCTCCATTCTCATCAATACCATCCAACAGATACGGAGAACCGATGTTGGAAGTCATGATAAGAATTGTATTCTTAAAGTCAACTGTACGTCCCTGAGAATCTGTGATACGGCCATCATCCAGTACCTGTAACAGTACGTTAAACACATCCGGATGTGTTTAACGTACTGTT
>OHWI01000476.1_pt1 | contig 11821 bp, 6 predicted proteins | sample 1579721 | NCBI WGS metagenome assembly OHWI01 (sample SAMEA3882529, study PRJEB24775) | human gut metagenome | biome: human-associated habitat; feature: intestine environment; material: feces | place: Netherlands | collected 2009/2010
TTGCGCTTCATGATTCGTCCATCCAACTGAACTGCGGATGAACCGCCTTTCGCATAATCACTGATAATCAATGGGGTTGCCGTATATAATAAGAGCCGTCCAAACGGAAGGTTTGGGCGGCTCTTATTTATTGTCCGGACGGTCTTCGAGAGGAGTTGCGGACTATGTTGTCCCGCCGTCTCATGTTCTCACCGTCTTATCTTTTGATGAATTTCTTGCCGTTGCGTATGTACAGGCCTTTGCCCAGCTTGGTATCGTCTGTGCCGACGTAGCGTCCGTCGATGCTGTATATACGGTTGTCAGCGGGGCGAATGCCGTCAGTTCCGGTCACGGTGATTACGTTGTCTATTCCGGTGCTGACGCTCGAGGTTACCTTAACCTCGTCGAGGATGAAGGCAGCAGCGTCGGAAGAGAACGTGAATGTGACGGGGCCGTTGATGTCAAGTTCGAGGCTGTAGTTGGTGAAGGCTGCCGTCTTCATGTCGGCCTCGACGTTGAGTGTGGCCGCTCCCTCTATGGCGATGCTTATCTTCGGGTTGGTGGCCGGTATAACGGCCGCAGCCCTAAAGGTAAGTTCAGCCTTTCCGTTAAGCTGAATCGTGGGTGTTGTTGCCGGTCCAGTGAACATAGCGCACTTGCTTGCGCCTCCGCCGTTGCCTGTCCATCCGTCGTTGTCGGTCAGCAGCTGGCCCTTGCCTATTTGCGAAGAGCCCATGTTGACGAATATGCCGTCGTTGCCGCCGCGGCCCGTACAGTTGTCGAACGACTCGTAGAACAGCGGCCCCTCGTTGACTCCGAAGCTGAAGCTTATCGTGCCGTCGGCGTTCTGTGTGATGTTCGTAATTGGCTTGTTCATGTAGTTTGAGCCGTCGGTATTCTTGGTGTAGACGGTCGCTGCGGGCGTTGTCTCGTTGGTAAGGCTGTTGTTGCTGCCTCACTTAGTGTGCTTGCCCTGCCATCGGCCGGTATGATTGTGCAGCGTTGGTGGCTCGGGTCATTGTTAGGGCTGTTGGCGTTCCATACGCTTTGGTCGAAATCAACGTGCGTGATGAGCAGGCCCGAGGCCGGCAGTCCGGTGTCCCAACGACCGGTGCGCTGACGGTTCTCGAGGACGTAGTACTCGCCTGAGTAAACGGGATTGCCACTTCCGGGGTTACCGTCGTTGCGCACAATGTAGAAATTGCCGTTGTCGGCAAGGCTTCCCATTCCGCGTATTTCGACATTCTCTGTCAGTTCGATGGGTTGGTACCATCCTATCTGCATGCGTTCGAAACCTGTGTAGCACGCCGGGCGGAATCCGTCAGCGTTATAGCTACCCTGGTTCATCAGATCCCATGAGCCCATTCCGTAACCGCCGCTGTAGTCGGTGTCGTACATGTCGGCCAGTCCGAGGCAGTGGGAGAACTCGTGGCAGATGGTGCCAATTCCGTCGATATGCGTGTCAACAACGTATCCGCCTTGGTATATCGGCTGGCATTCGGCGCTACATGCGTAAGTATTTACGGTCATACCGTCGAGCGTGACACCTTGATTGCTGATTATTGACTTGTGCGGCCATACTGTATTCTCGTCGCCTCCATTTGCCTCGCCCAGTCCGGCGTAGATAAAGAATACTTGTTCCACCTCGCCATCACCGTTCCAGTCATAACGGCTGAAATCAGTATCAGCGTCAATCGCATTGAGCGCGGTTGTAAGCATTGTGCGTACGTTAGCGTCGTCGTAGGGGATGTTACTGCCGTAATAGGCGTAATTTTCGGGCATCATCACGGGGCCTGCAACGTCGAACGTGAGATTGAACACGCCGTTGCTTTGGTCACGGAAGTAGTCGCTTACCGAGCCGACAAAGCCGAGCGATGCGTCAGAATAGTTCTCCTCGTTCAGTAGCCTTTGGTAAAGCTCAGGCGTACCATGGGTGAACTGCATGTCGGGGAATTCCACGAGGATGACCAATCCTTTTTTCTCGCCTGTATAGTCTGAACCTATCCTCGTGCCGGGCACACGCGCCGGCGCGTTCTGACTGTCTGTGTTCACGCCTGCGGCGGTACGCAGTTCAACGGCCTTTTTCTTCAAGGCGTCCATATCGGCCACCTCATAACGTTCAGTCTTGGCGTTTTTCACGAACTTGCGGCCGTCTTCAGCCTGCCAGTACTTCATGAACTCGTCACCCCTTAGCTCTACCTTTACCTGCGTGCCGTCGGCAAGGGTTACAGTCTTCCACTGTCCGCGCTTTGCCGGAACGGCCGCCATGCCGAGCGTCAGCATGAGCATTGCGATTGCGATAAATGTTCTTTTCATAGTCGTTTGTTGTTTTGTTGTGCTCCGCCACCACGCCTATGGATAGACGCCAGGGGCGGCGATAGTTGTTCGGTATAATCAAAAAAAGGATGAAGCCGCGACATGCTGCGGTCGCAACTCCATCCTGTTTTTACAGGTTATAGTCCTTGCTTACTTGCGGTTAAGCTTGGCATTCTTGTTAAGCTGGAACACGGTTAAGACCTTATTTTTCTTTAGATTCATAACATTTGCCTTACCAGTCTTCATTCCTCGCATACTGTATTTAGCCTGACGCAACTTTTCAACATTCCTCATGGCTTTAGCTTTCGCCTGTGCAGATACGGCATCAGGCAATACAAGCACGCTCGTTGCCTCGTTTTCGTTGGCCGGGCCAGCCATTCCTTGTGAGTAAATGCTTGAGAATGAGAACAACAACTCACCGGCCGGGAACGTAATGACACCATTAGAAAGTGTGCCTTGTATTATTCCTGCTTGCTTGAGAATGTCGAATGTCCTGTCGCCGTACATAGGATACATCAAATCATAATTTAGTCCACCAACAGTGGCTATAAGCATCGCATCGCCGTCATCATAGAATCCCATAGGCTGGCCTTGTATATAAACTGCGTCCGGATCATGGGCGTTAATTGTTATGTTGTAATTCTGACTTTCGTCATAGCCAGTTTCACCTTGAATCTTATAGCCGTAGATATCAGGTGCGTAAGGATTGATTACACGATAAACGCCGGGCGTAGTCGTGCTTTCCTGTACTTCTACAGGATACTGTACAGGAGGAGCCGTAGTTCCTGATTCGTCAACACGAAGGTTCAGACAGAATATATGGTCGGTGTAGAGACCCGTTCCAAGTGATGTCCACTGACTCGGTCCAATAGCGAAGTTGAACGCTGTGGTGGCGTAGTTTTGCATTGCTAACGTGCCATTCTCGTCATAAGCGTATGCCACTGCAACCATAACGCAGTCACCATTGTATGAGCAAGGTATGCGCACCTCGCCATTTGATGTTACAGTAATTGTTTCGACAGCTCCGCCGAGAACCTGGTTAAGAGCTTCGTTCACGTCGCTTCCTTCTACAATTCCAACATGTACTTCATTGACGTCTGCGCCCATCGTGACGTTACCCATTGCATAGTTGTTGCCGTCCTGACTTACAAATGCGCCGAGATAGTTTACGCTTACATTGTAATCTTTAGGATCATATGTATAGTCGGGGAATGTAATGGTGATTATGCCGTCATTGGTAGCCTGGCTGTTTCCATAAACACTTGAACCGCTCTGATATGCGAAGTAGTACGGAGCGAGCTGTACTGCGCCGGGAAGGCCGCTGTCTTGGAATGCAAGTACACGGTTGTGCGTGATATCCATATTCTGCAAAAGTGACGGATGCCATATCTCGGCTGGAGTTCCAACACCGAAGATGTCGTATCCTAAGGATGTCTCGTCAAAATATACTAAACCGTCCTCTTCGACTGGTTGTCCCGTACTGGGCAGGACATCGCCTGCATGTAGCACAGTGAACTGGAGGAAGTCGGCACCATCCGTACCGGAGAGAGCTTCATAAGGCCGCAAAATGCGGAATTGGTTGGGGTTTGAATCAATTTGCCTGATTTCTACCGGAGCATTGTACACTCCAATATAAGCGTCTGTAAACGTACCTGTTCCAATCACGGTGTAAGGAGGCCACATTACTACGCTGAATGAATAAGAAGACTCTCCATAAGGAGTTGTGTAATCAGCATCGGCAATGCTTAGGGTCACATCATAATAAGTATCGGCCGTAATTTGGTTAGGATCGTAGTCGATTGTTATGTTGGCCTCGCTCTGTCCTGCCTCGAAGGTTACAGATTGCGGTATGGTAAGCTGGCCGCTTTCGTCTGTGGCCGTAATATTTACGGTCAGTTCCTCGTCGGTATTTACACGACTGATAGGCACAAGGAAGTGCGCCCCGTCATTAGTGATAGTAACCGTAGAGGCCAACGTGTTGCTGAAATATACCTGCTGCCCTTTAGCGGCCTCGGCAGAGTATTCGTACTCCTCGGTACATGACCCCAAGGTTAGGGTCATGACCGAAAGAAGCAACATTGTGAAATAACTTAATATCTTGTTCATTGTTTCTCGTTATTAATTTATTTGTTATTAGGAGCCAAGACTATTATTATTCTTGTGTAGTTCTATAGCTTGGATCTGGGTTGTTATAACCGCGCACTCCGGCGTTGCCGTTCTCCTCACTCTGTACTATACACCAGTTCATCCAACCCGGTCTTGTCGTGAGAGAGTTTGCTTGGCTCTGTGCCCGGGATCCATGGTTACTGCCTGAATAGCCCTTGACAACAGGGTAGTCAAGACGCTTGATGTCGAAGAAGCTCTGTCCTTCGCCCCAAAGTTCTACACGCTTCTGGAATACTATTTCCTCTATCACGTCGTCCTTGGCTGTTACAGGGCAGGTGTAATCAGCGTCACGGTAGTTCTTCATGAAATATTCGAGCAGCTGTATTGCACCCGAAACGTCATCGTCCTGGGCTGCGGCCTCGGCCTCGATGAAGTACATTTCCTCAACACGCATCAACGGGAACGAACTTACGTTGCCGATTGTGTAGTCGGTGATGTTGCCGCTGTTGGGGCGGAATTTCAACGAAGTGAGTTCCTGGAGAGCTTCGCCTACGCCTTCGTCGATGTATGCGTTCTGGCCATTAAGAGATGATGTTGCTGGTGCTTTCCACTCAAGTTTGCGCCAGTCGGTATCGCTTATACGGTCATACATGTTTGCGTCTATCATCGAGAAAGTGTTCGTGCTGCCGTAATCCATTGGTCCACAGTAGCCGTAAACAGCCTCGTTAGCAGCGAAAGCAGTCCAGCAGAGCAGGTTGCTTACGTTACCCGTAGTGTACTGTGCGCCCCACATCCACTTTGTTATGTCGTTAAAGCCGGTGATGGTACTAAGCGCTTCGTCACGCGTCATAGGAACAATTCCGGAGAGTGCAGCCTCGTCGATAGCCTTACGGGCATAATTCTTGGCATCTGCATATTGTCCGAGCCACATGTAGAGACGTGCTTTCAGGCCGTAAACGCAGTCAAGATGAGGCATGTTCCTCTCTGACAGCGACAGGTTAGATATGTACTGCTCGGCATTGTTGAGGTCTTCGAGGATGAAAGCGGCCATGTTCTCTTTCGACGCACGCGGGTTGTTGCGCGCCTCTTCCTCGGTAGTCGTCTCCTTGACAATAGGCACCGTCAAGTTGAGGATAGGATTGCCTTCAGGGCTTTGGGGCTGCGTATACTCATTCTCGAGGAACTCATACTCGCGCGCCATATCGAGATAAGTCATAGCGCGGAAAGCGAGCGCGGCGCCAAGGTATCCCTTCAGCTCGTCGTCAGCAGTCTCAGGGTCAACCATCGCGATGGCCTTGTTGGCCATGTTGACCATTCCCATCTGGTACTCCCACTGGAACTGGGCGTACGCATACTCGCGTCCCATACCCTGGTTTTCGTACCAATACCAGAACTGGTGGTAGTTACGTCCGCCATCATATATGGCCATGTCGGCTGTCTGCAGGTCACGTATGCGCATTATTGCGCCGTACCCCCATCCCCAGTGATAGCTTGTTGTCCAAGGCTGGCACAGGTATGCTGCCGAACCGCGCAGTATTTGGAGGATATTGTCGGCGTTGTTCTGCTCCACCTGTTCGGCCGTAGCGCCGCTCGTGGGCTCAGTCTCGTCTATACAGCCCGTGAACGTCATCGCCGACGAGGCAAGCATGAGAGTGCTTAATCCGTATATTAATATCTTTTTCATTGTCGTTGTTTCCTTTCTTTATGATTAGAATGTTACGGTGATACCGCCCGAGATGGTGCGGATAGGAGCGTAGTAAGCTGAGCTGGTCTGGCCGGTAATGCTTTGGCGCGGGTCAAGTCCCTGGCGCTTAGACCACAGCCAGAGGTTGTTGCCGGTTACGTAAACACGCAGCTTGTTTATACCGATTTTGCTCGTGAGGCTTGCCGGAAGAGTGTAGCCTACGTTGAGGTTTTGCAGGCTAAGGTACGAGCCGCTTGTAAGCCAACGGTCGCAGGCAGCGCCGAAGCTCATGTCGCCGTAAACCAGACGGGGCACGCTTGTATTGGTATTTTCGGTCGTCCATGCGTTGAGAAGGTCGGCGTGAATTGCGCTACCGCCGCTCGACATGCTCATCAAGCTTGCGTAAGAAGAGTCGTAAACCTTGCCGCCAAGCTGGTAAGCGAAGTCGATAGAGAAGTCAAAACCTTTATAAGAAAGATGTGTTCCGAAACCTCCGTATGCCCAAGGCAGTGCAGAACCGCAGAGATAGCGTGACGCCTTGGAGTAGTCGCTGGTCACTTCTCTCGTAACATTGCCGTTTTCGTCAGTTACGTTCTTGTAGAAGAGAGCGTTACCAGTCTCAGGATCAACGCCTGCGTACTTGGTGAGTCTTTCAGTGGTGGTTGTGAAACCTGACGGCAGGTGAAAGATGGGTGAAGGATACGTGTTTTGCTGTCATGCCGTAATGTGTTGTATTTCAGGGTGTTATGGCAAAACCTGACAGATGACAGAGGTTTTCGGTAATTTGTTTATCTTTTGATTTACGAAAGACGGCCTTCCGTCATGCGGAAGGCCGTCTTTTAGCTTGTGATTGATGGTCTTTGGGAAAGTGAAAGGTGGCTATTAATCCCAGTTGCGCATTTTTTCCCTTATCTCTTTGCGGTATTCCTTCGGGGTCTTGTCATATTTCTTCCTGAAGCACTTGCCGAAGTAGCCCACGTCGCGGAATCCTACCGAATATGCTATCTCCGTTATGCTGTTGTCGGTTGTTTCAATCAGTCGCGCGGCCTTGTTCAGGCGTATTTCCCGTACGAGGTCAACGGGGGCGAAGCCTGTCAGGCTCTTCAGTTTCTTGAAGAAAGCCGAGCGGCTCAGGCCTATCGTGCCGGCTATCGTGTCGATGTTGAAGTCGTTGGCGTTGAGGTTTTTCTCTATTATTTCATGTATCTTGTGCATGAACTCGATGTCCTTCTTCACCAGGTGCTGTTCGTATTCGTCCTTGGCGTCGTCATTGCTGTTCTCTACGGCTGTCTGTACAACCATCTTGCGCTGGAAAATACGCTGTTCGTCGAGTAGCTGGTTGATTCTTGCCGTTAGGTAGGTGCTGCTGAACGGCTTGGTTATGAACGCGTTGGCGCCGGCCTTTACGGCCTTCATCTTTTCCTCCTCGGTGTTTTTTGCCGTGAGGATGATTACCGGTATATGGCTTATGTTGAAGTCCTGGCGTACGCTGCGCAGCACGTCGAGCCCGCTCATCTCGGGCATCATGAGGTCGGTAACGATGATGTCGGGATGGTATTGGTATATTTTCTTCAGCCCTTCTTTTCCGTCGTGCGCCGTAAAGACGTTGTAGCTGCCTCTGAGCTGTAGCTTCAGCATTCGGCACATGTCGGTATTGTCTTCTATAAGCAGTACGGTCGGCACGTCTTCGTTGATGTCACCGGCCGGCCTGTTGTCCGCCTCGTTGTGCTCGGCGTTGTCCGTCCTTACTCCGCTTCCGGCCGTACTGTCGTCGAAGTACACCTCTACGTCCTTGCCGTTGAAGTGCTCCTTGTCGGTGGGCAGTTCTACCGAGAATACCGTGCCCTTGCCTTCGGCAATGTTTTCGGCCCATATACGGCCGTTGTGCATGTTGATATACTCTTTTGATATCGACAGGCCTATACCTGTGCCGGCTGAAGTGGTGTCGCCGGACGTCTTGTTGTCGGCCTGCGAGAATCGTTCGAAAATCAGCTCGAGCTGTGATTTTGGTATTCCGGCGCCGTTGTCCTCAACCCTTATCGTGCATGTCTTTCCGTCGTAGTCATGTTCGAGGGCGATGCATATCGTGCCTCCGTCGTCGGTGTATTTGAACGCGTTGCTGATGAGGTTGTTGAGTACCACGCCTATTTTCTCGGCGTCGCACCATGCCATTACGCGCTCGTCGGGCTTGTCGAATACGAACGCTATGTCACGCTCGTTGGCCAGTATCCTGAACTCGTCCATAAGCATCTCTATCATTCCGTTGATGTCGACGAGCGATACGTGCAGTTTCATCTTGCTGTTCTGTATCTTGCGGAAGTCGAGTATCTGGTTGACGAGTTGCAACATCTTGCGTGAGTTGCGGTCGATGAGGTTCAGGTATTCACGGCCTGTGGGGCTCAGCTTCTCGTTGGCCTTGAGTTCTTCAACCGGTCCCTTTATAAGTGACAGAGGGGTGCGCAGCTCATGGCTTACGTTCGTGAAGAAACGTATTTTCAGTTCGGCCAGGCGGTCGTTGATATATACCTCGTTACGCATTTTCACTACGTACATCACGGTGCGCATTATGCCGTACAGCAACAGGACTGTAACTAACGTATATATGACGTATGCCCACCATGTGGCCCACCACGGCGGAAGCACCACGATTTCGAGCACGCACTCCGGCGAGTCGTAGTCGTGAACCTTGACGCGGAACTTATAGTGGCCGGGTGGCACGTTTGAGTATGAGGCCATGCGGTTGCTGCCGTTATGCCACTGCTCTTCGTATCCGTCGAGTATGTAGGTGTACGGCAGAAGGTTGTTGTCGGCGTAGTACGGCGATGCAAACTCTATCGTGAACGTGGCCTGGTCGTGCCTTAGCTTTATTTTCCTGGCGTATTTTACCGAGCCATGGTAAATCGGAGGGTCAAAGTCCTCGAGGTCGCGGTTCATCACCTTGAAGTCTACAACGTATGTCTTTAGCTTGATTTCGTTTTCTCCCCTTACTGCGTCCGGACTGAATGCCAGCAATCCTTGGCGGCAACCGATTAGCACAGTGCCGTCCTGCATGCAAGTGGAGGTGTTGTCTTCAACGGTGACATTGGGGAAACCCGCAAACCTGTCATAGCTCTTTACGAACGTTGAGCCGTGTTTAAGGCTGGCAAGTCCGTTCTCCGTCCCTATCCACAGACAGCTGCTCTTGTCTTCCGTTATCGACATGATGACGTTACCGCTGAGCTTGTCGTTAATCATATATGATTTCAGTACCGGGCGGTGGTGTTTCTTATCGTAGTATTCCAGCCGGTTTAGGCCGTAGCCGAATATTCCCATCCATATCCGCCCGTGCCTGTCCTTGTATATGGTGGATATGTCGTTGCTTATTAGTCCGGAATTGTTCTGTCCTCTGTAAGTCTCGAATTTTATGTCAGAGGCGTTCTTGAAGTTGCCGTCGAACGACATTAGTCCGTCTGTCGTACCGACCCAGAAGCGTCCGTTGTTGTCCTCGGCTATCACCCTTACGTCTGTGTACAGTTCGTATTTAGGATATGTCTTCATGCCGTTGCCTTTGTGCCTGAAGACAACTTTTCCTCCTTTTTGCTCAATGAGGTTCAGGCCTCCGTAGAAAGTGCAGACCCAAATGCGCCCTCGGCTGTCCTGGAATGTGTAGTAAACACGGTTGCTGCTGATGGAGTTCCGGTCGCCTCGGCGGTTGGTATATCTGGTAAGGCGCAATCCTTGTGGTGCCATTTCGTCGTCGGATACCTTGACGAGCCCCGAGCCTTTGGTCGACATCCATAAGTTCTCGTTACGGTCTTCCATTATGTGGTATACCACTCCGATGTCCTCTTTCCCGAAATGCCGTTTCACGTTATGGGTCTTTACGTCCATGCAGTACAGGTTGCCGTCGCGCGTTCCTATCCAAAGGTCGCCGTTGCGTGCCTGGTAAATTGAGCGTATGCCGTTGGCGTCGCCGCTGAAGCGTGAGGGCTCAAGTATGTCGGGAAACAGGAACCTGAAGCTGTATTTAGGGAAACATACTTTGTAAACGCCGCTTGTTGTTGACGATAGCCACATTATGCCGTTAGAGTCGATGTCAACGTCAAAGAAATGCGGCCCTACGGCATAGTCCGTAAACTCTTTCAGCCGGTTGATGTTCTGCATGGTCTTTGTCTTGTGGTCAAAGCGCCATACCTCGCCGTTGCGTTGCAGTATGAACAATCCGTTGGCTCCGGTATCCATGAATTTCATCTCGGCAAACAAGCTGTCCGTAGGCATTGTGAACGTTTGCCTGTTGCCTGTTGCCGGGTCGAGGCATGTCATTAGCCCGCGTTGCGAGCATAGCCATAGTTTGCCGTATTTGTCAGAGAATGATTTATATATTCCTTGTGCCTGCTCGGTAATAAGTCTCGGGGCGGAACCTTTGGTCAGGCTGTATAGTCCTGACGGGGTGGTAAAATACAGTTTCCCGTCAATTAGCTCAATGCTTGTCACCGGAGCGCCGGTATCCTTGAATGAATATTCTTGCGTATGTCCGTCAGTTGTGTTGATTATGTAAATGCGTCCGTTGGCCGTTCCGGCGCAGATGTATTGCCCTGCATGCCTGAAGGAAGTGAACCTTTCACCTTTACGTACGGCCTTGAGTATGCGTGTGTTGCGCTTTTTCGTGATGACGTACATGTTGAGCCTTGAGCTAAGCCAGTACACGTATTCATTGTTTTCGCCAAGGACGTTATGGCGCAGCCTCATTGTCGAGGCGTCTATGTCGAGCTTGGAGTCGTAGATTTTATCTACTTGTATCTTGCCGTCACTGCCCACGTGGGCCTCGAAAATATCCTTGTTGCGCGTGAGCACGAGCACGTGTCCGCTGTCCATGCGCTGTATTTTTATTACCTGTACGTTGCGTGACAGTTTCTTTAGTTCGTTATATATGTCGTGATAGGCTTCGGTCACCTTGTCGAACATGTACAGGTGGTTGTCCGTATTGCGTATCCACAAGTATCCGTCCTTGTCTTCCACGATGTTCCTCACCTTCTGCGGCGGAACGTCGGAAGGCCCGCTGGGGCGTGTGGTGTATGGCGTGAACTTTGAACCGTCAAACGAGCAAAGCCCGTGCCAGGTGCCAAACCACACGAACCCTTCACTGTCTTTCAGCGCGCTGTATACAGTGTTGCTCGGCAAACCCTCTTCGCGCGTGTAGTGTTCTACTATCATGTCGGGCTGTGCCGTTGCGCCCAAGGGCAGCGCAATGAAGGCAAGTACCAGCTGTAACAGCTTGATAATGTTAGTGTTCCGTGTTTTCATCATACGGCAAAGATAGCACAAAAAATCCGATTATTCGAAATTTTGCGCAGACTTTTGCCATCATATACGTAAAAACTTCGTGCAGGGCGGCGTTTGGTTTATTTTATTCCGTTGTCGTTATCGCTGTTGTTCAGCTTGCGTTGTCCGGCGTCGTACTTACGGCCGCGGCTGAAGTTGTACGACAGGGTGAAGTATATCATGTTGCCGTTGTCCTTGATCCATGTCTTGTAATGCGACTTGTAGTACTGGCTGTCGGTGTATCCCGGGTACTCGTAGCCCTGCGGATAGCCTACGAGTATGGCTCCTATGCCAACGCGAAGGTTTTTCCAGCGGTAGCTTACGCGGAGGTCTGACGAGTTCTCGCCGCCGCTCATCGACTCGCCGTAGAAGCTTTTTGGCGTAGTGTAAAAGTCTGCGTTGACCGTCCAGTTGCCTAACATGAGGCTTGCGTCG
>OHWI01000484.1_pt1 | contig 11631 bp, 8 predicted proteins | sample 1579721 | NCBI WGS metagenome assembly OHWI01 (sample SAMEA3882529, study PRJEB24775) | human gut metagenome | biome: human-associated habitat; feature: intestine environment; material: feces | place: Netherlands | collected 2009/2010
GGCAGCGGCGCCCGCGGCATGATGGTCGACGCGATGTCGACTTACGGCGCCGACTCGTTCGTCGGCCGTCTCAGTTGTATCTTTCAAGGCTCCACCGACACCACGTTCTACATCCTTGCGGTGTACTTCGGCAGCGTCGGCGTCCGCTACACCCGCCACGCCGTCGCCTGCGGCCTGCTGGCGGATCTGGCGGGAGTAATAGCGGCAATAGCGGTGTGCTACCTGTTCTTTTAAAGGTGAAAAAGTGAAAGAGTGAAAAGGTGAAAAAGAAACATACACGTATTGAAGCAATGCAACGATACTGAATAAATATAATCAAGACCATGAACCAAAAGAATACGATATCAATATTGAGCAAGAAATTTGCTCTTAGAATGATAAAACTTTATAAATACTTGTTGGAAGAAAAACATGAATACATCATGTCAAAACAAGTCTACAGGTCAGGCACAAGTATCGGAGCGAACATTGCCGAAAGCCGTAATGCCCAAAGTACAGCTGACTTTATCAATAAATTAAGTATTGCATTAAAGGAAGCTGACGAAACTGAATACTGGCTTGAGCTGCTACACGAGTCGGAAACGATAGACGATAAACAGTTCGAATCAATAATAAGCGACCTAAAAGTCATAATCGGAACATTAACAAAAATCATAAAAAAGCTGAAAGAGAAGGCAAAACAATGAACATGGTATTTTTCACCTTTTCACTTTTTCACCTTTTCACCTAAAAACGATGGCAGATTTAAAGGGATTAGCTAAGGACACTGCAATCTACGGACTGAGCAGCATTGTGGGGCGGTTTCTCAACTACATGCTCGTTCCGTTGTACACGGCGAAGCTGTCGGCGGCAAGCGGCGGCTACGGCGTCATCACTAACGTGTATGCATATACGGCGCTGCTGTTCGTCATTCTGACGTACGGCATGGAGACAACGTTCTTCCGTTACTCCAACAAGGAGGGCGAAGACCCGCGCCGGGTGTACTCAACCATACTTATGTCGGTGGGCTTCACCTCGATGGTGTTCGTCCTGCTGGTGCTAGCCTTCATATCGCCCATTTCATCGGCGATGGGCTATGCCGACCACCCTTCTTATATCTGGACGATGGCCTTGACCGTAGCGCTCGACGCATTCCAGGCCATTCCGTTCGCGTATCTGCGCTACAAGAAGCGCCCGATAAAGTTCGCCGCGCTCAAGATGCTGTTCATCATAATGAACATCTGCCTCAACCTGGTGTTCTTCGTGCTGCTCCCCGCGCTGTATGAAAGCAGCGGCGGCGAGGGCTTCATAAGCAAGATTTACGACCCTACGGTAGGTGTTGGCTATGCGTTCTACATCAACCTGTTCTGCACCGGCTCGATAACGTTCCTTTTCTGGAAGGAACTTACGGGCTTCAAGTATGTCTTCGACCGTGCGTTGCTTAAGAGAATGCTCGGCTACAGCTGGCCAATACTGGTGCTCGGAATCGCCGGAATACTCAACCAGACGGCAGATAAAATCATTTTCCCGTACGTCTACAAGGGAGCCGACGCCCATGCCCAGCTCGGCATTTACGGCGCGGCAAGCAAGATAGCGATGATTATGGCGATGATAACACAGGCCTTCCGCTACGCCTACGAGCCGTTCGTGTTCGGCAAATCCAAGGACAAGGACAACCGCGATACTTACGCCAAGGCGATGAAGTTCTTTGTAATCTTCACCCTTCTGGCGTTCCTTGCCGTCATCGGATACATGGACATACTGAAGCATCTGATAGGCAACGACTATTGGGAGGGCCTAAAAGTCGTGCCGATAGTAATGGCGGCGGAAATCATGATGGGCATATACTTCAACCTGTCGTTCTGGTACAAGCTCATCGACAAGACCATCTGGGGCGCCTGGTTCTCTGGAGCCGGCTGCCTGGTACTCATCGCCGTCAACGTAATCTTCGTTCCACAATACGGCTATATGGCCTGCGCATGGGGCGGTTTCGCAGGATACGGCACGGCGATGCTGCTCTCTTACTTCGTGGGACAGAAGCACTACCCCATCAATTACCCGGTGAAGGAGATTGCGCGGTACGTCGTCGTGGCGATAATCCTGTGCCTGGGAATGCGCTGGGCTAACGGTTCGCTGCCCATGTGGGGCGCACTGGCGGTAAATACGGTGCTCATCGCCCTGTTCGCTGCAATGATAGTGAAGCTCGACTTCCCCCTGAAGCAAATCTTGGGAAAGGTGAGAAAGTGAAAGGGTGAAAAGGCGAGAAAGGCCTAACACCATGCAAATACAACCGTAAAAACCGCATAACAATAAACCCCTACAAACCAAATAACCGCACAACCGCATAACCTCAAAACCTTATAACCGTAAAACCTCATAACCCCAAACCGTAAAAACCCATTAAAAAACATAGCAATGAAAAGATTATTGATGTCTATCGTGGGACTGCTTGCCCTTTTGCCGATGAAGGCGGACGAGGGTATGTGGACCCTGTACAACCTGCCCCAGGCGGTGTACGACCAGATGAAGGCTTACGGATACAGCCTTCCTTACGAGAGTCTTTACTCAGGCAACAACCCCATCAAGGGCTCGGTGGTACTCTTCGGAGGCTTCTGCTCGGGCGTGGTTGTGTCGCCCGACGGCCTCGTGTTCACCAACCACCACTGTGGTTTCGAGGCAATCCGCAGCCATTCTACCGTGGAGCACGACTACATGCTCAACGGATTCTACGCCAAGACGGCAAAAGACGAGCTGCCGAACGAGAACCTCTTTGTCAGCTTCATGATTGAACAGCAGGACGTTACGGCACGCCTGCAGGCACTGGGCATTGACGATATGCCGTTCGACAAGCAGGCTGACGTCATCGACTCGATAGCCGCCGTGATGACCGACTCGGTAAAGAAAATAGACAAGTCTTACCACGTGGAGATTGACCCCTACTATGAGGGCAACCAATACTACGCCACCACGTACCAGCTCTTCCCCGACGTGCGCCTCGTTTTCGCAGTGCCAAAGTCGATGGGTAAGTTCGGCGGCGAGACCGACAACTGGATGTGGCCGCGCCAGACGTGCGACTTCAGCGTGTTCCGCATATACGCCGACCCGAAGACTAACGGCCCGGCAGAATACTCGGAGGCCAACGTGCCGTACAAACCGAAATCATGGGCACCCGTGTCAATGCAGGGTTACAAGGACGGCGACTTCGCAATGACCGTAGGTTACCCGGGAAGCACGGAGCGTTACCTCTCCTCCTACGGCATAAAGGAAATGCGTGACGCCGGCAACGCCACACGAGTGCAGGTGCGCGGGCTGAAGCAAGAGATAATGAAACGCCACATGGACGCCGACGAGGCAGTCAGAATCAAGTACGACTCGAAGTACGCACAGAGCGCCAATTACTGGAAAAACTCGATGGGAATGAACAAATGTATCGATTCCATCGGCATAATCGAGCAGAAGAAGGCTTACGAACTGCGCCTGCGCCACTGGCAGGACACCACGGGATACCTCAAGGGCAAGCTCGACTTCGACCTCATGGCGAGGCTCTACGCCAAGAGTTTCAAGCACAGGCGCGCGTTCTACTACTGGTTCGAGACGTTCCGCGGAACGAACGAACTCGTCACCCGCGCCATGAAGGCCGGCAGCGGAATGGAGGTGAAAGGGTCTGAGAAAGATCCGAAGAAGCAGTACATCGAGTTCGAGGACAACAGCGACGAATGGGACGAGGCGCTTGACAAGGTGCTGGCGGCCCTGCTTCAGAACTACCGCGAGCACGTGTCGGAGGAATACCTGCCATCGTTCTACCAGACCATCGACAAGAAGTTCAAGGGCGACTGCAAGGCTTACGTAGACTACCTCTACAAGAAATCCATACTTATGAAGAGCGGCAAGAAGCTCTACTTCAACAAAAAGAGCTTCAACGAAGACCTCGGCGTGCAGCTGGGCCTTAGCCTGCAGGACTACATCGCGGCGCAAAGCGAAATACTAAACCCGCTCTCTGACTCAATCGACGTGCAGGAGAAATACCTCTGCGCGGCAAAACTGCGCATGGAGCAAGACCTTCCCCACTACAGCGACGCCAACATGACAATGCGCCTAAGCTACGGCCGCGTAGGCGGATTCACCCTCAACGGCTCGCCCTCGGGCTATTACACGACGGCAGAAAGCATTGTAGAGAAGATGAAGATGAGCGTGCCTGAATATTTCGCCGAGCCGATAATGCACGAACTGCTCTCAGCCAAGGACTTCGGCCCCTACCAGGACAAGACCACGGGCAAGATGCAGCTCTGCTTCCTTACGAACAACGACATAACCGGCGGCAACAGCGGCTCGCCGATGTTCAACGGCAAGGGCGAACTCATCGGACTGGCCTTCGACGGCAACTGGGACAGCCTCTCGAGCGACATCTACTTCGAGAAGAACCTCGCCCGCTGCATCGGCGTAGACATACGCTACGTGCTCTACATGATTGACAAGTGGGGCCACGCCGACCGCCTGATGAAGGAAATAAACGCCAAATAACAACAGCCGCCAGCGTCCCGCCAAAGGACAAACCAACGGCAACAAACAACAACATCGCGGCCGCGGCGTAACCCGCTGACGGCCAGCCACTTCCCGAAAGGCCACCTTTTGCGTCGCGAAAGGTGGCCTTTCGTCGTGTAAAAGACGGCCTTTCGGAAGGTGAAAGGCCGTCTTTGCAAAATACACTGACAACCGGGCCAAGCACGGACGGACAGCATTGATGAGACTTTAACTATGCTAATATTCCTTAAAAAACAAGAAAACAAACATATTATATAAGGTATATGGCGAAAGTTTTGCTTACTTTTGCGCCCTAATCGAATAGGTAATACAGCGTTATGCAGAAGAATTTGGTAATAGTCGAGAGCCCCGCCAAGGCCAAGACCATAGAAAAATTCCTGGGCAAAGACTACAAGGTGATGTCCAGTTACGGCCACATACGTGACCTGAAGAAAAAAGAACTAAGCATAGACACAGACACATTTACGCCCGACTACGAGATTCCCGAAGAGAAGAAGAAGCTCGTGACCGAGCTGAAGAACAGCGCAAAGAACTCAGAGAAAGTATGGCTCGCATCCGATGAAGACCGCGAGGGAGAGGCCATATCGTGGCATCTCTGCGAGGTGCTCGGCCTGGACGAGGAAAAGACCAACCGCATAGTGTTCCACGAGATTACCAAACCTGCCATACTGGAGGCCATCAAGCACCCCCGCCATCTTGACATGAACCTTGTCAACGCGCAGCAGGCGCGCCGCGTGCTCGACCGCCTCGTGGGCTTCAGGCTGTCGCCCGTGCTGTGGCGCAAGGTAAAGCCCGCCCTCTCAGCCGGCCGCGTACAGAGCGTAGCCGTAAGGCTCATCGTTGAGCGCGAGAGGGAGATACAGGCCTTCAAGAGCGAAACCTACTACCGCGTGACGGCCGTGTTCGCCGTGCCCAACGAGGACGGAACGATGTCAGAAGTGAAGGCCGAACTTGACAAGCGCTTCGCCACCCACGACGAGGTACTTGCCTTCCTCGACAAGTGCAAGGGCTCCACGTTCACCGTGGCAGGTATCGTCAAGAAGCCCATGAAGCGTACGCCCGCGCCGCCGTTCACCACCTCCACCCTGCAGCAGGAAGCCGCAAGAAAGCTCGGTTTCACCGTATCGCAGACGATGATGGTGGCACAACACCTTTACGAGAACGGACGGATAACATACATGCGAACCGACTCCGTCAACCTGTCGTCGCTATGCATCAACTCAAGCAAGGCCGAGATAACCAGCCTGTGGGGCAAGGAATACAGCAAGCCGCGCCAGTACCACACGCACTCAAAGGGCGCGCAGGAGGCCCACGAGGCCATCCGCCCGACATACATGGACGCCACCTCGATAGACGGCACGCAGCAGGAAAAGCGCCTGTACGACCTCATCTGGAAGCGCACCGCCGCCAGCCAGATGGCCGACGCGCAGATAGAGAAGACAACGGTGACCATCCGCCTGAGCGACGCCGACGAGCAGTTCGTGGCCAACGGCGAGGTGGTGAAGTTCGACGGATTCCTAAAGGTGTACCGCGAGTCGTCCGACGACGAGGCCGACGGGCAGGAGGACACGTCGCACACGCTGCCCCCGATGACCGAGGGCGAGCAGCTTCAGCGCAGCGAAATCACCGCAACGCAACGCTTCAGCCAAGGCCCCGTGCGATATACCGAGGCCAGCCTCGTGCGCAAACTCGAGGAATTAGGCATCGGCCGACCGTCAACCTACGCCCCGACCATCAGCACCATACAGCAGCGCGAGTACGTGCAGAAGGGCGACAAGAAGGGCGAGGAGCGCCTGTACACCGTAGACACGCTGAAAGGCAACGCCATAACGAACAGGACGAAGACCGAAATGGCCGGCAACGAGAAGGGCAAGCTGCTGCCCACTGACATCGGCATTGTGGTCAATGACTTCCTGATGAAATATTTTCCGGCCATCATGGACTACAACTTCACGGCCAAGGTGGAGCAGCAGTTCGACACCATAGCCGAGGGAAAGGCACAATGGACGGCAATGCTCGAGAACTTCTACAAGAAATTCGAGCCTACCGTCGAGAAGACGATGAACACCCGCGAGGAGCACAAGGCCGGCGAGCGGGAGCTCGGCACGGAACCGGCCACGGGACGACCCGTGTTCGTCAAGATTGGCAGGTTCGGCCCAGTGGTGCAGATAGGCAAGGCCGAGGACAAGGATAAGCCCCGCTTCGCCCAGCTGCCCGCCGACAAGAGCATGGAGACAATCACGCTCGACGAGGCCCTCGAGCTGTTCCGCCTGCCGCGCACTCTCGGCGAGTACGAAGGCACTCCGGTAGTTATCGGCTCAGGACGCTTCGGCCCTTACGTCATGCACGACAAGAAATACGTATCCCTTCCGAAGACGGAGAACCCGCTGACCGTAACCCTCGACACCGCCATAGAGCTGATACGCAACAAGCGCCAGCAAGAGACGCAGCGCCACATAAAGACCTTCGAGGACGAGCCTAAGCTGGAAGTGATGAACGGACGCTACGGCCCTTACCTGGCTTACGACGGCAAGAACTACCGACTGCCCAAGGCTATGCACGACAAGGCGGCCGAACTGACCCTCGAGGAGTGCATGAACGTGATCAACAACTCAAAGAAGAAGTAGCCGATGAGGAGAATCATCATCGTAGGATACATGGGCGCCGGCAAGACCACCGTGGGCAAGGCGCTGGCCAAGGACACGGGCCTGCAGTTCTACGACCTCGACTGGTACATCGAAGGAAGAATGCGGAAAACCGCAAATCTTCGCCGAACGCGGCGAGGACGGCTTCAGGCGGATAGAACACAACCTGCTGCACGAGGCGGCGGAGTTCGAGGACGTGATACTTAGCTGCGGAGGGGGCACCCCGTGCTTCTTCGACAACATGGACTACATGAACTCCCTTGCCGACACCGTTTACCTGAAGGCCGAGCCTGACGTGCTCTGCGCCCACCTGAAAATGGGCAAGACACGCCGCCCCCTGCTCGAAGGCAAGTCGGAAGAGGAGCTGCACGAGTTCATAAAAAACCAGCTCAGCCAGCGCGAGGCTTATTACATGAAGGCCCGCCACGTGTTCGACGTGAGCCTGCTTGACAACTACGAGAAGATACAGACTACCGTGGCAAGCCTGCGCGAAATGCTCGATTTGTGAAATTGTATTCGTGAAGTTAAAGAAGTCTGTTCGTGAAATTAAAGAAGTTACAGAAGTTATCACTACGCTCCGCTTCGTTGGAAGTTAAAGCCGAATGCACTGTCGGTTATATTTAACGAGGCTATTGGCTATAACTTCTATATCTTCTTTAAATTCTATAACTTCATAATGAATTAATAAAGAAATATCACTATCTTTGTAGAGAATTAACGCCTGCCTTGCAAAAGACGGCAAAACGCAATGCGATATGCGGTCTTTCGTGGCCTGAAAGACGGCATATCGCAGGCCAAAAGACGGCCTTTCGCAAGACGGGGCGCCACGCTCGCTACCAAATAACGCAAACAACAATAAAACTACCACACCTAAATGAAGAAATGGACGATTGAAGACTCTAACGAGCTTTACAACATCAGCGGATGGGGAACATCCTATTTTGGCATTAACGACAAGGGCGACATGTACGTCTCGCCGTGTAAGGACAACGTGGAGATAGACCTGCACGACGTCATGGACGAGCTGGCCCTGCGCGACGTTACGCCGCCGGTGCTGCTGCGTTTTCCCGACATCCTGGACAACAGAATCGAGAAGACGTGGAGCTGTTTCAAGAAAGCCTCTGACGAATACGGCTTCAAGGGCGAGAACTTCATCATCTATCCCATCAAGGTCAACCAGATGCAGCCCGTCGTTGAGGAGATTATCAGCCACGGACGGAAGTTCAACCTCGGCCTCGAGGCCGGCTCCAAGCCCGAGCTGCACGCCGTCATCGCCGTGCAATGCCAGAGCGACTCGCTCATCATCTGCAACGGATACAAAGACCAGAGCTACATCGAGCTGGCGCTGCTGGCACAGAAGATGGGCAAGAGAATCTTCATCGTGGTGGAGAAACTCAACGAGCTCGACACCATAAGCCGCGCCGCCAAGAAGCTGGGCGTGCGCCCCAACCTGGGCGTAAGGATTAAGCTGGCCTCGTCGGGCAGCGGCAAATGGGAGGAGAGCGGCGGCGACGCGAGCAAGTTCGGACTGACAAGCTCGGAGCTGCTGGCGGCCCTCGAGATTCTCGAAAAGAAAGGGCTGAAGGACTGTCTGCGACTGATACACTTCCACATCGGCAGCCAGATAACCAAGATACGCCGCATACAGACGGCCCTGAAGGAGGCTTCGCAGTTCTACATCCAGCTGCACAAGATGGGCTACAACGTCGACTTCGTAGACTGCGGAGGCGGACTGGGCGTAGATTACGACGGCACACGCTCGCCTAACAGCGAGAGCTCGGTGAACTACTCGATACAGGAATACGTGAACGACTGCATCTACACCTTCGTCGAGGCAGCCGACCGCAACGGCATTCCGCACCCCAACCTCATCACGGAGAGCGGCCGCTCGCTGTCGGCACACCACTCGGTGCTGGTAATCGACGTGCTCGAAACGGCGTCGCTGCCCGAAATGCCCGAGGAGTATGAGCCTAACGAGAACTCGCACAAGCTGGTAAAAGACCTGTACGACATCTGGGACAACCTTAATCCGCGCACAATATTGGAGGACTGGCACGACGCCGAACAGATACGCGAGGACGCCCTCGACCTGTTTGAGCACGGCCTCGTTGACCTCAAGACGCGCGCCGAGATTGAGCGAATGTACTGGAGCGTGTGCCGCGAAATCAACTCGATATCAAAAAGTTTCAAGCATGTGCCCGAGGAACTGAAGGGTCTTGACAAGCTGTTGGCCGACAAATATTTCTGTAACTTCTCGCTCTTCCAGTCGTTGCCTGACGCCTGGGCGATAGACCAGATATTCCCCATCGTGCCGCTGCAGAGGCTCAACGAGCGCCCGACACGCAGCGCCACGCTGCAGGACATCACGTGCGACAGCGACGGAAAGATAGCCAACTTCGTGACCAACCGCAACATCTCGAACATCCTGCCGGTGCACGCGCTGCGCAAGAACGAGCCTTACTATCTGGGCGTGTTCCTCGTGGGAGCGTACCAAGAGATACTGGGCGACATGCACAACCTCTTCGGCGACACCAACGCCGCCCACATAACGGTGAAGGACGGCAAGTACCACATCGACCAGATAATCGACGGCGAGACCGTAGAGGAGGTGCTCGAGTACGTGCAGTACAACCCGAAGAAGCTGGTGCGCCAGCTCGAAGTGTGGGTTACCAAGAGCGTAAAGGAGGGCAAGATATCGCTCGAGGAGGGCAAGGAGTTCCTCTCCAACTACCGCTCGGGACTGTATGGATATACTTATTTGGAGTAAAATTCAATTTAGGAGTTAAGAAGTTAAGGAGTAAAGGAGTTAAGACAAATGTCTTGATAATACATTACTTATATTCAAATACGCAACGGTATACCGCCAAATGTCGTCTAAGCATTCGTCTTAACTCCTTTACTACTTTACTCCTTAACTCCTAAAAAATGATTCATTCCCTCACTTGTCCTTCTCCTTCGATTATCCACTTGTACGTGGTTATCTCCTCAAGGCCCATCGGACCGCGCGGCCCGAGCTTCTGGGTGCTTATTCCTATCTCTGCACCGAGCCCGAACTGGGCGCCGTCCGTGAAGCTCGTCGGGGCGTTCCAGTATACGCAGGCGGCGTCGACCATCATCTGGAATACATGTGCGCAGTCCTCGTCTTGCGTTATTATGCACTCGCTGTGGCCTGAACCGTAACGGGCGATGTGGTCCAACGCGGCGGCAAGCGACGGCACTGTCCTCACCGCAAGGGCATAATCCATGAACTCGGTGCCATAACTTTCATCCGTTGCATGGCGCAAGAGGGCCGACGGATAGCCGCCTTTCAGCGCCGTGTAGGCGTTAGCGTCGGCGTAAATCACCACGTTGTGTGCGATAAGCGGAGCGCAAAGGCGCGGCAGGTCGGCCAGTCTTGAGCGGTGGATGATAAGGCAATCCAAGGCGTTGCATACGCTAACGCGCCGCGTCTTGGCGTTGTTTATCACCCGTTCGCCAATCTCCACGTCGCCAAACTCGTCAAAATACGTGTTCACCACGCCCGCCCCGGTTTCTATTACGGGCACTTTCGCCTTCTTGCGGACAAAGTCTATCAAGGCCTTTCCGCCCCTCGGGATGCACAGGTCGACGTAATCCGTTGCCGAGAGGAGCTCAGCCGTGGCCTTGTGGGTAGAAGGCAGCAGGCCGACGACGTTCAGGTTGATGCCCTTCCGCCACAAAACTTCCTTTATAAGGTGCACAAACGCGTAGTTGGAGTGGTCGGCGTCCTTGCCGCCCTTGAGCAAACAGACGTTGCCAGACTTGAAGCAGAGCGAGAATACGTCAAAAGTCACGTTCGGGCGAGCCTCGTATATCACGCCGATGACGCCGAACGGCACGCTGACACGGTGCAGGCGAAGGCCGTTGGCGAGCGTTCTTGCCTTGGTAACAATGCCGAGCGGCGACGGAAGACTTGCCACGTGACGCATGTCATTGGCTATTCCGTCGAGGCGTTCGGGCGTAAGCAACAGCCTGTCGTACAGCGGATTGTCGGGCTCCATGCGCTTTAGGTCCATCTCGTTGGCGGCCAACAGCTCGTCCTTATATGTTACTATGTCGTCCGCTAAGGCACGTAACACCTCGCTCTTTGCGTTGTCGCTGATAAACGCCAGCTCACGACAGGCCTCCTTGGCCTTAATGAAAATCTCTTCGGTTTGCATTGTTTGCTGTGGTATAATGAATATTCTGACTGATAAAACGTCACTCTAAATACAGGTAGTCATAGTGAACCAGCGGACGTTGGTCGTGCTTTCCGATGGCGGCGCGCGCCTCGTCGCTGTTGCATCCCACACATCCTATGGCAATTTTCACGCCGTCTTCGTCGACGATGTTGATGATGTCGCCGGTCTCGAAGTCACCTTCCACCTCTGTAACGCCCACCGGCAGCAGGCTCACCGCGCGGTTTCCGCACAGTGCCTCGGCTGCCTTGCGGTTGATGCGCACCGTT
>OHWI01000490.1_pt1 | contig 11550 bp, 4 predicted proteins | sample 1579721 | NCBI WGS metagenome assembly OHWI01 (sample SAMEA3882529, study PRJEB24775) | human gut metagenome | biome: human-associated habitat; feature: intestine environment; material: feces | place: Netherlands | collected 2009/2010
TGGGCAACATCATGCTTCAGGCTAAGGCTTCAGGCCAGGCCGGCGACATATTCGACATGCGACGGATTATCGCCGACAGCGTAAGCATAAAGCGTTTTGACCCGCAAGACCACGACTTATGGGACAAAGCCTACGGCAGATATCTGGAGGTGACAGGAAAGCAGTAGCCACACTACCGGAAAAACAGACAGGGAACAAGGCATGCGTACCCGCAGCCTGCCGACCAACCCATTTATTACGGCAGAATAAAATCAAATAACATAAACCTTAAAACGAACAACATGAAGGAAGAACTTATAACCAAGGCTTATGAAATAGCCAAAGAGCGTTACGCCGAAATAGGCGTCGACACGGAGAAAGTAATCGCGCAAATGCAAGATTTCCACCTCAGCCTGCACTGCTGGCAGACCGATGACGTAATCGGATTCGAGAACCTTACGGGCTCGCTTAGCGGCGGTATAGCCACAACAGGCAACTATCCCGGCCGTGCACGCAACATCGACGAGGTGCGCATGGACATAGAGAAGGCAAAAAGCCTCATACCGGGCACACACAGACTGAACCTGCACGAAATATACGGAGACTTCAAGGGCAAGTCCGTTGACCGCGACGAGGTAACTCCCGAATACTTCCTGAGCTGGATTGAGTGGGCTAAGGAAAACAACATGAAGCTCGACTTCAACTCAACATCGTTCTCACACCCGAAGAGCGGGAACCTTACCCTGGCTAACCCGGACGACGGAATACGCAACTTCTGGATTGAACACACAAAGCGCTGCCGCGCCATCGCAGAAGAAATGGGTAAGGCGCAGGGCGATCCATGCATAATGAACGTTTGGGTACACGACGGAAGCAAGGACATGACAGTAAACAAGCTGAAGTACCGTGAACTGCTTAAGGCCTCGCTTGACGATATCTTCGCCACGAAGTACGACAACATGAAAGACTGCATCGAGAGCAAAGTATTCGGCATAGGACTGGAAAGCTACACCGTAGGTTCAAACGACTTCTATACCGCTTACGCAGCCCAGACAGGCAAGATGATAACCCTCGACACCGGCCACTTCCACCCGACAGAGAGCGTTGCGGACAAAGTTTCGGCCATGTTGCTGTACGTTCCGGAGCTTATGCTCCACGTAAGCCGTCCTATCCGCTGGGATTCCGACCACGTAACCATCATGGACGACCCGACCATGGACCTCTTCAACGAGATTGTAAGGGCAGGGGCGCTTGACCGTGTTCACTACGGTCTCGACTACTTCGACGCTTCAATCAACCGTATCGGAGCGTACGTCATCGGTAGCCGCGCAGCCCAGAAGTGCATGCTCCGCGCCCTGTTGGAGCCATTGGCTACGCTCAGGAAATACGAGGACGAGGGCAAGGGATTCGAGCGTCTGGCACTGCTCGAGGAAGAGAAAGCCCTGCCTTGGAACGCGGTTTACGACGAATTCTGCCTGCGCAACAACGTTCCCGTAGGTCAGGACTTCATCGCCGAGGTGGAGAAATACGAGAACGACGTAACGTCAAAGAGGAACTGATAACACAACAAACAGTCAAGAAACAAGCAGACAAGGATAAAGCCCTTGCCTGCTTGTTATCTTTTTACAGGCAAACTTTATATCATGGAAATATTTATCGGACTTTTGATAATCGCCATCGGCGCCTTCTGCCAGTCAAGCTGCTACGTGCCTATCAATAAGATAAAGGCATGGAGCTGGGAGTCTTACTGGCTCGTGCAGGGCATCTTCGCATGGCTGGTATTCCCGCTGTTGGGCGCATTGCTGGCCGTACCCGAAGGTCACGGGCTCATGGAGCTGTACACGGCCGACCCGAAAGCGTCGCTGCTCACGATGTTCTTCGGCGTCCTGTGGGGTATAGGAGGATTGACATTCGGCCTTTCCATGCGCTATCTCGGCGTAGCTCTTGGCCAAAGCATAGCCCTCGGCACGTGCGCGGGACTTGGAACGATACTTACCCCGGTGTTCACGGGTAACACCCAAGACCTTACCACACCGGTTATAGTAGGCGTGGTGGTCACGCTGATAGGCATTGGAGTTATCGGAGTGGCAGGCAACATGAAGTCGCAGTCGCTAAGCGAGGAGGAAAAGAAGAAGGCTGTTAAGGACTTCAACTTTACCAAGGGCATAATAGTGGCATTGCTCGCGGGCTTTATGAGCGCATGTTTCAGCATAGGCCTGGGCTTCGGCGAGCACCTTAATTTCGGCGATGCGACGGCTCCGATGTTCAAGACCCTGCCCGCTACCCTGCTCGTTACGGCAGGAGGATTCATCACGAATGCCGTGTACTGCTTTATGCAGAACAGCAAGAACAACACATGGAAAGACTACCGTGAGACCGGACTTTACGCCAACAACATCATCTTCTGCGCCCTCGCGGGCCTGTTATGGTACAGCCAGTTCTTCGGATTGAGCCTTGGCAAGGGCTTCCTTACCGACTCGGCCGTGCTGCTTACGTTCTCGTGGTGCATACTGATGGCGCTCAACGTTACGTTCAGCAACGTATGGGGAATAATTCTCAAGGAATGGAAAGGCTGCTCACGCAAGACAATCGCCGTGCTGATCGCTGGCCTCGTGATACTTATCATATCGTCGTTCCTGCCGCAAGTTATCAAGTAAAAAAGTAAAAAAACGTGCCACCGATGTTTCACAACATTGGTGGCACGCGTCTAAATAGACTCTTAAACTAATATTATCTGAGAATGATAAGATTTTATCGTTTAGCTACATTGATGATATTCATCCTTACTTATTTCGGTAAATTAAACGCTTTGGTCATCTCGGCCATCTGCTCGTCGCTCATTCCTTCCGGCTCCTCGCCCATGTTCTTGGCTGCGATATATATCAGGGCGCTCTTGTTCAGCACGTCAACCTGGTCGAAAGCCTGCATTATGTCCTTGTCGATTGCAAACACGCCGTGCTTTTCCCACATAGCCACGTCATAGTCGTCAAGCTGGCGTACGGTCTCTTCAGCCAGTTTAACGCTGCTTGGCAGCTCATATGGTATTATGCCCAAGCCGCGCGGACAGAACGCCTTTGTCTCGGGAATCATGCTCCAGAGCAGCTTGGTAAGCACGTCCTTGCCGAGGAACTTGCGGATATGTGTCATCGCGACGAGCTCGATAGGATGAGTGTGCAGCGACGCACGGTAAGGCGACCCCTTCTCGATGAGATGGTCGTGAACCATGAGGTGCGAAGGCAGCTCGCTTGTAGGATTGACCGGCTGGTCAGCTATGATAACGTAACTTGCGCAGTCGTCAAGTATCCTTATTACGCTTCCGTTCTCCATAGGGCGGCGAGCAAGGTCGCGCATGCGGCGGTTGGTGCCCTTGCAGAAGAAGTAAGCGCCCTTAAGATGTGGCAGGGTAACGCCGATTTGCTTAACCTCGCTGATGGCCGGCATTTGCCTTATCTCATCGTCTACAAGTTCGGTAATGTTCACGGTAATGTTTCCGCCGTTACGCTCGGCCCAGCCTTTTTGCCACAGATAGCCTGCTACCTCGGCCACCTTGTCTACTTCCTGCTTAAGAGCGGGACGTCCGTCAAGTATACTTTTCATATTGTTCATAGTTTAATGTTGCAAAGATATGAAAAAATATGACAAACTGCTCAATGTTAATTGATATATAAACTCTATTTTTTGACATGCCGCAAGCAACTACGCCAGTTGAAAATTATAAGCCGAGGCGCGACTATCCTTACAGTCAGCCACGGCCGTACACCATACGAATACAGACCGTAAGCGCAACAAGGTATAATCCTTACGGTTTTAAAAGGCCGCCTTTAACCGTCCGAAAGACGGCATATAACACGGTAAAAGGCCGTCCTTGACAACGCAAAAGGCGGCCTTTCGGATTTGAAAGGAATATGTCTTAAAATGCCGATTGCCCATAACGCCCGGCAAAAGGCTTATCTCGTGAGCGAGAACTTCAGGCTGAGGCCGAAGTCCTGGGTCGTGGTCGGATAACTGCTCGACGACAAGAGAGGCGTGTTTGTCTGCCGGTCATAATAGAAGCTCATCGTCAACAGGCGCGACAGGGTATAGTCGGCAGAGAACGACAGCTTGAATGCCGTATTGCCGCTGCTGGCCGAACTGGTCATCGAGGCTATGTCGCGGCATATTGAAGCCTGCTTGCGGTAAGACAGGTCGAGGCGCAGGTTTAGGTCGGTATTGAATCCACTGCCCGACTTTGACGTAGCGCTGCCGGTGCTCTCGTCATTGTTTCTGCCGCTCGAGCGCACCCTGCGGCTCCGCCGAACAGCTTGAAGTTGTTGATTTTATATCCCATGCCCACAACCCAGTCACTGCTGGTTGCCTCGTTTATCTGTATACTCGTCATACTAAGGCTCAGCACGCGCGTCTTGCGGTACTCCAGCTTGCATGTAAGGTTGTTGTTAAACGTCATGTCAATACCCAGCAGCGGCGAGAACGACTCGTTAATGCTCACTGTGCTGACGTTGTACATGCTGCTTGGCACAGGATTGCCCGTCGTGGCGTCGTTGATGAAGCCCAGACCGTTCATGTACTCCATGTACGAACTGTACGAGCTGTACGAGCCTACGGCGTAAATACTCTTGTAAGCGTGGTTGATGTTGAAGCTCTTGAACACGTCGCGGAACCACGGCAGCTGCACCAGCCCGCTGTAACGCACCGTCCAGTTGGGCAACAGGCGCGCCAGCGTGGGAAATATCGAGAGCGAATTGCCGCCCATGGATGTGTAGGCCGAGAGGAACGCCGGTATCATAACGTCGGCACTGTACTTGCTAACGGAGCCGTTGGCCGGGTCAAACTTCTGCCCGGCAAGCGTTGTACCATCAGGATATGTGGCGCCGGCATACTGCGCCTCAACACGGTCACGGAAGCCGTCAAGCGAACGGCAGAACTTCTCGAACGTAGCCGAGCGGTAGCCGTTGGTGGCGTCGCCCATGCTCTCGAAGGCGCTGCCAAGACTTATGGTGGTCATGGTTAGCGTGCCGCTCTGCGTGGTAGGCATGCCCGAATACATGTACTGAATGCTCTTCGACTTAGTCTCCGTACGGCTGGCGTTGAGGTCTATCTTCAGGTTCTTCACCGGTTCGAGCGTCATGCGCAGCTGGAAATCCTCGGTAAGACTGGTCGTAGCCGGCGTGGCAACGCTGTCGGCCATGAGCAGCCAGCCACGGTCGGCCGCCTTGTTGATATAGTCGTCGCCGGCAAAACCGAAAGCAAAGCCAAGTCCCGGAGCCATTATGTCGCCGCCACGCTGGCCGAACATGTCGCCCACCTCGGGCATGAAACCGGGCAGGTACATACTGTACTGGTTGCGGTAAGAGAAACTTACGTTGCGCACAAGCATTAGTCCGCGGGCTATGCACTGAGCCGTCTTGTACCACTTCGTGTCCTCAAGGGGAGCCTTCGGAGTAACGGTGAGCTTCAACGTGGTAGCCGTGTCAACCTTTGAGATTATGCGTATGCGGTTGTTGTCAAGCTTCCTGTACTTCAAGTTGAACTTACGGCCGTCCTTTGTCCTTGCGCTTACCATCAGCCGCTTGCTGTTCTTGCCGTGTGATATGATGACCGACGTGTCGGGCATGAGCACGATTTCCTTCTCAAAACTGCGCTTGTTCTTCGGCAACACCTTCTTTTCCTTCTCGTCGTCCTTGCTGCCCTTCCCGCCCTTCGCCGTTGTCCGGGCCTTACGGTTGTTGCGCTGCCTTGACGAAGAGAGCCTTGACGAACGCACGGTCTTGTTGAACCTGTCGTTGGTTTTCTTCAAGAACGGTACATGGTTGTACAACTTCTCAAGATTGAACGTACCGTTGATATTGTACTGACGGTTCATCGTGATTGAATTGCCAAGCGACGTTCCGTCCTCAAGTTCGGTTCCGCGAGTCCAGTTATAGGTCGCGTTATAATTGCCGTCGGCGTTCACCCAGTCGAAAATCGGGATAAGGTTGAGCGGCAGTTGGTATGAAGCCGTAAACGTCTGGTTGTAGTCGAGCGGACGCCCGAAGTCCTTTATGCTCGTCCATACGGAGTCTTTCCACGCCGAGTAACTGTCGGGATACAGGTCTTTGTTAATAGGCGTGTAAGGCTCTTCTATCTCGGCGTTGGTAGCGCTGCTGAAGTTCATGTGCAGGTTCTTGGTCAAATCCCACCTGACAGAGAACGACCTGTTCCACAGGAACTGTTCGCTGAACGTGAGCGGCAGCATGTTACCTTCAGTGCTTTCCATGTCGCGCTCCTGCAGTTCGTAATAGTTGCGCGTCATTTCCGTGTCAAACGAGATGTTCTGCGGCAGCCAGTTAAGTCCGAAACGCTTTAATATGTCATACCATTTGCTCTTGCTCTTAATCAGCTTACGGAACGGTTCAAAAGGCTTGTACACCGGCGTGTAACTGTAGTTGAGCGCACCGCGCCAGTTGTCCTCGCGCTCGTACACGGTGGTCTGGCCCGTAGTATAACGATGGCTGTGGCTGTAGCTGAACGAGAAGTTGGCAGGGTCGTACGGCATGGGATGGCGTTTGGTCTGTATGCCTACACGCACGTTTGATAGCGAGAAGTTGGTGTTCGTGGTCTTGGTAACGGCTATGCTCTCTATCGAGTCACGCTCGTGCGAATCGGAAATAGCGTCGAGCGACTCGTCAAGCAGCAAGTCGGTGTCAAGCGGATTGTACTTCGGCCGCGTCTCCTCCTGGGTTATCGAGTAGTAAAGCGGAGCCGTAACCTTTGCCTTGTCGGGGAAGAACCGGCCAAGCTCGATATTCGCCGTAAAGCTGTAAGTCTTGTAGTCGTCCTGCGAACGCTCGGCTACACCGTCCTCTATACCTCCGAAACCGTTGGTTACTATCTTTCCAGTAGCGTTTAACGAGCCTATATCTGAAAGCTGGACATTGAGGGCTCCCTGGGCAGCCCAGCCTCCCTCGTTGTTGTATTCCTTGAGCCTCAACTCATTTATCCATACCTCACCCGACTTGATTTCGCCCGACAGGTTACGCACACCTATCATCATAGTCTTCACTTCGCCGAGCGTCGGGTTACCGACTATGCTTACCTTATTGTTAGGATGGTCTTCATCGTAAGCGCTGTACACGCTGACGAACGACGCCAGGCCTTGTGACTTGGCCGTATTGCGGGCTTTCTTAATGTTGGTGAACACGCTCAAAGGTATGTCGAGCATGTTCTCCTCAGGCCATACCATGCGTGCATCCTCCACCGAATAGCGGCCGTAAATGCCGGGCGGGGTGAGCTTCAGGGGTATTTCGTACTCATAATAATTGTTGCGGTAGTCGCTTCCCAGACGTATGAACAAAGCCAGCTGGTTGTCAGAAAGATTGGTCGTGTTCTGCTCGAAAGCATTTGCGTGGACGAACATCTGCAACCTCTTGTACTGGCGTATGTCAAGAGTTGTATTCTTGTAAACGGCCTTCGCCTCGTTTGTAGAGAAGTTGTTTACCGTAAAGCTCAATGCCTGCTCGTTCTCCTCGGCCAGCTGCGGCTGCGTAGGATCCTGTTCACGGGTGATACCTGGCGGCAGAATGTAGTTTACCGGGGTCTTATCGTTGTTTTCCTCGATGTTCACGGCGCTTACCGACATGCTTCCGCTTTCGCTTGAAGTGTTGCTCAACGGCTGCTCGTACATGCGCCATTCGCCACGGACAAGGTCCAACGTGGCAAATCGGAGAACTATAGGCTTGCTGAAGTTGGTAAGGAACATTCGCATGAAACGTATGGAGGAGAAATCGTTGATGGAGCCAACCTTCTCCTCAAAGTCGTCAAGCGGTATGCGGAACTGATACCATGTAGCATGTCCCTCATCGCCGTTGCGCAGCGTAGGGGAAGTCTCACGTTTGTCAACGATGAAGTTCTGGCCGACAACGAAGTCTTCAGGGCGCATGCTTATGCGGTACTGGTAGTAGTTTTCGTACTCGTTCAGGGTGTAATCCTGGTTGATGTCCTCGACGTCGGGCGTAGTTTTATATGACGTATCGTAGCTTTCGGTACGGCTATTGCTGTCGGGCGAGTTGCCCTGCGGATTGTTGATTCGTTTATAGCGCCGCAGGATCGGAGCCTCAATACGGTCGAAATCAGAACCACGGAAATAATGATAGTCGTCGTTTGCGGGGTCGTTCATTATTGAATCAAGCTGCGCCGGCGACACTTTACCTTGTATCGCGGACAAAAATTCCTGATAAGCCCCGAACTCACGTTCCTCCTCATCCGTCAATCCATTGTATCCTACGTCCTGCAACTCACGAGAACCGTCGGTTGTGGCAAAGGCATACGTTACGGTAGCCTGCGTCGGAATCTTACCCCATTGAGTTGTAGTGTAACTCTCCGAGCCGTCCACAGGCATGCCGCTCTCATAGAACTTACGGCCGTCACGAAGCACATCTTCACTCACTTCACCGAGGTTGATGTACAAATCACCACCGTATTGATTGGCATCAGACTGTTGGTTGGAATAAATAAAGGGGTCAAGCAGCCAAAACTCTATATACTCAATATTGGCCGTCTCGAAGTCGCTGGTATCGAGCTTGCGCATCATTCCGCCCCAATGTTGCTGCGGATTCTGCAAGGTTCCGTCATAATTGAGGTTCGGGTTGAAGTTATACGGACCGCGCTCATCCGGATAATAGGCAAGGTTTAGTATAGGAATAGTGGATACAGAGCCGCTGTACGAATTCTCGCTACGGGCCGGGAACAACTCACGGACATATACCTCGCGCACGTAGTAATTGCTCAATTGGTCAAGGTCGCTCTTGATATGCGACGGAGTTAACGACGAGCTGCGCCGCGTAAACAATGGGTCTATCGTATACCAAGCCAGCAACGCGCGGTTGTATCCGCTCTGGAGCGTGGTCTTGTCGCTATGCTCAGGAAACATCGAAGGTACACTCGATAAAATCCACGATGTAGGCGTGGACACGTCGATGGCATTTTTAGTATTCTCGAAGTCATCAATATACGAAGCGTTATCCTGCACACCACTGGCCTGTCCGGCTATAAGCTGGGCAAATTCGCCTGTAAACGAAATCTGGGAAGGCTGAGTACAATGCAGGAAAGGCAGTTTGTCAAGCATATTGGTAAGCCATTGACTCTCTTGTTTCCAGTTAATGTTAAGTCCCCAAAGAGTGTTGTTCAAGGGCTCTGAGCCCATCGAAACCTTCGTGGTCAGCGCCTGTTCGGACAAATGTTGAATGGTTCCGCTAAGCTGGAAGTTTTTTGAAAAGTCATATTGCCAGTTCAATCCGAGGAAAGTCTTTCGTTCCTGGGCATAGTCCGTGTTGCTTTCAAGCGATACGTTGACTGTCGTTCCCGCATCAATGATGCTTTGATTAAGTATCGTAACCTCTCCGGCCGAGTAATCAACAGTATAGTCCGTGCCTTCAGTGAGCGTCACCCCACCGGCAGTAACCACTACCGAGCCTTGCGGAACATTATATGCGCCAAGCGAAATGACATTGGCCAGCGTGCCTCTAAACTGTCCGCTGATCTGGTATTTGTTCTTTTCAGCGATCTGCTTCGCTGTTGTTTTTGTCGAGTCATACAACTCAGTGAAACTATAACGCTGGGCCACAGCTGATGAAACGCCCTTACTCATCAATGCCGTGTACATATAATCACCGAAAGGTTCTACTTTAGGAAAGAACACGCGACCGTTACTTACAGTGTAACCGTCGACGTAATCAAAGTAGCCGTTGCTGTTAGCCTTGTTATTATTATCCAAACGGTCAGCCCCGATGAGGCGAATGATAGGCTGGTCCTTAACCTGTTGCTCGGGAATGTAAGAAAGATATACGCCCGTTGTGTCGCTCTGGTATTTTACATCGAGGCGGAACTTATCTTTCTCGACTGACGAAGCAAGATAATAAACGTTCTTCATCATCAGGTCCCAGTTGCCTTGTTGCGGGTTGTTGCTTGTGTTCTTAAGCGACTTGACGAACAAAGCCTGGCTAACATCCTGAATGTCTGAAGCGAACTCGCCGACCTGATAAGTAACTCCTCCGTAAGTATACTCATAAGCAACCGCTATTACCTGGTCCGTCTGTAACGACGTCCTTAGCGACACATAGCCGAGGGCGGTATTGACAGTGTACTCAGAACTGTTGAGCAGGCGTGCGCTTTCAAGTTTCTCATAGTCGACTCCGCCTGTAAATCCGGGCACGGCCTCAAGTACGGTACTTGTCTGGTTGATGTCACGGGCTGCCGCATAACTGTTCACCATCGTGCTATACTCGCTGTTGGCGGTGTTACTCGGAACAGGTTGTCCGGTCAGTCCCCACATCGGGTTGCTGACAGACGTATTCTCGCCAAGGTCGGTCAGGGCAACGATATCACGCGAATTTGTCGTTGTTCCGGTTTTATTGGTCACCCAGATTTCAACCCTATTGATCGTAATACCCGTAGTAAGGTTCGGCAATCGTGACATGGCGTCATCATAACGGTCACGGAAATAACGCGAAAGAAAAAAGTGACGGTTCTCCTCATAGTCGGTAACGTCAAATTCAAATGGCGTAACCTGCGTTCCCCCTTTAGACGATACATTCTTGGATGAAGACTTCTTCTGCGACACTACGGTCTGCAGCGAGAGCTTGCCAAACTGCAAGTCAGTACGTATACCGAACAAAGACGTGGCTCCGGTAACAAGCGACGAGTTGCTTGGAAACGACACATTTCCGCCTTCAACAAGCTTGATGATTTCATCTTCTTTACCTTCGTACTTTAGCTTGAGATTCTGCGAGTCGAAATCAAACGTCGCGTCAGTGTTGTAGTTAAGGTTCATGTTCACCTTATCACCCACTTTTCCGTTGACGCTCAGGTTTATCTTCTCGTCAAAATCCATAGTTGTCGTCTTACGGTTACGTATCGGGAGCGATGGATTGTCTATATTCTTCAATGTTGCTCCGAACTTCAGCTCGGCCGTTCCTTGAGTTTTTATGCGCACTCCTCCAGGTCCAAAGATCTTCTCTGCCGGCCCAAGGTCAAAGTGCATGTCGGCAAACGAGAACTTATCCTTGCCCTTTTCCTTTATCATCGTATCGTTCTTCTCGCGGAAGAAGCGTTCAAACTCTCTCCGCTCGCTCCATTTACGATACTCTTCCGGCGTCATCGCAATAGGCGTTGACAAATAACTGTCACCCATCTTTGAACCTATGTAGTAACGATCCAACGAATCCACATAAACAACTTCCTGCTTTATATTGTCGGGAAACGACAAGTCGGCAGAATAAGTGTCAAGGTCAGCCTGCGTAACGGGAGTTATCCGTTGGATTTTCCAACGTGGATGAAGCAATGAATCGGGAATGGTATCCTCCTCAACTACAATTTTCGAAAGCGCCGTCACGGCCTGTCGCGCGCTGTCATCGGCAGCCGTAGCACCCTGCCCTGCCCCACCCTGTACAGGACGGGCCGTCCGTACATCCTGACGGAAAGGCACACCAACGGCAAAACCGACCGTGCTTACGGCCAGCAAAACAAACAAAACCGTGTATATCGACTTACGAACCATCAATAATCTAAATGAAAAATGAATAATTAAAAATGAAAAAT
>OHWI01000493.1_pt1 | contig 11527 bp, 9 predicted proteins | sample 1579721 | NCBI WGS metagenome assembly OHWI01 (sample SAMEA3882529, study PRJEB24775) | human gut metagenome | biome: human-associated habitat; feature: intestine environment; material: feces | place: Netherlands | collected 2009/2010
GGGTAAATTCCCGCCGTTCACGCTCCAGCGTGCGGCGCTGCTCCTCCAAAGCTTTACGTTCTTCTTCCAGCGTCATCCCCCACATGCCTCCGTATCCGTACACACATGCTGCCAATAATACTAACAGACTCATCATACAATACTTTGTACCAGATTACTATAGGCGATTTGTACTAATGTTCATCGAAAGATTCTTTGATTTTGTCCATAAAACCCTTCTTTTTTTCTTTTCCGGTCTGTGCTCCGCCCTCTTTATTCAGGGAATTTCCCGTCAATTCATCAAATTTACGCAACGCCTCTTTTGCCTCTTTGTTTAAGCCCGTCGGCGTGTTGACAATCAGTGTTACATAATGGTCTCCACGTACTGCCTTGTTTCGGATCGATGGTACTCCTTTGCCTTTCAGGCGGATTCTCGTTCCGCTCTGGGTACCCGGTGCAACGGTATAGATGATATCTCCGTCCACCGTCCTGATACGGATATCCCCGCCCAGTGCTGCAATACCAAAGGAAATCGAAGCATTGGAAAATATATTCATGTCCTGACGTTCAAACGCATTGCTTCTGGAAACAAGAACTTCTACCAGAAGATCTCCTCTCGGACCTCCGTTTCGTCCCGGTTCTCCGTAACCTCTGACACGAACAGACTGTCCATTATCAATTCCGGCCGGAATCTCTACGGTCTTTCGTACTTTCTTTGAGATATATCCCGTTCCCCGGCAATCCGGACATTTTTCACGGATCACCTTACCGGTACCGCCGCAATCCGGACAGGTCTGCACATTCTGCATCATGCCAAACAAAGACTGCTGGGAATATACCACTTTCCCTTTTCCCCCGCACTTGCTGCAGGTTTCCGGTGAAGTTCCCGGTTTTGCCCCGGTTCCGTGACAGGTCTTACATTCTTCTTTATACGGGAACTCAAGTTCCTTAGAACATCCAAACACAGCTTCTTCAAACGTAATACGGACGGTAAGACGTACACTTGCACCCTGCGCCGGTCCGTTATTGTTGCTGTTTCGTCTTCCGCCACCGAAAAAGTCTCCGAAAATATCGCCAAAGATATCTCCCATATCCATGCCGGAAAAATCGAATCCGCCTGCACCGCCGGCGCCTCCATCAAACGCGGCATGACCAAACTGATCATACTGTCTGCGCTTTTCCGGATCGCTCAAAACGGCATATGCCTCCTGCGCTTCTTTAAATTTTTCCTCACACTCTTTATCTCCCGGATGCATATCCGGATGATACTTCTTGGCGGTTGTACGGAAAGCTTTTTTTATTTCTGCTTCCGTTGCGGTCTTTGGAATTCCAAGGACCTCGTAATAATCTCTTTTCTCTGCCATAATATTAATCCCTTATAGTACGCATAGGGTTTCCGGAAAACCGGAAACCCCACGCTTTGTCTATTTATTTTCTAAATTAAACCTCTTTGAAATCTGCATCGATGACATCATCATCTGCACCATTTGCTCCTGCTCCGGTGTTTGCTCCTGCTGCAGAACCCATATCAGGACCTGCTCCCGGATTCGGGCCTGCGCCTGTTGCACCCTGTGCTGCCTGTGCCTGCTCATACATCTTTGCAAATACCTTCTGTGCACTCTGTGTCAGTTTCTCCTGTGCTGCCTTTAATTCCGCAACATCTGCATCTGTCATCTGCTCTGCTTCCTTGTGTGCATCCAGGAAAGCCTTTACTGCTGCAACATCAGCTTCTACTGCTGACTTGTCTGCAGGATCAACCTGATCTCCTACCTGCTTTAATGCATCCTCTGTCTGGAATACAAAGCTCTCAGCTTCATTTCTGGCATCGATTGCTTCTTTTCTCTTCTTATCCTGCGCTTCAAACTCAGCAGCTTCCTTAACAGCCTTATCGATTTCTTCATCGGACATGTTAGATCCGGCTGTGATTGTGATATGCTGCTCTTTGCCTGTTCCAAGATCCTTGGCAGATACATTTACAATACCGTTTGCATCGATATCGAATGTAACCTCGATCTGTGGAACACCACGACGTGCTGGCGGGATACCATCCAGACGGAACTGTCCGAGAGATTTGTTATCTCTTGCGAACTGACGCTCACCCTGTACAACGTTGATATCTACAGCGGTCTGGTTATCTGCTGCGGTAGAGAAGATCTGGCTCTTCTTCGTAGGAATGGTAGTATTTCTCTCGATCAGACGGGTTGCAATACCACCCATGGTCTCGATAGAAAGTGACAGTGGTGTTACATCGAGAAGTAAGATCTCGCCGGCACCTGCATCACCTGCTAATTTACCACCCTGAATAGAAGCACCAAGTGCAACACACTCATCCGGGTTCAGGTTCTTGCTTGGCTCTTTGCCAGTTAACTGTCTTACCTTATCCTGTACAGCCGGGATACGTGTAGAACCACCAACCAGAAGAACCTGGCCTAAATCTGCATTTGTAAGACCTGCATCCTTCATAGCGTTCTGTACCGGTACTGCAGTTCTCTCTACGAGATCATGTGTTAATTCATCAAATTTTGCTCTGGTGAGGTTCATATCAAAGTGCTTTGGTCCCTCAGCAGTAGCTGTGATGAATGGTAAGTTAATATTTGTAGTAGTTGCGGAAGAAAGTTCCTTCTTTGCTTTCTCGGCAGCTTCTTTTAATCTCTGTAAAGCCATCTTGTCGGTAGAAAGATCAACACCCTCTGCCTTCTTAAACTCATCGATCATCCACTGTGTGATCTTGTTATCAAAATCATCACCACCAAGATGTGTATCACCGTTGGTAGATAATACTTCGATGACACCGTCACCGATCTCAATGATAGATACATCGAATGTACCACCACCAAGGTCATATACCATGATCTTCTGTTCTTTTTCGTTATCAAGGCCATATGCAAGTGCTGCTGCAGTAGGCTCGTTGATGATACGCTTTACATCCAGACCTGCAATCTTTCCGGCATCCTTTGTTGCCTGACGCTGTGCATCGTTGAAATATGCAGGAACTGTAATAACAGCTTCTGTAACCTTTTCTCCAAGGTATCCTTCTGCATCAGCCTTTAATTTCTGAAGTACCATGGCGGAAATCTGCTGTGGACTGTACTGTTTGTCATCAATGGCTACTTTATAATCCGTACCCATATGTCTCTTAATGGAAGAAATCGTCTTCTCAGCGTTTGTAACAGCCTGACGCTTTGCCGGCTCACCGATGAGACGCTCTCCTGTCTTTGTAAATGCTACAACAGATGGTGTTGTTCTTGCACCTTCCTGGTTTGCAATAACGGTAGGTTTTCCACCTTCCATAACAGCTACACAGCTGTTGGTTGTTCCTAAGTCAATACCAATGATCTTGCCCATTTTCTTTTCCTCCTGCTAAAATTATGATCAAATAAAATTGTTTTGCTAATTTATGATTTACTACTCCATGCGAAATAGGAAATACCTTTATTCGCTGACTACAGCGACCATACTGTGGCGGACCACATTGTCCTTGTAGGTGTAACCTTTTTGTAATTCCTGGGCAACTGTTCCCGGTTCATACTCTTCGCTTTCCACCTGCATAACTGCATTGTGGAGATCCGGATCAAATTCCTTTCCCAGTGCCTCAATCGGTTTCACCCCGATGGCATCTAATTCTGTCAGCATCTGCTTATATACTTTATCCATACCGGTAACAAAAGCATCATCCTTTTGTTCCTCTGGTACAGCTGCAAGCCCACGCTCGAAATTGTCGATAACCGGGAGAATCTTTTCAATGATTGTTCTTGCTCCCATGTCAAACATCTGCGCTTTTTCTTTTTCCGTACGTTTACGGAAATTATCAAACTCTGCCATCTGACGTTTCAGACGGTCGTTTAAATCTTCGATCTGTTCGTCTTTTTTATCTTTCTTTTTCTTTCCAAAGGCACCCTTTTTTTCGGATTTCTCTTCTTTCTTTGTATCCTTTTCTTCGGCTGCAGTTTCTTTTGTTTCCTCTGCCGCCGTCTCCTTTGTGTCCTTTGTTTCTTCACATGTCTGTTCGGCCTTGGTTTCTTTTGTATCTACTGCCTCTTCTTCCATGACTTTTTTGTTCTCTGCCATGTTTACCACCTTTCTAGGATTGCCCTTTTTCTTTATCAAAAATACCGTCTAACTGGGACTTTAAGTTTTTGAGGTTGTCAACAACATTCTCGTAATCCATCCGTTTCGGACCAACAATTCCGATCGTTCCTTTGACGCCCTCCCCCAGATCATAAGTTGCGGTAACGACACTGCAATCTTTCATGGTCTGTACCGGAGCTTCATTTCCGATATAAACCTGTATTTCATTTCCTTTGCTCTCCCCCTCAGAAAGGGATTCCGTTACCAGATTTACCAGCTCATCTTTTTCCTCAAATGTGGAAAGAAGACCTGCCGCACTCTCTGAATCAGAAAGTTCCGGATATTTCAAAATATTGGTTGCACCGCTTGTGTAGATCTGCAGATCCTCGTTTTCACTCAGTGTCTGTCCCAGTGCATCCAGCACATGGGAAACAATCTCACTGTGCACGCCTGCCTGCTCTTTCAGTTTGGAAATCGTTCCCAGATTGATTTCCTGCAGTGACAGCCCATTCAATGCTGTATTCAGCAGAATGTTCAGTTTCAGTAAAGTTTCGTTGTCGAGCGGTTCTTCCACGTCGATCATCTGATTCTTTACCATGTTGCTGTTCATTACGATAACTGCCAATATATGTTTCTCATCTACATTGGACAGCTGCATAAACTTTACTTTGTTTCCACTGTAAGTCGGTGCGGAAACAATTGTCGCATAATTGGTGTTGTTTGCAAGCATCTTTGCAACCTTTTTTAATACCTCATCCATCTTCTGGGTTTTTTCTATTACGAAGTCCTTCATTTCTTTGACTTCCCGGTCTTTTTCCTGCATCAGATGATCCACATAAAACCGATAGCCTTTGTCTGAAGGAATTCTTCCTGCTGATGTATGTGGCTGCACGATATAACCAAGTTCTTCAAGATCTGCCATCTCATTGCGGATGGTTGCAGAACTTAAATTCAGATCCGTATATTTTGAAATGGTTCGTGATCCCACAGGTTCACCGGTTGCAAGATAATTACGGATAACTGCATCCAGAATTTTTACTTTTCTTTCATCCAATTCCATATTCTCGTCTGCCATTTTCCCGTCTCCTGTTCCTGAACCTTCACCGGTTGTTTTTGGTTTGTTAGCACTCATTTACTTAGAGTGCTAATATCGTTCTGTTATTAAAATAGCACCAAGGTGTTTTTTTGTCAACACCCTGATGCTATTTTATTTTTATTTTATAATTATATTTTATAAAAGAAACTTCGCCATCACGTAGTTGGCCAGATCCATCCCCTTGTCGGTCAGTGCAATCCTGCCAGCAACCATCTGCAAAAGTCCCTGTTCTTTCAGCTTGCGAAGTGTTTCCAGATACACGGCCTCAATCGGTACCCCAAAGCTTTGCTCAAACGCTGCTCTGGTTACTCCCTCATTCATCCGCAGCCCCAGAAACATAAATTCCTCCATCTGCTCTTTTCTTGTCAGAATCTGTGCCTGTTCCTGTACACAGCTGCCAATCCAGAGATCCTCCGGTACGGCATGCTCCCCGTCTTTTAAAAACTCTGCCGGAGACTTCTCCTGCAGGTGGTCACAAAATTCTCCATACTCATACAGCTGCCGGGTGTTGGTATACCGGACATTTTCCACCAGGGAAGATGCCCCCAGCCCCAGCCCCAGATAATTTTCTCTGGTCCAGTAGCCGATGTTATGTCTGCAGGCATACCCCGGCTGGGCAAAATTAGAGATTTCATACTGACGGTATCCTGCCTGTTTCAGTACATCCTGCGTGGCCTTATAAATGCGGTATACCTCATCCTCGTCCGGAAGAATCTCTGTATGAATCCCCGCTTCCTGCTTCACTGCGTCAAACTTATACCGTTCATAAAACGGTGTCCCCTTTTCTATGATCAGGGAATATGCCGAAATATGTTCCGGTTTCAGGCGGATCACCGTCTGCAGGGATTCTAAAAATTTGTCCAGCGTCTGGTAAGGCAGACCGCTCATCAGATCAATATTGATATTTTCAAATCCTGCATTTCTCGCCAGCTCATACGTTTTTAAAAACTGATCATACGTGTGAATTCTTCCAAGTGCTTTCAGCTCCTCATTGTTTGTTGACTGCAATCCGATCGAGAGGCGGTTGATCCCCGCACTCTGATAGACATTCAGTTTCTTTGCCGTCACCGTTCCCGGATTGCACTCGATGCTGATCTCCGCATCCGCCTCCACATGAAAACTCGAAGCAACCTGCTGCAGCACGGTGTAAATCAGATTTTCCTCCAGCCAGCTCGGCGTGCCCCCTCCGATATAAATTGTCGGGACATGATAATCCCCAAGCAGATTTCCGTAATAACGGATTTCCTGCAGCAGGGCATGCACATATCTGATCTGTGTATTGCTGTCTGCCGGAAAGGACAGGAAATCACAGTAATCACACTTTTTCACGCAAAAAGGGATATGAATATATAATTCCAGTTTCTTTTCATTCATAGAATCAGTCTTCATCCAGTTTCAATACACTCATGAATGCCTCCTGCGGCACTTCTACGCTGCCGACCTGACGCATTCTCTTCTTTCCTTCCTTCTGTTTCTCCAGAAGCTTTTTCTTACGGGAAATATCACCGCCGTAACATTTTGCCAGGACATCCTTGCGCATGGCCTTAACCGTTTCACGAGCGATGACTTTTCCGTTTACGGCTGCCTGAATCGGGATTTCAAACAGATGTCTCGGAATCTCTTCTTTCAGACGCTCACACATTTTACGGCCTCTGTCGTATGCACTGTCTTTGAATACAATAAAGGATAAGGCGTCCACCATCTCCTTATTAATAAGAATATCCAGTTTGACAAGGTCGGAACGGACATATCCTTTCATTTCATAATCAAAAGAGGCATATCCGCGGGACCGCGACTTTAATGCATCAAAGAAATCATAAATAATCTCATTCAGTGGCATATCATATTTGATCACGGCACGGGTTGCTTCAATATAATCCATGCTGATATAAATACCGCGGCGTTCCTGACAAAGCTTCATAATTGCCCCGACATACTCGCTGGTTACCATGATCTCTGCCGATACAAACGGTTCCTCCATATATTCAATCTCCGAAGGGTCCGGCAGATTGGACGGATTGGTCAGGTCAAACACTTCTCCGTTTGTCTTGTGCACCTTATAAATAACACCGGGTGCCGTAGTCACAAGATCCAGATTAAACTCACGCTCTAAACGCTCCTGAATAATCTCAAGATGCAGTAATCCAAGGAATCCGCAGCGGAATCCAAATCCCAGGGCAAGGGACGTCTCCGGTTCATACTGTAACGATGCATCATTGACCTGCAGTTTTTCAAGCGCATCCCGCAGATCCGGATACTTGGCAGAGTCTGCCGGATATAATCCGCAGTACACCATCGGATTGACCTTTTTATATCCCGGAAGCGGTTCTGCACACGGGCGGTCGAGCTCTGTCACAGTGTCTCCGACACGTGTATCGCGCACATTTTTAATGCTCGCCGCGATATATCCAACCATACCTGCGGAAAGCTCGTCACACGGAATAAACTGCCCGGCACCGAAATATCCCACTTCTGTCACCAGATCCTCGGCTCCTGTGGCCATCATTTTGATTTTGGTTCCCACTTTGACGGTACCTTCCTTGATCCGGCAGAAAACAATTACCCCCTTATAGGAATCATACAGCGCATCGAAGATCAACGCCTTAAGCGGTGCCTTCGGATCTCCGGCAGGTGCCGGAATCTTTGTCACGATCTGTTCAAGCACTTCCTCAATATTCAGTCCGGTCTTTGCAGAAATACGCGGAGCATCCATCGCCTCGATACCGATCACATCCTCGATTTCCTGTGCGACCTCTTCCGGGCGTGCACTCGGCAGATCAATCTTATTGATGACCGGAAGCACATCCAGATCATGATCCAGTGCCAGATAGACATTGGCAAGTGTCTGGGCTTCCACCCCCTGTGCGGCATCCACAACCAGGATGGCACCATCACACGCTGCAAGACTCCGGGATACTTCATAATTAAAATCCACGTGTCCCGGCGTATCAATCAGGTTAAAAATATATTCCTCTCCATCCTTTGCCTGATAAATGATGCGCACTGCCTGGGATTTGATCGTGATTCCCCTCTCACGCTCCAGATCCATATTATCGAGAACCTGTGCCTGCATCTCACGGCTGGTCAGCGTTCCTGTTTTTTCTATGATTCGATCCGCAAGTGTAGACTTACCGTGATCAATATGGGCAATAATACAAAAATTACGAATTTTGCTCTGATCGATTGACATCTTATTCCTCTTTTTCTTTCTACTATAATTTATCGTTTGATAAGTACGGTCCATCAGATGCTGATAGAACCTACGCAATGTTACATTATACCGAAAACAGGTCTATAAATCAAACATTGACATCCACTTTTTCCATAATACCTGTTTGGTATCATCGTCCGCAAATGCCGAATGCAGCGAAGCCATATAAATTTTCTCACACATCGGCTCTTGAAACATCCCGGCTTCTGCCAGACGCATATATTCATCCGTACAGCTGGTATCGCTGACGGTACGGTTGTCCGTATTGATGGAAAGCAAAATTCCGGCATCGTAAAATTCCCGGAACGGATAGTCTGTAAAATCCGTGACCGCCTTTGTCTGCAGATTACTCGTCGGACACAGTTCCACTCCGATCTTTTTCTCTGCAACTTCCTTCTTTAATTCCTCGTCCCCGCTCATGGCAATTCCGTGACCGATCCGCGATGTTCCTAGTTCAATGGCCGTACGGATTTCTTCCCTGCTTCCACATTCTCCTGCATGGATGGTATATGGCATGCCATATTTTTTTGCAGTGGCAAATACGTCCGCAAACGCTGCTGTCGGGTACGCCTTTTCATCCCCTGCCAGATCACAGGCAACAACACCGTTTCCGAGAAATTCCCGCGCTTCTTTTAACATGGCAATATTTTTTTCGGTTTCCAGATTGCGCATGGTGCAGACAATCATCCCGGTCAGGATGTCCGCTTTTTCTTCTGCTTTTTTCAGGCCATCCCGGACGCTCTCTAAGATTTCCCGGACCGAAAGCCCCTGCTCCATGGAAAATGCAGGTGCAAAACGCACTTCCAGATACTTGACCTGTTCTTTTGCTGCAGAAAGTGCCAGATCCTGTGCTGCTGCCGAAAGTCCCTCCTTCGTCTGCAGGCAGCCAAGCGGCAGTTCAAACTTCTCCAGATACTCTGCCAGTGAACTGCAGTCCATCGGTGCCACCAGTTTTTCCCGCAGTTCTTCCAGCCCCAGCGGCTCTTTCCCCTCCTGCTGCATCAGTTTCTGGATCAGGGGCAGGCTCACCGAACCGTCCAGATGACAGTGCAGCTCTATTTTTGGCATATTGTGTGCAATAAATCGATTCATCATTGGCTTTTCCCTCTCTTCTGCAAACTATAACAACGGAAGAAGTGATGTGCCGATCGTATTTGCCGGCATCTGCACTCCAAAATTATCCGCAATGGTCGCCCCGATCACCGCAAATGTATCCTGTGTCGGGAGCCGCCCGCTTCCCTGATCGGATGGCGAATACAAAAGCAGCGGCACCTGCTCTCTTGTGTGATCCGTGCCCTTATACGTTGGATCGTTTCCATGGTCCGCCGTGATCATCAGCAGATCCTCTTTTTTAAGCAGTGGCATAAGTTCTCCGAGCTTTTTGTCAAACCGCTCGATTTCCTCTCCGTATCCGATCGGATTTCTCCGGTGTCCCCACAGGGCATCAAAATCGACCAGATTGGTAAAGCACAAACCGCAGAAATCGGATTGGGCCAGCGCAATGGTCTGGTCCATCCCATGGACACTGCTGGTCGAATGCAGACTTTTTGTAATTCCGTATCCGTCAAAAATATCATGGATCTTTCCGACTGCCAGCACGTCATATCCGGCTTCCTGAAGCGCATTTAATGCTGTTGGCCCGGTCGGTTTCAACGCATAATCCCTGCGGTTGCTGGTTCTGACAAACTCGCCTTTTTTCTTTCCCACATAAGGCCTTGCAATAACTCTGCCAACTCTCCACTCGTCTTTCATGGTCAGTTCTCTGGCAATCTCACAGTAATGATACAGGGTCTCTAATCCCATCGTCTCCTCGTTCCCGCAGATCTGCAGAACCGAATCTGCCGATGTGTACACGATCAGCTTTCCTTCCCTGATTTCCTGCTCGCCGAGTTCCTCTAAAATCTTTGTTCCGCTTTCCGCCCGGTTTCCTATAATTTTTCTGCCGCATCTTTTTTCCAGTTCTGCGATCAGCTCCGGCGGAAATCCATGTTCCGTAAAGGTGATGAAAGGCTTTTTTGTTTCAATCCCCATCATCTCCCAGTGTCCGGTCATGGTGTCTTTTCCGTTGCTTTTTTCATTCAGTGCCGCATAATATCCAAGTGGATGTTCCTGCGGCTGTACCTGTTTTAAGGATTTCAGGTTTGCCAGCCCTAAAGATGCCAGATTTGGAATATAAAAATGTTCCACGGTCTGTGAAATATGCCCCAATGTATCGGCACCTTCATCTCCGAAGCGTGCGGCATCTGCCATCGCTCCCATTCCCATCGAATCGAGTACTATTACAAAAACACGTTTCAATCGTCTGTCCATAATTTACTCCCCTCCCTGTTTCTTAAGATTTTCCGGTCCAAAACTAAGAGGCAGCAGTTCCTCCAGCGTGTGTACTTCATAGTCCTCCTGGGACCTTGCAAGTACAATCTCAAAATCTCCCGGACAGAATTCCCGCATCACCTGTCTGCAGATTCCACACGGACTGCAAAGATCCGTACATTGGTTTTCCTCTGCCGTTTTTGGGTACAAAACACTTCCACCAACGATTGCAATCGCCTGAAATTCCCGCACACCCTCACTGACCGCCTTGTAAAATGCCGTACGTTCGGCACAGTTTGTTGCAGGATAGGAAGCATTTTCTATATTGCATCCCTGATACACAGTTCCGTTTTTGGCCAGAAGAGCCGCACCCACCTGAAAACGGGAATACGGTGTATACGCCCGCTTTCTCGCCTGAAACGCACTCCGGATCAGTTCTTTATAATCTGTCTGCATCTTTATCCTCCTGTATCAGCAACCGGATGGCATCCACAGTTGTAGCGATTGCCTGCGTTGTATCATGCACCTGCACGTTCGGCAGCCCCCTTTTTTCCCGCTCCTGATTGGCAAGGACAAGAAAGCAGGCGCCCACACGCACATGCAAAAAACTTCCGGCAATAAAAAGTGCCGCCGATTCCATCTCCGATGCCAGACATCCCATCCTAAGCCATGCCTGCCATTTCTGCGTGAGCTCATAACTTACCGGCATAATCTGCGGCTCATGCTGTCCGAAAAAGGAATCCTTGCTCTGTACAACGCCGACATGATGACGTATCCCGCGTTTTTTTGCTGCCTGTACCAGTGCAGTAGTCACTGTAAAATCCGGGACAGCCGGATATTCGACCGGTGCATACTCGCGGCTT
>OHWI01000496.1_pt1 | contig 11461 bp, 10 predicted proteins | sample 1579721 | NCBI WGS metagenome assembly OHWI01 (sample SAMEA3882529, study PRJEB24775) | human gut metagenome | biome: human-associated habitat; feature: intestine environment; material: feces | place: Netherlands | collected 2009/2010
GAAATCTCCGCCAGACGCTCTACTCCGCCACGCTTCATAATCCACGGTTCGCGCAGCCGCGGCAGGCCTTTCTTCACGTCAATATCCACTGACGGGTCGCTGTAAGGCCCGCTGGTGTCATAAACATAGACGTCGGGATTGGGATGTTCCACGCGCTCGCCGTTCTCGATTGTTACCGTCGGCATTTGATGAACCACGCGCATTCCCACCCTGATGTCGGGATAGAGACTGCCTTGCATGTAGACTTTCTCTGACCCGGGATAAGTGATTTTGATGTTATTGTCCATAGAAAGTTATTTTTTAGGAGTTAAGGAGTTATGTAGTTAAGGAGTTAAGACAATAGTTTTGTTGTTTTACAACAATCCTCACAGCAGCTAAGCATTCGTCTTAACTCCTTAACTACATTACTCCTTTACTCCAGATTTTACTCTTAATTGAATTGCTATTTTTCTCATTTCCTCTACCGGATTATCGGCCCGGAGCACGCTGCCGCTGATGGCTATTCCCGTTACGCCGGTTGACATTATCCGGGGTATGTCGTCGTAAGTTATGCCGCCGATGGCTACGATGGGCAAGTTAATGCCGTGGGTTTTCATCAGCGAAACGATGTTTTCGTAGCCCTCGATACCGAGCATTGGGGCAAGGTTCTTTTTCGTTGTGGTAAAGCGGAACGGCCCGCAGCCGATGTAGTCGGCGCCCTGTGCGGCAAGGCGTTGTATGTCTTCAAACGTGTTTGCCGTGCCGCCGATGATAAACTCGTCACCCAATATGCGCCGTGCTTCGTCTACGGGCATGTCGTTCTTGCCCAGATGCACGCCGTCAGCGCCCACACGTTTCACCAGTTCCACATGGTCGTCGATGATGAACACGGCACCTCGTCGCCTGCATTCCGGCAGTATTTGCCTTGCCGTGCGCTCAATTTCAGCCTCGTCGGCGTCTTTCATGCGCAGCTGAATCCATCGGCAACCGCCCTCCAAGGCCATCATCGCCGAGTCGAGATACGAATATCTGTCAGTGAAGTGGGTGATGAACTGGAGTTTTGCAAACGAGTCAACTTTTTTAGTCGACAAGGGACGAGCAGACGAGCAGACAAGGAGATTTGACTTGTCAGCTTGTTGACTTGTTGACTCGTTGACTTGTTGACTAAAAAACTCGTTGACTTGTTGACTTGTATGCAAATCTCCTTGTCTGCTTGTCTGCTTGTTGACTTGTTGACTCGTTGGTTCGTAAAACTCAGCGCGCCTTTATGGCACTTGCCGAGACAGTCTCCGCAAACAACGCAACGGCTGTAGTCTATCTTATGGTTTTTGAAATCTATCGCAGAGGCTTTGCAGTTCTTTGTGCAAAGGCCGCATTTAATGCACTTGTCCTCGTCAATACGTACCTTGAACCACGAGAAGCGGGCAAAGAAGCTGAGGATAGTGCCCACCGGACAGATCGTGTTACAGTATGTACGGCCGCCACGCCATGCAAGAATGGCGATGATGATGAACGTCACAACGGCGATGATGAATGTCGGCATGCTCTTAATCCACACGTCAACGCTGTAGAAAGCGTAGCTGTCCACGCTCTCGGCTATGCTTGCAAGCACGTTGTTTCCGGCCTCATAAACCGGTTTGAACAGGTTGCTCGCGATGCGTCCGTACGAACTGTAAGGCGCAAGGAGCGACACTATGACGTTAATCCCGGCTAAGGCGGCTATGATGAATACCGCCAACAGGCCGTAACGTAACCAACGTTTCTCTTTTGAATAGGTAAACCTGTTCTTCTTCCTGCGGCTATGTATGTTCGAAACTACGTCCTGCATTATGCCGAGAGGGCATATTACAGAGCAATATATTCGGCCGAAGACAAGCGTAAGGATTATCAAAGCCGCCACAACTCCTGCGTTAAGCGCCAGCAAGGCGGGCCAGAACTGTATCTTGGCGAGCCATCCAAGATAAGAATGTAACGTGCCTGTGACATCAAGAAACAGCAATGTAATCAGCACGAATACAATCGTCGCCAATGTAATTCTTATTTTCTTAAGCATAAAATTATAATGTTTCTGATGTATTTCTCACCTTTTCACTCTTTCACTTTTTCAATTTTTCTTTTCCGTAATCCTGACTATCAGCACGCTGGCTTCGTACAGCAGCCAGATTGGCAACGACACCATGAACAGTGTAAATACGTCGGATGTAGGAGTGATGACTGCCGCCACTATGACGATTGCAACTATTGCGTGGCGCCGGTAACGGCTCATCCATACGCTCTTGAGCAACCCGAAGCGTGCAAGAAGCCAGCTTACGACCGGTATCTCGAACACAATGCCGAACACGAGGCTCATCATGGCAAGCGTGTCTACATACGAGCTGATGGTCAGCAGGTTATGGATGTCGTCGCTGACTTGGTAGGTTCCGAGGAAACGGACGGTCAACGGAAAGATGACAAAGTAGTTGACGGCCACTCCGAAGAGAAACATCAGGTACGCCGCAACCGTAAGCCGCACCGAATATCGCCGCTCGTTGTCGTACAACGCTGGCGAAATGAAGCGGAACAACAGGTAAAGGATGTACGGTGAGGCGATGAGTATGCCGGCAACGAGCGACACTTTCATGTGTATCATGAATTGCTCGGTAAGCCCGGTGTTCACCAACTCTATCCTGAACGGTTCAACTCCGAGAAGCCGGTATGTGATGAAATCGCTACTGCTCGGTGCAAGTACGACGTCAAACAACCAATCCTTAAGCAAAAACGCCGCAACTCCCGCCACTATAGCAGCCACGAGCATGCGTATCAGGCTGCCCCGTAGAATGTCGAGATGCTCCCAGAACGTCAACGAACCAGAGTCATTCATCTTTCTTCTTCGGCTCTTCCTGTTCGTCGTCCAGCTTTCCGTTCATGCCGTCCTTGAAACTCTTAACGCCCTTGCCGAGGCCCTTCATCAGTTCGGGTATCTTCTTTCCGCCGAACAACAACAGGATTATTAACGCAAGGACAAGTACTTCTTGAAATCCGATACTCATAGTTTTTTACGGTTTTGCGGTTCTTGGGTTTTGCGGTTTTAAGGTCTTCTTGCTGGTAAACCGCATAACCTTAAAACCTTAAAACCGTATAACCTTATATTAAATGTTTATATTCACGCCACCCATGAATGTCGCTTTTGGCATTGGGTAGCCATAGTTGATTTCATATTTCTGCGCCAGCAGGTTCTCTCCTTTTGCCCAGATGTTGAGCCAAGGCAACGCCTTATATGCGGCAGTGACGTTCAACAGGAGGAAGTTCTCTTGTATTTCAGTGGGGTCAACCTGGGTGTACAGTCCGTCGATGTACTGCAGGCCGCCAGCCAACATCCAGCGTCCGCGGTGGTAATCGGCGCCAAGATACGCTTTATGTTCTGGCGCTGCGAGTACCTTGTTGTGCATGTGCAGGAAGCTGTAGTTGCCGTTCAGGCTGAGATATCTGTTCGCTTTCCACGCAAACTCGGCTTCTACGCCGCTGTTCTCGATGGCTCCCGTGTTGACGTTCATCGGCCTGTTGTCTACCATTGCGGTCTGTATTATGTTGTCGCCGTTGATGTAAAACAGGTTGATACCGTATGAGAAAGCTCCTCCGCAGAGCCTTTGTTTCCATGAAAGCTCGTAGTTCATCATGCGCTCTGGACGCAAATCGGCATTTGCAGGACGCCAAAGGTACATCTCGCGGATGGTCGGATTGCGGAAGCCTTTGCTCACCATGGCCTTTAGTTCGCCGTCTTTCACCATGCGGAACACCAGTCCTCCCTGTGGCACCCATTCCGTTCCAGTCTGAGAGTGGTGGTCAACACGCACTCCAGCGTCAACCGTCAGCCAGCGGAACAGGTCTTGGCGGAAGTCAACATAGCCTGCAATCTCGTTCTCGTGGTGGTGTCCTATCGGGTCGAGGTCTTCTCCTGTGGCGATTACCCGGTTCCATGCCTTGCCGTAGATGTGCTGGTAGTCAAGGCCGACGGTTATTCGGTTGCCCGTGAAGAACGTCGCGCTCTGGTATATCGAGAAACCCGTAAGGGCGTCGTTTGAGAGGAAGTAGTTTTCCTGAGGTTGCTCTCCGGGGGCGTATCCGTCGTTGATTTTATGCCGTCCGAAGTTGTGGTACACGCTCACTGCTCCTGAAGTGCGTCCGTAGTGGTTCTCAACCACAGCCGAAGCAACACCGCGCGTAATCCACTGTCTTGCCCCCAGCAGCGGCTCGTAGGTGCTTCCGGGGTACGACGAGTTGAAATGCGTCACGTTCACGTCGGCGTATGCCGTCCAGTGCGGTGAGAAGTCGTAGCCCAGTTTGGCGTATCCGCCGTACTGCTCGAAGCCCATCGAGGGGCGGTTGTTGTCGCTACGGCCGTACTGTCCGGCAACGACGCTGTAGAATTTGCCGCTGCGTATGCGGTTGGTAAACTCTCCCTGGAATGTTCCGTAAGAGCCTGCGCCAAGATTGATGTCCGTCTTGACGCCGTCCTCGCGCATGCTTCTTGTTACGATATTGACCACTCCGCCCATGGCGTTAGAGCCGTACAGCATTGAGGCGGGGCCTCTGAGTACTTCCACTCGGTCTGCCATCATCGTCTGGTAAGAGTCGCTTATTGAGTGGCCGAATATTCCCTGGTATTGCGGATGTCCGTCGATGAGCACCATCATGCGCCCCGCGCCGCTGCCGAGTCCGCGCAGGCTGATACCTCCGGCGGCACCGTCGCTGACGGCGTATCCCATCATCGAGCGTGCCGTGACAAACAGTCCGGGCACCTGTTCCGACAATGTCGGCAGCACGTTGACGCGCTGGTTCTCCGTCAGTTTATCCCTGTTAACCACCGATATGGTCATTGGCAGGTGGCGTATGTCAGTTACGTTGCGTGTTCCTGTCACCACAACGTTGTCGAGAGTGTGTGCAGTAGTGTCTCTCTGGGCATGCACCTGGCCTGCGGCGGCCGTGAGAAGAGCTGCTGCAAAAATAAGTTTTTTCATTAAGAATCAAGAATTTTAGATTTAAAAATATGTTATCGTGAAGTATGTGTAACGGCTTTTTCAACAGCCTTTCCCAGCGTTCCTCATGTCATCGTAAGCATTAGCTTCGGATGTCTCTCTTTGTAATGCATGGCGGCCATGCGCTCACCGCAAGCCGCCATGCGACGAAGAAGTTATTGATTGTCTATATCTATGAGAGTGTAAGCCTTGCTCCCAAGGCCTATTTTCTCTGCATAGTCAACTATATGGGTTCCGTGCTGACGGTTGATGCGCTCGATTAAAGGTTTTGCGTCATCACCTTCGGTCGACCGGTGGTTGAACACTTTGTCAAGGCAAGCCTTGTCAAGGGCCACCGGGTCGAGCGAAGCCATTATGCCCATGTCCTTCAGTACGGGGTCTGCCGGATGGCTGTCGCAGTCGCAGTCCACGCTCATGTTGTTCATGACGTTGATGTACAGCACGTTGCCCTTCATGTATTCATGCACGCCTTGGGCAGCCGACGCCATGCTTTCGAGGAAATAATCCTGTGCGGGCAGGTTGTTCCACAGCTCGGCCGGACTCTGTACCTTGCCCGCCGTGTGTATGTACGACTTGCCGTTGCTCGACGCAACGCCGATTGAGGCGTTCTTCAATACGCCGCCAAAGCCGCCCATGGCATGCCCCTTGAAGTGCGCGAGGTTTACCATGAAGTCGTAGTTGGCAAGGTGGGAGCCTACGATGTCGTACTTGATGTGCGTCGTGTCCTTTACCGGAATGCGCATGTCGCCCTCCTCGTCCATGATGTCCACCTTGGCAATCTTGTCGAAACCGTGGTCGCGTATCACTTTCCAGTGGTCCTCCGAGTTCATCCGTTTGCCGGCGTAGGCCGTGTTGCATTCCACTATCGTGCCCTTAACCTCGCTTACGAGCTTGCCTATCAGCTCAGGCTTCAGGTAGTTGTGGCCGCCGGCCTCGCCCGTGCTTATCTTTACAGCAACGCGCCCTTTTGCCTCTTTGCCCAGTGCCTTGTATATGCGTACGAGGGCTTCTGGGGATATTTCTTTCGTGAAGTAAACCTTTGATTGTGCCGACGCGCCGATAGCCATGAGCAGTACGGCCGCCAATAAAATCAGTTTTTTCATTTCCGACGATATTTAATTAAACTTTTTCACGTTGCAAAATTACAACGAAAAAACTTTCAATCAAGTATATTTTTTACCGAAATGTTTACCAATTTTACAGCAGATAGTTTTTTTATATATTATAAACATTTATGCCACTCTTTGCCGGCAGTGTTCCGATATGCCGTCTTTCGCCTTGCAAAAGGCCATCAATCACAACGCAAAATGCCGTCTTTTGGAGGCCAAAAGACGGCATTTTGGAATGCGTTTTGTAAGTTGTTGTATGTCAGCGGATTACTGATTTGTCTACCGTTACGTGCAAGGTGCTCTTGTCGAAGGTTATTCCCGAGCGTTCTACAAAGGCGGCGAGGGCGCCGTTTTCTGCCAGTTCGCGGGGCGTGCCGATGCTTATCTTGCCGTCGCCGGCCATCAGCCATAGCGTGTCGGCGGTCTGCAGGGCCAGCTCGAGGTCGTGGGTTGACATGAAGATGGTCTTGCCCGCTTCGTGGCTGAGGCGCATCAGGAGGAGCATTGTCTCCACCTTGCTGGGGTAGTCGAGGTATGCGGTAGGCTCGTCGAGGAATATCACTGGCGTCTGTTGCGCCAAAGCCTTGGCTATCATCATCTTCTGGCGCTCGCCGTCGCTCAGCGTCGACACGTTGCGGGCGGCCAACGGCGTTATGCCTACCTGCTCCATGCTTTCATTGACGATGTGTTTGTCGGCGCTTCCGGCCATGCCCCAGAATCCCGTGTACGGCGTGCGGCCGAGCGTCACGACGTCACTCACGGTCATGTTGACGCCCTCGGGCTTTGTCGTCAGCACCACTCCTACGGTACGTGACAGTTCTTTGTGCGTATATTCGGATATCTCCTTACCTTTTATATATATGCTGCCGCCGAGTTTGGGGATGAATGCCGCCAGCGTTTTTAGCAACGTCGACTTGCCCGCTCCGTTCGCCCCAATCAGGCATGTTAGGCGTCCGCCCTCAATATTGGCCTCAATGCCTGAAGCCACAAGGCGGTCGCCGCCGTGCTGGCGGTAGCCGATGGATAGGTTGCTGATATGTATCATGGTTTTTGTTTAATTGAGAATTTATAATTGATGATGGAGAACTGTAAGTCAGCGTCAAGCTAATTATGGTTTGCTTTGTTGTCATAGCCTGCAAGAGTAATCATAATTGGCCTGACGCTGACTTGCAGTTCTTTATCCTAAACCCTCCATTCTCAATTATTAATAATCGTTCTTGCGTACTCAATTATTGTGTCACGGCCGCGAAGGAAGTCGTCGTCGGTCAGTGAGATGTTGTAGTCCGGCTCGATACCGAACTCCGTACACTGCATGTCCTTGTCGTACATCGGACATGCGCTGAACCTTACCGCCCATCCGTTAGGCATTTCGCTGCTGAACGGCATGCCTGCTCCGCCGCCCGTCTTGTCGCCCACTACGGTTACGTTGGGGCAGCACTTCATGTACTTCACGAACTCGTTGGCGGCGCTGAACACCTCGCGGTTGGTCAGCACTACAACCTTTTTGTGCCACCTTATGCCGCTCGACGGCTTCAGGATTTGCTCCTCCGGTTCGGAAAAGTCGCTGTGCCCGGTGCCAGTCTTGTGCTGTATGTAGCCTACGTGAATGCTCTCGTCGATGAAGCGCGCCGCCAGTTTCTCGGCCATCGTTAGCTGTCCGCCGCCGTTGCCGCGCACGTCGACAATCAGTCCTGTGCACGAAGCAAGGTAAAACATTACCTCGTCGAGGTTGCCGTCGCCTATCCCGTTCTCGAACGAAGAACAGTATATGTAGCCGATGTTGTCGTCAAGCTTGCGGTATTGCAGACCCGATGCTATCTTATAATCCGTGCCGAGATACTTTCGGAGGAGCGAGTCGCTGAAGTTGGTGGGGTAGTCTTCCTTCCAGCTCCAGTACCTTGCGTTGTCGAACGGGGAGTACATGTTGACGTGACCGTCGCGCAGTTCGGCGAGCATATTGCCCAAAACCTCGAACAGCTGGTCGTCGCCCATGTTGTCGTTAACCTGCCGGCTGTACTTCAGGTACACCTGGTTCCAGTCCAGTCCGTATGCCTCGCTCTTGTAATCGAAGAAACAATAGTGCTCGTCCATAATCTTCCAAAGCGCCTCGAAATTGCCTTTGGGATTGTCGGCGTATTCCTCCTCGTCGACGCACGACGCCTGCGCAAGCGCCAGGAGGAGCGGTATTATGACGTAAAGAAGCTTTTTCATGGGATGATATGGGTGAGTTTAAATGTCCTGACAAAGCCTATCAGGAACATGTTTGAATATGTGTGGTACTTCAGGTTGTTGACCTTCGCCTGGCGGAAGTCGCCGAGATAGCCAACGCGTAGCGTCGTCTTGCCCAGCGTGAAGTCAAGAGTCAGCATCTGGTGGAGCGACGGTGTTGTGGCGATTGTCGTCGGAACGACGTTGTGGTCGTAGTTGCCGCGCGAGAAAATCTCGTAGTATGACTGGCCGTAATTAGGGCTGAACATCACTCCGAAGAGCGGAGCCGACACTTCGTAGCGGGCCTTCAGCGGCACTTTTCCGAGCCTGAAGCGGTACGCCGCGGCAGCGCTCGGCGATATGTTGAGCGCAAGGCGGGCCTGCGCGGGGTTGTTGCCGTTGCGCGTGTTGTACAGAAATCCGAGGTCAATGTCGGCCTGTCCGCCCGCCATGATGTTCAACTTGCCGCCCATCAGGTCCCAGTTGTAATGCACGCCGTAGGTAAACGTGTACATGCCGGATATCTCGTTGCCGTTGCCCGAGCGGTTGTCGGCGTACGCGAAACTGCCCTGGTGAACCAGCATACGCGACCACCTGGCGCCCTCGCGGCGGCGTATCGTATGCGAAATGTAACGCACTTCCATTCCCGTATATTTCTCTGGCGACAGGTAAGTGTCAAGTATGTTCACGCCGCCTACACCCAACATCTGTGCGTTGGTTATAACCTTGGCGCTCGGAATTGTGTCGGCCTCCTGCGCGGTCATGGCCGCAGGCAGTATGAGCAGGGCCTGTACGATGAATATCTTTAACGCTTTCATTGGCTTATAGGCTGTCGTTCGTGACATTTTCAGTTGTCGTTGTTGTCGCCGAAGAGGTTTAGCTGGCCCGTAATCTCGTCTATTACCTGCTGCTGGCTCTTGCCTGCGTCAGGGTCAAGATTCTCGTTTTGGGAAGTCTCGGGCTGTTTACCGTCGTCGGATATGTCGTCATCCGCCTCGTCGTTGTCACGTTTCAGCGGTTCAAGTTCCTCAATCCTGTCGACCGTCCACGTCGTTATACGCTTGCCTTTGGCCTTGAAGCCCTTGACGGCGACGAACTCTTCGGCGTTGATTTCCTGCGCCTCACGGAACTCGTCGTTGCCTCCGAAGGTCACACGGAAGCGCGGATACGGCTCGTCTGTAAGGCAAACGAGGCGGCTGTCCTTGTTTTCGCCGATGTAGTTCTGCTTCCTTTTCGAGCCTTCCATAAGGAAACGCTTGAGATAGGGATAGCCTTGCTGGTCGGCGTCGAAGAGCACTGCCGTCCACACTTTGTGCTCGTCGTACTTCTCTATAACTTTGATGTTGTCCTCGTAGTGGTTGTTTACGTCGAAGTTTGACAGGTAGAAGTCACCGTTGTCGAGAACAACGAGAATGCTGTCGCCCTCGTTAAACTCGCCCAACAGGCGTCCGTGGTCGTCGTAGTTGAGGCGTTTTACGTCCGGGTCGAACCAAACCTTGCGCCCGCCGAGCGTGCTGTGGCCGTGGCTCTTGAGCGAAATGCGGTGTACGTTGAAGCGGGTCATCACCACGCCTTTGGCTCCACGGCCCTTGATTGCTACCTCGGAGAAGTCTTTTTCCTTGAAAATCGTCTTCAGGCGGGGTGCCGGGTCGAGTGTAATCTTGATTATTTCGGCCTCGCCGTTGGGGTTGGCGGTGAAGTAAACCACGCGCGAACCTGGCGTGCCTTGCGTCAGGTCGTACTCGCGGTCGCGGGTAATGCTGGTCACGTTAAACCTTTTCATGTAGTATTTACCCAGCTTTCCGTCACGGTAAACGGCGTTGTATATCGTCCGGCGGTCGTTCTTCTTGAACACGGCAACGTGCATGATGTTCTTCCCGACGAATATTTTGTCGGCCACCTTTACCACCTTATACTTTCCGTCTTTATAGAAAATGATGATGTCGTCGATGTCCGAGCAGTTGCAAACGAACTCGTCTTTCTTCAGCGCCGTGCCGATAAAGCCTTCGTTGCGGTTGATGTATAGCTTCTCGTTAGCCTCTACCACCTTGGTAGCCTCTATCGTGTCGAAGTTCTTTATCTCGGTAAGGCGTGGATGGCGCCGTATTTGTCTTTAAGATACTTAAACCAGTCGGCCGTAACGTCTACCATGTGGGCCAGCTTGAAGTCAATCTCCTCTATCTCCGCCTTTATCTTGGCCATCATCTCGTCGGCCTTGTCCTTGTTGAACTTCAGTATCCGGGCCATCTTGATGTCCATAAGGCGCAGTATGTCGTCCTTGGTCACCTCGCGGATGAACTGCGGATAGAACGGCGTAAGGCGTTCGTCGATATGCGCGCAGGCGGCATCCATGTCAGGAGCCAGCTCGAACTTGCGGTCCTTGTATATGCGTTCCTCGATGAATATCTTTTCAAGCGAGGCGAAGTGGAGCTGTTCCTGCAGTTCGTTCTTGCGTATCTCGAGTTCTTTCCGGAGCAGTTCCATGGTGTGGTTGACCGTGTAACGCAGCACGTCGCTTACCGTAAGGAACTTCGGCTTGTCGTCCTCGATTACGCAGCAGTTGGGCGATATGTTAATCTCGCAGTCCGAGAAGGCGTACAGGGCGTCAAGAGTCTTGTCCGACGAGACGCCCGGCGCCAGGTGCACTTGTATCTCAACCTGCGCCGCGGTGTTGTCGTCTACCTTGCGTGCCTTGATTTTCCCCTTCTCGATAGCCTTCAGGATTGAGTCGATAAGCGTTGAAGTAGTCTTGCCGTAAGGTATCTCACGGATGACGAGCGTCTTGCTGTCGAGTTTCTCTATCTTGGCTCTCACCTTCAGCACGCCGCCCCTCTGTCCGTCGTTATACTTGCTTACGTCAATGCTTCCGCCAGTGGGGAAGTCGGGATATAGCGTGAATGGCTCGCCGTGAAGGTAGCTTACGGCGGCGTCGCATATCTCGTTGAAGTTGTGCGGCAGGACTTTCGACGACAGGCCCACGGCTATACCCTCGGCGCCTTGGGCCAGAAGGAGCGGGAATTTGGCAGGAAGCGTGATAGGCTCTTTGTTCCTTCCGTCGTAGCTTAGCTGCCATTCGGTTGTCTTTGGGTTGAAAACCACGTCAAGGGCGAACTTCGACAGCCTTGCCTCGATGTATCGCGGGGCGGCCGC
>OHWI01000506.1_pt1 | contig 11068 bp, 10 predicted proteins | sample 1579721 | NCBI WGS metagenome assembly OHWI01 (sample SAMEA3882529, study PRJEB24775) | human gut metagenome | biome: human-associated habitat; feature: intestine environment; material: feces | place: Netherlands | collected 2009/2010
CGTCGGCCTTGCCGGTGACGACGTTGGTGGTCACATCGGTCTGCAGCTTGTTGGACAGGATCTGGATGTCAAGCTTGTTGTCCGCCTTGCACTGTTCGGCGCCCTTGTTGACTTCCTCCTCCTGTGTGGTGCCGGTCTGCACCGCGATCTTCAATCCGCACAGGTCGGACGTGTCGATCTTGCCTGGGTTGCCCTTCTTGACCACCCACGTGGAACCGGCCTTGAACATGCTGACGAAGTCGACGGCCTTCATGCGTTCCGGGGTAATGGTGAACGACGAGACGCCGATATCGTACTTCGAACCGATTGATGGAATGATCGAATCGAAATTCGACGTCTGCGGATCCGCCTCGAGGCCGAACGTTTTCGCCAACGCCTTGACGATGTCCACGTCGAAGCCGACCGGCGTCTTGCCGTCCGCGGCCAGGAACTCGGCCGGCGCGTACGACGTATCCATGCCGACGGTCAGCTTGCCGTCCTTGGTGACGGAGGACGGCAGCATCTTGGCGATCTTCTCGTCCTTCTTCACGCCGGACACGTCGTAACCGGTGGTCGACGACGAATTCGAATCGACGGAAGCTTGGGAATCCGTTTTGTCGGAGGTTCCGCAGGCTCCCATCGAGACGACCATCGCCGCGCTCAACGCGAGCGCCGCCCAACCTTTCAGGTTCCTCATCATGGCAAGTCCTCTCTTCAATCCAGCCAAATCAACCAGCCAAACGTGGCTATGGCATAACCTAAGAGCGGATTGCTACGAGCGTATTAACGGACGCAAAAGTTCCGAAACATTCACTCGTTGGTGCCGGGGGTGTTGATCTCCGGCTTACTGATGGCACCGTCCTGAACACCCCAGTACTTGAGGATCTTCATGTAGGTGCCGTCGTCGATGAGCTTCTGCAGGGCCTTCTGCAGGGCCTCGTCCATCTGCTGGTCGCCCTTCTTGACGACGATGCCTTCCGGGGCGATGCCTTCGGTCTTGCCAAGCGTTTCGAGTTCGCCGTCGGTCTGCGCGATCGCGTAGCCGGCGACCGGCGAATCGGCGTAGAACACGTCGGCCTTGCCGGTGACGACGTTGGTGGTCACATCGGTCTGCAACTTGCTGGAGATGACGTCCATCTCCGCCTTGCCGTCGGCCTTGCATTGCTTGGCCATCTTGTTGGCGGCGGTCTCCTGCATGGTGGCGGTCTGCACGGCCACCTTCTTGCCGCACAGATCGGACGTGTCGACCTTGTTCGGGTTGCCCTTCTTCACGGCCCATGCGGAGCCGGCGTTGAAGTGGCTGACGAAGTCGACCGCCTCGAGGCGTTCCTTGGTGACGGTGAACGACGAGATGCCGATGTCGTACTTGGCGCCGACGGCCGGAATAATCGAATCGAAGTTCGCGGTTTCCGGATCGGCCTCAAGACCGAACACTCCGGCCAGCGCCTTGGCGATGTCCACGTCGAAGCCGACCGGCGTCTTGCCGTCCGCGGCCAGGAATTCGGCCGGCGCGTACGACGTATCCATGCCGATGGTGAGCTTGCCGTCCTTGGTCACATAATCCGGCAGCATTTTGGCGATCGCGTCGTCCTTCTTCACGCCGGAAACATCGTAACCAGTCAGTTCGCTGGACTTCGAACTGGATTTCGACGCCGAGGCGTCGCTGTCGTCGCTGGTGCCGCATGCCGCGCCGGTGGCGAGCATGGCCACGCTCAACATGAACGCGGCGGCGGTTTTCAGGGCTTTTCCTGCTTGCATGTTCCCTCTCCTATGGATTCATATCGGCCTGTTCAGCCGAACCGTATCCTAGCGTAAAGAGGGTGTGTTACAAAAATTTTCCTGAATCGGCGTTCTTTCACTATGTGAAACCGGAATTTTTCCGATTTATCGCACCTGCTTGTTGGCGTATCGCATGGCTCGCAGCGCCTCACGCTTGTCCTGCTCCTCGCGAAGCGACTGGCGCTTGTCGAATTCCTTCTTGCCTCGGGCGAGCGCGATCTCGACCTTGACACGGCCGTCTTTGAAATACAGGCTCAGCGGAATGATGGTGAATCCCTTGGCCTGGGTTTGGCGGGCCAGCTTGTCGATCTGCGCCGCATGCAGCAGCAGCTTGCGCTTGCGTTTGGGTGCGTGGTTGTTCCACGTGCCGTTGAGATATTCGGGAATGTTGGCTCCCTCAAGCCACATCTCCCCACGACGGTCGATGGTGATGAACGATTCGGCCAGCGACGCCCGTCCTTCACGAAGCGACTTCACTTCGGTGCCGGTCAACACGAGACCGGCCTCATACTTGTCTTCGATGGCGTAGTCGTGACGCGCCTTCTTGTTCTGCGCGATCGGTTTGGTTCCCTGTTCCTTGGCCATGTCGGACCTCCTTCCCGGTTCTTTCGATCAGTGTATGCAACGCGACTCCGTCGACCATATCACGAAAGCGCGTCGCCCGACGATGCGGACGGCGCGCTTGCCGTGGTTTCATGTCTGGAACGGAACCGTCAGTAGTGGACGTACTGGTAGGCTCCGGCGTTGGAGATCGTCTCCCAAGCCGGGAACGTCGCGAAGCCGGTGCCGCCTTCGGAGATCAGGACCGAACCGTCGGCGTTCACGCGTTCCACGACGGCCACGTGGCCGTACTGCCAGTCGGCGGTCCAATGTCCGCCTACGCTTTGGCCGCGCGCGAACACCATCGCCGCGCCGACATGCGGGGTGTTGTTCACCAGGTATCCGAGTCCACGAGCGGTATTGGCCCAATCGGCGCCGTTGCCCATGTAGGAGCCGACCGGAAGGCTCAGCTGGGAACGCCTCAGGTATGCCCACAGCGTGCACTGGCGGGACGGATACGCGGCACCGCCGACCGTGTTGCCGGTGTTGTGTCCGTAGCAGTATCCGGAACCGGCCGGGCAATTGCCGGGCACCGCATAGTTCATGCCGCTGGCGCCGCCGGAATTGTTGTTATTGGGCGTCGGAGCCGGCGCAGGTGCAGGCGCGGGAGCGGGAGCGGGATTGTAGTTCGTGTTGTTGTTCGGACGCGACTGCTGCTGGTTGTTATTGGGGTTGACAGCGGCGTTGTTGGAATTGTTGTACTGGTTGTTCCATGAATCGATCTGCGATTTCATGGCGACGATGTCCGCCGCTTCCTTGGCGCTCTGCGTTGTCAGCTGGCTCTTCTGCGATTCGAGCTTCTCACGTTTCGCCGTGCCCTCGTCACGCAGCTTCTGCAGGGCGGTCTGCTTGGCGCTGGCCTCGCTTGCCGCCTGCTGGGCGCTTGCCGCCTGCTGGTCGGCCTGCTCCTTGAGCTGGGTGATCTTCTGTTCGATGGCGCCCAGACGGTCCTTGCGGTTCATCGACGTGTTCAGCTCGTTCGCCGCGTCGGTTGCCGCGTTGGATTCGCTTCGCGTGACCGCGGCCTGTGACTGCATCTTGTTGACGAAATCGTCGGCGGTCGTCGAATCGGTGACGAAATCCAGCACATCCGACGTGCTGGAGCCGTGGAAGCTTTCGCGGGCGAGCTGCGCGACGGCGGCCTTGGCGTCATCATAGTCGGAGCCGGTCTGTTTGATCTGCTCCTCAAGGTTCGCCTTGTCCTGCTGGGCCGCTTGCAACCGCTGCGTGGTCGCTTCCGCCAGGCTCTGCGCCTGTTCTGCCGCCTGCTGGGCAGATTCCGCGGCCTCGACCGCCGCAGGAATCTGGTTGTCGTTCAAATCGGCCAACTGCAGAATCGTGTCGGCGAGATCGCTGCTCACGCCGCCAAGCTGCGACTTCAGCTTGGCGTGGTTCGACACCTTCGCCTGGTATTCCGACATGCTCACGGCATGCGCCTGCGGAGCCGGCGCGGCGACGACCGCGACGCCGCCGGCGCAGAACATAGCCGAAGCAAGCATCAGTCCAACGATGGGCCGCACCTGTCTCGTCATTTTCCTAGACATGTATTCCCTTCCCGAAATCCACCTATTTCGACATTGTATCCAGCAAACTTCAAATATGCTGAACATCTCGTTCAGCACTCCGCCGGTTTATGCCTTCAGGTACTTCCTCAGCGAGATGCTGGACGCGACGATCGACAGCACGACGGCTCCCACCACAAGGGCCGGTGCAAGCAGCCATACCGTCTTCTGGTTGATCAGAGGCATCCACTGCACGCTCTTCGACAGCCAATCCGTGATGAACAGCTTCACCATGGCGCTCAACGTTCCGCAGGCGAGCAGCGAACCAATCAGCGACGCGAACACGCCTTCCAACACGAACGGCAGGCGGATGGTCCAGTTCGAGGCTCCCACCAGTCGCATGATCTCGGTCTCGTTCTTACGCGAGGCGGCACTCATGCGAATCGTCGTGCCGGTCAGCATGATGGCCACCAGGATCATCACGCCGGCGAGCGCCACGGTGACCGCCGTCGCACGGTTCAGCACCGAGAAGACCGGATCGAAGATCTTGCGTTGATCCTGCACTTCCTCGACACCGGTGCGGCCGCTCAACACTTCGGATACCACTTGGTATTTGGTCGGGTCCTTCAGTTTCAGACGCAGCGACCCCTGCATGTCGGCGGCGGTGAGCACGCGTCCTTGATATTCGCCGTTCGGATACTGCTTGAGGAAGGTGTTCTTGTAGAAGTCCTCACGGCTCACATATGTGATTTTGGAGACGATGTTGCCGGCTTCCTCGTTGATCACGTTCTCCAGATCGACGATCTCCTGGTTGGAAGGCGCCTTGCCCGACGAGCAGGACGCCGCCTGGCTGGCACCGTCCGGGCACAGCCATACGACCACTTCGACCTTGTCGTACCATTCGCCCTTCGCGGCGGTGATCTGTGCCTGCATCAGGCCGGATACGCCGATGAACAGGAAGGAGATGAATGTGACCAGCATGACGGAGATGATCATTGAAACATTGCGCTTGAGGCTGTTCCATGTTTCGGAAAGGATGAAACGAAAACGCATCAGTCGTGCTCCTTGGTGTCCTCAGGGTTTTCATCGGACGGTGCCGGCGGGACGGGCGGTTCGGGCGGTGTCGGAGGCTCGGTTTGGGTCGGTGGAACGGGCGGTGCAGGCGGAGCGGACAGCGCCGATGCTTCGTCGGCACCAGTCTCGGAGGCATCATTTTCAGCGGAGGTCTTGGCCTGTTCGTTCCGTTCGGTTTGCTCGGCCTGTTCCTGGTCGGCCATCTGTTCGAGGCTCAGTCCCTTGCCCCAGGTCAAGGTGGTCTCCACTGACGCGAAGGCCTCGCCGTAACGGCCGGTGCGTCCGGAATGCACGGATTTGGCAAGACGGGCGATGCCGTCGTTCCCCTGTCCGTCATGGACGGCAGCGGCGACCACATCCACGGCGTTCACCACGGTTTCGGCGCGCGTCGCGCCTTCCACGTCGACGGTGTCGTCAGGAGCGTTCGTTGAATCGATGGCGTTCTGTCGACGGTATTTCGCGTTCGGATCGGAAGTGCCCAATGCCTGGTGCGATTTCGACTCGACTTCGGCGTCCGGGAAATACAGCGCGGAATCGTAGGATCCCTGCTGCTCGTCGCGCACGATCTTGCCGGTGTGCAATTCGACCACGCGTTTGCGCATGGAGTTGACGATCTCCTCGTTGTGCGTGGCCATGACGATGGTGGTGCCGGTACGGTTGATGGCGTCCAACACTTCCATGATGCCCAGCGACGTGGTCGGGTCGAGGTTGCCCGTAGGCTCGTCGGCGAGCAGGATCTGAGGATGGTTCACATACGCCCTTGCGATGGCGACGCGTTGCGCTTCGCCGCCGGACAGCTCATGGGGGTAGTTGTTTTCCTTGCCTGTGAGCCCCACCGTCTGCAGTACTTTGGGCACCAGCGATTTGATGGTGGAACGGCTTGTGCCGATCACTTCAAGTGCGAAGGCGACGTTCTCCCATACCGTCTTGTTGTTGAGCAGCTTGTAATCCTGGAAGATAAAGCCGATCTGCCGGCGATAATGCGGCACCTGCCGTGCGGACAGGCGTCGCAGATCGTTGCCGGCGACGCGGATCTCGCCATCCGTAGCTTCCTCCTCGCGAAGCAGCAGGCTCAGCAAGGTGGTCTTGCCGGAACCGGACGCGCCCACAAGAAAGACGAAATCACCTCGATCGATGTCAAGATTGATGTCATCCAATGCGGGACGCGTGCCCTTTGGATAGACTTTGCTCACATGTTCAAGCGAGATCAGCGCCATCGTGTTTTCCCTCCGCCTATCGCTTAGGCTTCCTGTTCCTCGGCTGCCGCGCGACGCTGTTCGTGACGCCAGCGGATGCCGGCTTCGATGAACTCGTCGATGTCGCCGTCGAAGACAGCCTGGGTCTGCGAGGTCTCATACCCCGTGCGCAGGTCCTTGACCATCTGGTACGGATGCAGCACATACGAGCGCATCTGGTCGCCCCAGCTGGCCTTGATGTCTCCGGCGAGCTCCTTCTTCTTCTTGGCTTCCTCCTCGTGGCGCAGCACCAGCAGTCGGGACTGCAGCACGGCCATGGCGGCGGCGCGGTTCTGAATCTGAGAGCGTTCGTCCTGCATGGTCACCACGATGCCGGTCGGGATGTGGGTGATGCGCACCGCGGAATACGTGGTGTTCACGCCCTGTCCGCCAGGACCGGACGAGCAGTAGGTGTCGACGCGGATTTCGGAATCCGGCACGTCGATGTGATCGGTCGCTTCGACCAGCGGCACCACTTCCACGGCGGCGAAGCTGGTCTGACGGCGGCCCTGGTTGTCGAACGGGGAGATACGCACCAGACGGTGGGTGCCACCCTCCACGCTCAGTCGCCCGTATGCGTACGGGGCGTCCACCTGGAACGTGGCCGACTTGATGCCGGCTTCTTCCGCGTAGGAGGTGTCCATGACCTTGGCCTTGTATCCGTTGCGTTCCGCCCAACGCAGGTACATGCGCAGCAGCATCTGCGCGAAATCGGCCGCATCCACGCCGCCGGCGCCGGAACGGATCGTCACCACGGCGGAACGTTCGTCGTATTCGCCGTCAAGCAGCGTCTGGATCTCCATATCGTCGAGATCCTTTTGGATGCTTTCGACTTCGGCCTTCGCCTCGGCCAACGTGTCGGCGTCCTCTTCCTCCTGGCCAAGCTCGACCAGGGTCTCCACGTCCTCGATGCGCTGGTCGGCGGATGCCAGACGCTTGAGCTGCGACTGCACCGCGGACAGCTTGCTGGTCACTTTCTGTGCGTTTTCCGGATCGTCCCACAATCCGGGTTCGGCCGCTTTCACTTCAAGGTCCTTGGCCTCGGCGGTCAGTCGATCGACGTCGAGGGCCTTGGAAATGGACTCGTATTTGGCGCGCGCTTCGCTGATCGCCTCGGAGTAATCAAATTCTGCCATCGTTTACACCATACATTTCTGTTACGTTCCTGACTATTCTGACATGGAGCCGTCCACGGCTCCCGCACAATCCATAAGGTTTTTCCACGTGCCCACATCCATTTCCCACATGGACGGACCGCGAACCTGTCCGCACGCATACGGGAAACCGGGGCCCGTTTCGGATCATACGGACCCGAAGGCGTCAAAGCCCCGCGTAGATCGCAGGAATGACCAGACTCAGCAGCATCGCCGCGGCGATGACGATGCACACCGTGCGCACCATGGTGCGGCGACGGCGTTCTCGCTGCTCGCGTTCGTCCCTGTAGTCACTCATACGCGCCACTATACCGGCTCGCCCCTACTTAGCGTTTCTTGCGAAACGCCTCGAAAATCACTTGTGGTAAGGTTCTCCGGCGTTGATTTTGTATGCGCGATAGATCTGCTCCAGCAGAATCACCCGCATCAGCTGGTGCGGGAACGTCATTTTGGAAAAGCTCAGCAGGTAGTCGGCTCGTTTGAGGATCGCGGGGTCGAGTCCCAATGAGCCGCCGATGATGAGCTGGATATGGCTGGTGCCGTGGAGTCCGAGGTCGTTGATTTTCGCGGCGAGCTGTTCGCTGGTGAGCTGCTTGCCTTCGATGGCGAGGGCGATGACGAACGCGTCGTCACGAATATGTTTGGCGATGCGTTCGCCCTCTTTGGCCTTGATCTGCCGTTCGAGTCCGTCGCTGGCATGCTCCGGTGTCTTCTCGTCGGCCACTTCGACGATGTCGAGCTTGCAATACCGGCCCAGTCGTTTCGAATATTCCGCGATGGCGTCGCGCAGATACTTCTCTTTGACCTTGCCGACGGTGATCAGTGTGATTTTCACGAGTTTCCTCTTGCGGAGAGCGCGGATGACGCTCTCCGCCATTCCGTTTTCAGTTCTTGTGGAGTTTTTCGTTGAGCTCGATGCCGGTCTTGCGGTAGCGCGCCTCGATGCGGCCGGACACGGAGTTGCGGATGAACAGGATGTTGTCCTTGCCGGACAGTTCGGCGCCCTTGACGGTTTCGAGCGGTTCGCCGGCGGCGACCTTGGCCTTGTCGTAGATGGTGACCTTGGTGCCGGCGGTGACGTACAGGCCCGCTTCGACCACGCAGTTGTCTCCCAGGGAGATGCCGATGCCGGCGTTCGCGCCGAGCAGGGAGTGCTCGCCGATGGAGTTCTTGAGCTTGCCGCCGCCGGACAGGGTGCCCATGATGGACGCGCCGCCGCCGATGTCGGAGCCGTTGCCGACCACGACGCCTTGCGAGACGCGGCCTTCGACCATGGAGACGCCGAGGGTGCCCGCATTGAAGTTCACGAAGCCGGCGTGCATGACGGTGGTGCCTTCGGACAGGTGCGCGCCCAGTCGCACGCGGTCGGCGTCGCCGATGCGCACGCCGGTCGGCACGACGTAGTCGACCATGCGGGGGAACTTGTCAATCGACAGCACGTTCACATCGACGTGCGGCGCCAACACGGCTCCGGACTGTCGGGTGGCGGCCATCACGTCAAGCTTGCGCAAAGCGAAATCGTCGACGGCGAACGGACCGTAGTTGGTCCACACCACGTTGTTGAGCTTGGCGAAGATGCCGTCGAGATTCAACGTGTTCGGCTTGGCCAGACGCATGCTCAGCAGGTGCAGACGCAGATAGGCGTCGGCGGCGTCCTCGATCGGCTCGTCCAGCTTGGACACGGTGAACACGGGCATGCGGCGCACGCCACGCGCGTCGGCCTCGTCATGCGCGATGGCGCCGAAGTTGTGATTCGGACGCGAGGTTTCAGCCGGAGCCTCGCCCAACGTGAGTTCCGGATACCACACGTCAAGGGTGTTGCCGGCCGCATCGATGCTTGCCAGACCCCAACCCCATGCGGTGCGCTGTTCAGTCATGTGTACGCTCCTTTGACCATGCCGGAGCCGTAGACCGGTTCCAGCGATTCGTTAGGTTCTTTCGTTCCTTGAAACACTGTAGCGGCAAGCCATGGCAGGCGCATGCGCACGTCCGAAACCGGAGCCGCGTGTCAATATCGTTCAGTGGCGCTGGTCCATCGGCACGTAATCGCGTTCCGTGTAGCCGGTGTACACCTGGCGCGGACGGCCGATCTTCGTGTTCGGATCGGCGAGCATCTCACGGTATTGCGCGATCCAGCCGGGGATGCGGCCCAACGCGAACAGCGTGGTGAACATGGACGGATCGAAGCCGATCGCACGGTAGATCAGTCCCGTGTAGAAGTCGACGTTCGGATACAGATGACGAGACACGAAGTAATCGTCGCTCAATGCGATCTGCTCCAGTTCGGTGGCCACGTCGAACAGCGCGCGCTCGTCCGCCGGCAGCTTCAGCGTGTCGGCGCGTTCCATGATCTTCTGCAGATAGGTCTTGGCGATCGCCGCGCGCGGATCGTACGACTTGTACACGCGGTGGCCGAGGCCGGAGATGCGATGCCCGTTGGCCTTCGCGTCCTCCACGAATTCCTTGACGGTTTTGCCGGAGTCTCGGATGGCCTTGAGCTGGCGGAGCACCGCCTCGTTGGCGCCGCCGTGCAGCGGGCCGGACAGCGCGTTGATGCCGGCCGCGACCGCGGAATACAGGTTGGCGTGCGCCGAACCGGCGATGCGCACCACGGACGTGGAGCAGTTCTGCTCGTGGTCGGCATGGATGATGAGCAGACGGCCAAGCGCGTGCACGTACAGAGGATCGGATTCGAACGGCTCATACGGCACGGCGAAGCACATGCGCAGGAAATCGTCAACATAGCCGCGCGAGTAGTCCGGGTACAGCATCGGCTCATCGCGACGGCGGCGGAAGATGTAGCTGACGATGGTGCGCGCCTTGGCCATGATGATGGTCGCCGCTTCGTCCAGCTGGTCGGAATCATTGATGTCCGTGGTGTCCGGGTAGAACGTGGCGAGCGCGTTGACCGCGGATGCCATCACACTCATCGGATGCGCGGTGCGCGGGAAGGAGCCCATGAACGTACGGAAGTCCTCCCCCACCATCGTGCGGTGGTTGATGTCGGAGATGAAACGGTCGTACTGGTCCTTGTTCGGCAGTTCGCCGTGACGCAGCAGCCAAGCGACTTCAAGGAAGTCGGACTGCTCGCACAGCTGCTCGATCGGATAGCCACGATAGCGCAGAATCGAGTTCTTGCCGTCGATGTACGTGATTTTCGATTCGCATTGCGCGGTGGTGAGGAAACCGGGGTCGAGTGTGACCCAGCCATCATTGCGCAGCGTGGACACCACGATGCCGTCCGCACCCGCCGTGGCTTCGACCACCGGCAGGGTGAAGTCCTTGGATTCCACACTCAGATTGGCTGTGGCCATACTCGTTCGCTCCTTACCAGTTCAAAAAGTACCGCCCACTATATGGCATGCGCGTTTCGATATGTGGGTTCCGTCTCAAAACGGGCATGAAAAAACGGGCTGTGCGTAATCGCACAAGCCCGTTTTCATAAGGTTTTGGACTAGTCGCGGACGGTGAGGATCACCGGACCGTTTTCGGTGATGGCGATGGTGTGCTCGCTGTGTGCGCCACGGGAGCCGTCCTCGCTCTTCAGCGTCCAGCCGTCCTTCGGATCCTGGTAGATCTCGTCGGTGGTCTTGAGGAACCACGGTTCGATGGCGATGACCAGGCCCGGACGCAGCTTGTAGCCGTGATGCGCCTTGCCGTCGTTCGGCACGTGCGGATCGCCGTGCATGATATGGCCGACGCCGTGTCCGCCGAACTCCAGGTTGATCGGGTAGCCGTATTCGCG
>OHWI01000522.1_pt1 | contig 10781 bp, 8 predicted proteins | sample 1579721 | NCBI WGS metagenome assembly OHWI01 (sample SAMEA3882529, study PRJEB24775) | human gut metagenome | biome: human-associated habitat; feature: intestine environment; material: feces | place: Netherlands | collected 2009/2010
AAAGGAGGGCGGTGTCGGTATCATTTCTACTGCGCAGATCGGCTACGATGAAGAAGGCTTCGAGAATGATCAGGCAGGCTGTAACTTAAAAGCCATCAAAAAACATATCCGGAAAGCAAAGGAGCTTGCCTGTGGAAACGGACTTGTGGGTGTCAATATTATGGTTGCATTAAAGCATTACAAAGAGCATGTCAGGGCAGCAGTTGCGGCAGGGGCAGATGTGATTATCAGTGGAGCCGGGCTTCCCATGAATCTGCCGGAGCTTGTCAGCAAAACCTGCCGGACAAAGATTGCTCCGATTGTATCTTCGAAGCGTGCAACCCAGCTGATATTGAAGATGTGGGCGCACCGCTATGACCGCACGGCGGACTTTATTGTAGTGGAGGGACCGAAAGCCGGCGGGCATCTGGGGTTTTCCAATGAACAGCTGGCACATATGGATGCCATTAATTTTGACGGAGAGATCCGGCAGATTATCGACTGCAAAAAGGAATACGAACAGCGGTATCAGAAAAATATTCCGGTCATTGTGGCCGGCGGGATATTTGATCAGAAAGATATTTCGCATGCGCTGGATCTCGGTGCGGATGGTGTGCAGATTGCCAGCCGCTTTGTCGCAACCGAAGAATGTGATGCATCGGAGGCATACAAGGAGGCGTATATTCACGCCAGTGAGGAAAATATTGAGATTATCCAAAGCCCGGTCGGTATGCCGGGACGTGCATTGCGCAATAAGTTTATCGATCGTGTAAAGCGCGCAAAGCTGCCAGTCAGTAAATGTTACAACTGTCTGGAAAAATGCAGTCCGCAGAAAGTTCCTTACTGTATTACGAAAGCATTGATCGATGCCGTGCGCGGGGATGTGGAAAACGGTCTGGTATTCTGTGGAGCGAATACGGGGCGGATTCATGAGATCACTACGGTACATCATCTGATGCAGGAGCTGGCTGGAGATCTACAATAAAAATGGTTTGTGTGATTTTCCCTTGGAATCAAAGGATTCCTGTAGTAAAATAGGAAGAAAAGCAGTAATGCAGATACGGGAAAACATGAAAGAAGGAGAACACGCAGCATGACAGTGGCCGCACACGGTGGGGATATTTATCAAAATCAGATCACATATGATTTTTCTGTAAATACCAATCCGCTGCCGCTGCCGGAGATATTGCAGAAACGGATGGCGGAAGCGGCGGTTCACAGCAACCGTTATCCACAGTATGACAATGTGCTGTTGCGGGAACGGCTTGCAGCACTTTATGGTTTTTCAACAGAAGAAGTAGTGTGTGGCAACGGAGCATCCGAATTATTTGTTGCGATTGTGCATGCACTGCGCCCGAAGCGGGTGGGCATTTTGGCTCCTTCTTTTTCGGGATATGCCTGGGCGGCTCAGACAGTGGGAGCCGAGATATGCAGTATTCCGTTGCGGGAAGAAAATAATTTTGCCATGGATATGGCACAGATGGAGTCATTGTGCAGGCAGCTGGATGGAATCGGTTTATTATTTTTGGCGAACCCCGCGAATCCGGTGGGGAACAAAATGGAAGCGTCTCTTTTGGAGACGCTTCTTGACGTGTGTGAAAAGAGACGCATCACTGTGGTGCTGGACGAATGTTTCATTGCATTCACGGGGACGGAAGGATATGTTTCCTGGATCCGGAAATATCCGCATCTGATTGTCGTGCGGGCATATACAAAGATCTATGCGATTCCGGGAATCCGGCTGGGGTATCTGCTGGCACAGAAAGATATCTGTGAAAAAATTGCGCATCAGCTGCCGGAGTGGAATGTATCTGTGGTTGCGCAGCGGATCGGCATGGACATTCTGAATGATTCGCTTCCTGGTTGGAGTCGTAGAAAGTATCTGAAGGATACGATTGAGCTGATTCAGGAAGAAAAGCGCTTTTTAAAACACGAGTTAACAAAAATATTTGGAGATCAAATGAAAATTTTTCCTTCGGAAGCTAATTTTTTGTTGCTGAAAACACAAATTCCACTGTACAGATTATTGCTGGAAAGAGGAATTCTGATCCGAAACTGCGCAAACTATACAGGACTGGGACAGGACTTTTACAGAATTGCCGTAAAAGGTCATCCGGAAAATGTACAACTGATTGAGGCATTGCTGGATATAAAGAAGAAAGGGGAAGAAAAACGCTATGGAAAACATTGAATATGTTCTTCCGGGAGAGATTGAAAAACGAAGTTTTGCCATCATAGGGGAAGAACTAAAGGAGCGTGGTATCGTGCTTCCGCCGGAACAGGAGCCGGTGACAAAGCGCGTGATCCATACAAGTGCGGATTTTGATTATGCAAAGACGATGACGTATTCTCCCCATGCCGTGCAGATTGCCAAAGAACTGATTGCAGGTGGCGCTGACATTGTCACGGATACCAATATGGCGCTTGCAGGCATCAACAAAAAACGGTTAGCGGAATTCGGAGGAACGGTGCACTGTTTTATGGCGGATGAGGATGTGGCGCGGGAGGCAAAGGCGCGGCAGGTGACACGTGCGACGGTCAGCATGGAACATGCAGCAAATATTGACAAACCTGTAATTTTTGCCGTGGGAAATGCGCCGACGGCATTGATTTCGCTCTATGAACTGATGCAGAAAAGTGATTGGCGTCCTGCATTTATTATTGGAGTTCCGGTGGGATTTGTAAATGTAGAGGCGGCAAAAGAACTGATTTTAAAAACAGATGTGCCACATATTGTCAACCGCGGTAGAAAAGGCGGCAGCAATGTAGCGGCAGCAATCGTAAACGCACTGTTATATCAGATCCGGCCGGTATAAAGGAAAGAAGGAGGCGTATCTGGTGTGAGGTACGGATTTACAACCGGCAGCTGTGCTGCCGCTGCTGCAAAGGCTGCGGCATATATGCTTCTGACGGGAAAAATAAAAAACTGTATAACGATTGAGACCCCAAAAGGAATTCCATACACCGCGGAAGTGACGGATATCGTGCGCGGGGAATCTCAGGTTTCCTGCGCTGTGGTCAAGGATGGCGGCGATGATCCGGATGTGACCAGCGGAAGTAAAATCTGTGCCACGGTCACCGCGGACAACCGTGGGGATGGAGAAAAAGAACTTCTGCAGATTGACGGAGGAAAGGGTGTGGGCCGTGTGACGAGACCCGGACTGGATCAGCCCGTAGGCAATGCCGCAATCAATCATGTGCCGCGGGAAATGATCACCCGGGAAGTGCAGGAAGTGTGCCGGCTCTGTGATTTTCACGGAACACTGCATATTCTGATTTCTGTGCCGGATGGGGAAGCACTTGCAGAGCGTACGTTTAATCCAAGACTGGGGATTGTCGGGGGAATCTCAATACTGGGAACGACAGGAATTGTGGAACCGATGAGCAGTCAGGCACTTAAGGAGACCATCCGTGTGGAACTCCGCCAGCAGCGTGCAGAAGGGCAGACCGTTGCGGCAGTTTCACCGGGAAATTATGGACTGGATTTCATGCAGCAGACCTATGGATATGATCTTGACCGCAGTGTGAAATGCAGTAATTTTATCGGTGAGACGATCGATATGGCGGCGGAACTGGGATTTTGTGCAATGCTTCTGACCGGACATATTGGAAAACTGATTAAGGTGGCGGGAGGCATTATGAACACCCATTCCCATGAGGGAGATTGTCGGATGGAACTTTTAGCGGCAGCCGGCATCCGTGAAAATGTATCTTTAGAATGTTTAAAGAAGATTTTAGATTGCGTCACAACCGAGGAAGCACTTGCGTTTATTGATGCCGAAGGTAAAAAAGAAGATGTTATGGAAGATATCATGAAAAAAATTGATTTCTATCTGAAAAAACGTGCGGCCGGTCGGTTACAGATCGAGTGTATTGTCTATTCCAATACCTACGGGCTGCTTGGGATGACTGCAAAAGCAGAAGAATTACTCAGGAGGTTGCTATGATTTATTTTGTCGGAGCAGGAAGCGGAGCACCGGATCTGATTACTGTGCGGGGAATGCGTCTGCTGCAGAAAGCAGATGTCATCATCTATGCCGGTTCGCTGGTCAATCCACAGCTTCTCGATTATGCAAAAGAGGGCTGTGAGATTCATAACAGCGCCAAAATGACACTTGAAGAGGTTATTTCGGTGATGGAACAGGCAGAAAAAAATAATTTAATCACGATTCGACTTCATACGGGAGAACCCAGTATATACGGAGCGGTGCGGGAACAGATGGATATTCTCGATCAGAAGGGGATTGCGTATGAGAGTTGTCCGGGAGTGAGTGCCTGTTTTGGAGCAGCGGCATCGCTGAATCTGGAATATACCCTTCCGGATGTGTCACAGTCACTGATCATCACCCGGATGGCCGGAAGGACGGCGGTACCGGAAAAGGAGAGTATTGAGAGTTTTGCCGCACACCATGCTTCCATGGCAATTTATCTGAGTACCGGAATGCTGGAGGAATTATCACGGCGCCTTGTAAATGGTGGATATGAGCCGGATACACCTGCGGCACTGGTGTACAAGGCAACCTGGTCGGACGAGGAAGCATATATCTGTACTGTGCAGGAGCTGGCGGCGGTGGCAAAGAAACATAATATTACCAAAACCGCTCTGGTGCTGGTCGGAGATGTAATATCAAATCAGCATTATACGCGCTCCAGACTCTACGCGCCGGATTTTACAACTGAATTCCGCAAGGCAAAAACACAAAAAAACGCAGAAGACGATAGATCAATGCGTGACACGGGTGTGGGGAAGGAGTTACCGGAATGATCCTGTATATGACCTGGTTTTCGGAACGTGGAAGAGAGCTTGCGGCACGAATCGCGGAACTTTCACTTTCTGTTTCGTATGGATTTTGGCAGAGCCGTTACGGTGGTCACCCTGCAGTTTTAAAGATACAGATAAGAGAAAGAGGAAACCGGTCACTTCCGGATTTTCTGGAAGAGGCTTTTGCACAGCAGTTTCCCGTGATTTTCATTGGAGCGCTCGGGATTGCCGTCCGAACCGTGGCACCTTTGATCCGCCACAAAACCGTGGACAGTCCGGTACTGGTGCTGGATGAGGCCGGACAGTTTGTGATTCCGGTGCTGTCCGGACATCTGGGCGGTGCCAATGAACTGGCGCAGCAGATCGCAGAATCATTGCATTCCGCTGCGGTTGTGACGACGGCAACAGACGTGAATGGGCTTTTTGCCGTTGATGTGTTTGCAAGAAAAAATGGCCTGCGGGTGTGTAACCCCGAAGCGATCCGGCATGTGTCTGGAAAACTGTTACAGGGTGAAATCATTGTGATGGCGGTAGATCCGGCATGCATGTCCCCGGAGGAGATGGCAGAATTACAGCCGCCAAAGGAAGTAAAGCTGATTTCGTGGAACGAAGCACAGGCGGAACATGCTGTGGATGTGTGGATTACAAAAAAAGAGCCACAGGAAGACCGTAAAACGCTTGTTTTAGCTCCGAAAACAGCCGTACTTGGCATGGGATGCAGAAAAAATAAAAGTTATAACGAGATAAAACAAATGATAAAAACATTGGTGGATAGCAGAAAAATAGACCTGGATGATATCTATGCCCTGGCATCGGTTGATGTGAAGGAAAAAGAACCCGGTCTGCAGGAACTGGCACAGCATTTGCGGGTACCGTTTGTCGTTTTTTCTGCCGGAGAACTGAAAAAAGTGCCGGGTGATTTCACCGCATCCGCGTTTGTATCCCGAACCGTGGGAGTGGATAACGTATGTGAGCGTGCTGCGGTCGCTGCAGCAGACGGAGGTAGTTTGCTGATACATAAGCAGGCTATGGATGGCGTGACAATTGCCGTGGCAAAACGGGAGAAAATCGTATTGCAGTTTGTGTGAAACGAAAGGAAGGAGAAAGAAATGAAACACCGGATTTATGTGGTCGGTATGGGACCGGGACAGGAAAATATGATGACGCAGGAAGCCATGCAGGTGCTGGAAGCCAGTGATGTGATCATCGGTTATACCGTATATCTGAAATTGCTTGGGGAACGGTTCGGGTGCAAAGAATTATTGTCTACACCGATGCGGCAGGAGCGGGAACGCTGCCAGATGTGTTTCGAGAAGGCAAGAGAAGGCAAAAAAGTGGCATTGATCTGCAGCGGAGATGCCGGAATTTACGGGATGGCATCCCTGATGCTGGAAATCGGAAAATTATATGATGATTGTATCATTGAAGTAATTCCCGGAATAACAGCAGCAAGCAGCGGTGCGGCAGTGCTTGGGGCTCCTCTCAACCATGATTTTTGCGTGATCAGCCTGAGTGATCTTCTCACCCCGTGGGAGAGGATTAAAAAGCGGCTGATTGCAGCCGCGGAGGGAGATTTTGCAATGGCAATTTATAATCCGTCGAGCCATAAACGGGCAGACTATCTGGAGCGTGCCTGCAGAATTCTGATGGAACACGGGGTGGAACCGGAGCGTGCCTGTGGGTATGTGGAAAATATCGGACGCGATGATACGAAAGCCGTAACCCTTCCCATGGAGGAACTGGTGCATACACCGGTGAACATGTTTACCACGGTATTTATCGGGAATTCCCAGACAAAAATTATGGATGGAAAGCTTGTGACACCGAGAGGATACCATATATAGCAGCAGAAAACGGGGAAGAGGAATAAGATGGCAGAGAAAGTGTTAATTTATGCGGGAACAACGGAAGGTCGTCTTCTCGCACAGGAACTTTCACGGGCACATATTGCCTGTGATGTGCATGTAGCAACCGAATACGGTCAGATGGTCATGCCGGAACTTGCCGGGGTGAAGGTCTGTGTAGGAAGACTGGACGTAGAGGAAATGCGCGCCCTGCTGAAAAAAAACGGACAGAACAACTATGCGGCAGTCGTGGATGCTACGCATCCGTTTGCCACAGAAGTGTCTGCCAACATCCGGGAGAGTACAAAAGGAAGTGGAATTCCATATCTGCGGCTCCAGCGGCGAATGGACGATGGAATCTGTAGCATACCGGAAAACGAAGGCATGAAAGAGCGCGCTGGAACCGTGCATGTGTTTGCCGATTATGAAAGCTGTGTCCAGGCACTTACGGACACATCCGGAAACATTCTTCTGACAACCGGAAGCAAAGAGCTGGCGGTATTTGCACCCCTGAAGGAGCGTTTGTTTGTGCGTGTGCTTCCCGGATTGGAGAGTATCGGTCTCTGTGAAAAGGCGGGTATCCGCGGAAAGCAGATTCTTGCGATGCAGGGCCCGTTTTCGGAGGAAATGAATCTGGCAATGATCCATCAGTTTTCGATCCGCTATCTGGTTACAAAAGCCAGTGGTGCGCACAGCGGATTTCAGGAAAAACTTGCGGCAGCGCAGAAAGCAGGGATTACGGCATGCGTGATCGGGAAACAGGAACAGGAACAGGGAATGTCTTATGCACAGGTAACCGAAACACTTTCCCGTCTGCTTGGACATACGATTTCCGGTCGTCCGGAGGTGGAAATTTCCCTGATTGGTATCGGTATGAGTGCAGCGACACTGACACAGGAAGCAAAAAGAGCGCTGGAAGAGTCTGATGTGGTTTTTGGGGCAGAACGGATGCTCGAAGTGGTGGAAAACAGTAAGGAAACCTATCCTTTTTATCTCGCAAAAGATATTTTACCGGTTTTAAGACAAAAGGAATCCCAAATGGATGGCCAGAAACTGAAAGTCTCCATATTATTTTCCGGAGATACTGGATTTTACAGTGGAACAGAAAAAATAAAAACAGAATTAAATAAAAATAATTACAGAAAAATTCGTATTTTTCCAGGAATTTCATCCGTTTCCTACCTCTCTGCGGCAACAGGAATTGCCTGGCAGGATGCAAAAATTTTAAGTATTCATGGGAAAGAAGATACCGCGGAAACCAGAGCGCTCGTTCTCGATGCGATCCGGCATTTTTCCAAAACATTTTTGCTGGTTTCCGGAGTGGAGGATGTCCGACGGATCGGATGCTGGATAGAAGAAGAAAAATTGACGCAAACCCGTATGATTGCTGGGTTTCAGCTTTCTTATAATGCAGAAAAAATCCGCGAATTATCGTGCGAAGAGGCAAAAAATACAAAAGAAGAGGGCCTGTATACCCTGTTATTATGCAATGAAAATGTGCAAAAAAGACGTCTTGTTCCAGGGATGTCCGATGAATCATTTTTGCGTGTCGTGGAAGGGGAAAAAACGGTTCCAATGACCAAGGAAGAAGTGCGTGCACTTTCCTTATGTAAACTTGGCCTGACGGAAGATGCTGTGGTATATGATGTGGGGAGCGGTACCGGATCGATTGCAGTGGAGTGCGCAAAATGTAGTCCGGGGATTCGTGTGTACGCCATTGAACAAAAAGCCACAGCACAGCAGCTTCTGCGCCGGAATCTGGAAAAATTTCATCTGGCAAATGTGATTCCGGTGGATGGGAAAGCACCGGATATATTGGAATCCCTGGAACCTCCGACACATGTATTCATTGGGGGAAGCAGTGGGCAGCTTGCGGATATTCTGCATGTCATCTGGGAGAAGAATCCACGGACACGTGTGGTTGTCAATGCCATAAGTCTTGAAACCGTGGCTCAGATTACAGAACTTGCTGCAGGGAAAATGCAGACAGAAATCATACAGGTGCAGGTCAGCAGAGCAAAAACCGTGGGAACCTATCATCTGATGCAGGCTGAGAACCCCGTATATATCTGTGTGCTGACGATGGCATAATGAGGAGAGAACTATGTTACACAGTGGAATGGTACTGGCAGCGCCGCAAAGTGGCAGTGGAAAAACGACAATCACCTGTGCGTTGCTGGCAGCAATGAAAAACAGAAAATTTGCAGTTCGTGCGTTCAAAAGCGGACCAGACTATATTGATCCCATGTTTCACCGTCAGGTGATTGGTGTACCGTCGCGCAATCTGGATACGTTTTTTTCAGGGGCAGATCAGATCCGGGAACTGTATGGATATGACCGGGAGAACTTCACCTATTCGGTGATCGAGGGAGCGATGGGATTATACGATGGTCTTGGGGGCACACAAAAAGAGGGCTCTGCCTATCACCTGGCGCAGACTCTGGATCTGCCGGTTGTGCTTGTGCTGGATGCCCGTGGGATGGGGCGCACGATGGTGGCACTTCTGGCAGGGATATTACAGTATGACAGGGATCACCGGATCATTGGTGTGATATTAAACCGCACATCGGAAGGGTTCTGCCGGACAATGACGCCGGTGATTGAGAAAGAACTGGGCCTTCCGGTGCTGGGATGTTTTCCGGTACAGAAAAATCTGCATCTGGAGAGCCGGCATCTGGGTTTGAAAATGCCACAGGAAATGGAAGGTCTGCGCAAGCAGGTCAATCAGGCTGCGGAAAAACTGGAAGAGACCGCAGATCTGGATCGGATGCTGCAGCTGTTGCAAAGCTGGGCACTTTTACATGCGTTTCGGGACGGAAAAACGAAACTGCCTAAATTACAGGAACCGGGAAAAGACAAAGGGGTTTTACAGAAAAAGGAAAAACAGCAGGAGGAATGTCCGGTTATTGCAGTTGCAAAAGATGAGGCATTTTGTTTTTATTATGAGGATAACCTGCGGCTTCTGGAAGCGTATGGTGGAAAACTCGTCTGGTTTTCGCCGCTTGGACAGGAAAAAATTCCAGAGGAAGCGGATGCGCTTCTTCTGGGAGGAGGCTATCCGGAGCTGTGTGCCCGGCAGCTTTCAGAAAATGTCTCCATGCGCAATTCCATCCGGGAGGCAATTGAAAATGGTATGCCGTCCGTGGCAGAGTGCGGCGGGTTTATGTATTTGCATGAATCCATGACAGATGAAGAAGGAGAAAACTGGCCGATGGCAGGTATCATAACGGGCAGCTGTCATAACCGGGGAAAACTTGTACGTTTTGGCTATGTAAATGTGATGGAACAGACGTCCCATTTCCTGGCGGGAAAACCTGTCCGTGCACATGAATTTCATTACTATGACAGTGATAACAACGGAGAAAGCTGCGTGGCGGTCAAACCGGTAAGCGGAACATCATGGACATGTATCCACGAGGACGACAGAAACTGGTGGGGTTATCCACATTTGTATTATCCGTCCAATCCGGCATTTGTGGAACACTTTGTACAGGCAGCACGCTTATATCACAGAGAGAGGAATGCAAAATAACATGAAAAAAGCAATTTTAATTGTGAGTTTTGGAACAACCTATCCGGATACCCGGCAGAAAAATATTGCAGCCATCACGCGGCAGGTCCGGGCATTGTATCCGGATGCCGTGGTAGAGGAAGCTGTCTCGAGTACGATTGTGCGTAACGCAATGAAAAAGCGCGAGCATATAGAAGCAAAGAGTCCGACGGAAGCTCTCGAAAGCATGAAAAAACAGGGAGTGACGCATGTAGCTGTATTTCCTACCCATGTGATTGACGGAATTGAAAATCACAGACTCAAGGAAGCGGCGAAAAAATATGCCGGTGCTTTCGAGCAGATTGCAGTTGCCGATGCGCTTTTGGCAAAACCGCAGGATTATGAGGATGTGGCAAAAGCACTGTGGGAGTCGCTGAAGGAAGAGGTGGGAGATTTCCCATTGATTTTGATGGGGCATGGAACCGAACATGCGGCAGATGCCAGTTATGCGATGATGGAACAGTCGCTGCGTGCTTATGCAAAGCATGAAATCTATATCGCAACAGTGGAGGGAAGTATTACCATTGAAGACGTGATTGCACGGATGAAGTCCGGGCTGCAGAGCAGACAGAACGGGAAAGTGCTTCTTACACCGTTTATGCTGGTGGCGGGAGACCATGCAAATAATGATATGGCAGGCGGCATG
>OHWI01000527.1_pt1 | contig 10702 bp, 9 predicted proteins | sample 1579721 | NCBI WGS metagenome assembly OHWI01 (sample SAMEA3882529, study PRJEB24775) | human gut metagenome | biome: human-associated habitat; feature: intestine environment; material: feces | place: Netherlands | collected 2009/2010
TTACGGCGCGGTCGAGGTCTTGCAGGCTGCCGCTGGTTATCTCGCTGGCGCTGGCGCTCTCGCCGTTTACAAGCACGACGACGGGCATTATAGAGTCAAGCGGGTCAACGGTGGTTACGTAGTCGGTGTTCGCACGCTTCAGTTTTCCGCGCGTCTTCACCAGCGTAATGCCCTTGGGCACGAACATGTTGACTATCTCTACAGCCTCGGGCACAGACCCGCCGCCGTTGCCGCGCAGGTCGAGCACAAAGCCCTTCATTCCCTTGTGCTTCATCTCGACCAGCGCCCGGCGCACGTCCTTGGCGCAATCCTCGGTGAAGCTGGTAAGGTTAAGGTAGCCGATACTGTCATTGCGCAGTCCGTAGTAGGGTATGGTCGGCGTCTCGATGGCGCGGCGAGTGATCCTGAACTGCATCTCCTTGCCCGTTGACGGGCGCTTGATTTTCAGAACGAACGTGGTGCCTGGCACGCCTTTAAGGTGCGAACTGACATAAGCAGGATACTTTCCTGCCATCGTAGAATCGTCAATGCACAGGATGATGTCGCCCTTTTTCAGGCCTGCCTCGGCGGCCGGACTGCCCTGCATAGGCTCGTCGATCACGGTGTTACCAATCTTCTGGTTGTACCGTATGATAGAGCCTATACCGCCATAACGCCCCGTGAGCATGGTCTTTAGGTCCTTGACTTTGTCTTCTGGGTAATAAACGGTATATGGGTCGAGCGATTTCAGCATTGAATTGATTGCCGTACCGACCACTTCGTCGGCGTCAAGCGTGTCAACGTACATCAAGTCCAGATAGCTGTAAATCTCGTTGAACACCTGCATGTTCTTGGCAACGTTGAAGTTGTGGTCCTTGTCTTCCTGCGCCGTCGAGGCCGTGAAAGACAGCATAAGCAGCGCAATGAGCTGCAAAATCCTTATTTTCATATTTAAATTCTGTTGTACAGTTGGCGGACATAAGTCAAGGCTGCCATGTATGATGCAGCCTGGGTATGTTCCGGCAAGGCTTTCGCCCCCGGTCCGGAGCATGTCTCCCTTGTGGCCGTAAATAAACGTTTCTATTTGCAAAGATATACCTTTATTGGCGTAAAACACCGTCTTTTGCCTGAATTTTATCGAATTTTATTCGAAAATTCAATTTTTTAGCCAAAAAGTTTGGTGGTTTCAGAAAAACGCATTACCTTTGCAACGCATTTGAGAGATAATGCAATACTGCTTCAATAGCTCAGTTGGTTAGAGCACCTGACTGTTAATCAGGGGGTCGTTGGTTCAAGCCCATCTTGAAGCGCAACCTTAAAAGGTTGATAAACAAAGAGTTACAAGGTTTTAACACTTGTAACTCTTTTTCGTTTTGCAATGTTGTGGTAAATAGAGGGTAAATAAAATCGGCGAACTCACCTTTTACGTCTTGACTCATAAATGCGGTATGCCCATTCAATGTTTGAAATATTGATTACCACATCTTTGTAATTGACATTTAGCCCGTGCAATGTTATAGTGTTGCCTTCAACATCACAAGCTGTTATCCGGCCAATGTAAATAACATCATCGCCTTTAATTTTAATTACAAAGTCGAATTTATCCGCCATTTGAGGCAGTTCACATGGCGACACTTTCCTCGTCATCAATGTTTCGCCTCTGACGTAAGCCTGTGACGTGCCGTCATCCATACTGTCATTTAAAAGTTCAAAGTCCATGTGTTCACCGTAAAGACTTGTGCTGATGTTACTGTCAATCATTTCTTTGCTCATATTTTTTGTTGATTAATTGTGTCATAAAAAGCGGCGGCGACCAGTTGTCGCCCGGCCACCGCCGCGCTGCTATTGGCCGTAAACAGATAATAGCTTTATACTGTCAAGACATTAAGTTTTCCATTTACCAAGACCTGTTTTGTGCGTAATTCTGCTTTCTTGGCCATGAATGCCTTGTAACGCTCTTGCCTGAAGTCATTGTATTTTTGCAGACTTGCCTCTATGTCCGCCTTTGTGGAATTTTGAGCCTTAGACAACGTGAAACATAAGTATTCCATGCAATCGGCATAAAATCCATTATGATGCTCCACTATTCTCAATTGCTGTCTCAGTTGAGTGCATTCAACAGCTTGGTCAATATAAGACTTTTTGTACATGGCGGCTTTCTGCTGTTCCTTAAAAAGCCTGTTTCTCAAATTCACAACCACATCAAGACGTATGGTTTTCTGTACGGTCTTCCTTGTTTTCATGTTTTTATGCTATTTTTATAAGATTGCACTTCTTGAAACAACGCCATTCGTCCTTTTCGGTATCGAAATAGACCTGACAGCTGTCTGCGGTTTTCTTCACGCCTTTCGTTTCGGGTATCCTGCCGCTCATCAGCGTGCCAAATGCCTGACGAAGCGTACCGTCCGTTTTCTTGAAGTAGAACTCAACTACTTTCTTATCCAGTAAGACACGCAATTTGATGTTTGCCCAAGCGCATTTCAACGCTTCGCTCATTGTATAACCGTTCTTGCGAACAAAAGACCACGCCATGCGCATAATCTCGCTCAACTGATTTCTTTTCTGTGTACTCATATTATGTAATGCTTTAATTGTTATTTCTGATGCAGAAGATACAAGCTATAACTTGTTCATACAAATGTTTAGATAAGTTTTTTCTTGTTGTTAACTTTATTTAAGCAAGTTATGACTTGTTCGTTTATTTATTATAACTACTTTTGCAAAAGTAAAAACTTATTACAATGCGTATAAGAGAGATAATAGAACAACAAGGTATAACTACAAAGGAGTTAGCTGACAGGATGGGTATAACCCAAAGTGCGTTAAATCAACATATTTCAGGCAATCCATCTGTGAAGGTACTTTCATCAATAGCGGCGAATTTAGGAGTTGAAATTTGGCAGCTGTTCGTTTCGCCATCTGATGTTGCATTTAACGGAACAACAATTAAATGCCCCCATTGCGGAAAGAGTATCAATATCAAGGTTGAATGACATGGAAGCATCGACTAAGGAGAACACCCTCTACCTGCCCATCAAACAGGTGTACTTTGACCAGATTGTAGAGGGTACGAAGAAAGAGGAATACCGGGAAATCAAGGAGGGCATTACCGCCAACCGTTACTTGCTCAAAGACAGCAAAGGCAAGTATGTGCTTAACCCTGATGTTACCCAGCCTAATAAAGAGTATTTCATTGACGATTACAATGAAGGGAACTTCCCGTTTGTACCGAAGCCTTACAGGTACCTTTACCTTGCCGTAGGGTACGCAAAAGAACGTGATACGGCTTTGGTTGAGGTGGATGGGTTTAGGTTCATACCAAACATGATACGTGCCAACCTGTACGCCTTTTGGCAAATAGCGTTTCATATCGGCAGGGTGGTAGAAGTTCATCGCAAATGATGATACAATTCCGCTAATGGAAAAATGCCGTTAGGTTGCCGTGGTATTCAAAATATGAAATAAAAACTTTATGAAATCCGAATTAGCCGAAGTGTTATCGCGCGAGCGGGCAAGGATAGTTTAGGGCGTATAAACCAATCAGTTGTGCGTCTCTTGCTCCTTGGCAACTGATAGACGGGATAGTTTTAACCGAGGGGGTCTCAAAAGATAACAAACTGGTTAAGCAAGCAGCGAAACAAAAGGGTGTTACTTCAATTAAGTCCCTTACGCTTGGTTGGAATAACCCATCTTCCAAAACTGCCAAGTGATAGTTTTTAGTAAAAGGGGGTCGGTTTAACAGACACCCTTTTGTTTTGCCTATTGGTGACAAGTGGTGTCGCGAGGTGTCAAATGTTAAAGCATAGATATTAAACGACAAAAAGATGGAGTCTATCTGATAGACCCCATCTTTCATAGCGATTTGCTGTGATATGCGTCAGGCGCACCTCATCATCGAGAACTGACAGTGCGGAACACCGGCGGTGTCAACGCTTCAAAGTACGGCAACAGCCTTGCGTATGTTTTCGAGTACTGCGGCAAGTTTGCTGTTCCGCCGCGCCGTCTGCATATTGTAGGCAGATTGCATATTTACCCACACATGTGCCGGGATGCCTGTTGCCGCCTCTATTTTTAGCGCGTATTCGGTAGTTACCGGGCGTTTGCCGTTCACCACCTCGTTAAGTACGGAGTAAGACACACCGATAAGAGCGGCAAATTTCCTTTGCGATATGCCGCGAGCCTCTAACTCGTCTTTCAGTATTTCGCCCGGGTGTATTGGAGTGGAGGGCTGCAACTCATGCGGCGCGTAGGTTTTCTTTGCTGTTTCCATATCGAACGTTATTTATAATGGTTGCTAATATCCAACAGACGGCAAAATGTGATTATTTGTTCGTTAAGCACTTCGCGCACTGTAAATTCAAGCCTGTACTTGCGGTTTATCCTTACGGACGAAATCCCCTTTTGTCGCCCTGCAAAACTTCATAGTTCAATGCGTTGTTCCTGAACAAGTCCGTTACAGAGTTCGCCGACGACAGCAGGAAAACCGCCTTTTGATAGCCCCTCACCACTTCGGGCTGATAACGATGTTTCTTGTCACTTGTCTTGCCGTCCGTGTAGAGTTCGCGCAAATAGTCCTTGTCAAATTCGATGTACATATGCCGTCCGTTATGTGTGCAAAGATACTTTTTGTTTTCGATATTCGCAAATTGTCGAACGTTTTTTGTTATTTCGCTTTTAATTTTACACCTAAAACAAACCTTCTGACGGTCTTTTGTTGTAAATACACATAAACTTACGTGTTATGGCGGAAAATCGAACACAGACAAAATAAAATAACAAATCGTGGATGAAAAGAAAGGTCTGCTGATTTGTACACAAAAATAGAATTGCGCTCACTTCAATTTTGACAGGTAGTACCACAAGGAGAGTGCCGGTAAAAGCATTCCCTTGTGGTGTTGTTTTGTTTGTAGGCAAAGATTACAGTTTCTGCGTGTTTTGCCTTATGTCCTTCAATGCAGGTAGATGCTTGCTGTTTTTTGCGGTCAAAGTTGTATTTTCTTCCAATGTCTGCATCGACAGCCTGTTGTCCGCCCCGAATGACACGAGGTCTGCAACTTTGGCGTCAAGGCCTTCAACTTTTGCCACGAGCGCGTCAAGCTGCGCCGTCGGGAACGATATGTTATTCTGTTGGATATAACTTGTTGACAGTATCTGCTTGCTCTCGCTTGCCACGTCCGCCATGTTGCCGCCAATCTGTCCGTAGATGGCTTTCAGCACGGCAAGCTGTTCGGTGGTCGTGTTGGCAATATTCAGCTCGGCTTCGTAGATTGCGGTCATACGCCCGTTAAGAGCTTCTCCCGTATCTTGCGACATGGTTTCAAAGCCCTTGCTTGACGCTGATTGGGTTGAAGATGATGTTTTGTCATATCCAATTGCGGCGGCCAATTCGTCTCGCAATGCCAATCCGTCATTAACTATGCTATCCCATGTATCACGCAATGAAGACAGCTCTCCGTCTGATAAGCCTCCGTCTTCCATTGCCGATGCAAATTGCTCGTACCATTCTTGTAGCCTATTCTTAAATTCAGACCCAACTTGATTTGAAAGAACAGCCCTCATTAAGTACTCGGAGAAATTATCGGCGAAATCCTCCGCGCTTGCGTCCATATCCATCAACGTATCGATGAAACTGTCATACAAACTGTCAAAGGATATTTGGGTCAAGGTCTCATTAAGAGTATTCGTAATCTCCTCCAGCTTGCCCGCTTGGTCTATGTAATCATCAAGTTTATCAGTGAGCCTACCTCCATAATTACCCTTGCCTGTATTCTGGATTTTCTCCCACATGTCAATATTGCCACGCAAAAGCTTCATTTCTTCGGGGGACAAATCAAATATATCTCCATTCCACGCCCTCCCGATTTGTTCACTGAATTTCTTTATCTGCTCGTCAGAAAATCCATTCCAATAGTAGTTCCATGAATGATGGGCACCTGAATAACGTGCCTGTTCCCTCGCAATCTGTAAATAATTCTCGTTCTGTTCCCTCTGGTATTCTTCGGCCTTTCTTGCGGCTTCAACTGATTGCGCTCCGCTTGCGTCCTGTATGGTATCTTTTAAGTCATCGATACTTTGTTGCAACGACTCATTTCTATCCGTAAGACGGTCTATCGCTTCCTGGACTTCTTTTGCATTGCTGCCTATTCCTAACAATGAATTAAAACCGCCAAAAGATATTGTATTTAATATATTCCCGGCTCCTTTGACAACAGACTCAAGAGGTTTTGTTATGATACCGCCGCTGAATATGTCGTCGAGGATGCTGTTTATCGAGCCGAGTACTGTGTCGGCAAGGTCTGCGAAAATGCTGCCAAAACCATCTTTCAGTAAATCAAGAAGTCCAAGCACCGCGCCGACTATTTCTCCCGTCGCGCCTCCGAGCGTTGAAGAGAATTTAGAAAGCGCGTTTCCTGCTTTTCCAAGTAACCCAGACATATTAGAAAGCGACTTGCCTAATGTACCTGAAAGGTTTTTCACGCCCTCAAACGCTCCTGATAATGAGCCACTTCTAATCTGCGATATGGCAGATGATATGGAGTTTATCGCATCAACGGCGTTGTCGGTAGCGTCTTTAAGGTTGTTGCCTGTTGCGTTGAACTCGCCGACGGCACCTTTATAGGCGGCGGACATACCATCGGCCGCTGTCTTTGCCATGTCAAGACGTTCTTTTGCCGCAACCTGTTCCTCGGCGGTGCCGTTGCGTAATGCCTGCTCGTAATCAGCCTGCGCCTTTTTCAGGTTGTCATAAGCGGCTGCTTCGGCGGCCTGTGCTGCAATCATCTTGCGCTGGGCGTTCTGGAACTCAACGGTAAGCTCGCCTATTTTCTTGAAGTCAACGTCTTTGAGGTCGCCTGTAACTTGCTCCCTCAAACTATCTACGGCCTCGACTATCTGTGCTTGTTCGGTAGGACTCATGGCCTTGAACCCGTCGGACTTCATTATGTCCCTTAAAGCGTCAAGATTACGTTTTATCTCGTCTTGGAACATCGTGCCGAACGTGCTGAATACGCCTGCCCAATCAACATCCTGCCTTATTGCGGAGAGATTGACGTTGGCAACAGCCTGTTCGCGCTCTTTTTCGAGCGACATTCGCTCGCCCTCGGTCTGTGCGTTCTTTATCTTCTCGGCATACTCCTCTGCTATTGCGAGCTTCTGCTGCTGGAACGTGCCGTATTGTTTGAGGTAGTCACGCATGGCTTGCGCCTCGGCAAGATATATTTCGTTGGCCTGACGCTCCTGCTCTTTCGCCGCATTGTCCCTTGCCTCTTGCAGGGCTGTTTGCTGTTCTTTGGTAAGGCCGCCAGTCAGACCTGTCGCCCCTGCCTCCTCGTTCTTTTTCTTAAACTCGGCCTCCTGCTTGTCGATTTCGGCGATGCGTTTGGCGTAGTCGTTCTTTATCTCGGCCAGCTTTTTCTGCGTGCCCTCCCGCATCAGGGCGATTTCGTCGTCTTGGTTCTGCTGCTGCAAGGAGAGCAAGTCCTTGTTTAGCTCTTCTTGAGCTTTCTTTTGCTGCTCTGCCGCTTTTTTACGTTGGTTTTCGGCTTTGGCGGTTGTTTTGTTCGACTTGCCGGTCAATGTCTCAAGTGTTTTTTCCGCCGCCTGTAGTTCCTTGTTTTTTGCCTCTATCGTACTTTCGACCGTTTTCCCTGCCTCAGCCTTTATATTCCCACTTCGCAGGCCGGATATTTCTTTTTTCAGATTTCTTATTTTTTCGGAGGCGTTTTTTATTTCGCTCGACAAGCTCGACGTTGGCTTTTGTGCCTTACTCGAAGCCAAAGAAACTTGCTCTATTTCTTTTTCAATGGATGCAATTTGCGTCTGTGTATCTTTTAATTCGTCGTTTGCATCTTTCAGTGATTTTTCAGCTTTTGCAATCCTGTTGAGTGACAGACGTTGTGCCTCTATACCTGCGTCACCACCATAGACTACTCCTATCGGGTTTTGCTTACGTGTCCTGTCATAATTAGCCTGCTGTTTTTGTACGTTCTTCTCCTGAAGCCTTTTACTTCGATATAATTCTTCCAGTTCTTCCTGTGCGGCTTTGAGTTTGATTTGCTTTTCAAGTTGTACGAGATAAGCCTTGATTGCTTCCGTATTGTTGTTGATAAGTTTTCCTTCCTCATTAAGGCTTGCATTGTAATCAGGTATGATACTTTGCAACTCACCCAAAGCTTTCTTTTTTTGGTCTAAAGAAGCGGTTTCGCTCCTCAAAACCCCATTAAGTCGGTCTATGGTCGCGGCTTGTGACGAAAATTCTTCGTCCGCTTTTTTGCTCACCTTGGAAAGTGCCTCCTGTGATGCCGTGGCTTCATTTGTCCGCTTGGTGAACATGTAAACAGCCGTACCCAATCCAACTAATACCGAAAGTAATGCTACATAAACATTTGACTTTGCAGCCAAATTAAATGCCTGCTGTGCTGCGGTCGCAAGCCCCATTTCTTTGCGATAAGCCATGATCAAGCGTATGCTGTCAACAAATCCTACCGCTTTTTGAGCCACCGCAGTCGCAATCAAAGCAGCCCTGTATGTCCCATAAGCAGCGATAAGACCACCGATTACAGAAATCACATCATCCAGATGTTCTACAAGTTCCTCGGCAGTTCCTATACCGAACTCAAAGACTTCCTTGTATTTGTTACCGAAATCAACTAACTTCGTAAATAGGGTGTCTTCCAAGTTCGCTATTCTCTGCGGCCAAGTTCCCGCTGCGTTTTCGAGCATATTGTTGAACTTTCCACCCTCGCTGGTCATGCTTTGGAAAGCCTTCTCGACATCCTTAAACCCGATTTTCCCTTCTTCGACAAGTTTCTTTATCTGGTCTTGTGTCACTCCAAGGTTTTTGGCCATCTCTTCCACGACATTTACGCCTCTTCCTTGAAATTGTTGTATATCCCGCCAATAGGCGCGGCCTTGCACCCTCAATGTTCCATACAAATAAATCAACGAGCCTAACGGTATTTGCAGGCCGCTCGCCACATCGCCAAGCATGGAAAGCTCGTCCACAACATTTTCTGCGGAAGAACCATAAGCAAGAAGTTGTTTCGCGCCATTTGCCACATCATCCAAATTGAACGGCGTCTTTTTTGCGAACTCTGAAATTTCCGCCAATAAAGCGTCTGCTTTTGATTTACTTTGCAGGATGGTTGATAAGGCGACTTGTAATTGTTGCATTTTTCCCGTAGCATCAATCACATCCGTCCCAAACTTTTTGATAGCCGCCAAGCCTCCTATTTCCGCTGCTGTCCGTTTCAATGACGACATCAAAGCGTCAACTGTTACAGTGGACTTGTCCGTTTCCTCCGAAAACTCACGGTATTGCCTGGTTAGCTGGCGGAGTTCGAGACGGTTGCTTGCCTGTTGGCCTTGCAGTTCCCCTAAAGCGTATTTCTGCTCGTTAAGTGCTGCTTTCGCTCTGTTCAGTTGGTTGAGCGTTGATGTCGCCTTCGGGTCGAATTTTCCCATCTTGGAATACTGCTCGGACAGCATTCTTACATCCTCCTTCGTTTCACGGATAATCGCGCGTTGCTTGATAATTTCGGCTGAAAGCTCGTCTGACGACTTTGTTACACTGTCGATTTTCTTCTTCAAACCGTCCTTCATTTCCGCACCGGCCTTCGCAGCTTCAGTGGCAAGCCGCGTAAATTCCTGACGGCTTGATGCCAACCGCTCTTCTGTTCTTTTTATCTCGGCATTGGGTGTTGACGTGCCAAAACTCTTTAACTGGTTCTCCAGCTTTTTTATCTCGTCACGGAGGCGGATTACTTTGTCGTAGTCTGCTCCAATTTTAAAATACAATTTTGCCATGATTTTAACCTGTTATTTATGATGGGGTGGGTCGTATCCACCCCCACTATTTTTAATTCTGTATTCTCGTGCGCGCCTACTAACACTTTATCTAACTTTTATTAACATTGTGTGCGTTAACATTGTATAGTTGGCGCGCGCTAAGACCTTACATAACTTTCATTAACACTCGTGCGCTAAGACTTTAGATAACTCAAATTAGCGTTACTCTTTGCGCATAAACTGAATTAGCTAAGGTCTTACGCGCGCCTGTAAGACTTTAAATAACTCGGTCGTCATCTCCCATGTATGCGTGTCCGTACCTTTCCGCATCCAAGAAAGCGAAACTACCGTTAGAGAAAGCACGTATCCATTTCGGAATACCGTTGCAATACTCATCGAATGTATCTTTGCCGAGCGTTCGCTCCACCATGTCGTTTATAGACGTGTAGCCCTGTGTCTTGGCAAAACTGTCATCTACGAGAACATCAACATACCAATCCAAAAATTTGCCTCGCAGCATCCAGCGGCGTATTGTAATTGTAAGTCCGTCCATTGTCTCTTGCAAGATTATGTAATCCTTTGTTTGTTCAATAATTTTTCCCATAGTTTTTTATTTTGGTTTTACTTTAAATTAGCTTCGGTTCGTGTTCCTGAATGGCATACACTATTCTTGGCCGGTGTTTGTCAACGCGTTTCTCTGCCACAATCTTACGGCAAAGATTGTCGTCGGTTATCGCCTTAGCCATTTGCAGACAGTCGAGAATTGTTTTTAAGGCGTTATCGAGGTCGTACCGGACGGAACTCTCATAGACAGCCACGTAAAGCGTGAAGTGGCAATCAATCATCCTGTCTTTGTATATTTGGCACTGCTCAATAAAGCTGCGCTCGTATGCTCGTATCGCCTCGGACTTTATGATGTACCGACCACCGTGCTTAT
>OHWI01000533.1_pt1 | contig 10547 bp, 8 predicted proteins | sample 1579721 | NCBI WGS metagenome assembly OHWI01 (sample SAMEA3882529, study PRJEB24775) | human gut metagenome | biome: human-associated habitat; feature: intestine environment; material: feces | place: Netherlands | collected 2009/2010
GGACCGACTGACCGCAGGCGTCGTCGTGTTCGTACGTAATCCGTCTGCGCGAGGCGCGTACCAGATGCTGTTCCAAAATCGCAAAACCGTCAAAACCTACGAATGCCTGGCACCGCTCGCCCCGACGCAGCGGCCGCGATATGGAACGGCGGTGCGCATCGACCGGCACCTGCCGTTTCCGCTGGTACGCAGGTCGCATATCAACAAGGATCGCGGACGATTGCAGGCGTACGAAAGCGCCGACGTGCCCAACGCGGAAACGCTGATCGAACGGGGAAGCGGCATCCGCTTCGTTGCCGGCAGACCGTACGTGAATTACACGCTGCATCCGAAAACCGGCAAGACGCACCAGTTGCGCGTGCATATGAATTCGCTCGGACTGGCGATATTGGGCGACGATTTCTACCCGGACATCGTGCAGCGCGCGTACGACGACTTCTCGCAACCCTTGGAATTGGTGGCGCGCGAACTGCGATTCGATGACCCGCTCAACGGCGAGCCACGTCGATTCGTATCGCATGTGCCGTTGGGCGCGGGCTTATAGAAACCCACGATTTTGGACATTCCCCTATCTCGCCCGACACGCCCGATTATCATGGCGTTCTGTTGACTTGCCGGAGCGTTTCCGGCATCACGAGAGTAAGAGAGAACCATGGGTAAAATCTCGAAAGCCGTCCGCGGCGTCGCCGACATCTACAACGGCGCATCGCTGATCGTCCGTATCATCGTCGGCCTGATCATCGGCACCGTGCTGGCATTGACCATGCCCCACGTGACCTGGATCGGCGAATTCGGCACCCTGTTCGTGGCCGCGTTGAAGGCCGCGGCACCGATTCTGGTGTTCGTACTGGTGGCCAGCGCCCTTGCGCAGGGCACGTCGAAACTCGACCGCCGTTTCGGCACCGTGCTGTTCCTGTACCTGTTCACCACGTTCCTGGCAGCGGTCGTGGCCGTGCTGACCTCCCGTCTATTCCCGCAGACCCTGTCCTTGGGCAAGGCCGCCAAAGCCGACGTGGTGCCGCAAGGCCTTTCCGAAGTCATCCAGACGCTGCTGACCAACATCGTGGCCAATCCGATCCAGGCCATCATCGATGGCAACTACATCTGCATCCTGATGTGGGCCTGCCTGTTCGGACTCGCCATGAAGTCCATCGCCAACGAAAGCTCCAAAGCGTTCATGGCCAACGTGGCCGACGCCGTGTCCCAGGTGATCCGCTGGGTCATCAACCTCGCCCCGTTCGGCATCATGGGCCTCGTGTTCACCAACGTGGCCGACAACGGCCTGTCCGCATTCACCAAGTACGGCAGCCTGCTGCTCCTGCTCGTCGGCACCATGCTGCTCATGGTGCTCGTGTTCGGCCCGCTCGTCATCTTCATCTTCCTGCGCCGCAACCCGTACCCGCTGGTCTACCGCTGCTTCAAGGAATCCGGTCTGACCGCGTTCTTCACCCGCTCCTCCGCTGCGAACATCCCCGTCAACATGCAGCTGTGCGAGAAGCTCGGGCTTGACAAGGACATGTACTCCGTGTCCATTCCGCTGGGCGCCACCATCAACATGAACGGCGCGGCCATCACCATCACCATCATGGCCATGGCTGCCGCCAACACGCTCGGCATCCAGATCTCCCTGCCGGCGGCCATCCTGCTGTCCGTGGTCTCAGCGCTCGGCGCATGCGGCGCGTCCGGCGTGGCAGGCGGCTCGCTGCTGCTCATCCCGATGGCCTGCTCGCTGTTCGGCATCAGCAACGACATCGCCATGCAGGTGGTGGGCGTCGGCTTCATCATCGGCGTCATCCAGGATTCCGTGGAAACCTGCCTGAACTCCGCGTCCGATGTGGAGTTCGCGGCCACCGCCGAATACCATGCCTGGCTCAAGCAGGGCCGTCAGCTGCCGGCCTTCATGTATTCCAAGAAGGAACGCGCCAAGCTCGGCATCGAAGCTTGATTGCGTACCGGCTTAGCCGCCGATGCGATATCGCAGGGAACCGCTTTGGAAGTTCGCTTCCGGAGCGGTTCTTCCGCATTCGGCGTATTTGGGTGGATATGGGGAGCCTTTCCAGGCTTGTGCGTGGCTTCCGCATGACCCGTATAATCTTATGGTGGTAATCGCAGGCGAAATACAAAACGGAGGTCCGTGGGCGTGGTGCTGAAATCGGCGAAACTGGTGAAGCAGCTCATCGCCATCTGCTGCGCGGGCGTCATGGCGGCCAGCGCCGCCGCATGCGGGGCCAATACGGACACACGCACACAGATCACCGTATGGTCGTGGGAGCCGAGCATGAAACAGGTCATCGCCGGCTTCGAAAAAGACAATCCCGACATCCGCGTGGTTTGGAAGAACACCAGCGGTTACGACAAACTCAACAACGCCATCCAAGACGGTTACGGCATTCCCGACGTGGTGCAGCTGGAATATTACGCATTGCGCCAGTACGCGGTCAGCAGCCAGCTCGTGCCCATCACCGGCAGAACCGAAGGCTATGCCGATTTCTACACGCCCGGCACCTGGGCGTCGGTGCAGCTCAACGGACGGGTGTACGGGCTTCCCATGGACTCCGGCCCGATGGCCTTCTTCTATAACAACAGCGTGTTCGAACAGGTTGGCGTGGACGCGTCCAAGATCCGCACATGGGACGACTACTACGAGGCCGCCAAAAAACTCAAGAAAATCGGCGTGTACATCACCGCCGATTCCGGCGACGCCAGCTTCTACGACACGATGATCTGGCTCGCCGGCGGACGCCCGTTCTCCACGTCCAACGATGGCAAGAACGTGACCATCAGACTCACCGAAGATAAAGGCACCCGCGAATTCACCGAATTCTGGCAGAAGATGATCGATGAGGGTTTGGTGGCAACAAACCTCACGTCATGGTCGGATCGATGGAAATCGGCCGTGGGACAAGGCGAAGTCGCCTCGCTGTTCTCCGGCGCATGGCTGCCTTCGCTGCTCATGTCCGACATTCCCGGCGCGGCCGGCCTGTGGCGCGTGGCCCAGATGCCGACGCCCGACGGCAAGGCCACCACATCGGAAAACGGCGGTTCGGCCCTTGCCGTGCTGCAACGTTCCCGCAAACCCGAAGCCTCATACCGTTTCATCGAATACGCCTGCCACAATGCCAAAGGCATCACAACCCGCGTGGATGGCGGCGCGTTCCCAGCCGACAAAAACACCCTATCCGACTCGAAATTCCTCAGCAAGACCACGGTGACCGACGACCGTGGCATCGAAGTGCCCTATTTCGGCGGGCAGGAATACAACCGCGTGCTGTCCCAGGCCGCGGAGAACGTGTCGACCGGATACCAGTATCTGCCGTTCGAAGTGTATGCGCGCAGCGACTTCCGGTCCACGGTGGGCAAGGCCTACAAATGGTCGAGCCTGCTGCGCAAAGAGCAGAACAGGCTCAACATCATCGCCGCAGGCGGTCAGGTCTCCGACACCTCCAACATCGGCGATGCGTTGAAGAACACCGAATCGTCCGACCGCATCAAACTTAAGGGCGGCATAGCCCTATGGCAGAAGGACCTGAAAGAATACGGAGCCAACCAGGGCTTCACCATCCAATAGCGTCTGTGTAATTGGTTTAATCGATTGCGGCCTGCGGATAGCGCATTATCCGCAGGCCGTCGGTTTTCAGATTGCCGGGCTATGATCGCCGGTTCCCGTCGCTGGCTCTTGAATCAGCGGACGTTGCGGTCGTAGATGTGCCGCATGCCCTTGAAAATCAGGTCCGGATCGTAAATGTCGATCATGTTCGTGTCGTCGGCGAACACGCGGCTCAATCCGCCCGTCGCCACCACACGGAAATCCTCGTCGATCTCCTTATGGAACTGCGCGATCGTGCGTTCGATGCCGCCGAGGAAGTTGTAGTACAGGCCCGCCTGCATGGCCGGTTTCGTGGACTTCGCCAGAATCGACTTCGGACGGGTGATCTCCACTTCCGGCAGCTGCGCCGTCCCTTCCCACAATGCGGCCGCGGCGGTGCGGATACCGGTGGTGATCAGTCCGGAAATCACCGACGCGTCCGCGGTGACGTAGTTGAACGTGGTGGCCGTGCCGAAATCAGCCACCAGAATCGGCCCGCCATACTCGTAATACGCGCCCGCGCAGTCGGCGATGCAGTCCGCGCCCATGTTCTGCGGATTGTCCATGCGGATGTTGAGTCCCGTTTTGATGCCCGGTCCCACGATCATCGGATCGATGTCGAGGAACTTCACGATGCTCGCACGGAACGAATGCATGACCTTCGGCACCACGGACGAAATGATCACATCATCGACATCCGCCGGCTTGTAGCCGCTCAAAGCCAGGAACTGCGTGATCATCAGCCCGTATTCGTCGGACGTGTGGTTCGCCTTCGTGGTGATGCGGTACGTGCCCGCGATGCGCCCATCGTCGATGAAACCGATCACGACGTTCGTGTTGCCGATATCCACAGCCATCAGAAGCATGTTGCGTTCTCCTTCGCGTTTTGCGGAAGTTCCGTTGAAATATTGCGATTATTGCGATTGATACGGTTATTGCGATTCGAAAATGCTGCGGTTAGCGCCGTTCGCCGTCCGCACGCATGGCTGCGAGCTTGACAAGAATACGTTTCGCAAGTGCGTCCTTGCCCATCTTGCTCCACCGTTCGATGCTTGGCCTGTCTGCGGTTTCGCCCGGCGTCAGCACCGTCACCACGTTCGTGTCCGCTGCGAAACCGGCGCCGGGGGTGCGCAGATTGTTGGCCACCAGCATGTCGCAATGCTTGCCGTTAAGCTTCTTCGCCGCGTTGGCCTCAAGGTCGCGCGTCTCCATGGCGAATCCGCACAATGTCTGGTCCAGCCGCTTATGCTCGCCGGCCCAAGCCAGAATGTCCGGATTCGACGTGAGCTCGAGCTTGATGCCGCTGCGCCCGTTCTTCTTGATCTTGTCCCGGGCCTGCTCGACCGGGCGGAAATCGCCGACGGCCGCGGCCATGACGGTGATGTCCGTGTCCGAGAAACGGCTCGTCACCGCGTCGAACATATCCCGTGCGGTCGTGACATCGACCACATCCACGCCATACGGGGCGTCCAACGCCACCGGACCGGACACAAGCATCACCTGCGCGCCCAGATCGCGTGCCTGTTCGGCCAAGGCATACCCCATCTTGCCGGTGGAATGGTTGGTGAGGAACCGCACCGGATCAAGCGGCTCCTGCGTCGGGCCGGCGGTGACGAGCACGGCAAGTCCCTTAAGCGGCAGCTCACCGTCCGGACGATTCGCAAGCAGCAGCGCTTTCACCGCCGTTTCGATGCGTGCCGGCTCCTCCATACGCCCTTTGCCGGCGTCGCCGCAGGCCAGCATGCCGCTTTCCGGCTCCACAATCGTCCAACCGAGCTCACGGCAGGTATTGAGATTGCGTTGCGTCACGGCGTTTTCATACATATGCACGTTCATGGCGGGGCACAGGATCTTCGGTCCCTTGTCGTACGCGAGTATGGTGCTGGTCAGCTGGTCATCGGCGATGCCGCAGGCGATTTTCGCGATGATATCGGCGCTCGCCGGAGCGACTGCCAGCAGATCCGCCCACTTCGCGTCGGCCACGTGGCTGATCTGCAGCGGACCATCCGGTCCGGGTGCCACGTCGGCCGTAGCGCCGGGACGATGTCCGGCGGCGAACATGGACGTGCGTGTCGGCGTGTGGGTGAGGGAACTGAACGTCAGGGGAGTGACGAACTCCTGTGCGGCGGCGGTCATCACCACACGCACCTCATGCCCCTGCTTGCTCCAATCGGAGGCGAGATGGCAGGCCTTGAACGCGGCGATGCTGCCGGTGACCCCCAAAAGAATATGCGCCATGGATCAACCGTCCTTCTCGTTGTGACCTGCCGCGACTGCGTCAAGTATATAACCGGGCCGAAGCCTCCGCGCGCTTTGCAGGCGAATCCGAACGGGCCGCGGGTATGGCGGACGGTAGAATCAGGCTGTGGTGATCGACCTCACGCAGGCGGTCAACCGCAATCACAACACATAATCGAAAATACGAAGAGGAGAAATCCCATGTCGTCACCTACCGGTGCGCACGGCGAAGCCGACGCAACCAAACAGGAGAACGAACAGCAGCCGCAGTCCACGGCAAGCACCGATGCCACGCTGAACGCGCGTGCGAAATCGTCGAACGGCGCGAAATCGCAAGGCCCGAAGAAGTGGCTTATCGCGTTGATCGCCGTCATCGCCGCCGTCGCGGTGATCGTCGCCATTGCAGTGACGCGCGGCAAAAACGATGACGCGAACACTTCCGGCGTAACTAAAGCCGACACCATCACCATCGGGCTCAAACTCGCCCCGGTCAGCCTCGACATCCGCCACCAGTCCGGATCGGCCATCGAACAGGTGCTGATCGGCAACGTCTACGAAGCGCTGCTGTCGCGCGACTCCGACAACAAAGTGCAGCCGGGCCTCGCGAAATCCTGGGACATTTCTAAGGACGGCAAGACCTACACCTTCCATCTCAACCAGAACATGACCTTCTCCAACGGCGACAAGCTCGACGCTGACGACGTGGCCTGGTCCATCAACCAGCTCAAGGAGAAGCAGTACTACAACGCCAACCAGGTGGCCAGCCTCGACAAGGCCGAAGCGGTGGACGCCAACACGGTCAAGCTCACCCTTTCCACCCCCGACTCCAACCTGCTGTGGTATCTGACCGGACGTCCGGGCCTCGTGTTCGACAAAAACGCCAAATACAACGCGAAAACCGAAGCGGTCGGCTCCGGCCCGTATACCGTCGAATCCTTCGACCCGGCCAGCAAAATGGTGCTCAAAGCCAATGCGAAATATTGGGGAACCGCGCACAAGCCCGCCACCCAGAACGTGGTGATCCGCTTCCTCACCGACGACAACGCAGCCGTCAACGCGCTGAAAAGCGGTGACGTCGACGTGCTTTCCCCGGTGAACGCCACGCTCGCCAAATCATTGGATGCCAGCACATACACGGTGTCCGCGGCCGACGGCAGCGACAAGTTCGTCCTCGCCTTCAACTGCACGAACGCCAAACTCAAGGACAAGCGCGTCCGCCAGGCCATCCGCTACGCCATCAACCACAAGGAGATCATCGCCTCCCGAGGCAACGTCGACTACGCGCTCGGCGGTCCGATCCCGTCCGTCGACCCCGGTTACGAGGACCTGACCGGCCTGTACCCGTACAACGTGGACAAGGCCAAGGAACTTATGAAGGAAGCCGGTTATACCACCGACAAGCCGTTGCGGCTCACCCTCACCTACGCCAACACGTACGGCACCGAACTGGGCGACCAGCTCAAGAGCCAGCTCGCCAAAATCGGCATCGATTTGAAGATCGACTATGTGGAATTCTCCACATGGCTGCAGAACGTGCACGCCAACGGCGACTACGAGCTGTCATTGGTGGACCACGCCGAAAGCCACGACTTCTACAAGTGGACCACGCCGGACTACTACTACCATTACGACGGCAAGCAGGCGCAGAAACTGTACGCCAAGGCTTTGGAAGCCACCGACGAGGCCGACAGCGCGAAATACCTGAAGCAGGCGGCGAAGGCCGTAAGCGAGGACGCGCCGGCGGACTGGCTGTTCGGCTACCGCGTGACGGTGGCCGTCGACAAGCACGTGCAGGGCTTCCCCAGCAAGCTCAGCCAGACGGTGCTGCCATTGTGGCGGATCTCCAAGAATAAGTAAGGGAACGGTATTTCCATGCGATTCGTGGGAAAGCGGCTGGCGCTGTTCGTAGCGGCTTTGGTGGGCCTGTCCGCGCTGGTGTTCGTGATGCTGCGCGTATTGCCGGGAGACGTCGCCGCGGTCATCGCCGGCACGAACGCCACCCCCGAACGCATTGCGTCGCTGCGCGCCGAATTCGGATTGGACAAGCCGCTCGTCGCACAATATGGCGATTGGATGGCGGGCATGCTGCATGGCGACCTCGGCGTGTCCGCAGTCGGCGGACGGCCGGTCGCGCGGCAGATCGCCATGCGCGCCGCCGTAACGTTCCCTCTGATTGTGCTGAGCCTGCTGATCGCGCTGGCGATCGGCCTGCCGCTTGGCTGCGCGGCCGTCCTGACACGCAATCCGCGGCTGCGCGGCCTGTTCCACGGCATTGCGATCGTGGGCGGCGCGGTGCCCGCATTGTGGGGCGGCCTACTGCTGATCCTGCTGTTCTCCCGTGGCACGGGACTGTTGGGATTGCTGCCCGCGCAAGGCTTCCCCGACACCGGCTGGGCCACGCCGGGAAAGGCCCTGTCCTGTCTGCTGATGCCGGCGCTCACCACCGGCATCACAGCCGGCGCGTCCATCATGCGCTACACGCGTGCCGCAGTGGGGGATATGGCCTCATCGCAGGCGGTGGACATGGCCATGGCCTGCGGCATGACCCGCAAACAGGCGGTATTGCGCGTGGCGTTGCGTCTGGCCACTGCGCAACTGGTGTCGGTGGTCGGCCTGACCTTCGCGCAAATGATCACCGGCGTGATGGTGGTGGAAAACCTGTTCGCCCTGCCGGGTCTTGGCGCCATGCTGGTCACCGACGTCGGCAACCGCGACCTGATCGCAGTGCAAAGCGAACTGTTTCTATTGGCCGCATTCTTCCTGCTGTTGGGACTCGTGGTCGATATGACGCATCGCGCGCTGGATCCACGGCTGAAGGCCTCCGGCGTCGTTTCGGGGAAGGTGAACGCATGAGCAGATCGAATCCTACGCAAACTCCGAACGCTACGGATGGTGAAGAATCAGCGTCCACAACGCCAGCGGAAGCTACTATGAGCACGACGGGTGCGGTCGTCTCGTCCATCTGGGCCAAGGCGAGCGGCAGATACGCGACGATCGTCATCGGACTATGGCTGCTGACCGCTGCGGTGTCCTTGGTCTGGACGCCGTATTCGCTGCTCGACACCGACGGTTTCAACGCGTGGGCCTCGCCATCCGCCGCGCATCCGTTGGGCACCGATGGTACCGGAGCGGATGTGCTGAGCTGGCTGATGGCCGGCTCCCGCACGAATCTCATGATCGCCGTGCTCACCGTCGTCGTCGCGGCCGCGATCGGACTGCTGTTGGTGGCAGCCATGGTATCGCGTTCCGGTGCGCTCGCGTCCACATCGGTGGTGGTGGCCGACGCGCTGATCTCCATTCCGACGGTGCTTATCGCATTGATTCTTTCCGTGCCGTTCGGCGCGTCCGCCGCGGTGGTCATCGCCGCCTGCGGTTGCGCGTACGGGCTGAACCTGGCACGCATCCTACGGCCCTCCGCACTGCTCGCCGCACGTTCGGCATACGTCGAATCGGCATTATGGTCGGGGGCAAGCTCCGTCCGCGTGTTCTTCACGCATATCGTGCCGAACACGCTGCCGGTATTGTGCGTGCAGTTGTCCATGAGCGCCGGCACCTCGCTGCTGGCGGAGGCGGGACTCACGTATCTGGGCGTCGGCGTCGGAGCCGGCGTGCCCAGTTGGGGGCATTCGCTGTCCACGTCCGTGAAATTCATCAGCATCTATCCCATGGCCGTCCTATGGCCCGGCTTGGTCGTCACGATGGTGGTGGTCGCGTTGAACCTGTTCGGCGCGTCCGGTTCCGGCAAATCGATGATCGCCCGCGCCATGATGGGCCTGTTGCCGGCTACCGCACAGGTGACGGGCAGCGTCGAATTGGGTGGTACGCAGATTGTCGGCGCGTCGGACGCAGCGGTCGCCGACCTGCGCGGACGGTACGTGGGCATGGTGTTCCAGAATCCGTCCGCCGCGTTGAATCCGGTGATGACCGTGGCGCAGCAGGTCGGTCTTCCGCTGTACCTGCATTACGATCTGTCGCTCGCCGAACGGTCGGAACGCGTCACAGCGGTGCTTGCCAAGGTCGGCCTCGGCGAGGACGTGCTGGTGAAATACCCGCATGAACTGTCGGGCGGCCAACGGCAGCGTGTCGGCATCGCCACGGCGCTTGTCACTTCGCCGCGGCTGATCATCGCCGACGAGCCGACCACCGCGTTGGATTCGATCACGCAACGGCAGATCGTGGACCTGCTCACGTCGCTGGTGGACGAGTCGGGCGCGTCGATGCTGTTCATCACGCACGATTTCGCGGTGCTGAACAGGGCCACCACACGCTGTTATGTGCTTGAATGCGGGCGGATCGCGGAATCCGGCGATACGGACGCGCTTCTGGACCAACCGCGCACCGACGCGGGACGCAGGCTGGTCCGGTCGGCCCGCGCGTTGTCGTTGCACGCAGGGCAGGATGCCGGGCGGGAATCCGTGCGGAATCCCGCGCAAAAGGAGGTGGACCATGACTGACGTGAACGAAGGAATGGTGCTGCGCGGCCGCGGCCTCGACAAATGGTATGGCGCGAAACATGACCGCCGTCAGGTGCTGTTCGGTGTGGATGCGGATGTACGGGCGGGGGAGTGCCTCGCCGTGATCGGCGGCTCCGGGTCGGGCAAGACCACGCTGACCCGCGTGATCACCGGCGACATGCTGCCCACCGCCGGCAAGGTGCGCGTCTCCGGCAAGCTCGGCTACCTGCCGCAGGACACGCATGCCTCCGATCCCACACAGACCGCGC
>OHWI01000535.1_pt1 | contig 10507 bp, 10 predicted proteins | sample 1579721 | NCBI WGS metagenome assembly OHWI01 (sample SAMEA3882529, study PRJEB24775) | human gut metagenome | biome: human-associated habitat; feature: intestine environment; material: feces | place: Netherlands | collected 2009/2010
AGCTTGCGCTCTCAAACAATGCGAATTACGAGTTTGCGGTTATTGACCATGAGACAAAGCACTTTGTGGTGCTGAAAGTGCACGCCGCGAACGCTCAGCCGGTCTATTTTGATAAGACCGCCTACATCCGAGAGGGATCTTCGACGGCAGAACTGCTTCCTGGTAGTGCGCGAGAGACGGAGCTGTGGCGTCGCTTGCAGGCGGGGAACGCGGAGCTCGCTGTAGTTGAGAGCGATCTGACGCCTCAAGAGGTCGCCGAGATTCTGGATATTGATGCATATTTTGAGCTGTGCAGATTGAGGAGACCCGTCGATCTGGACGGAGTAATTCTTGCTCTCTGTGAGCAAGAGCTGATTCATCGCCAAGACAACGGCCGTTATAGCATGACGCGCTTGGGGGTGCTTCTGGTGGGAAAGAGGCTCTCTCGCTATCCGGAGCTCAGAAAACGCATGCTGCGAATTGTGCGATATGCGGGAAAAGGCAGCTTTGACATTATTGGTGATACTGAAATCGATAAGGGTTACGCTTTAGCGCTTCCGCAGGCTGAGCAACTGATCATGTCGATGATTCCGGCTGTTGAGACGTTGGATGGCGCATTTCGACGCATCCAGACGGCCTACCCCCAAAGGGCGATTCGCGAACTGCTATCAAATGCCGTGATCCATCAAGACATCGCTGACAACACGGCGGGGCCTCTTGTTGCGATTTACGACAATCGTATCGAGTTTTCTAATCCCGGGACAACGCTTATTCCGGCAGAACGCGTGCTCAACGCGCAGCCGAAAACGCGCAATTCGATGATGGCGTCCCTCATGCGCCAAATGGATCTTTGCGAAGAAGGCGGTACGGGCTGGGATTTAATCGTAGATTCGCTCGAAAAAGCCGGCATGCCTTCACCGGTTATCAAGAGTGAGGGCGGGCTGGGAACGCTCGTGACGCTCTATTGCGATTGCCCATATACTCGAATGAAAAAAAGCGAACGAAAAAATGCTGTGTACTGGCATGCTTGTCTTTTGTACGCCCAAGGCGAGTCGATGAGCAATCAGTCACTGCGAGAGCGTTTTGGACTTTCCGATGAAAAGAAAAACACGGTGGCGATGTCTCGTCTAATCAGAGAGTGCCTGGAAGAGGCGTTGATAAAGGAAGAGGACGAGGATGCGGGCGCCAAATATCGAAGGTATATTCCGTATTGGGCCTAAAGGGCAGAAGCGGGAAAATGAGGCAGCTTGTGTTTGTTAATGACGAAGCGCTGTTGTGACTTAACTATCGAAAAAGCTGAGGGGGCTTATGGAATCACATGAGCCCTCTCAGCTTTTATAGCCTCTTTGATTTTGGACTCTGAATAACGTGACGGGTGTCATTTCCATCCCAAAAAATCCGATAGGGCTTCGTCCGCGTTCGGGCGGGGCCCTTTTGCGCTGCCTTTTATGTTTGCTATACTGCTAGCACGTAGAGAGGAGCCGCTATGGGTACAGCAACGGTGCAACTCAACACACGAATCGATCCTATGCTCAAAGCTGGTGGCGATGCGGTCCTAACTCGCAATGGGTTGGGGCCGAGCGATGCCATTCGCGCACTTTGGGCCTATCTCGTCGAACATCAAACGTTGCCGGGATTTATGGTGGCGGATAAGCGTGAGGCGCCCCGTGCGGAGAGCCTCGCCGAACAGGGGTGCGGCCTAGCTTTTTCCTCGTTGGGGCTGAGCGCGTCGGATTTCGCATCGGCAGAATCTTCGGCGGAAGACTGGGATGCCGTACGAGATGATATGTATGACGCGATGATTGCCGACATAGAGGCGAATTGTCGATGATTGAGGCAAAGCGTCTCTTGGTAGACACGAACGTTTGGCTCGATTATTACCTGCAAGAGGGGGCGTTCGACGAAGCGAAGAGATTGGTTGAACTGGCCGAGGTGGGAAAGATCGACCTTCTGTATGCGCCCACGACGGCAAAGGATGTGTTCTACATTTTGCCTCGGCGTCTAGCCCGGCAGAATGCGAATGGGATTAACGTGTCGTTTGCCCCGGCGTCATGGGCCTGCATCGAGCACATGATGCAGGTGGCAACTGCCTCTCCGCTTTCGTTGGCAGAATGCGAGATGGCGCGCATGCTTGGCAAGCGTATGCCGGATCTTGAAGACAACCTCATCATCGCTTCGGGCGAGACGGCGGATGTTGACTATGTGGTCACGAGCGACCGGCGCATGCTGGAGGCGATGCCCGTGCTTGACACCTGCTCGCGCGGTCGAGATGATCGGGATCCTCGGCTAACCTTGTCTGTCTCGTTTCGCTATCATATGGGGCATTGTGAACCTCGTACAACTTTGGAGGACAGTATGGCGGATAACGCCGAGATGCTATTCTCGCCTGAGCTGGTGTTTTTTGATTGGGAGTGCGCGACGCCGGGTGAGGTGTTTGCGCGGCTCGAGGGCGAGCTTGCACCACGTGGCTACATTGCGTCCGGTTGGCTCGGCGCCGTTCGCACGCGCGAGGATGCCTATCCCACGGGTCTTGCCATGCCGGCGGCAAACATTGCCATTCCGCATACCGATCCGGGGTTTGTGGCCAAGCCCTATATCGCGGTGGTGAAGCCCGCCGCGCCCGTGACATTTAACGCTATGGCTGGCATGGGCGCTCCGGTGCCGGTGCAGATCGTCATCAATCTGGGCATCGCAGAGCCGGGCGGTCAGGTCGAGGCCCTGCAGGCGCTCATGAACATCTTTATGGACGCCGATGCCGCAGCCGACGTGCTCGGCCAAACCACGCCGCAGGGCATGGTCGACGCCATCCGCCGCCACTTCTAAGGTGGGGCTGAGTCGGCACTTGGGGACGTTCCTTTTCTGCCGGCAGTAAGGGACAGTCCCGAAGTGCCGGCATATAAAGAACGTCCCCAAGTGCCAAGTGCCAGAGCTGTCCCCTTTGCACCAAAATGGTGCAGATTAACCTGTCCCCAATGCACCAAGCGTGCCGCGGGGGCTGCGTTGTGACACAATGGCGTTTGTTCGATTCGTTATGCGAAAGGCCAACTATGGCAAATAAGAAAAAGAACTCCGAGGCCGCGCCGACGCCCGAGCAGCAGGCCCGCGCTGCCTCCAGCTCTCGCAAGAAGCAGCGCAAGACGTACGTGTCTAAGACCGTCAAGATCGTTCTGGTGGTCATCGGCGTGCTGGCGATGCTGCTTTCCGTCTCGGCGATGGCGTGCTCCGGCCTTATGTCGCAGGCCGAGGACACCTCGGGCTACAAGCTGACCGGCGGTGTTGCTGCTACTATCAACGGCACCAACCTCACCGAGGACACCGTGACCAAGCAGATCATGAGCATGCGCACGTCCTACGGCTACACCAAGGATGAGGATTGGGCGCAGTATCTGGTTGACAACGACCTCACGCCCAAGAAGTACCGCAAGCAGCTCATCGACTCCTACACGCAGCAGATTCTGCTTCAGCAGGCACAGAAGGAAAACGGCGTGACGGTGTCGGACGAGGAGGTCGAGAAGGCTTGGAAGGACGCGTGCAAGAGCGCGGGCGGTGCCAAGGCCTTTAAGAAGACCCTCAAGACCTACGGCTATACCGAGGACACCTACAAGGACTCACTCAAGGAGAGCCTGGCGCAGCAGAAACTCAAGGATGCCGTCGCGCCCACGAGCAAGCCCAAGGACAGCGAGATTGTCGATTACATCAACGAAAACCTGTCCAGCTACAACGACGCCCGCCGCTCCTCGAACATCCTGATCAAGGTTGATTCCGACGCTTCCGACGAGGACAAGGCTGCCGCCAAGGCCAAGGCACAGGAGTGCCTGGACAAGATCAACTCCGGTGAGCTGAGCTTTGAGGACGCCGTTGAGCAGTACTCCGAGGACACCGGTTCCAAGGAGAAGAAGGGCGATGTGGGCTGGGATAAGCTCACCACTTTCGTCGACAGCTACCAGACGGCGCTCGAGGGGCTCAACAAGGGCGACGTGAGCGAAGTCGTCGAGTCGACCTATGGTTACCACATCATCAAGTGCACCGACTACTTCCATGTCGATAATCAGGTCGATGACATCAACCAGGTGCCCAAGGCCATCAAGAAGTACGTTTCCAATGTGGTGAAGACGCAAGCGGCCAGCACCGCGTACAGCGAGTGGCTGGAGCAGTACAAGAAGGACGCCGACATCACCGTTAGCCCCATGCCCAAGGACGTACCCTATAACGTGAGCCTGAAGGGCGTCACCAAGAGCTCGACCGACGATTCGTCGACGACTGAGTAATCATGGGGCGGTGCTCGCGCGAGTGCTGCCCACGCAATTAGAGAGGATTTGCAGATGACCAACGAAGAGCTGCAGAAAGAAATGATCGCGGCCATGAAGGCCAAGGACAAGGTTCGCCTGTCCATCATTCGCCAGGTCAAGGCCGAGGTGAAGAATATCGAGGTTAACGAGCGCCGCGATGTGACCGAGGAAGACGTCAACAGCATGATCAAGCGTCTGATTAAGCAGACGAGCGAGACGCTGGAGATGTCCATCAAGGCCGGCACCGACCAGGAGCGTACCGACAACCTGACCGAGCAGGTCAAGATTCTGGAGAGCCTGCTGCCCGCGCAGGTTTCGGGCGAGGAGCTCGAGGCCCTGATCGAGCAGGTCATCGCCGAGCTGGGCGCTACTTCCAAGAAGCAGATGGGCCAGGTCATGGGAGCACTCGGCAAGGCCACCGGCGGCAACTTCGATAAGCCTGCCGCGGCAAAGATCGTCGGAGCAAAGCTGGCTTAAGGGCCGAGCGGTACATAGTTGATGTTAAGGGGACGTGACCATTGCGGTCGCGCCCCTTTTTGCTGGGCTGGGCAATCATTGGGGACGGGCTTAAATGAGTGCCCAATGAGTGGGTTAAAGGTTGCGGGTTCTTTACGGGAATGTAGTGTGGGCTGCGGAAACGCGGTTCTTTCCGTACAATAGTTCAACTCGTGTAAACGCAGGGAAGGGACATTCATGGCAGACATGATCGAGATCAAGCATCTCAACAAGTACTTTGGCGACCTGCATGTGCTCAAAGATATCAATCTCACCGTCAAGCGCGGCGAGAAGCTCGTAATGATCGGGCCTTCCGGCTCGGGTAAGTCGACGCTCATCCGTTGCGTCGATTATCTGGAGGAGCCCACGTCGGGCGAGGTCGTCATCGACGGTACGCCGCTCACCAAAAAGAATCACCTGGAGATGGCTCGCAAGTATAGTTCCATGGTGTTTCAGCAGTTCAACCTGTATCCCAACATGACGGTGCTCGGCAACCTGACGCTCGCGCCCATCAAGCTGCAAAAGAAGAGCAAGGAGGAGGCGACCGAGATCGCCATCGCCGCTCTCAAGCGCGTTGGCATGGCGCATAAGGCCGGCGAGTATCCGCAGAATCTCTCGGGCGGTCAGCAGCAGCGCATCGCCATCGCCCGTGCCCTGTGCACCAAGCAGCCCATCATCCTGTTTGACGAGCCGACCTCGGCGCTCGACCCCGAGATGGTCCAGGAGGTTCTGGACGTTATGATTGAGCTCGCGCAGGAGGACATCACCATGATCTGCGTGACGCACGAGATGGGTTTTGCGCGTCAGGTGGCCGACCGCGTCATCTTTATGGAGGACGGCCGCATTCTGGAGGAGGGCACGCCCGAGCACTTCTTCGATAACCCCGAGAACCCGCGCTGCCGCGAGTTCCTGTCCAAGATTCTGCACTAGGCGCGGTGATGGACATGACGGATATGACAAGGACGGCCGTGTCGCGCCGTCACTTTTTGCAGCTGGCGGGCGCCGGTATGCTTGCGCTGACGGGGATCGCGCTTGCCGGTTGCGGCAACTCCACCAGCGGCGAGGACTCCGACAAGGGGTCTAAGCTTGCGGCCATTAAGTCGCGTGGCCATCTGAATGCCGGCGTTAAGAAGGACGTTCCCGGCTACGGCTATTACGACACCGCCAAGGGCCGCTTTGAGGGCATGGAGGTCGATTTGTGCTACCAGATCGCCGCTGCCGTCTTTGGCGTGAGCTACAAGGAGGCCCGCGCCCAGGAGCTTGTCGAGTTTACCGACGTAACGCCCAAGACACGCGGCCCGCTGATCGATAACGGCCAACTCGACGTGGTCGCGGCGACCTACACCATCACCGACGAGCGCAAGAAGAGCTGGGATTTCTCGACGCCGTACCGCACCGACTACGTGGGACTCATGGTCAAGAAGCGTTCGGGCTTTACCTCGATTGAGGACCTGGACGGCAAGGTCATTGGTGTGAGCCAGGGTGCCACCACGCAGGGCCTGATCGAGCAGATGATCAAGGACAACGGCTTTAGCTGCAAGCCAGAGTTTAGGGCCTTTAGCGGCTACCCCATCATCAAGAGTTCGCTCGACGCCGGCAATATCGACGTCTTTGCCATGGACCGCTCCACGCTGGCCGGTTACATGAACGAGACCGTTGAGCTGCTGCAGCCCGAGGTCAAGTTTGGCGAGCAGGGCTACGGCGTGGCGACCAAGAAGGGCTGCGACCTTTCGGCCGTGGTCGATCAGGTGATTTGCGATCGCCTGGCCGACGGCTGGCTCGACCAAGAGGTCAAGACCTGGGGTCTTGTATAGGCGCATCGTCCAGGGAAGGAATCAAATGCTCGAAGGATTATTTGACGCCGACCGTTGGTCGACGACATTTCAAAACATGGGGCCCTTCTGGGAGGGCTTTGGCGTGACGCTGCAGGTGGTCGTTGCCGGTCTGCTGCTGTCGCTGGTGCTGGGCACGCTGCTGGGCGTGTTCTCTACCACTCGCTCGCGCGTGCTGCGCGCCATAAGCCGCGTGTACGTGGAGTTTTACCAGAACACCCCGTTGCCCGTACAGGTGCTCTTTATGTACATGGCCGGTCCGCAGTTTTTACAGGCCATAACCGGTGCCGACCAGCCGGTGCGCATCGCGCCGTTCGTGCTGGGCTTCTTGGGCGTGGGTCTGTATCACGCGGCCTACATTTCGGAGGTCATCCGCACTGGTATCGAGGCGGTTCCACGCGGTCAGATGGAGGCGGCCCAGAGCCAGGGCTTCACCCGTGCGCAGGCCTACTGGTACATCGTGCTGCCCCAGACGTTCAAGATCATTCTGCCGCCGCTGTGTAACCAGGCACTCAACCTGGTCAAGAACACGTCGGTGCTGGCGCTTGTGGCCGGCGGCGACCTTATGTACCGTTCCGACAACTTTGTGAGTCTGTACGGTTACCTGCAGGGATACATCGTCTGCTGCCTTATGTACTTCATCATCTGCTTTCCGCTCGCCATGCTGGTGCAGTGGCTCGAGCGCCGCTCCAAGGAGCGTCCGCGCGGCGTGAGCCTGGCCGAGCTGGGGCTCGACAACGTAGAGGAGGCCTAGCGCATGGAAATCTTCAACGCGACCAACCTGCTCTACATTTGGGGCGGCTTTGTTAAGACGATCGAGATCTCGGCGCTGTCGATCTTTTTCTCGCTCATCTTTGGCACGGTGCTGGCGCTTGTTAAGAGCTATGCGCCCCGCCCGTTCCGTATTTTGGTGAGCGCCTACATCGAGCTGTTCCGTTGCACGCCGAACCTGCTGTGGATTCTGTTTATCTACTTTACGGTGCAGGGTCTGGACATTGTGATTTCGACCATCGCCTTTACGCTGTTTACCAGCGCTGTTATGGCCGAGATTGTGCGCGGCGGCCTCAACTCGATTCCGCGTGGCCAGTTTGAGGCAGCGCAGAGCCAGGGCTTCGGCTTCTTTGCCACCATGCGCTACATCATTCTGCCGCAGACGTTTAAGACGATCATTCCGGCGCTGTTTAGCCAGTGCACGACCGTCATCAAGGACAGCTCGTATCTTTCGGGCATTAACGTGGCCGAGCTCATGTACACGGCAAACGTCGTGATGGCCCACGCGATCGATCTGTCGCAGGTTCTTATACTCTACGGCCTGGTGTTTGCGATGTACTTTGTGCTCAACTTTGGTATCTCGCTGCTGGTTCGCGCATATCAGAGGCGAATGGTGGCAGCGTAGAATGTGGCAAAGGGACAGCCCCTTTGCCACATAGAGAAAGGAATCGCGATGAGCGATCTGGAGAACAAGAAGAATCCTGTGGTCATTACCATCGCGCGCGACTTTGGCGCCGAGGGCCACGAGATTGGCCGTATCCTCGCCGATGAGCTGGGGATTCCGCTGTACGATAACGAGCTGCTGGTGCGTGCGTCGCTGCGCGCGGGCGAGTCGCTCGACAAGATGGCCGCCTACGACGAGCGCCTGGCCGTGGAGAACATGGCGTTTCTGCCCGACCGCTACGATGCGCGTTCGTACTCGGACAAGTTGTTCCAAAAGATGAGCCAGGTGATTTTGGATCTGGGCGAGACCGAGAGCTGCATTATCGAAGGCCGTCTGTCCGATTACCTGCTGCGTAACAACCCCAACCACATTGCCGTGTTGGTGACCGCGCCCTTTGAGGACCGCGTCGAGATCGTGCGCAAGAAGCGTGGCCTTAACAAAAAGAAGGGCGCCAAGCTGGTCAAGCAGCAGCAGAAGGCGCGCGAGGCGTTCTATAAGCGCTACAGCGCCGGAAAGTGGAAGATGACGAGCGGTAAGGATATCGTTGTCAACCGCGCCAAGTTGGGACGCGAAGGCTGTAAAGACGTCATTGCCGCAGCCTACCGCTACAAAGTAGCGCAGCTCGAAGACTAACCGACCAAAACCACCACGAAGGCGCCGCCCCTTTATGGTGGTCGGGCGGCCGGTATAAAAAAGTCCCCGCCGGGCGTGTGCTCGACGGGGACTTTGCCGTTTGATGGCTAGCGCTGAGGGTGATTACTCGCCCAGCAGGCTCTTGGTGATGGAAGCGGCGGCCTTCTTGCCGGCGCCCATCGCCAGAATGACCGTAGCGGCACCGGTGACGATGTCGCCGCCGGCCCAGATGCGGGGATCGGTGGTCTGGCCGGTCTCCTCGTCGGCGACGATGTAGCCCCACTTGTTGAGCTCCATCTTGCCGCCGATCTTCTTTGCGAAGGGGTTGGCGTTGGTGCCGATAGCCGAGATTGCGACGTCGCAGGGAATCTCCTCGATGGCGCCCTCGATGGGCACCGGGCGACGACGGCCGGACTCGTCGGGCTCGCCGAGCTCCATCTTCTGGACCTTGACGGCGCACACGGAGCCGTCCTCGCCAGCGACAAACTCGAGCGGGGAGACGAGCGGCAGAACCTCGACGCCCTCGGCCTTAGCATGGTGCAGCTCGGCGCGACGGCAGGGCATCTCGTCCTCGGTACGACGGTAGGCGATGATGGCGTGCTCGGCGCCCAGACGCTTGGCGGTACGGACGGCGTCCATAGCCACGTTGCCGCCACCAAAGACGACGACGTTCTTGCCGTGCTTGGTGGGGGTGTCGTACTCGGGGAACTTGTTGGCCTTCATCAGGTTCACGCGGGTGAGGTACTCGTTCGCGAAGAAGACGTTGGGCAGGTTCTCGCCGGGGACGTTGAGGAACTTGGGCAGGCCAGCGCCGGTCGCCACGTAGATGGCGTCGAAGCCCTGCTCGAACAGCTCCTCGGCCGTGGCCATGTTGCCCACGACGGAGTTGTACTCAAACTTGACGCCCATGTCCTCCAGGCCGTCAATCTCGCGCTTGACGACCGCCTTGGGCAGACGGAACTCGGGGATGCCGTAGACCAGCACGCCGCCGCCGGTAAAGAAGGCCTCAAAGACGGTGACGTCAAAGCCGTTGCGGGCGAGCTCGCCGGCGCAGGTGATGCCGGACGGGCCAGAGCCCACGACGGCGACCTTCTTGCCGTTCTTGGGAGCCATCTTGGGCGTGGAGGCGAGCTCGGGGCGGTCACCCAGGAAGCGCTCGAGCTGGCCGATGGCCACGGGCTCGGACTTCTTACCACGGATGCACTTGCCCTCGCACTGGTTCTCCTGCGGGCAGACGCGGCCGCAGATGGCGGGAAGCATGGAGTCCTCGCGGATGGTATCGAGGGCGCCGCCGAAGTCCTTCTCGCGGATCTGCTCGATAAAGCGGGGGATGTTGATGTTGACAGGGCAGCCCTCAACACAGAACGGCTTCTTGCAGTTGAGGCAGCGCTCGGCCTCGGCCAGCGCCATCTCCTCGGTGAAGCCCTTGTCGACGGGGCGGAAGTCGCAGGCGCGCTCGGCAGCCGGCTCCTCGTTATCGGGGGTGCGGGGCGACTTCATATCGGCAACGAAACGACCGTTAACTAGTGGCATGCGCAGCTCTTTTCCTCATAGGCCTTGAGGGACTCGCCCTCTTCGGAACGGTAAGCGGCCTGGCGGGCACGAAGGTCATCCCAGTCGACCAGGGTGGCATCGAAGTCGGGGCCGTCGACGCAAGCGAACTTGGTCACGCCGCCCACCTCGACGCGGCAGCAGCCGCACATACCGGTGCCGTCGATCATGATGGGGCTCATGGATACGGTGGTGGGTACGCCGTAGGGCGCGGTGGTCTTACAGACAAACTTCATCATGACCATGGGGCCGATGGCGAAGATCTCGTCATACTGGTTGCCCGCGTCGATGAG
>OHWI01000561.1_pt1 | contig 10051 bp, 6 predicted proteins | sample 1579721 | NCBI WGS metagenome assembly OHWI01 (sample SAMEA3882529, study PRJEB24775) | human gut metagenome | biome: human-associated habitat; feature: intestine environment; material: feces | place: Netherlands | collected 2009/2010
TTTGTAATTTCTCCAATTCTTATTTTTGTGTACTTAATTGAGTGTACTTCTTTTTCATCCCAAATGCAAGCTTTTACCATTCTCAAAATTTACTTAAATTTTCATATCAGGTAGCTTTTTTTCTATTTCCCATTTACGATATATAGTAATCAATTTGACACAAAGGAGATTATCATGAACAATTTACAACTACTCATATCTAATTACCTGGAATATTGCAAAACGCAAAAACGCTTAGATGAAAAGACCCTAAAAGCATATATTATCGATTTAAAACAATTTTCCACATTAACTTCTTGTAAAGAAATTACAATGATTACACCCAATACACTTGAAACACATATTGCCCAACTTCATCAACAATATAAACCTAAGACAGTAAAACGCAAAATAGCCTCCTTAAAAGCATTTTTTCACTATCTTGAATACAAGGATATCATCGAACACAACCCTTTCAACAAAATCCAGGTGCGCTTTCGAGAACCTGTCATCTTACCCAAAACCATACCATTGCATACCATTGAAACATTTTTATCAATCATTTATCGCCAACGTTACAATGCCAAGACGGATTATCAAAAAAGAAATGCTTTAAGAGATGCTGCTATTATAGAACTTCTATTTGCCACGGGGATGCGAATTTCCGAATTATGTGCTCTCAAAAACAATGATGTAAATCTATTTGACGGAACGATTCTCATACACGGAAAAGGTGATAAAGAACGACGCATCCAGATTGGAAACGATGCAGTTATTCACATATTAGAAGAATATAAAAATAATTATCTCTTTGAAATTCAAAACTGCAAACATTTCTTTGCCAATCAATCAGGAAATGCTTTGTCTGATCAGGCCGTCCGCAGAATGATCAACAAATACACCTCTTTGGCAGCTATTGATTTACATATTACACCACATATGTTTCGGCACACTTTTGCTACCTGCTTATTGGAAGCCGATGTTGATATCCGCTATATTCAGGAAATGCTTGGACACAGTTCTATAAATATTACACAAATATATACACATGTAGCTGTTGCAAAACAAAAAGATATTTTAACCACAAAACATCCTCGAAAAGATATGCATATATAATTTTTACTTAAGCACTCCATCACTATTTATTTAGCAGAATTTTTGAATACTGACAGATAATAGAAGATTATCCTTCAATAAGAGGAGGAAATAATTATGAGTTATTATGTGTGGGTTGGTCCACGGGATATCGATTGTATTCAAGATCCTGTTTTTTCGGCTAAAATATGCTATTTCTCAGAACAAAATATTAAGGGAACGCGCGAGGCAAATATATACGGAAATACATTTAACAAATATGTAGAAAATAAAATGAATGAAATATTAAAAAGACATCCAGAAGCAAAATTCATTTTTTACAATCCCAGAATTGCATATAATTTAGATTCCGAATTGCAGCAATACATAGACTGCTTAAACGATTGCACATTATTAGATATACTAAATGACAAAATATACACTCGATATTGGGCAAGCCGGTACATTCCAACCTTACCTGCGATAACTATTTCAGCATCCAGTTTATCGTTTCAAAATATTGAGCATTGTTTATGCTGTTCAGACAAATATATTGTGCAAAAAAATAGAAGTTCTGGTGGATTTGGAACATATATATTATCAGCAGATAACGGAATGCTTAATACACTTCGTCAAAATCCACGCACTCTTTTTATGGTATCGCCTTATATAAATAAAGGATTTTCTGTCAATGTTAATGCAATAATTGGACAAAATGATATCTTGGTTTTTCCTCCTTCAGTACAAATATCTGAGGTTAATAAAGAGCGAATTTTATATCACGGAGCTGATTATTTGGCTGCTGACTTTATTCAGGATTCAGATTTAAAAAAACTACGTAAGTACACAGATATTATATTATCACATGTAAAATTACTTGGATACCTTGGTATTCTTGGTATTGATTTTATTATTACTCCAGATGAAATTTATTTTTTAGAAATTAACCCACGCTATCAAGCATCAAGTTTTTTAATTAATTATGCATTAAACGATAGTAATTTACCATCTTTATCTAAAATATGTTTATCAGCATTTTACGGTTCATTGCAAAATATGGAAGAGATCAGTAACCTTAAAGTTAATTATAGCTTTTATAAATATTTATATACCAATGGTTCAAATCATTTGTTTTATATATGGAAAAAAGCAGTTCAAAACGAATATATTGAACGAATCGTTACGGATGGCTGGAATGCAAAAATGGATATTGAAGAAGATGCATATTGTTATAGCATTATTTTTAAAACTAATATTGCATCTATAACGCCTGATTATTGTTGTAATATATATTCCAATATTAATGGTGAAGAATCTTTTTTGAAAGAAAGATTGGATTCAGACCTTGCTTTAAAAATAGCTCTTGTAAATCAAGGATGTACTATTGAACCTATAACTTTGGAATACTTATATTCTAATGGAGTTCCTAAGAAAGCAGTATTTAGCTCAATAGATTTTAGATTGTCAAATAATATACCAATAAATGCTCCTGTTAATTTAAAGTTTAATGAATTTTCTCCATTTACAATATATTATAATGGCACGTTATCTCTATATTATTATGAAGAAAAAATATCTGAAATTACTATCGAAATGCAACCAAAGTGGGGTAATAAAAAAACAAAAAATGGAATTCCATATACTCGTATAGCTTACTTATCTACAGACAGATTGCGCCTAAAACATGAGTCTGTTTGTACATTCAAAAGAGACGGCAAAGGTTGTTATTTTTGTAACCTACCAAAATCTATTTTGGATTTTACAACAGATGACTTTGAAGAAATTCTAGACGATTTACTACATGAACCAGCTTTTCGACATATTCTTATAGGAGGAGGTTCAGGAGCTCCTGATACTGAGGCAGAACAAATTATATCTATTACAAACATGATTCGTGCCAGGAATCACAATATTCCAATATACCTAATGAGCATCCCTCCCCAGAATATTAATGTACTGGCCTCCTACAAAAAAGCTGGTATTACAGAAGTTGCTTTTAATATAGAAATATGGGATAGAGAATTGGCCAAAAAAATTATGCCAGGGAAAGGCAATATTTCCCTAGAACATTACCTTAATATTTTAGAAGAAAGTACAAGACTCTGGGGAAAAAATGGCAATGTTAGAACGGCACTCATTGTAGGGCTAAATCAGCATGAATGTTTATTAGAGGCAACACGTCATTTATGTAGTTTAGGTATACAACCAATGTTTTCCATTTTTCGACCTATGATAAACACAAAACTAGAGTCTATAGTTCCACCATCAAACCAAGAATTATGGACTCTTTATCATGAGGCCTCTTCAATATGTCAAAAATATAATTTAGAACTGGGGCCAATGTGTAAGGAATGCCGAAACAATATGTTATCTATTTGATTTGTAATAACTATTTTGTACCAATGAATGGTCAATTTGAGTAGGAATATTTCCATATATAAAATGATGCATATCCAAAATCTCGATATTATTCTGGCAAATATTCCTACTTAAAATACTGTTTCGAGTGTGATTTTTCTCCTCTGCCTGTTTGTTTTGTAATTCTATATTTTTCAATTTTATATCTAATTCATTCATGATTTTTTCAGTATTAAGTTTTTCTATTTCCGCTAACAACTTTTTATTTTGTAATCTTTTCTCTTCTAATTTATGATAGCCCATTAAAACAGAATATAATCCAGTAGCAATAGATATTGCAATTGGAGCAAAATCCTGAATAACTAATAGAATTGATTCTGGTGAATTATGTCTACATACAATTTTATGTTCTCCATATATTGATTGATATAAGTCAACAACTGATTCAATTGTGTAAATCAAAATCCCTAATTTGTCGGCTTCTTCATGCGAAACATTTGTAGCTATATAAATTTCACAAGTGATAGTTTCTTTTCGATTGTTGGTTAATAGATAGCCTTCAATCTCCTTTTTGTATACTATATAGTTATACAAAAGGCTGGAATGCATATTATAAAAAGTAATTTTTGAGTGAATATAGTTATATATTTCCTGACGTTCATGAAAATTAAACACTCCATATGTATAAATTAATTTACACAAATATTTTATTTTTCTAAAATCAACTTCTTGTATAGCTTCTGCGATTCCAAATAAAATAGTTTGTTTTGCTTTGTCATTTTCTCCTAAATAGAAATAAATATTTGCAAGTGGGAAAAAATCCTTTGTATCAGTATAGTACGTGACAAAATGTGGCATCAAATCAAGAAATTCCGTTTTTGATATATATCCATTTGAATTAGAGGCAGATGATATATATACATCATCATTAGTATTTTTCAGATACTTTAATAAACCAAAAACATAGCATATTTGAGAAAAAGGTAATATAACATTTTTCATTTTTATGTTTTCAAAAATAGAATAATCCAGATTCAAATCTGTAAATCGAACATTCTCCATTTTAACATTTGAAAATGTTGTACCTTCTAAAGTACAAGCGGAAAAATCTATGTCTTTTATTTTTCCATTTATAAATGCAGAATTACAAAATACTGAATGTTTAAATTGAATATTTTGCAATAAAAAATCATCTGAAAACAGGCTATCATTAAAGTTACAACTAATAACCTCATTATTCTCAACGTTGTATAAAATGTTACTGCAATTAAATGAACATTCTTGAAAGTTAGCATTAATAAACCGACAATTTTCAAAAGTACAACGATAAAAATTAGATCCTGCCGCAGCAGAATTTCTGAAAATAGATTCTAAATATTTTTTTCATTTGCCCTTGAGCGTCTAAGGCTTTTGTTGGTATAGTCAGAACAATCTTTACCACCAACACTAATTTGGTTATTATCTTTGCTAAAACGTTTTTTATTCTTACAATGTTTCAAAAGAACTTCTATAGAATGTTCTAAAGTTTCATCTGTTAATTCGTACATTATAAAACGCCTCCTCTTATTGAAGGATAATCTTCTATTATCCTTCATAACGCATGTTTTTATTCGAACATATTATAAACTTTTGTTTTATAATTTTTAATGTTTTATAAAATGCATTTATCTATTGTTCTCTTTCAATTATTATAAATATAATTAAAATAGTTGTACTCTGCAAATTCAATATCTTTTACTATATATTATCTGTTTACACTCCGTTCTATTTCCATTGCATATATATTTAGTTTAATAATACAAACAAATATATTTTTTTGCAACATTTTTTCTATCTAAATTCATTAAATTTTCAATGGTTATAAAAGTATAAATAAAATTCAATAGTTACCATGTTCACTTGTAATCAATATATTATTCACATTATCAAGATTTTTCTTTCATTACTTAAATCGTCTAATATTATTTCTTTGTAATAATCCATAAATCCAAAGTACTTTTAAAATTCTTGATGTTTTTCTGAACCATATTTTAAAGTTCGTAGGTTTTCAATCGTCCCCTTTCTGCATCATACTGATAAGTTAATATAATAACTCTTTTAGATCTAGCAACCCAAGTAATTAATTGCCTGTTTTTATAAAATCATCTCCTAAAAGAAGCCGATTTTTCGACTTCTCTCATCATCTGATTCCTATGCAACCACATTAGGTTTTATCTTAAGATGATCTACCTCCTTTGCTAATTTTTCCAGTAGATCCAGCAATTTTTTAATCTCAGGACGCGTAAATTCAGGAATTTTATCATCAACATGTGTGCCCTTATTTAAGACACTCCACATACTTTTATCTTTCAATAAACCTAAATCATTATGGATTTCTTCTATCCCACCAAATCCTTTTTCCGTTGCTCTATACAATGCAGTTGTAACATTGTATAAATCTGGACCATTGTTAATTGAACGGATATGAACAGATATCCCTCCATTTATATGACAAGCTAGTTTTTTCCACAATTTACCAGTTATACATTCCACTGCTTGTCTACATTTTGCAGCAGAATCTTTTAGATTTCCTTCATTATATTTTTCACGAGCAGTTTCAAGTGGTATTGACGAATCCTGATACTTTATGAATACACCTCGTTCCTCCAATGCATCAGCCGGTAAGAACATGTATCTAACCATATCCTTCTTCTCCGATACATAATCTTCTAGCTTTGATACAAATAGTTCACCATGACAAGTTAAAATCATCTGCATATCAGCAAAATCTTGATTTGTAATTAAAAGTCTGGCCACCCCATCTCTATGATCATCATCAATCGAATTAACAATATCGTCAAAAATCAGAAATTTGCTTTTCTCATATACTGCTTTAGCTAATAAAATTGCAAGCCCCAATATTTTTACATGACCTTCACTAAGGATTTGAAGTGCATTCTGTTCCATTCCATCGTGCATTTTAATGATAATTTTTTCACTTGGTGCAACTGGAAGTTGTAACTTCTCAATCAATTCAAAATCAGCATCATCTTCGTTTATGCGATTATAATAATTCTTTATTTTTTCAGATAAATTGCTAGACATATATATAGGAAGCTTTCGTACATATTCATCCAGTCTTTTAACCAAACCATTATAAGCAGTAACCATCTTAGTATTGAAGTTTATATTCTGTTCTTCTTTATCTACCTTATCTTTTAATTCTTTAATTTTTTCTTTTCCATTCTGAATCTGCACTTCCCATTTTTTAATAGTTTCTTGTTTCACCGTAATATCCGAATTTAGTCGTACTAATTGCTTATGTAATTTCTGAACTTCGATCAACTTGTCATCAAAACTCTTATTATGTTTTTTTGCAGCCTCATTATATTCTGCAATCTTTGCTTCTACAGTTTCCTTACTATTTAACAAAGAGTCCAGCTTACTGAGTTCTCTGTAAACACTCATTACATCTGAATCCATTTTTTCAATTTCGGACGTTTGTAAATGCTTACCATCTAAAACTTTAAAATCAACTGTCAAAAATAGTTCTATTTTACTAAGTTCACCTATTATCTTGAGTATTTTTTCATATAGATATACAACGGAAGATGCATTTTCCTCAACCTTTTTTTTAGCATCTTCTATCTTTTTAAGTTTATCTAATTCTGCTTTAGCATTTTCAAATGGATTGATTACTACATTTTTTAATGGGGTATGACAAGCCGGACATTTATCTGTTTTTTCTACTTTAATAATTGCATTGTACAATTCTGACAAATTAATCGACTTTGCATCAGATAAAATTTCCGAATTGTTTTTTTGTATATTTTCCATACAAAATATAATAGACTTTATTTGCTTTGACAAATCTACAATATCTTGTAATATTATGACTTGTTTTTTATTATCATTACATTTTTTGGTTTGACTAATGATCAACCCAGTCTCAGGGTCCGACAATAATTTTTCTGCTTCTTCATATGAAGATATTTTTCCAGCTCCAATTTTTTTAATAAGTGACTCCATTTCCCTGACAATAGGAGTTATCTCTTTTTTTAAAGTATCTATCTGTTTATTTAGATTATCTTCAACTTGAAGTGCCTGCCTATATTTTTCTTGTACAACCGGAGTTACACTAAGATACTTCTCATCAATAGTATTTGAAAAGCCTTTCACAAACTCTTGAAATTCAGACAGCCCAAACAATGCAGCAATCCTCTCTGTTTGAGTCTTAGCAGAACTTGCTCCAATATGTGAAAATCCTTCAATTCTGTTTTTTTCGATAAAACCAAATCTGTAATCATTATAATCTGGTACACATTGTCTAACTTCCCCCGAAGAGTACTTACACATCATAACCGGTTTTTGTATCTTCTTTTGACCAGCATGAAGTATATACTTTTCTATAGGGATATTTCTTGCTGTTGCTTCTTCTATCATACCAAGTGTACTATACTCAAGAGCTTCACAAAAACTTGTTTTGCCTGAGCCATTAGGTCCATGAAAAAATGTATATTTACTTTTAAACTCGAACGTCTGAATAGTTCCGAATCCTCTAAATGGTTCTATGTCAAGATTTAGTACAAGTTAAAATGAGAAACTTTTCCCATTTTAACCTGCCAGAAGCTCAGCCTCAGTGTGTGTTCTTTTATACAATCGTTCGAATTCATTTGGTGACATATAGTTACAATGGCTATGAATTCGTTTCGTATTGTAGAAAGCTTCCAGATATTCGAAAATCAAGCGGTATGCCTGCTTGTAATCGTGAATTTTAAAGCGGTTGAGCCATTCACGTTTGATAATCGAATGGAAGGATTCAATGCAGGCATTATCCCACGGAAATGCTTTCTTTGAGTAACTACGCTGCATATTTTCTGTTACTTTTTTATATTCCGTCGCAACGTACTGACTGCCACGATCAGAGTGAATGATCAATGGCTGGTCGATATTTCGGCGAGCTTTGGCTTTGTTTATCGTATCAATCACGCAGGATACTTCCAGTGTTTTTGAAAGTGTCCATGCTATGATTTTTCTGGAAAATAAATCCATAATACTGGTCAGATAGACAAATCCGTCTATTGTCCAGATGTAGGTGATATCCGAACACCAGACGGCATTCGGGCGGTCAGGATTAAACTGCTCATCGAGGATATTTTGTAATTCAGTGCTGAAATCAGAATCTTTTGTGGTAATTGTCCATGGCTTGCTCCACTGGGCACGGATTCCCATTTGACGCATGTATGTACCAACAGTTCTTTCCGAAATGACTTCACCGGTTTTCCGCAATTCTACAGTGATTTTCGGAGCACCATAGTTCTGCTTGGAATCATCATATATATCCGTTCCGAAGGATACCCTTGCAAAGCTGATTGTTGTCAGCGAGATTAACAATGTGGAGCTGGAGGGACTGATCAACTGTATTTTGGAAAAAGGCATTGAGGAGCATGGTTTTTATGCCTGATGCCGATAAGTAACTGTTCACAGGCTGTAGGGTGTCTAAAGTGCCTTACAGCCTTGATTAAGAATAATAATGTCTTTGATTTGCATGTGTTATTTGGTAAAATGTACAATGTAGAATAAAGTCAAAGATACCTAGTGTATATATTGAATGTTTCATCATTTATAGGAGGATGCAAATGAAAGATAAAAAGAAAATTGTAAATGTAATCATGATCATAGTAATAATTTATCTAATAGTTGGGATAATACTTCCGTTTATTTTTAAATATGCAATTTTTGAAAGTAAAACTTTTTCTAATTTATCTAATAATGAGTGGGCAGGCTTTTTGGGAAGTTATGTTGGAGGTATTCTTGGTGGATTAGGAACTTTGATATCGGTGTTTATAACCGTGAAAGAAAGTCGTGATATGCAGATAGATAATAAGAAAGATACAGACAAAAAGATTTTAGACGATAAAGAAGAAAGAGAAGCGGAAAGAAAAGAAGATAAGAAATTGGAAGGGCAAAGAGAGAGAAGGAAATTTGCGGATGATATTGCTGTCTATATCGGAAAGTATATTACACATATTTCAAAATACTATTATGCATCCAGATGGGCTGAAAGTATAGATGCAGATTTTAGACAGGCAAATGATGAATTAAGAGAAGTTGAGAGAGAAATTTTGGCATTAAATGCAAAAATAGAAAAAATAGGTTTAGAATCTGATGAATTTGTTAAGTTAGATATTGAAAGAGGTCATTTATTGGATGAAAAGGAAATCCGTGAGAGAAAGTATAATGAACAATTAAAAGAAAAAGAAAAAAATTCAATAGAAGGTAATAGAACCGAAGCAAATGAGTGTTATTTTATATTAAGGACAAAACTCTTTAATATTACAGAGGCAAATAGTATGCTATGCCAAATGGATGTGTTACATAAAGAAATGTTTAGGCATTTGAAGGATATGGATGAAGATTGGTTAGTAAAAAATATTGATTTACTTATAAAAGAATATAATAAATTCAAAATTAACTATGAAAAGGAATCAACTGAAAACATTCCAAATATATTTTTTTCATAATAAGATAAGAATGAAGTAATGTAAGTTATGTGGCACTTAGGAGAAATCTTAGGTGCTATTTTCTTATATAAAAGTGATAATACGTAAGCGCATAGTTTTAGGGCGTACCCTATAAATGAAATCTGACACCCCGCGCT
>OHWI01000571.1_pt1 | contig 9885 bp, 2 predicted proteins | sample 1579721 | NCBI WGS metagenome assembly OHWI01 (sample SAMEA3882529, study PRJEB24775) | human gut metagenome | biome: human-associated habitat; feature: intestine environment; material: feces | place: Netherlands | collected 2009/2010
TATGAGATCTACGAGGAGGAGGGGTATGCGCCGAGTGATATTCCCAGCCTGATTCTCAAGTACAACCTGTACGGCATGGAAATCGACGAGAGAGCCGCAAGCCTTGCCGCCTTTGCCCTGACCATGAAGGCACGCTCCCGTTCCCGCAGATTCTTCAAGAAACAGGTGGAGCCGAACATTCAGCGCATTGCTCCGATTCCGTTCGAGGAAGGCGATGTCGCCGATCTGAATGACCTATACCAAGTGGATTTGGACTTCACGGTATGGAATACCTATGCGAAGGCGGATGTGTACGGTTCGCTGATTCAGCCGCCACAGGAGCTTGTTGATCTTGCCGCATCGGCAGAAGATACTGAAGCCGAAACCACATTGTTTGACTCGCTTCTGCGTGAACGCGTGGAGGAGGTTTTCGCTCAGACAAGGTACCTCGCACGTAAATACGCGGCAGTGGTGGCGAACCCGCCATATATGGGCGCAAAGAACATGAGCGGCGAGCTCAAACAGTTCGTGCAGGACCATTATGAGGATGGCAAAGCAGATCTCTTCGCTGCGTTCATTTACAGACTGCTTGGAATGGTGCCTGAACATGGACAACTTGGCTTCATGACTCCTTATGTGTGGATGTTTATATCCTCCTATGAGCAAATGCGTCAACATATTATTCGACAGGAACACATCAGTTCGCTGATTCAACTGGAATATTCCGGCTTCGAAGGTGCCACCGTGCCTATTTGCACTTTCACTTTAGAAAAGGGGCATAGTGACAGGAAGAGTGCATTCGTCAGGCTCAGCGATTTCGTGGGAGCTAAGCAGCAAGGGCCTCGTGCATTGGGAATCATTGATGCGCACAATAATGAGCAATCTGCCCATTCGGGTATGCGCAAGTATTTTTTCGAGGTGAACCAGCACGAGTTCGCGCAAATCCCTGGCTCGCCAATCGTCTATTGGCTCGGTGAGCAATTAAGAAAAACGTTGATAAATCCAGCTTCGGACACTATTCTTTTCAGCGATGGTTTAATTAAAACAGGTGATAATCTCCAATATTTACGCTTGTGGTGGGAATTGATATCTACTGATGTAAATAATAAATCACGTTACCGTTTCTGTGCTAAAGGCGGTAAAGAACGGAATTATTATGGGAATTTAAATAACGTCGTGAAATGGGATGAGGAAACTCGTGATTATTACCGTTCAGATAAAGTAGCTCGAATTTCTCCTAAGTATTTATGGGATAAAGAAGGAATTACATGGACAAAAATTAGTTCGAGAGGTGGAACATTTCGCCTTCTTCGTAAGGAAGATATTGCTGAGACTGGAGGTCCAAGTTTATTCTTAAAAGATAATGTAGATGGCAATGATTTGTTGTCGTTCATCGGTGTGATTACGTCTTCGCTTGCTCCATATATTTTGCAGGGGCTTAACCCAACATTAAACTATCAGACAGGGGATGTACTTCGGTTTCCTCTTCCTATTAAAAAAGAAGAAGCGTTGCCTAGTTTGGTTCATTCAATGATTGGATCTTCAAAAGAGGACTGGGATTCTTTTGAGACGTCATGGGATTTTCAACGGTTTGCGTTGCTTGACCCTAATCAGGGTTCACAAGCGGGAGATTTACTCGAAGATGCGGTAACGCATCTTCGCGAGTACTGGAATCGCGTATCCGAGGAACAGCGCCAGCGTGAGATCCGTAATAACGAGCTGGTGGCGGATGCGTATGGCGTACGTGATGATGTGCCGTGCGATGTGCCGTTGGAACGTGTGTCGTTGAAGCGTAACGTCGCATTCGCGTATCCGAAAGATACGCCGGAAGCGCGCAACGAGAAATTCGCCCAAGATGTCGTCAGGGAACTCATTTCCTATGCGGTGGGCTGCATGTTCGGCAGGTATTCGCTTAATAAGCCGGGATTGATCCTCGCCTCGCAGGGCGAGACGCTTGATGATTTCCACGCGCAGATTCCGAACCCATCGTTCGAACCGGATGTGGACAATGTCATTCCGGTTACGGAGACGGATTGCTTCGAGGACGATATTGTGACGCGGTTCCGCAGATTCCTTTCCGTGGTGTTTGGCAAGGAGAATCTGGCTGCGAACATCGCCTACATCGAACAGGTCTTGGGCAAGAGCATCCGCAAGTATTTCGTGAACGATTTCTACAACGACCATGTGAAGATGTACTCAAACCGTCCGATCTACTGGCAGTACTCCAGCCAGACCAACAACAAGGGCTCGTTCAAGGCGCTCGTGTACCTGCATCGTTATACACCGAAAACCACAAACGTGGTGCTCAACTATCTGCGTGACTACACCGGCAAGATCGCTGATATCGCTGATGGTTTGGAGCGTTCCGACCGTACCGCGGACAAGAAACAGGCCGCCAAACTGCGCAAGGTCGTTCTTGAGTGCAAGGACTATGAGGATCAGACCCTGTACCCGCTGGCTACCCGTAATCTGGAAATCGATTTGGATGACGGTGTGCTGGTGAACTACCTGCGCATGGGCAAGGCTCTGCGTTCCATCCCCGCTATCGAGAAGAAGCGCAAAGAAGTTTCCACCTGGACCTGGCCCGTTCATCCGTTGGGCAAGGAGTAGTTGTTAGCTTATGTGGATCACGGCAGATGTAAATATTCCTCAACAGTTACTCGATGCCGCCGCGAAGGATGAAGTGGTTTTCTTTGTCGGCGCGGGAGTTTCATTTAATCCTCCCTCCAATCTGCCTTCTTATGAGCAGTTAGCCACAAAGCTTGCTGAAGAGGCAGATGAGCCTCTCCCTCATAATGGTGAGCAGTTGGATCGTTTTATCGGGATGCTGCCTGATAATTTTAATGCTCACAAGCGAACTAAAGATCTCATGCGTGGTGATGATATTCATTGCAATTCCACGCACGAAGCTATCGTCAGACTCGCTAGTATCGTAAAAACTCCGCGCATTGTGACAACAAATTACGATCTTCTCCTTGAGGAAGCTGCGCAAAAGCAGAATTGTGATTTAGGCAGAAGCTATTATGGGCCGGCTGTCCCCATCGGCAGCGATTTCTCAGGATTGTTGTACTTGCATGGTTCAGTGGATAGCCCTGATCGCGAAATAGTCCTTGACGATAGGGATTTTGCTCGGGCTTACCTTTCAGAGGGCTGGGCGACACGTTTTCTACTTAAGCTATTTGAGACATACACGGTTGTATTCATTGGCTACAGCTTTGGCGATGTCATTATGCGATATCTTGCATTGGGCATTTCGTCCCACGCCAGACCTCGGTACATTTTCCTCTCTGAAGAGGATATGAACGGAAGAGATAATGAATGGCAACACAATGGAATTACTCCGATTGCCTATCCTTCAGCTAATAAGCATTGTGCGTTAGTCAGGGCAATTAATGCTTGGGCTGATCACATGTCCTTGGATTACAATGCTTACGAAAAACGTTTACCAGGCATTATCGAAAATGGTGTTCCGAAAGATGCTGTTGATCTTGACTATGCCAGCGCTGCTTTATCTACAGCCGAGGGCGCGCAATGTTTTGTCGACATTATTGAAAGAAAAGAAGGTCAAGAAGAGACGGTCAAATCGAAGATAAAGAGGGAATGGCTATCTTGGCTGATGAGTTCGGACGCGCTCCGGGAAGTTTTCACAGAAAGAGGCCCAAAGACTCAGAATGAGAAGATTCTGCTGGATTGGTTCCTTGTCGATTTTGTGCAAAAGCCGGAAGAACGGGATTTTGTGCTGTATGTGCTTTGCAAGTTGCAATCATCAATGTCTGATTGGTTATTTGAGCAATTGCATGAATGTGTCAGTTATTGCATCAGCCATCGGGATAGACGGGATTTAATTCCGGTCTTTACGGTTTTAATGACTTCCATGCAGGGCCACTCCGCTCCAAGTGTTCTTGATGAATTTATTGAGCCATCATTACTTTACAATTCAGATATATCACCTCAAATATTATCTCTCATTATTCGCCCATATTTAAAACTGACCGCGCCTTTCCGGGGGAACGGCATAAGGCCTAGAGCTGAGATTGCATGGCCATATGACAGGATAGAAGAGATTGATAATCATTTGAGCTTCGACATGAAGAAGATGGCATTGCTTGCTGAATCCAGCTTACAAAGAGCTAGTGCTCTATTACAAGCTTATCAAGGTGAAAATGAATACTCTTGTTTAAGTAGGCCATCGATAGAGCCTAGCGATCAGAATTTATATGTGTCTGATTTGCAATCTATGTTTGTCGACATTCTTCGTGATTATGCGCATGGTCATAAAGATCAACAGGATAGTCTGATATATCGGTGGTGGAATAGTGAGTCTGCGCTTCTTAAACGTTTAGCGATTAATACTATTGCTTTTTCGGATTGGGATGCGAACCGTAAAATCACTTGGATTCTCGAACATGATTATTTATTTGACTTGGATGCCCATCATGAAGTCTATATGGTTCTTAAAGAAGCTGCTCCGAGCATGGGAGAGAATTCGAAGAAAAACATACTAGAATATCTGAGGAATAAACTTGATTCCCTCAAGGAAACATATTCTGATGAACGAACGGCGCTTTATGAGCAGTTTGATGTTCTTCAATGGCTTCTTAAGCATATGAATGGTGGAATGGGGAATTGGCCTGAGGCTCAGAAGTGGAAGAATGAGCTTGCTCGGAAATATAATTTTTTGCCGCGAGAGCATGCAGATTTCCATATTTATTCTGAAGGAGTTTGCAGTGTAACTACTGGAATTACTGATAAGCAATTTATTGATATTTTGGAGAATCGTCCGTCTGTTCTCGAAGAAAAAATGTTTGGTAACCAAGATAAAACGGTTAAATTTGATTCTTTGAGTATTAATAATCAAATCTCTGAAGTTGTTTCGCATAATCCTCGGGTGGGATTTACTCTTTGGGAACTTGTCAATCGGCATAAAGAAAGTGACGCAGTTCAATATAGTTGCTCAATCATTCGTGGGTGGGGTGAGGCATCCCTGGATGATGAACAAATATTGGTTCTTGATTTATTGAAGAAGCTATTGCCGAAGATGGGGCAAGATGAAGTAAGCGCAGTGTCGTTTTTCCTGAATAGACAGATTGATGGGGAAAAGACTACGATTACCGCGAAAACTTTACAGATAATGAGTGATATCGCGTTGCAAATTTGGGAACGATATAGCTCGACATTCAGCGCAAGTAAAGATCAGCAATGGCAGAACGATCCAGTTACATATTCCTTGAATTGTTGGCCTGGTAAACTCGCTTATTTCTGGATGGGCAGAATCCGTTGGAGATATAGGCAAGAAGCTGATTCTTGGAATGGTCTTGATGATCTCGAAAAGAAGATGGTTCGTCGTTTTGTAGATGATGAAGGTGACTTCTCCCCGCTTGTTTGGACAGCATTGCTTACAAATATCAATATGCTTCATTCGCTTGATCGGGAAAATACAGAGAGCTGGTTGCCTGATTTAATGAAAAAAGCGGGCACGAAGTTTATTTGGAATGTGATGCTCCCGAATCCGATTCTTAATATTCGACTTATTGACATAGCTTTTTATGAGAGCTGTCTTGATGAGTTTAAATATCTGTCTCATTTGGATGATTATAAGAAACAAAGCTTTCTCTTACAGGTATTTTGGATAGTTACTTATGCTGGATTGGAAGATAAACGGAGAGCGAAACTTTTGTCTAAAGTCGTGACAGCTGGGAATGGCATTTATGCTCCTTTGTTCATGGACCGGATTGTGTGGGCTTTCAAATTCCGGCTTGATTCCAAAAGCAAGAATATGGTGTGGGATTTATGGCTCCATCGATTTATTGAAGATCGTCATGCCGGCAAAGGACGGAACTGGAGTGAAAAAGAGCGAATTGCTTTTGCTGAACTAATTCCTCTGTTGGATGAGCATCTTAAAGAAGGAATGAAGTATCTTTCTGATAATTTCCCAAGAATTATGGGGCGGGATTTTATCAACCTTATTATGCTTAAAAATATTGATGATATTCCGCAGGAATGTGCGGAGGCATTTATTGAGTTTTATACGTGTTTATTTAAGCAACCTGATATTCCTTATGTATGGCGAGTAGAAGAATTATTGCAGAATCTAATCGATAAGTTTGGAATTGGTAAAGTTAGTCCATTGGTGTCTTTAGCAAGGCAGAAGCGTATCATCTCAGATACTTGGAGTCCTTCTTTCAAAGGAGGAGCTGCGTAATGGTGACGAAGAAGGTGAGATATGGGTATTAAAACACTGTTGTGCGGCGAATCCAAGAATGTGGAGTACAAGCTCACGCCTCCTTCTAGGAGTATCAACTACACCAAAACCGCGGTGGCGTTCGCCAATGGACAGGGTGGTTGCTTGGTGTTCGGTGTCGAAGACCAGACGCTTCGCGTGGCTGGTATTGCCGAAGACAAAGTGTTCACGGTGATGGATTCCATTTCGGACGCCATCGTCAATAGCTGCGAGCCGCTGATTATTCCCGACATCACCATGCATGATGTGAACGGCAAGACGGTTATTGTGGCCGAGATCGCTCCCGGCTTGCAGCGTCCGTACCATATCAAGTCGCTCGGCCAGGAACAAGGAACGTTCGTTCGTGTAGCTGGCACCACGCGTCAGGCCGATCAGCCTACTATCCGGGAATTGACCATTGAAGGTAGCAATCGGAGTTTCGACCAGGTGCAATGCCTTGGATTGTCCATAACGGAGGAAGACGTTGAAGCATTATGCGCAAGTCTGACGAAAACCGCGAAGGATAACGCCGAAGACCCCGAAAAGGTCAAAACCGTCACAGAGAAGCAACTGCTGCAGTGGGGCGTGCTGACGGAACAAGACGGGCGATTGGTGTCCACCAACGCCTATGCGATTCTGACAGGCAATGAGGCCGTCCGATCCGTGGTGCAATGCGGCGTATTCAAAGGAACCACCAAAGCCGTGTTTGTGGACAGGCGTGAGTTCACGGGCACTCCGCAGGAACTCATCGAAAAGTCCTACCAGTATGTGTTGCGCAACATCCATATGGGTGCCAGATTCAAGGGCGTGTACCGGCAGGATGTGTACGAGATTCCACCGGATGCCATTCGAGAGCTGATCGTCAACGCGATAGTGCATCGCAGCTATATCGACCATTCAAGCATTCAGATCGCGATCTACGATAATCGACTGGAGATCACTTCGCCCGGGCGTCTGCCGATGGGGCAGACCATTGAACGTATGAAGCAGGGCTATTCGAAGATACGTAATGAGGCCTTGGCTTCCGCTTTCGAATACATGGGATACATCGAACATTGGGGAAGCGGTATTCTGCGTGTCATGCAAGAGGTTCGCGATGCCGGATTGCCGGAACCGGAATTTCTTGGCGGTGATACGGATCTGCGCATCAACATCTATCGCAATGAATCAGAGACAGTTTCTGATGACGGGATTATGACGGGATTACGACGGGATTCGCTTTCTGATGACGGGGTTGATGAAGAATCAATTTCAAAGACGAGCATCATTGCAAGCGCCGACACTACGGTAGTTCCATCCCAGAAGGAGCGTATTCTTGATGCGCTGCGTAATAATGCGAGCATTTCCATCTCAGACGCTATCCGGATATTGGGCGTGCAGGAAAGGCAGGCTCAGCGAATATTGAAGAGTCTGATAGAAGAAGGTAACGCAGTGAAAATCGGTGCTGGCCGTGCCACTCGATACGCCGAAGCAAAGAAAAGGACGGAATCGCATGAGTGAGAATAGCCAAGTAACAAGGCTGCTTGCCAAACGCTTCAGCCAGCCAGACGAGCATGGGCGCATCGTGTTTTGGCTTGACGACAAGAAGCAATATGCGGATGTTGTAGCAACATTGGTAGGCGAGCACGCTGCCGATGAGGCACTGCGCGAAGTCGAACTGATCACCCCGGAAATAGGGGATGAGAACGACAGACGATATATCCCGTTCACTGTGCGCTACCGCATGTTCCACGAAAAGCCGAATCAAAAATTCCTTGTGTATTTGACGGAACCGGCCCCGGCGCTTCAAGATGACTGGCTGTTGGATTTGAAACTGGCATACGGGCCTACATTCACCATGGATAAGCTCGCCGTGACTCTTACGGAAATGTTGCCGGAAACTTCCGACGACACTCGAAAAGAGTGGATGGAGGTAATGAAGTGTGCGCCGGAGTTCTTCGATAGTGAGGAACGTGTCAAGCGCTTCGCGAAACGACTCACTGCGCATGACGACATTAAGGATTTTCAGGCGAAAATGATCGCCACGTTGTTGCACCTGAAAGATGACCGACACAGCATGCAAGACATCTGGGCGGAACTTCTCACGCAATATTCGCAGGGGGATGACTCTGGTATCACGGCAATCGAGCGCATGGGATTGAGCGCGTTCCATTGGGCGGGAACACGACGCATCTACCATTTTGATGTGGATACTGACTCCGGAAACGAACCGACGGTGAAGGATTTCGTGCTGTGGCTGTTTCAGCTGGCATGGAACGGATTTTCCGATGGGAAGAACGCGCTTTCCTCATATGCGAACATTATTCGCGACTGGGACGATTGGTATAAGAACATCGATATGCGCGCGGTGCTTCAGAATCTCTCCGAGAATGTAGTGGATGAACTGCAGCTGTCCGCACAAATCGCCGACATGAGCGTGGAGGAACTTGCCGACCGTGATTTGTTCCGCGACGTGGATGAAATGATCGTTAACAAGCTGTACGAACGACTGGGAGAACAATCCATTACGGACGACCAAGTGCAGCGGATCATCAATGGGCGCAAGCAGAAGCTTTGGTATGCGGATTACGCCGACCAGTATGAATGCATTGCCGCAGCAAGCGAGCTTCGTGCCGTTTTGACTGAATGCAGCGGACTCATCGGCGCTATCAGCTCGCCGGAGCAGGGTATGGAACTGTATGCCGACAAATTGTATAAAGCTGATGGCACATACAGAAGATATGTGCTCGCATGGCATCAGGCCAACCCGGATGCGGTGAGCGTGAACGATGATCTTCAGAACGCCTATGAAACCTACCAGCAGGATTTGGGACAGGCTTGGCAGAAGCAGGTCGATACCCTCAGCCAATGGAAGTTCGTGGGGACGAATGCGCAAACCGACTTCTATGACCGTGAGGTTGCGCCGACCTTGAAGGCCAACAGAAAAATCGCTGTGATCATTTCCGATGCACTGCGATATGAGGCTGCGCAGGAGCTGTCCGAACGCATCGATAGAGAAAGCCGCTTCAGCACAAAACTGGATATGCAATACAGCGTTCTGCCATCCTATACGCAGCTTGGTATGGCGGCCTTGCTGCCGCATGATTCACTTGAGTTCGACAGTAAGAATCCCACGCCTAAGGATCGTTTGTATGTTCTGTCGGATGGACGCAGCACCAGAGGAGTCGGAGCGCGTGATGCGATTCTTTCGGATGTAGGCGGTAAAGCGATTAGATACGATGATCTGATAAAGCTGAAAGTCAGTGAGATCAAAGAGCTTTATAAATCCTGCAATGTGTTGTATGTGTATCACAACCATATCGATGCCACCGGTGATGCGGAAAAAACGGAAACGGAAACGGTGGACGCATGTGAAAAGACATTCAAAGAACTCGGCGAATTAGTCAAAAAACTCGCCAGCGGCAACGTATACAACATGATCATCACCGCCGATCATGGGTTCCTCTATCAGGATCGGGATTTGAGTAGTACGGAATGGCTGAGCGAACAGCCTAAGGGCGATGCAGTATGGGTGAAAAAGAGGCGCTTCTCCATCGGATCCAATCTCGCTCCAGGACGCGCATTTGTGACATTCACCGCTGCGCAGATAGGAATGGATGATTCTCAGGATGAGGGTGTGAGCATTCAAGTTCCGAACTCCATTATGCGTTTGCGTATGCAAGGCACAGGTGTGCGATACGTGCATG
>OHWI01000572.1_pt1 | contig 9885 bp, 7 predicted proteins | sample 1579721 | NCBI WGS metagenome assembly OHWI01 (sample SAMEA3882529, study PRJEB24775) | human gut metagenome | biome: human-associated habitat; feature: intestine environment; material: feces | place: Netherlands | collected 2009/2010
CTGGGCGCCGAGTCGAACGGCTGTTCATGAGGCTCAACGCCAACGTAGCCATATCGCGTTCCGTACTTGACTGCTACCGTAAGGAGTACGGCCGCACGGCCCCTATCATATACAACGGAGTGTCCGAGACGGCGCAACGCCCGTTCAACGGCATAGTAAGGAGCAAGACAAACATACTCTTTGCCGGAAGGCTGGAGCCCCAGAAGGGCGTGGCCAAGCTCATCGAGACCGTCAAGAGGGTAAAGGACGACGGGCGGCTGCACTTCCACGTAATCGGCGACGGCAGCCTTCGCGCCGACGTTGAGCGCGAGCTCGGGCCGCTGGAATGCGTCACGATTTACCCGCCACAGTACGACCTGGCGGCATACCTGGCGTCGTTCGACTACCTGTTCATGCCGTCAGAGTTTGAGGGCCTCAGCATAATGTCCATCGAGGCAAGCCTCGCGGCACTGCCCGTGATAGCCAACAGCTGCCCCGGACTGCGCGACACCCTGCCCGACGACTGGCCCCTGTGCGTAAGAAACAACGACACTGACCAGTACGTGAGCCTGCTCAACTACGTCACCGCGCATAACGACAGGCGCCGGCTGGGCGCAAAGGCACAGGCCTTCGCACGCATGAACTTCGGCATCCGACGTATGCAACAAGCCTACGAGGCCCTGTATTCATATTAAAACAAGGTAAAAAGAGAAGCAGCAAAAACACAAGACCATGCCTTCAATAATACGAAGAATAGCAACAAAAGCCTGTGACACCGTGATGAAAGCCATACAAAGGTATGACCTCACGCCGTGGGAGCATGCCCCGGAAACCGGCAGGCCGATATACGGAGTTTACCATGTATTCTGCGACAAGGGCTGGCGCGAACTTGTAAACGACCAGATAAACCGCCTGAAAGCAAGCGGACTCTACGGCGCCACCACACGACTTTATGTCAGTTGCATAGTGAACGACGACGGCGAAGCTGACGAACTGCGCCGCATCATAGGCATGGATGACAAGGCCGAGCTTATTTCCGTAACGACAGACGCCATGAAATTCGAGTATCCCGCACTTGAGTTCATCCGCGCCAAAAGCGCCACGGAAGACTGCCTGTTCTATTACTTCCACACTAAAGGCATATCGTATTACGCCGGCGAGAAAACAGACAGCCACTTCTTACGGCTGCGCCGCAACATCGACGCATGGCGCCACATGATGGAATACTTCCTTTTCTATAAATGGAATGTGGCCGTAAACGTACTGAATGAAGGTTACGACACGTATGGCTGCTACCGAAGAAGTATTACCTCTATGCGGGCAACTTCTGGTGGACCCGCTCCGAATACGTACGCAAGCTGCCGGCGTTTCCCGAAAAGCGCATAGCCACCGACCGCTTCATCGCCGAAGAATGGCTCTACAAGGCAGAGCCCAAGGATTTCTCGGCCTTCGACTCCATGGCCGACCTATATTTTGTGTACATGGACGAGGCATTGTACGCGTCAAGACGCCTGCCCGCAGGCAAGTGGCTGAGGTTCGTGATACACTTCAACTGGGTAAAGACCCGCAAACACCTCTTCCATTTTGACTATAAATCGAAGCGGCAACTACGCTTCCAGGCCCTAAAACAAGGCTGAACACTACTTAAATACACGGCCTGACACACTCCGGCGGACAACGGAGCGGACACGTTTTTAAACTTTTTCACAAAATGTTATGCCGTGTATGAAAAAAATATTACCTTTGCACCGAATTGGTTTCAGGAGCCGTTTTTTGCGTTCCGAATTAAAAGGGAATCGGGTGAGAACCCCGAACAGTCCCGCTGCTGTGATGCTCCGTTAGCTTTCTGAAGTACAAGCCACTGGCCATTCTTCGTTTCCGGCCGGGAAGGTTTCAGGAAGAGGGCGAGTCAGAAGACCTGCCGTTCATCGAAGTTCGTTCCTGCTCGTGGGATAGGGGAACGCATACGAAAAAGAAAGAAAATGATAAAAAAGGTATTAATCGCCAATCGTGGCGAAATCGCCGTGCGGGTAATGCGCTCGTGCCGCGAAATGGGATTGCGTACAGTGGCCGTATTTTCCGAGGCCGACCGTGCCTCAAGACACGTCATGTACGCCGACGAGGCCTATTGCATAGGCCCTGCCGAGTCACGCGAGAGTTATCTTAACATCGACAAAATCATCAATGTGGCGCTACAGTGCAAGGCCGACGCGGTGCATCCGGGATACGGATTCCTGTCGGAAAACGCCGAGTTCGTGCGCCGCTGCGAGGCCGCCGGACTGGTATTCATCGGCCCGAGAGCCGAGACTATGGAGGCAATGGGCGACAAGATATCGGCCCGCAAGCGCATGATAGGAGCCGGAGTGCCCGTCGTTCCGGGTACTACCGAACCGCTGAAAAACGCCGACGAGGCCCTCAGGATATGCAACGAGATAGGCTATCCCGTAATGCTTAAGGCCTCGATGGGCGGCGGTGGCAAGGGAATGCGCCTCATCCACAGCGCCGAAGAGGTGAAAGAAGCCTATGACGCGGCACGTTCGGAGTCGATGTCGTCGTTCGGCGACGATACCGTTTACCTCGAGAAATTTGTCGAGGAGCCGCACCACATCGAGTTTCAGATACTTGGCGACGAGTACGGTAACGTGGTACACTTGTATGACCGCGAATGTTCCGTACAGCGCAGAAACCAGAAAATAGTAGAGGAAAGTCCGTCACCATTCCTCACGCCGGAACTCCGCCGCGAGATGGGAGCCAAGGCCGTGGCTGCCGCCAAGGCCGTAAACTATCGTGGAGCGGGCACCATCGAGTTTCTCGTTGACAAATACCGCAACTTCTATTTCCTTGAAATGAACACCCGTTTGCAGGTTGAGCACCCTATCACCGAAGAGGTTTTGGGCGTAGACTTGGTAAAGGAGCAGTTGCGTGTGGCCAACGGCGAGAAGCTGCGTTTCCGTCAGGAAGATCTCTTCCAACGCGGACATGCCATTGAATGCCGTATCTGCGCCGAAGACACCGAGAACGGATTTATCCCCTGCCCCGGCGTGATTCGCCAGCTGACAGAGCCTAACGGCATCGGCGTTCGTATCGACAGCTACGTGTACGAGGGTTATGAGATACCTCTTTATTATGACCCTATGATAGGAAAGCTCATCGTATGGGCCACCACACGCCAGTTCGCGATAGAGCGTATGCGCCGAGTGCTCTACGAATTCAAGATTACCGGACTGAAGACTAACCTGAGCTACCTGCGCCGAATAATGTATGCGCCGGCCTTCGTAAAGGGCGAATACGACACGTCTTTCCTCGAGAAATACTCCCGTTCGCTGCAACGCACCAACGGAGACAACGAGGAAATAGAGAACATGGCACTCATAGCGGCCTACGTCGACTATCTGTTCAACCTTGAGGAGAACAGCCCCGTGCGCGTGGCCGACGCCCGCCCGATAAGCCGCTGGCGTGAGTTCGGACTGCAAAAGGGAGTGTTGAGGATATAAAAAATCGGACAAGTTGTATACAGGAGTTAAGGAGTTATGTAGTAAAGGAGTTAAGACAAATGACTTGCAGCTTAAAACTATTTATTCGGCTTATTAGGCCAATTTGTCTTATTTTCATTCAACAAGGCATTTGTCTTAACTCCTTTACTACATAACTCCTTAACTCCAAACAAACAACTCTCAAACATTAAATTATATGGAGATGCACATCGGCGACCGCGTTGCTGACGTAACGCTGGTCAATAAGGACGGAAACAAAGTGGAACTGACCATCGACGGCAAACCCATCGAGGTCGACATTGTGATGGCGGAGAACGGAAGTTGCTCCATTCTGCACAACGGCAACTCTTACAACGCCGAACTGATACGCGGCGAGGGAGGCAAGAATTATGACGTGAACATGTTTTACCGCTCATACCACGTTGACGTAGTTGACACCCAGGCTAAGTATCTGCGCATGCGCAAAAACAACGACGAACGCCAGTCTGACAAGATTGTAGCGCCCATGCCGGGTAAAGTTGTAAGCATACCGGTAAGCGTTGGCGACAAGCTCAACGCCGGCGACATTGCCATTGTGCTTGAGGCAATGAAAATGCAGAGCAACTACAAGGTAACGTCTGACTGTACGGTAAAGAACATTCTCGTAGCAGAAGGCGACGCCGTACAAGACAACCAGACGCTGATTGAGCTGGAGTTAAGTAATAATGAGTAGTTAAACCAAGGAGTTTAGGAGTTATGTAGTAAAGGAGTTAAGACAAATGACCTGCACAAATCATTGTGTTTACCAAATAAACCAGGCACACAAACCACACAATATGCAGGTAAGTCATTCGTCTTAACTCCTTTACTACATAACTCCTTGACTCCTGTCAAATAAATGAACAAATGACAAGAGAAGAAGCATATTCACGGTTCGAGGAGCTCGACCGTAAGGCTTCGCAGGGTGGCGGAGCCGCAAAGATAGAGAAACAACACGCCGCAGGGCACATGACTGCGCGCGAACGCATTGAAGCGTTGCTCGACAAGGGCACGTTCTGCGAGACCGACAAGCTGGTGAACCACCGCTGTACGCGCTTCGGGATGGAGAAGAAACAGATACCGGGCGACGGCGTAGTGTGCGGTTACGGAAAGATAGACGGTCGACTGGTGTTCGTCTATGCCTACGACTTTACGGTGCACGGTGGATCGCTAAGCGAGACTAATGCCGCAAAGATTGTAAAGGTACAGCAGCAGGCCTTGAAGTGCGGAGCGCCAATAATCGGACTTAACGACTCGGGCGGAGCACGCATCCAGGAGGGCATTTGCAGCCTTGCGGGATACGCGTCGATATTCTACCAGAACACCATGGCGTCAGGAGTGATACCCCAGCTTACGGCCATTCTCGGCCCGTGCGCGGGCGGAGCGTGCTACTCTCCGGCGCTGACCGACTTCATCTTCATGGTCAACGAGAAGAGCCACATGTTCATAACAGGCCCCGACGTGGTAAAGGCTGTGACTAACGAGGTGGTTGACAAGGAGGAACTTGGCGGCGCATACACGCACAGCACGAAGAGCGGAGTGGCTCACTTCATGTTCAACACCGAGGAGGAAACACTCATACAGATGCGCGAACTGCTGAGTTTCCTGCCGTCGAACAACATGGAGGACGCGCCAATCGTACCCTGCACGGACGACGTGAACCGTACCGTGGAGAGCCTGCAGACCGTCATCCCCGAAGACCCCAACCAGCCTTACGACATAAAGGACGTTATCGAGCCTATCGTTGACGACAACTACTTCTTCGAGGTAATGCCGCATTTCGCAAAGAACGTGGTCATCGGCTTCGCCCGCCTTGGCGGCCAGACGGTGGGCATCATAGCCAACCAGCCCGCCTTCCTTGCCGGCGTTCTCGACATCAACGCTTCCGACAAGGCGGCACGATTCATCCGCTTCTGCGACTGCTTCAACATTCCTCTCGTGACGATTGAGGACGTTCCGGGCTTCCTGCCGGGCACGGCGCAAGAGCACGAGGGCATTATCCGCCACGGCGCGAAGATTGTCTACGCATACGCCGAGGCCACTGTGCCGAAGATTACGCTTATCACACGCAAGGCATACGGCGGCGCGTACATCGTGATGGCAAGCAAGAACATCGGTGCCGACGTAAACCTGGCATGGCCGCAGGCCGAACTTGCCGTGATGGGTGCCGCCGGAGCGGTGAACATTCTGTACCGCAAAGCGAGCGACGAGGAGAAGGCCGAGGCCGTAAAAGAGTACGAAGAGGAGTTCTCCAACCCGTACCGTGCAGCCGAGCGCGGCCTCGTTGACGAGATAATAATGCCCCGCGACACCCGCTCAAAGCTGATAAAGGCACTTGAGATGGCACGCAACAAAAACCAGAGCAACCCGCCCAAGAAGCATGGCAACATGCCTCTGTAACCAACGGACGATATAATACGCAAGCGGAGACCGGACTATCCGGTCTCCGCTTGCGTGTTTTTATACACATGGTCAATGCCCTGCACCGACACGGCATTAAGCCTAATCAACCACAACACACGCTGCGACATAATACAATCGCATAAAAACCGTAACCCAAACAGCTTTATTTGATTACAATCGCTCTTATTTACGGCGTACATATCACAATTCTTTAATCATTTCACCAACGCTTACTTACAAACTAAAAGGCCGTCTTCAGCATTGCCAAAGACGGCATATCGGAGGCCCAAAGACGGCCTTTTGCAAGCTCGGAAGCCGTCTTTTAATCGAGAATTGATAGTTGATAAAGCCATAGTTCCCCATTCCCGACTCTCAATTCTCGATTGAATAAAGTCATTGGCGCATAAAAAACGCGCTACAACTCTTCACGAGCTGCAGCGCATTAAAAATATGTTTAACTAAAAAACCTTTTCGATTCGAAAGGTAACCTCACGGTCCCCTTTGTCATCCTAAATAATCATGAAAACTTTACCTTAAACTAATACTATTTACTAACCTAAACAATTTATTAACCTTTTGACGATGCAAAGATACAACGAATCCGCATTCCACGCAATACTTTCAAGTGTGTTTTTGTCATCTTATGCGCTTTTCTTGATGCAAATCAATAAATTGTGTGCGCAAACAGTATTTAAAATGCCCCATAATTTGGAAAAATGCGTAATTTGTTTTACTTTTGTGTTCACTTAGACAAAATACATTATCGACAATGCGGGTGCTTATAGTAAACACGAGCGAACGGACCGGCGGGGCTGCGGTGGCGGCCAACCGCCTGATGGAGGCGCTGAACAACAACGGCGTAAAAGCTAAAATGATGGTGCGCGACAAGGACACCGACAGCCTGACCGTAGCCGACGTGGGCGGCGGACTGAGGTCGAAGTGGCACTTCCTTTGGGAGCGCTGGTGCATATTCTGCCACCTGCACTTCTCCCGTGAACACCTTTTCGAGGTCGACATAGCCAATGCCGGCTCTGACATCACCGGCCTGAGGGAGTTTAAGGAGGCCGACATCATCCACCTGCATTGGATAAACCAAGGCATGCTCTCGCTCAACGGCATAAGGAAAATACTCGACTCGGGCAAACCGGTAGTGTGGACCATGCACGACATGTGGCCCGCCACGGCCATCTGCCATCTCACACTGGGCTGCCGAAAGTTCACCGAAGGCTGCTCGCACTGCCCGCTCATGCCACGCAAAAGCCCTTTCGGCGACCTCGCACGCAAGGTTTGGCGGCGCAAAATGCGCATAATGCGCACGCACGGCAGAGTGATATTCGTGACGTGCAGCCGCTGGCTTGCCTCCGACGCGAAGCGCAGCAAACTGCTCGAGGGCAACAAAATAATGAGCATACCCAACCCGCTTGACACAAGAACGTTCTGCCCCGGCGACAAGGAGGAGGCCCGGCGCATGCTCGGACTGCCACAGGGGCGGCGCCTCATACTGGCAGTAGCCCAGCGGGTGTCCAACGTCAACAAAGGCATGTCTTACCTTATAGAGGCCTGCCGCACGCTGGCACGGCTCAACCCGTCACTGGCCGGCAACCTCGGCGTTGTAATGCTGGGAGGCAGCGGAGAGGAAGTGGCCTCCAGTTTCGACGTGCCCGCATATCCGTTAGGCTACAGCACTGACGTTGACAAGATAGTAGCCGCCTACCGCGCGGCCGACCTGTTCGTCACGCCTTCACTGTCCGAGAACCTGCCAAACACCATCATGGAAGCCATGGCCTGCGGCATACCGTGCGTAGGATTCAACACCGGCGGCATACCGGAGATGATAGACCACCGCAAGAACGGCTACGTAGCGGCGTACAAAGACGCCGAAGACCTGGCCAGGGGAATATCATGGGCACTGTCAGAGGCCGACTATGACGGGCTCGCGCGCAACGCCGTGCGCAAGGTTTCGACGACATACTCCCAGCAAAGCGTGGCCTTGCGATATATAGAAGTGTACAACCAAGCCATAGCCTTCAGGCATTACAAGCTATGATCAAGTTCTCGATAGTCACCATTACCTACAATGCCGCCACCGTACTGACGCGCACCACGGACAGCGTTTTAGCGCAGACGTACCCCAACGTTGAGCATATAATAGTTGACGGAGCGTCAAATGACGGCACCGCCGACATGGCCACGGACTATAAACGGCAGTCGGACGCATCGACGAACGGGCATGAAGTACGAGTGATATCAGAGCCAGACAAGGGCCTGTACGACGCCATGAACAAGGGACTCGCCCTCGCAACGGGCGATTATGTGTGCTTTCTTAACGCCGGAGACTTCTTCCCCGACGGTTCCACACTATCCACAATACACGCCAACGCGCGCCTTGCCGAACGGCAGGAGGCCGGCGAAGGGCTGCCGGCCGTGCTCTACGGCGACACCGACTGGGTGGATAACGACGGCAGATACATAAGCCGCCGCCGCCTCACCCCACCCGAGACACTTACGTGGAGATCGTTCATGAAAGGCATGCTCGTGTGCCACCAGGCGTTCTACGCACGCACCGACATAGCCCGCAGGACGTCTTACGACCTGCGTTACCGCTTCTCCGCCGACGTTGACTGGTGCATACGGATAATGAAGGAAGCCAGAAGGATGGGGCTGCCGCTGGTAAACGTACATGCCACCGTAGCCGACTACCAGCGCGAAGGGCAATCGACCGAGAACCATCGGGCCTCGCTACTCGAACGGTTCGACATCATGAAGCGCCACTACGGGCTGCCGGCCACGCTGGCGATGCACGCCTGGTTCGTAATAAGGGCCGTACTGAAACCTGAGAAAAAAGCATGAGCCAACATACTAAATGCAGTCGGGAATACGGCGGCTTGTAAAGATTTATTTCGCGTTTTATGATTAAATAACTAAAATATTACCGACGAACACCCGTTTTACGGCTATCTTTGCAGTTGACACCACTATGTTACAACCAATAGGAAAGGTATGCAGATGAAAAAGTTTATTGTCAGCTTGACGCTGCTCGGGCTTGTAAGCATAGGCTCGATGGCGTTTATCAACAACGTCGACGACAACCCGCCGTCGCGCCGCCAGGCAAGAACGTACGACCGTAATACCGACGATGCGTACCGCAACGACGGTTACCGCCATCATCGCAGAGGCGGATGTTGCGGACAGGGCGACCGCCGCGACGACCGCAGACGATATGAATGCTGCGACGTTCAGTACGATTGCGGGGCATGCCACGACAACCGCTGCACGGTGGAAGACTGCCACCGTAACGGCAATTTGTGCGGGCAATGTGCCGAATGGTGCGACAACCGTCGCAACCACGGTCACCGCCACTGCCGTTAACAACGGCATGTACGCCAGGCGGAACGTAAGGGTTGGCGCAAGACTCCAGATTACACGGACGGGGATTAACGGACAAGGGAACGGCCACACATGGCTAAATACCTGTCCGCTAATCCCCGTTTAACGTACGGAGCAAAGCCTACGCGACATCAAGAGCGCGCAAAACGACAGGCGGCTGTCAGCTCACGCTGGCAGCCGCCTTGACAATTTATTGACTTTAACAATTATGAGTATCTTAAGATTTGACCCGGACGTATGCGCATACGCTTGGTAATGTGGTTGAGCTTACACAGCTTGTCGACCGTAGTACCGCGCTTCTTGGCGATAGAACTGAGCGTCTCGCCGCGCTTAACCTTATGATAGCGAACGTCGCCCGAGTTGCTCGAAGAAGCCTTGCGGGCCTTGCTTGAGCTGTCGCTGTCGTCAGCCTGGGCCATATCGCCTGCATCCTTGCCGCGTGCCTTGTTGGCAAGAACAGACTCGCTCCCGTATGAATCCTTGTGGAACATGTACGTGTCACCGGTTACGTCCTGGTTCCTGAAGTCGAACATCAGCGCCGGGTTAAGGGCCACGCCGCACAGACGGGTCTCGAAGTGCAGGTGCGAACCAGTGCTTCGGCCGG
>OHWI01000576.1_pt1 | contig 9800 bp, 9 predicted proteins | sample 1579721 | NCBI WGS metagenome assembly OHWI01 (sample SAMEA3882529, study PRJEB24775) | human gut metagenome | biome: human-associated habitat; feature: intestine environment; material: feces | place: Netherlands | collected 2009/2010
CCGACACCAAGCCGAAAACCGTAGAGCTGGAAGGTTCCAACGGCTTCCGTATCGGTGGCATGGTCAAGGGTTCCGGCATGATCGCCCCGCAGCTGGCCACCATGCTGTGCGTCATCACCACCGATGCCGTCGTGACCGCCGGACAGCTTCAAGCCGCCTTGAACGCCGGAGTCGAAATGTCGTTCAACCGCATCGACGTGGACGGCTGCATGTCCACCAACGACACCGTGCTGCTGCTGGCTTCCGGCGCGTCCGGCATCGAACCGGACCCGGACGAGTTCAACGAGCTTGTGGCCAAGGCCACCGCCTCGCTCGCCCGCCAGATCATCGGCGACGGCGAAGGCGCAAGCCATGACATCCGTGTCAAAGTTACCGGCGCGACCACCGAAGAAGCCGCTCTGGCATGCGGCCGCGCGGTCGCAGCGTCCAATCTGCTCAAATGCGCCATCTCCGGCAACGATCCGAACTGGGGCCGCATCGTCAGCTCCCTCGGCACCGTGCCGCCCGACGTCGCACCATACGATTCCGAAAAGGTCACGGTGGACGTCAACGGCGTACGCATCTGCGAAAACGGCGGAGCCGGACGCGACCGCTCCGAAGTGGACATGACCCCACGCGAGGTGCACATCGACATCGACCTGAACGCCGGAGAAGCGGAAGCGACCGTCTGGACCGACGATCTGACCCACGAATACGTACACATCAACGCTGACTACGAAAGCTGATCGAATAGGAATGGCCAAAGAACTCAAAGGACCTGGATTCCACTTCGACGTGCACACCGACCTGCGCGCCGACCAGAAGGCGGAAGTGCTTATCGAAGCGCTGCCGTGGCTGGAGGAATTCGCCGGACAACGCATCGTCATCAAATATGGCGGCAACGCGATGATCGACGATCATCTGAAAGCCTGCTTCGCCGAAGACATGGTGTTCCTGCGCCAGGTGGGACTGCACCCGGTCGTGGTGCACGGTGGCGGTCCGCAGATATCCCAAATGCTTAAGGCCCTGGGTATCAAGTCCGAATTCAAGGGCGGATTGCGTGTCACCACTCCGGAAGCCATGGATGTGGTCCGCATGGTGCTGACCGGCAAGGTGTCCCGTGAACTCGTTGGCCTGATCAACGCGCACGGTCCATTCGCGGTCGGCCTGTCCGGCGAGGACGGCGCCCTGTTCTCGGCCATGCAGCGCAAACCGGTCATTGACGGCAAGCCCACCGATATCGGCTTGGTCGGCGACGTGGTGAGCGTCGACGCGTCCGCCGTGGAGGATCTAATCAACGCCGGACGTATTCCGGTGGTTTCCTCCGTGGCTCCGAATGAAGACGATGCCACCGAAGTGCTCAACGTGAACGCCGACTCCGCCGCGGCCGCCCTTGCCGCGGCCCTTGGAGCCAGCAAGCTGGTCGTGTTGACCGACGTCGACGGTCTGTATGCCGATTGGCCGGACCGTGACTCCCTGATTGGCCGCATCGGCGTGGAGAATCTGCGCGATATGCTCCCCGACCTGGAAAGCGGCATGCGTCCGAAGATGGAAGCCTGCGTGCGCGCCATCGACGGAGGCGTTCCGCGGGCCCATATCATCGACGGTCGCAAACCGCATTCCATCCTGAACGAGATCTTCACCACCGACGGCATCGGCACCATGGTCGTGCCCGAGGACGGTATTGAAATGAGGAGTTCCTATGGCAACTGAACAACTGGAAACACTCGGCACTGAAGATGCCAAGTGGCTGGGAGAGTACTCCCAGGTGCATATGAACGTGTTTGGCACGCCCCTGCGCGTGATGGACCACGGTGAGGGCGCCCACATCTGGGATGTCGACGGCAATGAATATCTCGATTTCCTTGCAGGCATCGCCGTCAACGCGCTCGGATACGCCCATCCGAAGTGGGTGAAGGCCGTCAGCGAACAGGCCGCCAAGGCCGCGCATGTGAGCAACTACTTCGCCACCGAACCGCAGATCAAGCTCGCCGCCAAACTCGTCAAGCTCGCGGGCGCTCCGGAAGGTTCCCGCGTCTACTTCGGCAATTCCGGCGCGGAAGGTAACGAGGCGGCGCTGAAGCTCGCCAAGCTCTACGGGCGCACCCTGCCGGGCGCGTTGCCTGAGATCGGCGGCAAACCGGCACGCATCATCTCCATGACCCACGGCTTCCACGGCCGCACCATGGGCGCGCTGTCCGCAACGTGGAAGCCCGCCATCCGTGAGAAATTCGAGCCGCTGGTACCGAACATCGAATTCGTCGAAGCCGGCAACGTCGAAGCCTTGCACGACGCTTTCGCCGAAACCGGCCAAGGCAAGTACGGCAAAGGGCCGGTCGCGGCCGTCATCATGGAGCTTATCCAGGGCGAGGCCGGTGTGATGCCGCTCGGAGCGGACTATGTGAAGGCCGCCCGCAAACTATGCGACGAACATAAGGCGCTCCTCATCATCGACGAAGTGCAGACCGGCATCGGACGCACCGGAGCATGGTTCGCCTTCCAGCGTGAGGATCTTTCCGGCGGTGTGACCCCGGACATCGTCACTTTCGCCAAGGGCGTTGGCGGTGGTTTCCCGATGGGCGGCATGATTTCCTTCGGCGCCGAACTGTCCGCGCTGTTCACCCCGGGTTCCCACGGCTCCACTTTCGCAGGCAATCCATTGGGCGCTTCGGCGGCATTGGCAACGCTGGGAGTCATCGAAGAGGACAACCTCGTGGACAACGCCGAAGAACGCGGCAAGCAGCTGCGCGACGGTATCGCCTCCTGCGGCAATCCGCTGTTCGTCTCCGTGCGTGGCCGTGGCCTGCTCGACGCCATCGAACTTGCCCACCCCTGCTCGCATGCGGCCATGAACTGGGCTTTGGAACACGGTCTCATCGTCAATGCGGTGGCTCCGAATGCGTTGCGTCTCGCCCCGCCGCTGGTCATCACTGCTCAGGACGTCGATCAAGCGGTGTCCATCCTCGCCAAGATTCCGTCCGACCTGCCTAACGACTGATCTCGGACGAACCCGAAGAATTTGAAAGGAGCCTCTATACCAATGGCAACCCCTGAACTGCGCCATATGCTGCGCGATGACGATCTGAACCACGAAGAACAGAAGCAGGTGCTGGAACTGGCCATCAAGTTCCACAAGAACCGTTTCTATCACCAGCCGTTCGCTGGCCCGCAGGGCATCGCCGTGATTTTCGACAAGCCCAGTACCCGTACCCGCTCCAGCTTCTCCATTGGCGTGGCCGAACTCGGTGGCTATCCGCTGGTCATTGACAAGTCCGGCTCCCAGCTGGGCCGTGGCGAACCGGTGGCCGACACGGCTCGCGTGCTTGACCGTATGGCCTACGGCGTGGTGTGGCGCACCTTTGGTCAGGACCGTGTTGAGGAAATGGCCAAGTACTCCACCCATCCGGTGGTGAACGCACTGACCGACGAATTCCATCCGTGCCAGATTCTTGCTGACTTCCAGACCATCTCGGAACATCGCGGCGGTGTAGACAACCTCAAGAACCAGACCATCGCCTATCTCGGCGACGCGGCCAACAACATGTCCAACTCCTACCTGCTCGGCGGCGCTGTGGCGGGCATGAACGTGCGTGTGGCAGGACCGTACGGATACCTGCCGGATCCGCAGATCGTTGCCGATGCCGAAGCGATTGCCTCTGAGACCGGCGGCTCCATCCTCGTCACTACTGATCCGAATGAGGCTGTTGCCGGAGCCGATTGCGTCTTCACCGACACGTGGGTCTCCATGGGCGAGGAAGCGGAATACGCTGTCCGTTCCAAGCCGTTCTGGGATTATCAGGTGAACGCCGAACTCATGGCCAAGGCCAAGGACGACGCCATCTTCCAGCACTGCCTGCCTGCATATCGCGGCAAGGAGGTCACCGCCGAGGTCATCGATGGTCCTCAGTCCGTGGTTTGGGATGAGGCAGGCAACCGTCTGCACGCCCAGAAGGCGTTGCTGACCTGGTTGGCCGGCAAGGCCCGTGGCGATGAAAGCCTGCTGGTCTGATGACTGACCACACTCCCGCGTTGCAGCGTCCTGCCACACGAACCGCTCGACTGAGCGCCATTGAGCAGGCGCTGCTGACGCGCATCGTCACCTCGCAATCGCAACTGTCGCAGATTCTCGCCGACCAGGGCATCGAGGTGACGCAGGCCACGCTGAGCCGTGATCTCGATGAGATTCACGCCACGAAGACCCGTCTTGCCGACGGAACCGTGGCCTACGCCGTCGGCAAACAGAACATTGATGAACATCCGGTTTCTAACCCGGACGCCAAAACCGAGCAGCAGATTAGCCGGGTACTGTCCGGACTGGTCACATCCGTGGCCGCGGCACGTAATCTCGTGGTCGTGCACACGCCATCCGGCGCCGCGCAATATGTGGCCAGCGTCATCGATAAGCAGCCCATCGAAGGCGTGCTTGGCACCATCGCCGGAGATGACACGGTCATGGTTATCTGCTCCGAGGATGATGTCGCCAAACGGCGTGCGCAATGGCTGCTTGATGTCGCTTCCAAAGCGTGAATAGCCATATAGTGGACACGACGCACCAAATATGCATAAATATACAGAGCTGTGCATATACTGATGAATAACGTTGGATGTTAGAAAGGGAAACCATGAGCGATCAGAATCGTCTCGTCCTGGCGTACTCCGGTGGTCTTGACACCTCCGTCGCCATTTCGTATCTGAAGGAACGCACCGGCAAGGATGTTGTGGCCGTGTCCCTCGACGTCGGCCAGGGCGGCGAAAGCCTCGAAACCATCAAGCAGCGCGCGCTGGCATGCGGTGCGGTCGAAGCCTACGTGGTCGATGCCCGTGATGAATTCGCCAACGAATACTGCATGAAGGCCCTGAAGGCCAACGCCATGTACGAAGGCGTGTACCCGCTGGTCTCCGCCATCTCCCGTCCGCTGATTTCCAAGCACCTTGTGCGAGCCGCCCACCAGTTCGGCGCTGACACCATTTCCCACGGCTGCACCGGCAAGGGCAACGACCAGGTTCGTTTCGAGGTCTCCATCGCCTCCATCGACCCGACGCTGAAGGCCATCAGCCCGATTCGCGACCTGTCTCTGACCCGCGACGTCGAGATCGCCTTCGCCAAGGAACACAAGCTGCCGATCGTGCAGACCGAGAAGAGCCCGTTCTCCATCGACCAGAACGTGTGGGGCCGTGCCATCGAGACCGGTTTCCTTGAGGATCCGTGGAACGGTCCGACCAAGGACTGCTATTCCTACACCGACGATCCGGCGTTCCCACCGGTCGAGGATGAGGTCGTCATCGAATTCAAGCAGGGCGTCCCGGTCAAGATCGACGGCCATGACGTCACTCCGCTGCAGGCCATCGAAGAGATGAACCGTCGTGCAGGCGCGCAGGGCATCGGCCGCATCGATCTGATCGAGGATCGTCTGGTAGGCATCAAGTCCCGCGAGCTGTACGAGGCTCCGGGCGCAGTGGCGCTGATCACCGCCCACCAGGAGCTCGAGAACTGCTGCCTCGAACGCGAGCAGCACCGCATCAAGCGCGACATCGACAAGCGTTGGGCGGAACTGGTCTACGACGCGCAGTGGTTCTCCCCGGCAACCCAGTCCCTGAACGCCTTCATCGAAGACACCCAGAAGTACGTCTCCGGCGAGATTCGCATGGTTCTGCACGGTGGCCGCGCCGTCGTGACCGGCCGTCGCTCCGACAGCTCGCTGTACGACTACAACCTGGCCACCTACGATTCCGGCGACAGCTTCGACCAGAAGTCCTCCAACGGCTTCATCGACATCTATGGTCTGCCGAGCCGTGTGGCCGCAGCCCGCGACGTCAAGTTCGGCAACGGCATCGAGGTTCCGGAGAACAGCGTCGAGTAAGCATCATCCGGATTCACGTTGTGAATCGTCTTGATAATGGGGGAGAGCGTACCGTCGGGACCATCCTGACTGGTAAGCTCTCCCTCAGTCATATCTGCAAGGAGATTTGGAAAAACAATGACCGAGAGCACTACTAATGGTGAGCATCTTGCCCTGTGGGGCGGCCGTTTCAAGTCTGGTCCGTCGCCGGAACTCGCACGGCTGAGCAAGTCCACCCAATTCGACTGGCGACTCGCCGATGACGATATCGCCGGTTCGCGCGCCCATGCCCGTGCATTGGGCCGCGCCGGACTGCTGACCGCCGATGAGCTGCAGCGCATGGAAGACGCCCTTGACGAGCTGCAGCGCCGCGTGGATTCCGGAGCGTTCGCTCCGATCGAGGATGACGAGGACGAGGCCACTGCACTCGAACGCGGTCTACTCCAGATCGCTGGTGACGAACTCGGCGGCAAGCTCCGCGCCGGCCGTTCCCGCAACGATCAGATCGCCGCGCTCATCCGCATGTGGCTGCGCCGCCACAGCCGCATCATCGCCAAAATGCTGCTCGGTCTCGCCGCAACACTGATCGAGCAGTCCGAAAAAGCCGGTCGCACCGTCATGCCGGGACGTACGCATATGCAGCACGCCCAACCGGTTCTGCTTGCCCACCAGCTCATGGCCCACGTGTGGCCGCTGCTGCGTGACGTGGAACGTCTCGCCGATTGGGATAAGCGCATCGACGCCAGCCCGTACGGCTCCGGTGCCCTCGCCGGCAACACCCTTGGACTCGAACCGGTGGCTGTGGCCCGTGAGCTGGGCTTCTCCAAGGTGACCGCCAACTCCATCGACGGCACCGCCAGCCGTGATCTGGTCGCCGAATTCGCCTTCATCGCCGCCATGACCGGTGTCGATCTGAGCCGCCTGTCCGAAGAGATCATCATCTGGAACACCCAGGAATTCGCGTTCGTGCGTCTTGATGACGCCTACTCCACCGGCTCGTCCATCATGCCGCAGAAGAAGAACCCGGATATTACGGAGCTTATCCGCGGCAAGAGCGGTCGCGTGTACGGCAACCTGGTGCAGCTGCTGGTAACCATGAAGGGCCTGCCGCTTGCTTATAACAAGGACTTGCAGGAGGACAAGGAGGGCGCGCTCGATACCGCTCATACGCTCATGCAGTGCCTGTCGGTTATGGCTGGTATGATTTCGACTTGGACCGTCAACGAGGATGCCATGGCGCGCGAATGCGGCGTGGGTCACCTTGCCGCCACCGATGTTGCCGATTACCTGGCCAAGCGTGGTCTGCCGTTCCGCGAGGCACATGCCGTGGTGGGGCATCTGGTTCTGATGTGTGAGAAGCGCGGCTGCAATCTTGAGGACCTGCCGTTTGAAGTGTTCCAGGAGGCAAGCCCGCTCTTTGAGCGCGACATTACCGAGGCGCTCGACATCCCGTCGATTGTCGCCGCGCGCACGACCGAGGGCGGCACCGCCCCTGCCGCCGTTGCCGTGCAGCTGCAGCGTGCCAAGGCGCAGCTCGTGGCCGACGAGGGCGTGTTTGGATCGCTGACTAAGGTCGTCGAGATGGGCCACGGGGCAAAGTAGAGGTTTGGCTGAAGCCGTATTGTCCATTTATTGAGGAATCGTTTTTTACTTTACGGGCGTCTGCTGATGTGGGCGCCCGTATTTTGTTGCTATGGGGGAGGGGCTTGTCGAGAAGTTCTGTAGGACCTTTGGGCAGGTTGTGAAGGGGGTACGTTCGCGGGCGGCAACCGACCGTCTGCTCTGCTCGATGCGGTTGAAGGGCAGTCGGATGGTACTCTAATCGGGCTTCGAAACAGAAGTGACACATATGGAACGCTTCAATAAATTGCAACGTTTCAATAAACAGCTTTTTGTTTAACTGCAGCTAAAACTCTGTTACGATGCAGTCCAGGCGGGTGCCGGAATGGGACTTGGGCACGCGCGAACCTACTTGAAAGGCTACTTTTATGGCTATCGAGAAGACCTTCATCATGATTAAGCCCGACGCCGTGCGCGATCGCAAAATCGGCGAGATTGTTGCTCGCTTTGAGCGCAGCGGTCTTGTTATCGAGCGCATGGAGATGACCACGCTCGAGCGCGCTACCGTCGAGGAGCACTACGCCCATCTGGCCGACAAGCCCTTCTTTGGCGGTCTCTGCGACTTTATGACGAGCGGTCCGGTCGTCAAGATGGTCGTTTCCGGTCTCTCCGCTGTTGCTAAGATGCGCACCCTCATGGGCGCTACCAACCCGCTTGAGGCTGCTCCTGGTACCATCCGCGGCGACTTTGCCGTCGATGTCAACGCCAACGTGATCCACGGCTCCGACTGCCTGGAGAACGCCGAGATTGAGATCAAGCGCTTCTTTGGCTAAACCAGCTTTGACTCCTTAAAGCTGTTAGCGTGTGGCTTGGGCGCCGCGGAACTCCATCTGCGGCGCCCTTTTATTCCAAAATCTATGCAGGGGCCCGCTCGGTCATGTGTTCCGAGCGGGCCCCTGCTGTTAGCTTGTGGCACTGAATAGTTTAGGCTTCGTCGACGATCTTAAGGCCGCGCGTGTGATCGATCTCGTTGAGGAGGTTAACGCGACGCTCGTGACGACCACCCTCAAACTCGGCGTCGAGCCACTCGTCGACGATCATCTTGGCGAGCTCGGAGCCCACGACGCGGGCGCCAAAGGCGAGCACGTTGGTATTGTTGTGCATGCGAGAGAGCTTGGCGCTGAAGGGCTCGGAGCACACAACGGCGCGTACGCCCTCGACCTTGTTGGCAGCCAGGCTAATCCCGACACCGGTGCCACAGATGAGGATGCCCAGGTCGACATCGCCGTTGGCAACGGCCTTACCCACCTTGTAGCCGGCGATGGGGTAGTCAAAGCTCTCGGAGGTGTCGGTGCCAAAGTTCACGACCTCGCAGCCGCGCTCCTTCAGGTGCTCGGAAATGATGTTCTTGAGCTCGACGGCGGCGTGGTCGTTACCGATACCGATCTTCATGGATGGTTCCTCTCTGGTCTGTGCGGCGCAAATGCTAAAGGTGTTTACCGCGTTCGACTGCATGATAGCGCGACTTTTGCGTAAACGCTCGGGCGTTTTTTGGTCAAACGCTTTAGCATGCAACAAGACCGGCTTCTCGTGAATGAATGTCGTCAGTTTGCGCTTGAGCGCCGTCTGCCGGAACCATGGTTGCGGTTTTTGATGCATTGTTATCAAATAAAAGAACTAATTATTTTCGAGAGCCCAGTCCGTTATACAAGTAGGAGATACCTATGCCTACCGATTCCCTTCGTGATGCCGCGTTTTGCGATGTTTTGAACCGCGAGCTTGTCTGTGCACTCGGCTGCACCGAGCCCATTGCCGTTGCCTATGCAGCGGCGCTGGCGAGCCAGACGCTCGGTTGCGAACCCGATCATATGGATGTTGCCTGCTCGGGCAACATCATCAAGAACGTCAAGAGCGTGACCGTGCCCAACTCGGGCGGTATGCACGGTATTGAGGCCGCGGCCGTGCTGGGTGCCGTGGGCGGCGACGCTAAGAGCGCACTTGAGGTGCTCGAGAGCGTTAACGATGAAGACCGCGCTCGTGTGGCCGAGCTCCTCGCCGACGCCGGCTACTGCGATGTGTCGCTTGTCGAGGGTGTGCCCAACCTCTACATCAAGGTGACTGCGACGGCCGGGGGCCATACCGCGGTCGTCGAGATTACCGATCACCACACCAATGTCACGTGTCATACGCTCGATGGTATTCCGGTATGCGGCAAGTCGGCGGGGGAGTGCGCCGCCTGCGCCGAGCGCGTGGTGGCCGAGCGTGCGGCAGATAACGCCGATACCCCTATGAGCATCGAGTCCATCATCGACTTTATCGAGGACGGTGACATTGAGGACGCCCGTGCTGCCGTTGAGCGTCAGATTGAGCTGAATGGCGCGATCAGTGCCGAGGGTCTCGCGCACGCTTGGGGCGCCGAGG
>OHWI01000577.1_pt1 | contig 9780 bp, 8 predicted proteins | sample 1579721 | NCBI WGS metagenome assembly OHWI01 (sample SAMEA3882529, study PRJEB24775) | human gut metagenome | biome: human-associated habitat; feature: intestine environment; material: feces | place: Netherlands | collected 2009/2010
CGCTTTCAAGCGTAATTCCCAGATAGGATGCTTTCAGCCCCAGCACGATCTCGGCGGCATACATATCTACACCGATTGCCATTCCGGATATGAAGTGCGTGACGCCTTCATTCTCGATGAGATTGATGATTTGCTCCCTGAGAGTTTTTTTGAGGTCTATGCAGCGTTCGTCTTCCTCATTGAAACCAAACGGGAGGTTTTGCGGACGATGCCCGGTAAAAGCACAGGTCTTCATTTCCTTTTTCATCTCCTGACTATGTATTAGAGACTGTTTCTATGTCTCTGATACAGAGTATAGCACAGAGATATGAAATATTCTGTCGAAATAAGGGAAGAAAAAAGGCTGCGTGATAAAATCACACAGCCCATGACGGATTCAGCCATTATCTGCCGTTTCCTGCTGAATCATCAGCTCAACCATCTGCAAAATGCGCTTCTGCGCTTGCGGAGACAACGAAGCAAGTTTCTCTGAGAGTTCAGACGATTTATAGCTTGTCGAATGCTCCAGGACGTCACAGAAAATCGCGTCTGCCGAAACCTCAAGCCCATTGAGAAGAATGATCAATTTCTCACAGCGAGGAAACGACATACCACGTTCAACCGTAGAAATATAATTTGCAGTCAGCCCGGTCTTTTCCGCAAGCTCTTCTTGCGAGATTCCGAGGCGTTCCCGGCATTGTTTTACTCGTTTACCTATTCGTTTATCAATCATAGCGCATACCTACACCTTTTCTATAACGCTCATAACAATTATATGGGTTAGAGGCATAGTTATACAGAAACGCTAATGGTGGCACTATGTATTAGCGTGTGATTTTCGGCGGTATTTACAGAAAAGATACAAAAAAGAGCCTCTGCCGATACCCGAAACGGGCATCGACAGAGGCTCTTCGTTCGTTTTATGGGAATTAGAATAAGTGCCAGAATCGACACTTATTCTTGCTCTATTGATGGAACTGTGCGGGGAATATAATCACACTGGGCGGTCATTCCTCGTCGCTCTGAGGCTTGCAATCACAGACTTTTTTTACCCCTAACTGTCTACACCGCGATGCCTTGCGGGAGAAGTGCGGACAGGCGATGAGATCCGCACGGAAGCTCTGCTTGCAGCTATGGACGCAGCGGACGCAGAAGCGGTTATACTTCCGGCGTCCGCTATCTCCGATGAAGAACGACCACTCCTGCCGCCACTTCTGACTTCTGCTCACAGCTCAATCTCTCCTTTGTGCTTTTTGGGAGGGCAGCATTCCTTCTGCTTTTCAGCCTTTGCAGACTTGAGCCTGTCCATGATGGAGGACTTTTCGCCCCTTTCGGGGGCTTTGACCTCTGCGGTCTTGTCCTCCTTCGGACCGTTGTTGATGATCCCATCAATCATGCCGTAGTCATCCTCCATCGACATCTCCGCCGCCTTGAGGTAGTTTTCCTTCTCAAGAGCCGCCATCCAGCTTTCCTTGCTGATACCGAGCATTCCGCCCTTTGCCGCATGATCGGCAATCTCCTTGGCATCTACGCACAAGCCCTCGGTGTTATCGGAATAGAGGCGGTAAACCTCGCAGCCCTTCTCCAAAGCCTTCTCAGCCGCCTCCTGACCGGCGGGAAGAACGCCAGCCCATGCGTAGCCGTAGTCCTTCATATCCTGAACGGAGAGCGCGGGATCGGGCATTTCCGGCACTTCCTTGACCTCAAGGTCGAGAAGGCGGAGCGTGTCATCGTCAAAGCCGTTGTAGACATCATCAAGGACGAGCTTACCGCGCTCATCGACGATGATGCAAGCCGCTTCATCGCCGTAGGTGTCATGCTCCATCAGATAAAAGCTGTGACCGCCGACTTCGTGCTGGTCAATGGTGTGCCATGTCCCGATGTGACCGGCAACCGTCAGACCGGAGGTATCGGCGTTCATCTCGAAGTCCTTCTGCTCGATGCTCTCCTGCTTCTGCTGTTCCTTCGAGATCATGGGGATCGCCACAATCTTATCGCCCAGCTTGACAAACTGCTCCGGCACTTTGAAGTGGTCGGAGAACTTCTGCATCTGCTCTACGGTCAGAGAACCGAAGCTGTCATCCGTCAAGCCGACTACCATGAATGTTCCGGCAACAACGTCGTAGATGTCACCGTCCTCATCACGCAGAGCGCGGTTCAGGGGCAGACCTTCCAGCTTGCCTTCCTCATTACAGACTAAGGCAACCGGGTCTTCGTAGGGATAAATCGCCTCGATGCAGCCGCCGACCTCATGCTGCAAGGACTCCAGACCGGAGTCAATCTCCTTCACATAAGGCTCCTTTCCCGGCTCAACGACGAGAACGGCGATGGTGCTGTCACGCTCGGCGGCTTCACCTGAGCCGGTAATCCGGTATTCATCGGGAATGTCATCAAGCTCACCGTCAAACTGCCTGTCCCACCTCTCGCTTGCGACACGGACATAGCCCTCATCGGTGAAGCGCCCCTGCTCATCCATCGCAATGTCGCGCCCATAGCGTTCATAGTCGATGTAATTTGCCAGAGGACCGAGATCCTTTTCAGAGTAGATACCGGCTTCGTGGGCGTAATAATAGCCGAGGTCGGATTCGTCGTTGATACCGGGCATGATGTCGTAGCAGTCCAGATTGAACGTCAGGTTGATGAGATCGTCGATGTCGCTGACCTCATCGCAGCCAGCCTCCATAATGGCAACGAGCTTTTCCTGATCGCTCAGGGAAAGCTCGTCAATCAAAGCGGCAAGGTAGTTGAGCTTATCAAGGCTCTCGTACTCGCCAAGCATCTTCTGAACGCCGTAGATCGGGCATTCGTAGTCGGTGATAAACCACTCTTCATAGGGCTGACCGAACTCATCCTGCTTGCCGATCCCGATGCGCTCAAAGACCTTCTGCATCTCTTCCTCGGTGGTGGGCAGCTTCACCCACTCGCCGACCAGCATACCCTCGTTGTACTTGCCAAGGTTCGTGACGAAGGCTTCAAAATCACCGTCTAATACGGGCATAGGCATCCTCCTTTCAGTCATCCACCATGCCGTCCGGCATGATATACAGTTCCTCAAACTCCGCGTCGGTCATGGTTTCGAGCTTCCGGACGGTCTTAAACATCAGCTCTGCGATCTCGCCGTCCATGTCGTTCAGGGTGACGCTCTTCATATCGTCGATCAGCCGCTTCCGGCTGGACGTGTTGAAGCAGCACATCAGGTTGATTTCTTCCACGGTAAAGTTTTTCATATCAGAGTTCCATATCCTTTCCTTTTGATTTCTGTGGTTTCGGTGCATGGGGCGGCTGGGCTTTCTGCGCGGATTTCAGCTTGTCGCGGATGGATTCACGGGCAGCGGGCTTTTTCGGGATGGTGTCGTAGATGGCAGTCCCGGCATCCTCCACATAGGAGCGGACATACTGGATGCTCTCAGAAAAGCGGATCGGTCTGCTCTTGTCCTCAATATTGGTCAGCCGGACTTCATCGGCGGCAAAATCAACCGCGTCAATTCTGCACTTGATTCCGTCCACATTCAGCGTCGCGCCAACAGGAATGTAATCTGCGGCTTTGAGTTCCTTGAAGGTCTCGCCGTCCTTGCTGAGAAAGACATCTGCGCCGGACTTCCAGAGCTTGTGAGAACCGGCTACCCATGCGCTTTCACGGAAGCCGGTCACCGGCATGGAGGTCTTGCCGCGTACCTTCTTCTCAAGGAGCTTTGTGCCGAGAAGCGGCGCGGCTTTTTCCGCGTCCTTGCCGTACAGCTCAAAATAGCCGTTCTGGGCAAAGCAAACCAGCGCGTCGGGATGCGCCTTTTTGACTGCCTCGTACTTGCGGAGTTCTGCAACGGGCAGAGGCGAAAGCGCCTCTGTCCTTTCTGCCTCCGGCAGTCTGTCACGGCGGCTTTTCTGCTTGGACAGCACTTCCGCCAGAGCATCCGCGTCCTTCGGGAGCGTCTGGTGGGTTTTGACGCCGCCATGCTCACCGACCAGAGCCATTGCTGCATCGAAGCTGCTGCGGCAGGGTGCATCCAGCGCATAGCCGTCTGCGAAGGTCAGCCGGTCATGATCCGGCGCAACCGCGTTCTGCGCCACATTTGCAGCCTGTTCCCGGTAGTTGATCTCAAAGACATCTCCGAAGACCTTGCCGTGCTTGAGGGTTTTCGGGATAATGACACGGGCAATGCACTCGTCGTAGGTCTGTTCCGCATAAAAGCGGAAGGTGTTGTGATCCCGCGTCCCCTGAATAAAGACCTGATTTTCGTTGAGACAGTGCGTTCCATGCGGACGGCAGAACCACATCAGCGTTTTGTCTTCGGGATTCCGGCTTTCGGCAGCGCGGCGGATGATGCGCTTGTCGATGTCGAAGTCTTCCTTGTAGCTGTCTACATGACTGTCCACGAGCTTCTGCAGCTCCGCAATGATGTCAACGTCTGTGTATTTCTTCATGCGTCTCCTTTCTCACAACTCCATGTCGTGCGTTTTGAATTTGACCGGGGATTTCTTCTCCGGCTGCTGTTTTGCGGCAGTCCTGAGCTGATCGCGGATAGAGGGCTTTTCCTGCTTCTGCTCCTGCCTGACGTATTCCAGCGTCGGCATCAGCTCACGATAGCAGCCCTGTGTTTTCCGCGCCGCATGACGGCGATGGATTTTGAACAGCGGCTCACCATTCTGCGTGACCGTGTTGCCATCGATCCTGACGCCGTTCCGTGCCAGCAGATTGAAGGAGTGGTTAGAGGCGCGATAGGACGCCCGCATACCGTCATTGTTATAGGCAATCTGCCCCTTGAGCGTGTCCATGACTGCGGCTTTGATTTCCTTCTCTTCCGCAGTCAGACGGTGTGCCTTCGGTGCTTTCGCTGCTTCCTCCGGCAAGGGAGCAAAGGGAGACTTGACCTCCACGGTTTTTACCTCAATAGAGGTAATCTCATCGTTCTCCCATGCAACGACCTCCGGGTCTCTTTCCTCTGTTTTCTCAGAAGTGACTTCCTTTTGAGCTTCGGTCTGCTGGCGGAACGCATCGACGAAAAGTGCGGTCAGTCCGGGATTGGGTTTATCCACAAGGAAGCGAGAGGCGTTTTCGGGGCAGACATCAACGGTCTTCGCCCATTCCTTGAGGGGCTGGGGAATGCGCCCGTCAAAGTCTTTCTGCTGAATGGTGTTTGCGAGGACATATCGGACACGCTCCGGAGAGAACTGCTCAAGGACGCTTTTCACGGCAGCATCCGCATCCAGCCGGTTATCTCCGTAGTTGGAGCTGATCGCCGCTTCAATCGCACGGCGGCATTCCTCATTTGCGGCGAGAGAAGAACGATATGACTCCAGCTCATCGGCTTCATAGGCGTAATTCGCTGTCTCGCGGTAAATGGGGACTTCCGGCTTTTCCTCCGGAACAGCTTCCTTTACGGGAGCTTCGACTTCCATCTCTGCGGACTGTGCTTTCTCTGCCAGCAGCACCTTGAGCTTGGCGTCAATGCCCTCGATCATCTCAGCCGCCGTCTTGCGGATGGTGTCCAGAGAGCTTTTCAGTTCCTTGGTTTCCTTGCCGGATGACCAACCGGCGATGTAACCGAAGGAGTAGTCCGAGGTTTCAATGCCGTACCGTTGGCAGACGGTGTAGGCAACGCTTTCCGCTTCAACCTCCTTGGTGTGCCGATCCTTCTTATCTTCTGGCGCGGCTTTCTCGTCCGGCTTGACGGCGTGGAGCTTTGCGTGGGCGATCTCGTGAATGGCGGTTTTGACCGTCTGGATTTCGCTCATGCCTTCCTGAATGGCAATGCGGCTTTCAACCGGCGAGAAGAATCCCTTTGCACCGCCCGGAATGTCCTCAAAGGAAATAGGGACGGGAGATTCCTGCCTGAGCGCATCGAAGAACGCCTCGTAGTTTTCGACGGTGCCTTTCAGCTCATCGACGATGATGTCCGGAAGCTCCTTGCCGTCCGTCTGGGAAACGTCGAAGACACTCACCACCTTGAAGGCAGGACGCAGGACCTCAACCGTTTCCGTGACAGCCTTCCCATCTGCGCCGATCACCGGCTTCTGCGTCAGAGGATCAAGCTTCTCACGCTCTTCCTGCGCCTTATACGGCGCGGGTGCAAGAATCTTGATGCCCTTTTCGCCCTTCATGACCTGACGGTCAAAGTTGCGCTGCCACGAGGTATAACCGGCAACATAGGTTGCCTCCGGCTTCTGCATCGCAATGAGCAGCGTGTTGTTGAAGGAATAGTTGTAGAACTTGGACATCGTGCGGAGATATTCCTTGAACCGCTCGGATTCAAAAAGCTCCTTGATGCCCTGTTCCAGCTTGTCCGTGATTTCGCGGACTTGCTGTGCATTTTTGTTTTCAGCCATCTCAAACCTCCATTTCTTATTTGCTTTTGGGCGAAGAAAACCCCGTCTGGGATTTGCTCAGTAAACGAGCCTTTACCTCAGACGGGGTTTCTCTGCGTGTCATTCGACGATGGAATATGTTGTCTTCCTTCTCCCATTCAATCAGCCGGTCAAACATCTCCGGATAATTTGTGACCATGTGCAGCAGCTCCGAGTCACTGGCGTTGGGACAGAACCAGCAGCCGTTTCTTCGGCAGTGAGCGTAGATTGGGGAAAGCAGCCCGTGTTCCTGACAGAGCTTGTAGGCGTCCGCCTCGGTCATACCGTATTTGGCAAGCAGACTGACCTTCGTTATTCCATCCAGACGAGCAAGGCGTTTTGGCTCATCCTCCGCGATGCCGACATAGCTCACAGTGTCCGGCGAGAGTGCGGCATTGTACTTGCGGACTGGCGGGATTTTGCAGTCACGATTGACTGCACACATACCAGCCCATGCAAAGCCGCGAACCTCGCCCTTGTGCGGTCCGCGGGTGATGACATGATGGAACACCTCATCGTAGGTCTTGTCCGCGTGGAGAATGGTGAACTTGATGCCCAGCTCCTTTTCGCAGATGGGCTTGAGCCGGTCATAAATGAAGTCCCGGTGTTCCGGGACTTCGCCGCTTGTGTCTTTGTCGAACATGACCTCGCTGAAAACCGCCTCGTCAAGCGGCTCATTGTGCTGTGCAGCCAGCAGGAGCGTCGCTACGCTGTCTTTGCCTCCGCTGCATGAGGCAATGTACTTCGGGCGGCTCATCGGTCGAACTCCATCTTGAAGCTGACGTATTTGCCGCCGCTGTCATCCAGCCGGATCACCGCATCGTAGAGCTGAGGCTTCTTCGGCGTGTAAAGCCCGGTCACGCGGCACCAGCCCTTGTCCAGCAGCTCCTTTGCAATCTTCTTGGTCAGCTTCTTTTTCTTGCTGGAAAAGAACTTGTTGTCTTCCCACAGGCAGAAGGAGCATTCCTTGTTCGAGCAGTAGAAGTTGCCCTTGCCGACATAGACCGGAGAGCCGCAGCGGGGACATTTGCCGATTTCCTCCTTGCCCGTGCCGAAACGCTGGGCTTCGGCATCGGAGAGGAACGGATAGGCTTTCACGAGATCCCCGGTCATCCGGACAATGCCGCTGAGGAAGGCGTCCGCATCTGCCTTGCCGCGTTCAATCTCCATGAGCGTGTTTTCCCATTCCGCCGTCATTGCGGGAGAAGTGATCTGTTCCGGCAGGACGCAGACAAGGTTGCAGCCGTCCTTCGTGGGAATGAGGGATTTGCCTTTGCGCTCTGCAAAGCCGGATTTCACCAGCTTTTCAATGATACCGGCGCGGGTTGCAGGTGTGCCGAGTCCTTTCTTCTCGGTGTCATCGTCGAACTGATCGTTTCCGGCAGTCTCCATCGCAGACAGGAGCGTGTCTTCCGTGTACTGCTTCGGAGGCGTCGTGAAGTGTTCCGTAACGCTGGCGGACACATTATCCAGAACATCGCCCTCATGGACTTCGGGCAGGGACTTCATGGGATCGTCCTTTTCCTTCGTCTTGAGAGATGCCTTAAACAGCTCTTCAATGGCTTTCCATCCGTTTTGAACGACGGTCTTGCCCTTGGTTTTGAACTCGTAGCCCTCGCAGGAGAGCGAGATCTGCGTTTCTGCGTAGGTGTGCTTCTCGCCGGTCGCACACAGAAGGCGCATCCCGACAAGGTTGAGGATTTTCTGTTCCGACTGAGGAAGCGCGGAAACCTCCTGCTTTTCAAGCTGGACGGTCGGGAGAATGGCATGGTGATCCGTGACCTTGCTGTTGTCGGTTACGCGGGCAATGTCCGGAGTAACCGAAACGTCGGAGAAAAGCGGAAGCTGGCGGCAGACGATGGAAATGACCTGACGGGCAGTGTCCTCCATATCGTCCGTGATGAACTGACTGTCCGTGCGCGGATAGGTCAGGAGCTTCTTTTCGTAGAGCGTCTGAACGAGATCGAGCGTCTGCTGGGCGGTGAAGCCGTAGTATCGGTTTGCCTCGCGCTGCAAGGTGGTCAGATCATAGAGCTTCGGAGGATTGACGGTTTTCGTCTCCCGCTTGAGAGAAGAAACGACGGCTTGCTTTTTCTCGCAAGCCGCCGCAATTCTTTTTGCTTCCTCTTCGGTTTTGACCTTTTCCAGATCGGCGGTCAGATCGCCCTTGCCGACGTGGACGTTGAAATACTTCTCCTTCTGGAATGTGGAGATTTTCCCGTCACGCTCCACCAGCATTGCAAGGGTCGGCGTCTGGACGCGCCCGACCACCAGCTTCTTGTGATAGAGCGTGGTGAAAAGGCGGGTGCCGTTGATGCCGACAATCCAATCTGCCTTGGAACGGGCAAGCGCGGCTTCGTAGAGCCGGTCATACTCGCCGCTGCTTCGCAGATGGGCAAAGCCCTCCCGGATCGCGTTGTCTTCCAACGAGCTGATCCACAGGCGCTTGAAAGGCTTCGTGCAACCGGCTTTCTTGTAGACCAACCGGAAAATCAGCTCGCCCTCGCGTCCTGCATCGGTGGCGACAATAATCCGGTCGCACTGGTCGAACACTTCCTTTATCACTTTCAACTGTTTCAGAACGCCGGGGTCTGCCTTGTAACCTTTCTCCGCTTTCACCTGACGGGGGATTAGCCGGAAATCGGGCGGCAGTATGGGCAGGCTCTCCCTGCGAAAATTTGCCACGCCGTAGGCTTCTGGCATGGCAAGCTGTATCAAGTGCCCGAACGCCCATGTCACCATGTACCCGTTGCCGGACAGATACCCGTCATTCCTTTGTGTCGCCCCGATAATCCGGGCGATGTCTTTTGCCACGCTGGGCTTTTCCGCTATCAATGCAATCATAATTCTTCACTTTTTAATGGTAGGTACTACATTTTCATCCCTCTGGACTTCTTGGGCTTGTCCGCTTTCAGGCTCTTGTCCTGTGCTTTTTCCTGTTTCTCTTTCTGCTTGGCGGTGGGTTTCTGTTGTCCCTGTTTCAGTGGCTCTTTGGTCTGTTTGGTTGCTTCATCGGTCTTTCCTCCAGAATTAACCGCTACCTGCGTCCGGCTCTCGGAAACGGGGATAACATCTTTCGGCTGCACCTTGCCGGAGGATTTGCCCTGTACTCCGGGCTGCACATGACCGTTGAACTCCACACCCTTGCCGTCCTTTAATCCTGTGACCTGCTGCTGTGCGGGCTGCTGCCCCTGCTGCAAGCCACGCTCCACTGCGCTGACTTGAAGATAGGCACTGCGTTTCGTCCCGTCCTTGAATTGCAGGTTTTCCATCTTGACGGGTTTCCCGGCTTCAAAAGCGGCTTTCTGTTCCGGGCTTACTTTCACGCCACAAACGGTATCGGGACATTTCCACTTGTCAGCCCGCATGTACTCCAGTTCGTGGGTGTACCTGTCCCGGCTGACGAACACGGGGATTTGCTCCCCGTTTTTCGGTTCTTTGATTTGGATAATACCGCCC
>OHWI01000581.1_pt1 | contig 9756 bp, 8 predicted proteins | sample 1579721 | NCBI WGS metagenome assembly OHWI01 (sample SAMEA3882529, study PRJEB24775) | human gut metagenome | biome: human-associated habitat; feature: intestine environment; material: feces | place: Netherlands | collected 2009/2010
AACGGGGTCCAGCCTTCCGCTGACACTTTTCAGCGTGCTCATGACCACGAGCACGTCCTCAGGCTTCTCTCCCAGCATGACGGCAGTGCCGTATACTGCCAGCAGGTTGCTTACGTTGAACTTCCCGATGAACTGTACGCCCACCTCGCGGCCGTCAATCTCGAGATACATGCCGCCGAAGTGGCACTCGAGTATTTTGGCGCGGAAGTCGGCCATGCGTTGCGTAGAGTATGTCTTGACCGTCGCCTTGGTGTTCTGCACCATCACCATGCCGTTCTTGTCGTCGGCGTTTGTTATGGCAAAGGCGCTTTTGGGCAGGCCGTCGAAGAAGGCTTTTTTCGCGTCGCGGTAGTTCTCGAACGTCTTGTGGTAGTCAAGATGGTCGCGTGTCAGGTTGGTGAATATGCCTCCGGCAAACTTGAGCCCGCCAATTCTCTTCTGGGCAATGGCGTGCGAGCTGCACTCCATGAAGGCGTATTGGCAGCCGGCCTCGACCATTCTTGCCAGCAGGCGGTTAAGCTCTATGGGGTCGGGAGTTGTGTGGTCGGCAGGTATCTGCTCGTCCTCTATGTAGTTGCAGACGGTCGACAGCAGTCCGCACTTATACCCCAGCTTGCGGAACATATTATATAATAAGGTGGCGATGGTGGTCTTTCCGTTGGTGCCCGTAACGCCCACGAGGCGTAGTTTGCGCGACGGGTCGCCGTAGAATGTAGTCGCCGCTTCGCCCACAGCGTCTTCCGTCGACTTTACCTGTACGTAGGTTACCCCGTCTTTAGTCTCCTCGGGCATGTCCTCACACAGTATGGCAGCCGCTCCTTGGTCAATGGCCTTGCCTATGTATGCGTGCCCGTCGGTCTGGGTTCCCTTCATTGCTACGAACAGATGGCCGGCGCCTACGCGGCGTGAGTCGATATCCACGCCGGTTATTTCTACATCCGTGCTGCCCGTAATGTTGACGGGCCGGATATTCTTGATAATCTCTTTAAGTTCCATACTTATGTCTTTTTATATTTATTCCTTGTCAGGAGCCTTGCTTGTCGTGGCTGCTCTTCCTATATCTCCAGCTTTAGCGTGCATCTGTCGCCCTTCCTTATCCTGTGTCCGGGCGGCAGGCTCTGGTGCGTTACCTTGCCCCGGCCGTATATCTTGACTTTCACTCCGCGGCGCTCCAGCGCGTAGACGGCGTCGCGCGCGCCCATTCCCGTCACGTCAGGCACCTCGTTGTCGGCGCATGCAGGCTTATGTTCAAGCGTCATTTTCTTAGGACTCCATTCAGCCTTCCCCCATATCGGGTGCCCGTCGGTAGGGCTAAGGCTCCAGTTCTTGTACGCGTCAATGCCGAGATACTTCAGCACGTAGTCGGCCGCAACGAGGTCGCCGCTCTTCACTTCGGGAATGAATATCGACAAAGAGTCGCGTGCGTCGGCAACGTCGAGCTTCAGGCTTTGTGCCATTATGCCCTCTGCTATGTTGTGGAACACCAGCGCGCTGAAACCGCTCGACGCCGGCAGTCCCGGCTTCTGTATGCACACGATGCAGCTGTAGCGTGGAGCGTCGGCAGGGAAGAAGCCCACAAAGCTGAGCAGATAGTTCATCGTGCCCGACTTATAGCCGCTTAAGCCCTTGGATATTTGCGCCGTTCCGGTCTTGCCGGCTACCTTGAACGACGGCGAACCGGCCTTTTTGCCGAGGCCCTGGCTTACTACATGCTCAAGGATTGTCTGTATCTCGCGCAGCGTCTTTTCCTTACATATACGCTGCTTGATGACCTGCGGCGGAAATTCCTGTATCACCTGGCCGTCTTTCTCCACAGCCTTTACGAAGCGGGGACGCATCATCGTTCCGTTGTTTGCTATGGCATTGTAGAACGTAAGGGTTGAAATCGGCGGCACCTGGGTCTCGTATCCTATGCTCATCCACGGCAGGGCGGTCTTGCTCCAGTTTACGTATTGCCCGCGGCTGTTCTTCTTCGGCATGCGGATACGTGGCGGAGCGTAGCCCACGATGGGCAGTTTCAGGTCTTCGCGGATACCGATACGGTCAAGGCCTTGCACGAATTTCTCGGGGTTCTTGCCGTAATACTTGTCTATTATACGGCTCACTCCGATGTTCGAACTGTACTCAAGCGTCTGCGGGAGCGTGAGCACCTGGTATCCGCCACGGTGCCAGTTGTGGTCGCGCATCTTGGCTCCGTACATGTCCCAGATACCGCTTCCGGTGTCTACGGTATATGTCGTGTCCACCACTCCGTCGTCAAGCGCCACCATAAGTGACGCCGTCTTGAACACAGAACCAGGCTCAAGCAGGTCGGACACGGCGCTGTTCTTTATCTCGTAATACTCTCCGTCGGCGCATTTTGTCATGTTTACTATGGCCTTGATGTCGCCGGTTTTCACCTCCATTACTACCGCAACGCCCACGTTGCCGTTGACTAATTTCAGCTCGTCGATGAGCGCACGCTCGGCCAGGTCTTGTATGTTGACGTCAATTGTGGTAACAATGTCGGCGCCGTTGACCGGATCTTGTATGGTTATGTCGAGGAACTTGCTTCTTACTTTCTGGCGGCTTATTTTGCCCATCTTGCCTCTCAGTATGGAGTCATACGACAGTTCAAGACCGAACTGAGCGGTGTCCTTTGCGCCGAACAGGTCGCCGATTGTGCGCTTTGCAAGTGAACCGAACGGCCGTTGGCGTGCGTTGAACTTTTCATAGTGGAACCCACCCTTGTTGGCTGACAGGTTGAAGACGGGCAGCTGCTTTACTTCCGAGAAGGTGTTGTAGCTCACTCGTCCACGCCATACGGGCCAGTGGCGGCTGCCCTTGGCGCGTCCTTCCTCGAGGTGGCGCTTGAATTCGGCTGCCGTTTTTGTCGGGAATATGTCGTGCAGGCCCATACATATACTGTCAACCTTGGCTTCCCAGAGCGAGTCGCGTGTCTCGTTGTCGTCGCCTCCGGCCTTGAAGTCCATGAACATGCGGAATTCGGGCAGCGAACTGGCCATCAGCCGTCCGTCACAACTAAGGATGTTGCCCCTTACGGGCTTTACGTCAACGCTGTCGCGTACGAGTCTCGAGGCCACGTCCATCCAATAGTCGCGCTTTACCGTTGCTATGTACGCCACCTTGATGATTACCACCAGGCCGACGGCAAGCATTGCGTAGGCTACAACTTTATATCTCTTTATTATTTTCTTTCTGTCAAACAAGCTACTCATTTTCAGGCACTGTTATTATGTAAGGTGGCTGGGTGGGGATTTTCAGGACGCTGTCCTTGTTGTTTTTCAACATGTCCAGCACATTGCTTTCGCGGCACATTTCGGTAAGTTCGCTCGAACTTGCCAGTGCCTTGTACTTCGCGTCCTTCAGTTCCGTCTTCAAATGGTCTATCTCTATGAGGTCCTGCTGGCAGTTGTATCTGTTTGATATATACACCATCGTGAACACCGCGATGATTATTATCACGCCGATTTGCCTCCTGATTACTTCTGTCGTAAGGAAGTCTCCGCCCAGGATTTTGCGCAGGGTGTCGCCCGCCGATGGTAGCGCGTCCTCCTCGGTGGCCTGTTCCCTTATCGCTTCTTTTAGCTGCGATGGCGCAGGCTCCTTGTGCCTGTCGTCTTCCAGGGGCTGCTGTTTCTCCTCTTTTATTATGTTTTCGTCGCTCATTCTTCTACATTCTTCTTTTCCGCTATCCTGAGCTTTGCGCTCCTGCTGCGTGGGTTGCTCTCTATTTCGGCGTCGCTTGGCGTCACCACCTTGTTGTTGACTGCCGTGAACGGTGTACTTACCCGCCCGAAGAAGTCTTTTTCCGTCTCTCCCGTGATGTTGCCGGTGCGTATGAAGTTCTTTACGATACGGTCTTCCAGGCTGTGGTAGGTTATCACCGAGAGACGCCCTCCGGGCTTCAGCAGCTCGGCCGAGGCGTTGAGCATTGTGCCAAGGGCGCCCAGCTCGTTGTTGACGTTTATCCTCAATGCCTGGAACATACGTGTGATGTCCTTCTTTTCGCGTTCGCGCCTGAACAGGTTGGCCGTGGAGTTGATTAGGTCTTGGGTGGTTTCGATGGGCTTTACGGCCCGTGCCTTGACTATTGCGGCGGCTATCCGGCGGGCGTTTCTCAGTTCCCCGTACATGTAGAACATGTTGGCCATCGGCTCTTCTGGCATTGTGTTGAGCAGCTCGGCTGCCGTAATGCCGTCGCGCCGGTTCATGCGCATGTCGAGAGGGGCGTCGAAACGGAAGGAGAAACCGCGCTCCGCAACGCCGAGGTCGGCTATCAGTCCGTCGATATGCTCCACGCCGTAGTATCTCATCCAGTTCTTTATGAACTTGAAGTTGCTTCGTATGAACGTGAACCGTCCGTCGCCTATGATGTTGCGTTCGGCGTCGGCGTCCTGGTCGAAGCCGAACAGGCGGCCGTTGCCGCCCAGCCTGGAGAGTATCTCGCGGCTGTGTCCTCCTCCTCCGAAGGTTACGTCTACGTAAGTCCCGTCGGGACGTATGGCGAGCCCGTCAACGCTTTCCTTGAGCAATACGGGCACATGGTATGTATCTGCAGTGGTTGTCATATCGTGTCGTCGGTCAGTCGTTTAACATTGAGTGCCGGCCTGAGGCGTGTCTGCAGGGCCTTCGCTCATGATAGCCTCGATGGCCTTGCCGAACTCGTCAGGCTCCATGAACGGTTTTCCTGCGTTCTCTCCACTCCATATCTCGATGGAGTCGTCCATGCCGATGAACTTTATCGCCTGGCTTATTCCGGCCATCTTCATGTATCTTTTGGGAATGAGGAAACGGCCGTTGGCGTCGAGCGTTATGGCCTCGGCGTCGGCAACGAACTGGCGGAAAATGCTTTGGTGGCGGCTGTCCCACCTGTTCAGGCGGGTTCTTAGCAGGTCAATCTGCATGTTCCATACGCTTTCGGGATACAGCACGAGGCATGGCTGGAACACGTCCTTGCGCATGACGAGGCTTGTCTCGCCGGCGCTTTGCAGCTCCTTGCGGAACGACGCCGGCAGGAAAGCCCTTCCCTTTGCGTCTGTTTTTGCTTCAATGCTTCCTAAAAAACGTACCATTCCCGATTAATCCTATCAGCAGGCAAAGGTAAGGAAAAATCCCCACATCGCACCACTTTTCACCACAAAAGTGCAAATATTTATTCTTTGAATAAAATAAGCTCGCTGATGCGTCTTTGTTTTAGTGTTCCGTAAATGTTGACAAGGCGGTTTGCCGGCCATTGTCAGCATGCCGTTTGTCCGTTGTCGTGGTGTAATCGTTATGACGGTTTGTGCTGAATATTTATGCAATTCGGCGTGTGCCGAAATGCCTTCCGCCGTCACGTTAACGCTCCAGGAAGGCCGTCGGCCGTCACGAAGCTGCCCTTCGGCCGTGAAAACGGCGAAAATCGGTCGTTTTTATAACATCTTGAAAATCAGTTGGTTGTGCTGTTTGTGAAGTAATGTGAAGTAACTTTACACGCTTGTTAATCGTTATTTTGTCATGTAAAGATTGCAGAATAAGGCTTGAAAGTGACCTTTTATGCCTGCGAAAGACGGCTTTTTGCATTGTAAAAGGCCGTCAATGGCCGTGCCAAAGGTCGTCTTTGGCATTTCGATTGACGGCCTTTGGCGTTATAAACGATAAAAAGCCACCATTTCATCGTTTGTTTTTGACTCCATGGTTTCTATTTCGTGAATTTCTTTTGTCAAGACTTTTGATTTTCGTTAATGCATGTTTATGCGTCGGTAATGTATAAATATGCATTGCCGGCGGTTGCCGCGTGACTGACGGTTGACAATCAGGCGCCACATCTTTATGAAACTGGTTCGTCTGTAAACGCTGCGTTCCGCTCTTTCTGGGCGTCGCTGCCGGCTTATGTTATGCGTATTGTGGTGCCTGGTCGTTGCGCTTTTGTTACAAAATAGTGTATTTTCTGATGTTTTTCTTTAAAATCTGTATGTTTTTGAAAAACTTGCATTATTTTTGCACATAATAAGCTACGTCTCGGCAGTTTCAAGCGAGCTTGTCCGTGCCGACTTGCCTATTATATAAGATGTTAGTATCATAGATGATGGAAAAAATCACTGAGAGAACAATCGACATACGTGAAATCCTCAAAGGCAAGATGGGAGCTAAAGCCAAGTATGTGCCGGCGCCGCTGGTCAAATGGCTTGAGCGCATTGTCCACCAGGACGAGGTCAACGACTTCCTGTGGCAGAACCGCGACCTTGCGGGCGTGCCTTGGCTCGAGTCGTGCCTGCGTTACCTCGACGTTACGCTTGACGTGGTCGGGGAGGAAAACCTGCCCCCGAAGGATGACGGTCGTCTGTACACCTTTGTCAGCAACCATCCGCTCGGCGGACAGGACGGCGTTGCCCTCGGCGCCATCATCGGCCGTCGTTATGACGGGAGGCTGCGCTATCTCGTTAACGACCTGCTAATGAACCTGCCGGGCCTTGCCCCGCTCTGCATACCCATAAACAAGACCGGGCAGCAGAGCCGCAGTTTCCCCGCGATGGTTGAGGCCGGTTTCCACGGCGACAACCATATTATAATGTTCCCCGCCGGCATTTGCTCGCGCAGGATTGACGGGAAAATCCATGATTTGCCGTGGAAAAAGACTTTCATAACCAAGAGCGTCGAGACACACCGTGACGTAATACCAATACATTTCGGCGGTCGCAACTCCGATTTCTTCTACAACCTGGCAAACGTGTGCAAGCGTTTGGGCATAAAATTCAACATCGCCATGCTGTACCTTGCCGACGAGATGTACAAGAACCGCCACAAGACGTTCCGCGTTGCCTTCGGTAAGCCTATACCGTGGCAGACGTTCGACAAGTCGCGCACGCCAGCGCAGTGGGCCGGCTACGTGCAGGACATCGTATATAAACTGTAATTTACCGACTCCGTACGAGATTACCAATATCAACAACAACCATCAACAGCTTGATAAAATGGAACAAGACATCATCCTTCCGATAGACAAGGAAGTGCTCAAGAGCGAACTTACGCCGGACAGGCAGTTGCGCATGACCAACAAGAGCCATAACGAGATCTACATAATCACGGCGCACAACGCGCCGAACGTGATGAAGGAAATAGGCCGCCTGCGCGAAATCGCATTCCGTGAGGCCGGCGGCGGCAGCGGCAAGAGCATGGACATAGACGAGTTCGACACGTGCGACAACTGCTATAAGCAGCTCATCGTATGGAATCCTGAGGAGGAGGAAATAATCGGAGGATACCGTTATATGCTGGGATGCGACGCTGATATTGACGCTGACGGCCAGCCCGTGCTCGCCACAAGCCACATGTTCCACTTCTCTGACAAGTTCATGAAGGACTACATGCCTTGGACTGTGGAGCTCGGACGCTCGTTTGTCGCCACCGAATACCAAAGCTCCAAGATGGGCGCCAAGAGCCTTTTCGCCCTTGACAACCTGTGGGACGGCCTCGGGGCGCTCACCGTCATACGCCCTGATATAAAGTATCTGTTCGGCAAGATGACGATGTATCCTTCGTTCGTGCGTAAGGGCCGTGACATGATTCTGTATTTTCTTAAAAAGCATTTCAACGACCCCGACAACCTCATAATCCCGATGGAACCGCTTAAAATAGAAACAGATGAGGCCGAACTGGAGCGTCTTTTCTGTGAAGACACGTTCAAGGAGGATTACAGGATACTGAACCGCGAGGTGCGCAGGCTGGGCTATAACATCCCGCCGCTTGTCAATGCGTACATGGGACTCAGCCCGACGATGAAGATGTTTGGCACTGCCATCAACTATGGTTTCGGCGACGTGGAGGAGACCGGCATACTTATCGCCGTTGACGAGATACTCGAGGAGAAGCGCATACGCCATATCGACTCGTTCATTAAGGAGCATCCGGAGGCTCTGCACATAACATCCGGGGCCAACAGCGTTATCTATAAAGACAACGGCAGCGGCGAGTAATCCGCCCAGTTTACGGGCGGACATGTTCCGTCCGGATGTGTATTCCCTGCCGTGAGGCACGGTTTCGCGCGGCCGCAGGCCTTGTCCCGCCGCCCGCCCAATGCGCTCATGCCTGTCGTGAAGCGCCGATAATTGTTCCTTGACACCATGAAGAATAAAACAACTACATTTCTTATAATCAATATCTATCAACCTTTTTTAATTTTTAAAGCCTATGAAAAATCTACAGATGTATATCAACGGAAAGTTTACCGAAGGCCGTTCGGGCAAGTGGATTGACGTACTTAACCCCTCGACAGAGGAAGTTGTGAGCCGCCAGCCTGACGGAACGGTGGAAGATGTGGCCGAAGCCGTAGACGCGGCTTACGCCGCGCAGAAGTCGTGGGCCAAGATTCCGGCATGTGAAAGAGCCGTTTACCTGCACAAGATGGCTGACGGAATACGTGCCAACTTCGACAAATTCCAGGAGATTCTGGTGCGCGAACAGGGCAAGACGCAGGCTCTCGCCGCTACCGAGGTGGGCGTTACGGCCACTTACTTCGACTATATGGCCGAGTTTGCGCGCCGCATCGAGGGCGAGATTATCCAGAGCGACGCCCGCAACGAGACCATGATGCTCTTCAAGAAGCCGCTCGGCGTGGCGGCAGGAATACTGCCGTGGAACTTCCCGTTCTTCCTTATAGCCCGCAAGGCGGCTGCTGCCCTCATCGCGGGATGCACCATAGTGATCAAGCCTTCGCAGATAACACCCGAGAACTGTTGCGAGTTCTGCAAGATAGTTGACGAGGTGGGGCTGCCCGCCGGCGTGTTCAACGTCGTTACTGGCCGCGGCTCTCTCGTGGGCAACGCCATGGCTTCTAACCCCAAGGTGGCTATTGTCAGCCTTACGGGAAGCGTCGGCGCGGGTACGAAAATCATGGAGGCAGCCGCTCCCAACATAACAAAAGTGAGCCTTGAGCTGGGCGGCAAGTCGCCCAGCTCAAGGCATGAAGGACGGCAAGGCTCCGGCAATAGTATTCCCGGACGCCGACCTCGAGCTTGCTGCGCAGGCAGTACTCGAAAGCCGTATCGGCAACAGCGGCCAGATATGCAACAATGCCGAGCGTCTGTACGTGCATAAGGACGTGAAGAAGGAGTTTACCGACATACTGTTGAAAAAGTTTGAGGCCGTTAAGGTGGGCGACCCTGCCGTCATGAAAGACGCCGACATGGGGCCGCTCGTTGAGAAGCGTGCCCTCGACAGCGTGATGGAGAAGGTTGACCGCGCCGTTAAACAGGGCGCTAAAGTGCTTTGCGGAGGCCACCGCGTCGGTGAAAAGGGCTATTTTTACGCTGCCACTTTGCTTGATGACGTTAAGCAAGACTTCGACATCGTGCATGAGGAAACGTTCGGACCGGTGCTTCCTATCATCGAGTTTGACAACATAGACCAGGTAATCGAATGGGCCAACGACGTTGAATACGGGCTTGCCTCGTCAGTATTCACCAAGGACATCGACACCGCCACCCGCATGTGTCGTGAACTGGAGTTCGGCGAGACATACATCAACCGCATGCACTTCGAGGCCATCCAGGGCTTCCATGCCGGCGTGAAGAAGTCGGGAATAGGCGGAGCCGACGGCAAGCACGGCCTTGAGGAGTACCTCAGTACGCATGTAGTATATCTCGATACACATTATGAATAATTCCAAAAGGCGGTCTTTTGCCTTCTAAAAGGCCGTCTTTTACACGCCAAAAGGCCACCTTTCGAGCCTCGAAAGGTGGCCTTTTGTATTGCCGTTCGTAACGTCTTGTTTAT
>OHWI01000593.1_pt1 | contig 9479 bp, 7 predicted proteins | sample 1579721 | NCBI WGS metagenome assembly OHWI01 (sample SAMEA3882529, study PRJEB24775) | human gut metagenome | biome: human-associated habitat; feature: intestine environment; material: feces | place: Netherlands | collected 2009/2010
GACCATTCTTCAACCTTCAATCCACGGGCCTCGCGTCCGTCAAAAAGCACCTGCCCCGTATAGTCACGGCGGTATCCCATCACGTAACTGCAAAAAGTACTTTTGCCGCGGCCGCTATCCGCCTCGACAAGATACAGCCGTCCTTTCTCAAACAAGGCGTCGCCCCGCCATACGTCAGACTTTATGCCGTCGTTACGAGAGAAGATATCGGGCAAAACCCCCTTGAATTCTATCCTTTTCATAACAACTACTCCATAATAAAAACAATGGTCTGGACTCCACCTACAAGCGCCTTAAGATAACTGCCGGCAGGTCCAACAATGGCCGACAGGGCACTGACATTGGCCACTACAGCCATCCGGCGCCCCATGACAAGACTGTCGGCAGCCGACGGCAACGACCATCCAGACTGCACGGACGACAACCCGTCAACACCGGGAAACGTGCTTGCGTAAAACCTTTGATTATCCTTTACGCCGAACGTAAAATCCATATCGCCGCCGGAATACCGGTACGCGCCGTCGCCCAAGTCAGATATGCTCGTACCGGCAGGACATGATTGCTTCCAATAATCTATGTCTTCCATAAACGCCGTGCTACCCAGTTTTGCCAACATAAGCAGTCCAATATTGCTTCCACCGGTATTTTCGACTATCATAGCCATGTCGCCGTCAACACTCTTTATTATGTTGTCCATGTCAACGGCCATGTTCATACCCGCAAGCAAAGCCTGGAATGTCTTGTTAGAATGCAGCAGACGGATGAAATGACCGCCTTCCACGTTGGCAAAAACACCAATAGCCGACGAAGGGGACATACTGTTCAGGTAATCACCCGCTATCGGGCGGAACACTTCACGTGAACGTCTCAATTCCGCATCAACCCTCTTGTCAGGCGAAAACGTCGTGCCACGTATCACAATACATCCCTTCACGCCTGACGAAAGTCCTGCGGCCAACATCACTTTAGATCCATCAACGTCCTTGGGAGCGCCGAGCATGAACGGAGCGACGAATTTCTCAGGCAAAGCGGAGACCTGTGCCACCAATGCCACAGGCGCCTGTATGCTGTCAAGATAAGCCATCATTGGAGAAGCTTGAATACCCTCGTCCTCATCCTGGGCAAGATATTGGGCCACTTGACGGCGCACCACAGCTTGAGCGGAAGGCAGAACGGGACCTAATACTACCAACGCTTCGGAAGAGTAGCCTGCAACCCATGAATCCTTCAAGACCGTAAAGCTATATCCACCATAGTCCTTTACTTCACTACAAAAACCTTTCTTTACCTGCAATGACAACCAGTCCGTAAGATCACCGCTGCTTTTTACCTTTGCCGCAAAACCAATATTGCCGTCAGCGGTCTCAAACATATATATCCTTGACGCAACGTCTATTCCGCAATCAGATATATTATCCACACCCAAAAAACTTGTTATTGCAGCCTGTGCGGAGGCACTACCTTCTTTCTCGGCATACTTCTGCACGTCAATGGAAACCAAGGCCGTGCTGTTTCCTGGTATTGCGTTCAAGTAATCGTCACCCGAACATGAAGTGAACAAGGCAAAAAGCGGCATAAATAAAATGCTTGCCGCTATCAGCTTAAAATAATTCTTTTTCATTTAAATACATATAATCCCGGCGGGTACTCCACCACGAAAAATTACTAACGTGAATTTCAGCCATGCGTACACACATCACTTGCGTAACGCCAGCTGTGCCATCATCGTTGCCGAAAGGGCGGCCGTCTCGGTACGCAGGCGACTGTTACCCAACGAAACAGACTCATAGCCGTTATCAATAGCCATCTTTACCTCTTCAACAGAGAAATCGCCCTCCGGGCCAATGAGAACCGTCACATCTTCAGGAGCGGCAGATGACGACATGGAATATACTTCCGTGAAGAAATCCTTGCGTTCAATCTCCTCGTAACAATGCGCTATAAACTTACGGCCCGGTCGCTTGGCCATGACAAAATCCTTGAATGACAGCATTGCGTTCAACCTTGGTTTCCACGGCTTATGGCTTTGCTTAACCGCCGCTACAACAATCTTGTCAAGGCGAACTGTACGCATAACCTTACGCTCTGAAAACTTGCAGTTTAGGAAAGTTACCTCATCTATGCCTATTTCTGTAGCCTTTTCGCAAAACCATTCTATGCGGTCCATCATCTTTGTGGGTGCTATCGCTATATGTATATTGCCCTTCCAGCCTTTTTCTTGCGGCAACACCTCCTTTATCTCATACATACAACGCTTTGTCGCGGCGATTGTTACGACTGCACGGTAGAAGTTTCCCTCACCGTCCATAAGGAACATTTCGTCACCGCTCTTAAGCCTAAGTACACGCAAAGCATGTAGAGCTTCATCCATTGGCATTTCCGTCAGGGTTGCTGCAGAGGGTACATAAAAAAATCTTACTTCCTTCATAGTAGAAATTTACTAGTTAATTGGTTTCTCACCATTTTTGTTTCTTCGTTTCTTTTCGTCTCGCAGATGTGATGCGAGCTCATAATTCTCGTCAGCTATAGCTTTGTCCAACGCGGCTTGCAACATTTCGTCGCTTATTGTATTGACCGGAAGCGATACACCTCTTGAATTCTCACGATAAGCTACGGACTGCCTCCTCATCAGGCCGGACTCGATATACAGCGGTATATCTCCCACTAATGATAAAAGAACTGCATCTGATGCCCGAATCAACATAGGCGTCAAAGTTGTCCTGTTATATAATAACGTACGGTACTGCCCATCTATTATATCGTCAATAAGCAATTCGAAATCAGAATCAGCATAACTACTAAGCAGTTTGCTCATCACTTCCGGGAGCATAATCCTTGTAATAGGTAACTTCTTGACACGCAATTCTATCTGCACAGCCATAGCCTTGTCACACACAATGGTTATCTGCCGTTCCTTTGATTCATCCGTCAATATAAGCAATCCAAGGTCATCTGTTCCGACAATCTCTGACACTCCCTTGAAAAAAAGTCGTTCCTTTGCCATAAAAAACCTCCGCATCAATACTTGACATGCTCCTTCTTGGGTCTGAAAACGACGGCAAATACAAGACCTATCAACAACGCATAACCAGCAAAGATAAACCAACACGTCTGCCAATCACCAACAGTATAAAAGTCGTCACCGACCTGCTCACTCATCGTATATGCATTAATAACGGCCTGTGCCCCCAAAGTTCCAATTGTTGCCCCTATTCCATTTGTCATGAGCATAAACAAACCTTGTGCACTGGAACGTATTGAAGGGTCTGTACTTTTATCAACATATAACGAACCGCTTATATTAAAGAAATCAAAAGCGACACCGTAAACAAGCATTGAAAGAATAAACATCCATACACCGCTGCCAGGATTGCCAAGTCCGAAAAGGCCAAATCTCAATACCCACGCAAACATAGCTATCAACATAACATTCTTAATACCGTAACGCTTCATAAAGAAAGGTATCAATAAAATACAACATGTCTCACTTATTTGCGACAAAGATATAAGAATATTAGCATGCTGTACTCCAAAAGTATCACTAAACTCAGGCAAAGCAGCAAAACTACTTATGAAAGGATTAGCAAAGCCATTGGTAATTTGAAGACTTACGCCCAGCAACATAGAGAATATAAAAAATATAGCCATATCCTTACGCTTGAACAACGTAAAAGCCTTAAGACCTAAAGCATCAACTACGCTCTTCTTTTCACCAGACGCCGCTACCGGACAAGAAGGTAATGTAAACGTGTATAAAAACAATATTACCCCCAATATTCCAGATACAACAAACTGGTTTTGATTGGCTTGAAATCCCATAAGGTCAACAATCCACATCGAACAAATAAAACCTATTGTACCGAACACACGTATCGGGGGAAAATCCTTTACCGTATTTTTATATTATATTCCCCGCCTGTGTCAATGCGTTATATGCAACCGAATTACTCAATGCCAAGGTTGGCATGTAAAAAGCAACAGAAAAGGAATATAATATAAAAAGAATGGAGAAATCGGAATCAATACCAAATGAAAGACCATACAATGCAGCAAAAATCATGAACAGCCCCGCTATAAGATGACAAAGGCCCAATAAACGCTGTGCCTGAACCCATCTGTCCGCTATTATTCCCATCAATGCAGGCATGAAAATAGACACAATACCCTGCATTGAATAAAACCAACCAATATCTGAGCCCAATCCTATATTTCCGAGATAGCGGCCCATTGAAGTCAAATAAGCGCCCCAAACCGCATACTCAAGAAAGTTCATGAGCGCTAAGCGAACTTTAAGATACATAATTCCGATACTTTTAATCTTCAAAACGGCATGAAGCTACATACCGCCTATCTTTATGCAAAGATAATTCAAAAAAAAGTACCGTCAAAAAAAATAACATTATTTTATAAAGAGAGCCAAGCTTACTCTCGCATTTTCCTCAATATATCGCTTATTTCTTCAAACTTGCGCCCCATATTAAGTTTCAGGTATATATTATAGAGTGAAGGAGCCCATCGTTCTTTATCGTCAGGCTCACATTCACGGTATTTTTCCATATAAGGCAATGCTTTCCTGTAATAACCAAGTATCTTTTTTCGATCAGTGCGCTTTGATTTTACATCTTTCTCAAGAGCCAAAGCCAGATTCAGATACGAAACTCCGGCATTAAGATAAACATCAGGCAAAGTGTCATTACGCGCCAAAAGCGTATCACTTATTGCTATACAACCAGCATAATCACCAATATTGAGCAATATATTACTTTTCGCGAATAAAAACAATGCGTTCAGACTGTCGCTCTTAAGTGCCTCGTCAGCTATGCTCATTGCCGTATCAAGCTGATTGACGGTGTTATAATAATCCATCAAACGCTTAAAAAAGAATTTAGACTTTTTATTCTCATCAAAACCACGGCGTAATGTCTCAACGTATTTCAATGTGTCCCCTTGCCACAAATAAGCAGACGACATATAAGCCAAGGTGCGGCGCCTGAATTTCTTTTCCTGTAATGCTACTGACGAGTATTTGAGTGTACTGTCCGGACTATTTAGCTTATATCCACAAAACACCGTCCAAAAAGCAGCTGGCACATATAACGGATCTTCATCCGCAGAATACTCAGCGAACAAAGGCTGCCTGCGGCAATCCATATAAGTATCCATCATTGCGAATGTCCTGACATAATCCTTCTTATGAAGAAAATACACTCCACCATTATAAAGATTACGACGATACTTGTTTAAATATTCAGCATTTTTCTCACGATACTTCAGCTTTACACGGCCTTTCCTGTCAGGCAACATCTCTATGCTGTCAAGACTTTCATATGCAAGGAACATACGTCTGGCCGTATCAAAAAACGCGGCTGTATCATAGCCTTCTTTCAAATACAACTTTTCGTTAGCCTCCTCGTACTGTGCACGTACAGCCTCGGCAAGCGTTAAATATATCTTCACATTGCGTCTATTTGCCGAATCCGCAAGCAAGCCACGCATTGATGCCTCAGCCTGACTGAGATTGCTGCGGCTCTTAATATCCGAACGTGCCTCGCTTATCTCTTTTTTCTGTGCATACACGGAAGAAAGTGACAATATTGCTAAAAACAATAACAATAAACGCATTGTAAAAGACAAATTAGAAATCAAACAATAACCGTGGGAGTGTCAAGACAAAACCATGGCATGAGCACGATAAAAAAAACGGCCGTCACGTCACATCAGCATGTACCGTAAAAACAATTCTAAACCGTACTGCCAATTTTGTCTTGGCACACCCACTTTATAACCGTTAATGGATTATTACTACTTTGTTAAGGCTTCTGCCTCTTTCGTCTTCGCATCGTCCGGACCCAAAGCCCTGTAACAGCAAGTGTAAAGAGAGTATGCCCAGAAGCTCTTGAACTGCATTGTCTTATCCAATTCCTTGGCTTTCTCAAGATAACCAATGGCCTGTTCATATATGCCGACAATCTCTTTTTCTGCATCAGGAGTCAAAGTCTTGCCATTAGCCAAAGCCTTTTCCGCAGTCTCCTGTGCCTTATACATATAGCAGTTGCCGACAGAAGCCAAAATCGCAACGTTGTCCGGCTGAGCAGTGGCGGCCTTGTTGAATGACGAAATAGCGTCGTCCCACTTGCTGTCACTCATGTATGCCTGTCCTTGCATTGCCAATGCCGTGAAGTTATTGGGGTCTTTAGCAAGCTTTGCCTGCACAATCTCGTTAAGGCCTGCCTTGTCGCTTATTGAAATAAGCATTGAGCAGATAGTACTGAACACCACGTCATTATTCTCGTCCTTTGCATAAATATCTTTCAACTTAGCGACATAATTGAGAGTATCCTCATGTGTCTTCAGCTGGTTCTGCATAATGGCAAGCTTCAACTGAAGTGCATCCTTTGACATGGCAGTATCCTGCATAGCAACGTCCGCGTATTTTTCAGCTTTCGCATAGTCCTTTGCGAAATAAGCGTCACGGGCTGCATAATATGCCATCTGCGTCAGATATGGGTCCTTGCTCTTGTCCTGCTCCTTAAAGAGAGGGTAATCAGCGCTCTCAACATAAGTTGCGAGGTACTTGTATGACAACTCTGGATTTGACGTCTGGTAATAGATACCGGCGTTAACCAAATGGAAACGGATGGGATACAAGCGGTCGCCATTCGACTTATGGAACTTTGGCTTAACCTTTCCTTTCTCATTTGGCTGCATGTCAAACTCGTCGCAAGCCACACCGTTCTCCAATGCCTGCATCACGGCGTCATACAGACCGACGGTATCATATGGCTCGACTTTTGTCTTCAACTGCTCTGCCATCTGGTTACTGGTTATCGTACCCTGTTCCTTGGCAACCTTATCCAGGGCCAGATCAACCAAGGCATTATAACACTTTGCCTTCTCTTCGGCCGACAGGCTGCCGAGATTTGCCTGCAAGAGATTATAAGCCTCCTTATAATCCTTGATCTTCGAAATTTGCTTACACACATCCTGTGCAAAAGCAGACGCGCTGAACACTGCAGCAAGCGCCAACATGGTTAATTTTTTCATAATCAATGTATATTAAATTAAAACCTAAATATTCTCTTCATCGGTCAATCCTCCGGTGTTGTCAGTCATGTCACTGTCATTTGTCGACAGGTCCGTAGTATCATCCACGGTTGCCTCGCCGTCAGTTTCCCAATCCTTGCGGCTCTCAGCCTCGGCCACAGCCTCAAGGTCAGAGCCCATCACCTTGCATACACTCGAGATTACATCGTTCTTCTTTGTCAGGTTTATCAGCCTTACGCCCTGCGTGGCGCGCCCCATGACACGGCAGTCGGAAACTTTCAAGCGTATGAGTATTCCGCTCTTATTAATAATCATGAGATCGTTTTCGTCGGTTACTACCTTTATGGCAACGAGTCGTCCGGTCTTGTCGGTTATATTGAGCGTCTTGACGCCCTTACCGCCCCTGTTCGTCATACGGTAGTCCTCTACTTGGCTGCGCTTGCCGTAGCCGTTCTCGCTGACCACCATTATAGTCTCGACATCGGGTCTGTTAACCACAACCATGCCTACTACTTCGTCGTCGCCGTCGTCGAGCTTCATGCCACGGACGCCCGTAGACACTCGTCCCATGGCACGCACCGTGTTCTCGTTAAACCTCACGGCACGTCCGACGCACACCTACCACCTCATCACCCTCGAGCACGTTGATGGCGATAACGCCGTTGGCGCGCGGACGGCTGTATGCCTCGAGGCTGGTTTTCTTGATGAGTCCGCGCTTGGTGGCGAAGACTACGTAGTGGCTGTTGATAAACTCCTCATCGTCAAGACTGCCACGCAGGCGGAGGAAAGCCTTGATACTATCGTCGCTCTCAATGTTAAGCAGATTCTGTATGGCGCGCCCTTTCGAGTTCTTCGCGCCCTCGGGTATCTCGTAGCACTTCAGCCAGTAGCAGCGGCCCTTCTGCGTGAAGAACATCATGGTGTTGTGCATGGTGGCCGGGTAGATGTACTCGGTGAAGTCGTTGTCACGGCTGTGCGCCCCCTTGCTGCCCACTCCGCCGCGGGCTTGCTCGCGGAATTCGGACAGTGGCGTACGCTTGATGTATCCGAGATGGCTTATAGTTATGACTACGGGGTCGTTTGGATAGAAGTCCTCGGGGTTGAATTCCTCGCTCGAGTACTTGATTTCCGTACGCCGCTCGTCGCCGTATTTTTCCTTGACGGCTTGCAGTTCGTCCTTCATGACCTTCTTGCACAGCTCGGGGTCGTCGAGTATCGACTGCAGGTAGGCAATGCGCCGCTCTATCTCCTCGTACTCTGCGCGGAGCTGCTCCATGCGCAGGCCGGTGAGCTGGCTTAGGCGCATGTCGACGATGGCCTTTGACTGCACCTCGTCGAAGCCGAACCGGCTCTCAAGGTTGCGCTGCGCGTCTGACGGCGTCTTCGAGGCTCGTATTATGTGCACTACCTCGTCAATGTTGTCGCAGGCCGTTATGAGGGCCTGAAGTATGTGCTCGCGCTCTCGTGCCTTGCGCAGTTCGTAGCGTGTGCGGCGTATAGTTATGTCGTGACGGTGGTCAACGAAGTAGCGCACGCAGTCCTTCAACGTAAGCAAGCGTGGGCGTCCCTTCACCAGGGCGATGCAGTTGACCGAGAACGAGCTTTGCAGCGCCGTCATCTTGAACAGCTTGTTCAATATGACATTGGCGTTGGCGTCCTTCTTGACGTCTATCACTATGCGCATGCCGTGGTAGTCAGACTCATCGTTGACATTGCTTATTCCGTCGAGCCGCCCCTCCTTCACCAGGTCGGCGATATACTCTATGAGCTGCGCCTTGTTGACACCGTAGGGTATCTCGGTGACGACAATCTTGTCGTGCGCCTCGCCGCTCTCTATTTCGGCCTTGGCACGCATTACTATGCGCCCGCGCCCCGTCTCGTAGGCGTCGCGCACTCCCTGTATGCCGTAGATGTATGCCCCGGTGGGGAAGTCGGGCGCCTTGATGTACTGCATCAGTCCGTCGGTGTCGATGTCGGGATTGTCGATGTAGGCGCAGCAGCCGTCTATCACCTCGCCGAGGTTGTGCGTAGGTATGTTGGTGGCCATGCCCACGGCGATGCCCTGGTTGGCGGACACCAGCACGTTGGGGAAGGTGGTGGGCAGCAGGGACGGCTCCTTCATGGAGTTGTCGTAGTTGTCCACAAAGTCCACAGTGTCGTTGTCGATATCCCGGAACAGCTCCTCGCACACGCTTTCCAGCTTTGCCTCGGTGTAACGGGCAGCGGCGCAGGACATATCCCGGCTGTAGGCCTTGCCGAAGTTGCCCTTGCTGTCCACAAAGGGCACCAGCAGGCTCTCGTTGCCGCGGCCCATGCGCACCATGGTGTCGTAGATGGCGGCATCGCCGTGGGGGTTCAGGTGCATGGTGCTGCCCACGATGTTGGCAGATTTGGTGCGGGCGCCCTTGAGCAGTCCCATCTCGTACATGGTGTAC
>OHWI01000597.1_pt1 | contig 9397 bp, 6 predicted proteins | sample 1579721 | NCBI WGS metagenome assembly OHWI01 (sample SAMEA3882529, study PRJEB24775) | human gut metagenome | biome: human-associated habitat; feature: intestine environment; material: feces | place: Netherlands | collected 2009/2010
ACCCTACCACTATGGTACGATAGGCGCGCCGACAGACAGCTACATGATGTTGCGCCGCTCGTCGGGAAGCTCTGACATGCGCATGTTCTACGGCGAGTTCAACTACCGCCACAACTTCACCGACCGCCACTACCTCGACTTTACCGTCGATTTCAACAAGTGGAGCATGGACCAAGGCAACATCTACCAGGACAGCACGACGTATTTCGACGAGCCGCTGCCCACGGAATACGACTACCAGAACCGACCGATGTACATGCGTAACCGCTCTTGGGAGGTGAAACTCGACTACGAGAACCCCATTACCGACAACATAACGCTGCAAGCCGGATACCAGGGTAACTTCAGCCGGGAGAACTCTCCGCAGGAAAGTTACATCGACGAGACGTCTTGGGACGGCGCCAACCAGACAGAGGATACGGAATATTACAACCGCTTCATATACAACATGGACCTCCACGCGCTGTACGCCACTGCGTCGGTAAAGCTCGGCAAGCTGGGCGTTATGGCCGGACTGCGCGGCGAATACTGGAAAGTCAACACCGAAAGCTACAACTACGAGCAGGAACATGACCCCTCGAAGCGCGACAAACCGTTCAAGAACGACTTTTTCCAGCTCTTCCCCAGCGTGTTCCTTTCTTACCAACTTACCGAGACACAGCAGCTTCAGCTTAACTATACACGCCGTCTGCGCCGTCCGTGGGGAGGCCAGCTCAACAGCTTCCGCAACACTCGCGACGCTTCGATGACATCGTTCGGTAACCCCGAACTTACCCCTGAGTACAGCAACTCGTTCTCGCTTAACTACCTGAAGACATGGCCCGAGCACTCGCTTCTTGTCAGTGCGTACTACCGCCCGACGTCGGACGTCATCCAGCGCATAAACTACCAGAGCAGCACGGACAACCAGATGTACTCCACGTACATGAACGTAACGGGAAGCACAAGCGCCGGACTGGAACTTGTCATGAAGAACCAGCTCTTCAAGATACTCAACCTCACAACCACGGCCAACGCTTACTACTACAAGCTGGACGGCTTTACGTACGACATCGACGGGCAAACAATCAATGGAGAGGGCAACAACAACTTCACCTGGAACGCCCGCATGCAGGCCTCACTCATGCTGCCTTACGACATATCAGTGCAGCTTACGGGCCGCTACCGCTCGCGTCAGGTCATCACGCAGGGCTACCGCAAGGGCAACTTCAGCATGAACTTAGGACTGCGCAAAACGTTCCTCGACCGCAAACTGACACTCGCCCTTAACTGCCGTGACCTGCTCAACTCGCGCAAATTCGAAAACTTTACCAGTTCGGAGACATTCACCCGCCACCAAGAGAACTGGGGAAGCGGCCGCTCAATGAACTTCACCCTGACCTACAGCTTCGGTAACATGAAGGCCAAAGCGCCAAAGAAGAAGGTTAACAACAGTGCCAACATGAGCGGCGAAGGCGGCGGAATGGAAGGGATGGAATGATTCTTAGATAAAAGTAGTTAAGGAGTAAAGAAGTAAAGGAGTTAAGACAAATGCCATATAGGTTGTCTGCATGAACAAATCAACATGGCATTTGTCTTAACTCCTTTACTTCTTTACTCCTTAACTACTAAGGATAAATTTCTTTAACTACTAAAAAATTAGCATACCACGCTGCCTGGTTTTACCTCGGCAGATGTCGTGATTACGCTCAAGGAACCGTCAAAGTCTTCGGCGGAGAGTATCATTCCCTGGCTCTCGATACCCTTCAGCTTGCGCGGAGCAAGGTTGGCGACGAAGCAGACGCGCTTGCCTACGAGGTCTTCGGGGTTATAATACTTCGCAATACCGCTTACGATGGTACGGTCCTGGCCGCTGCCGTCGTCAATGGTGAACTTAAGCAGCTTGTCTGCTTTCTTCACTTTCTCGCACGCCTTGATAAGACCTACACGTACGTCTATCTTCTCAAAGTCGTCGAAAGCTATCGTCGGCTTTATCTCCTTTGCCTTATACGCAGCCTCGGCGTTGGCCTTCTTGGTATCCTCAAGCTTCTGCAGCTGGTACGCAATGACATCATCCTCGATTTTCTCGAACAGCAGTTCTGGCTCGTTCAGTTTGTGTCCGGCCTCGAGCAGGTCGGTAGAGCCGAGCTGGTTCCAGTCGAACCGGTCGATGTTCAACATCTTCCTGAGCCTTGCACTGCTGAAAGGCAGGAACGGTTCGAAGGCTATCGCCAGGTTGGCAACAAGCTGGAGAGAGATGTTGAGGATGGTTTCTACACGCTTCATGTCGGTCTTCGCTACCTTCCACGGCTCTGTATCGGCGATGTACTTGTTACCGATGCGGGCGAGGTTCATTGCCTCTTTCAGGGCGTCGCGGAACTTGAAGCTGTCCAACAGGCGCTCTACGCCGGCCTTTACGTCGTGGAACTCGGCAATGGTCTGGCGGTCGATGTCCTGCAGTTCGCCGCAGGCTGGCACCACGCAGTCAAAGTATTTCTTGGTAAGTTGCAGCGCGCGGTTTACGAAGTTGCCGTAAATGCCCACGAGTTCGCTGTTGTTACGCTCCTGAAAATCTTTCCAGGTAAAGTTGTTGTCCTTGGTTTCGGGAGCGTTGGCGGTGAGCACATAGCGCAGCACGTCCTGCTTTCCGGGCAGTTCGACGAGGTATTCATGCAGCCACACAGCCCAGTTGCGTGATGTCGAAATCTTGTCGTTCTCGAGGTTGAGGAACTCGTTTGCGGGCACGTTGTCAGGCAGGATGTAGCCTCCGTGAGCCTTCAGCATGGCGGGGAAGATGATGCAATGGAACACGATATTGTCCTTGCCGATGAAGTGAACGAGGCGTGTGTCGGGGTCCTTCCACCACGTCTCCCAATCCTCTGGCATAAGTTCCTGAGTGTTTGAGATGTATCCTATGGGCGCGTCGAACCACACATAGAGCACCTTTCCCTCAGCACCTTCCACTGGAACGGGTATTCCCCAGTCGAGGTCGCGCGTCATCGCGCGGGGCTGGAGGTCAAGGTCGAGCCACGACTTGCACTGTCCGTACACGTTCGGGCGCCACTCCTTATGGCCTTCAAGTATCCATTCTTTCAGCCAGTCCTGGTACTCATTGAGCGGCAGATACCAGTTCTTGGTTTCCTTCAACACCGGTTTCGAGCCGCTGATGGCGCTCACGGGGTTGATAAGTTCGGTCGGGTCGAGGTCGCTTCCGCACTTCTCGCACTGGTCGCCGTACGCCTTCGGGTTGTGGCAGTGGGGGCATTCGCCCGTGATGTAGCGGTCGGCAAGGAACTGCTTTGCCTCCTCGTCGTAATACTGCATCGACGTTTTCTCCACCAGTTTGCCCTCTTCGTAGAGTTTCCTGAAGAACTCCGAAGCCACGCGAGAGTGTGTTTCTGACGTCGTGCGGCTGTAGATGTCGAACGAAATGCCGAAATCCTCAAAGCTCTTCTTAATCATCGCGTGGTAGCGGTCTACCACTTGCTGGGGCGTTATGCCCTCCTTCTTGGCACGGATGGTGATTGGCACACCGTGCTCATCGCTTCCGCAGATGAACTTTACGTCCTGTTTTTTCAGTCGTAGGTAACGCACATAGATGTCAGCCGGTACGTACACGCCGGCCAGATGGCCGATGTGCACCCCGCCGTTTGCGTAAGGCAGGGCGGCGGCGCTTATAATTCTTCTTCTCTTCCATAAATTCGGTTATATAATAAGACCATTGGGACTGATACGCCCAATGCGATGCAAAAGTACTGAAAAAAATCGGATTAGCGGGACTTGCCGCCGTATTTTTACGCATATGGCAAAACGTGCCTTATCAAGCCACTATACAAAACACCGTCTTTTGGCTTGCAAAAGGCCGTCAATCGCACGCTAAAATGCCGTCTTTCAGAAGGCGAAAGACGGCCTTTTGCAAAACTTATTATAACATACTGGCTGCCATGCAGTTACAACACGGAGCATTAAAGGCCTTACAATAACAAACGCTTTTTAACTAAAAATAATGCCGCGGGCATTTTACTTTGCCACCGCCGGCGGGTCATCAGTATAGAACGCCCCGCAAAACGGAGGCACAGCAGACACATAACGGAAGATGACTATAAACGACAACGACATATTATCAACGGCAAAGGCCGACCCTGACAAGGGATTCCGCCTGATTATGGACAAATACGGAGAGGCCGTATACTGGCACATAAGAAGGCTTGTATCGGCACACGCCGACGCCCAGGACGCCACACAAGAGACTTTCGTACGGCTGTTCAGGACGATGGACAAGTACCGCGGCGACTGCTCGCTTACCTCGTGGGTGTACCGTATAGCCACGAACGAGGCCCTGAGGCTGATAGGAAGGAGGAAAGAAAGCGACGTAAGGCTCGATACCGGAGCGCCCGAAGTCAGCAGGCTGGCCGCCGACGGATATGTAGACTATACCGACCTCGAGGCCGTGAAACTGCAAGAGGCCATACTGGCGTTGCCCACACGGCAGCAACTGGCGTTCAACCTGCGCTATTACGACGAACTGGCGTATGACGACATAGCCGGCATTATCGGCTCGACAGCAGCCGCGGCAAAGGCCAACTACCACTTGGCGAAAGAGAAAATAATAGAATACATGAACTCAAACGACTGACAAACATGGACAACAGATTTGATTTCAACAAGATAGGCAAGCGCATGCCGTACACCGTTCCCGAAGGCATATTCGACGAGATGAGGGAAAATGTACTCAAGGAGACGGCACGGAGCACGGCAGCAAGCCGCAGGCGGTGGCCTTCAGTAAGGACCATTGTCATGACAGCGGCAGCCTCGATAGCCGCCGCCATAATCCTGCCGACGGCATTCAAAGGGCCGCACACCGACAGCACGGCCGCCGGCTTTGACAGCGTAGAGCGCGCCTTTGCCAACCTGAGCAGCGAAGACCAGGCCTACATGCTTGAGATATACAGCGAAGATATATTCATTAACCAATAAAAAAAGGAGACCATCAACATGAAGAGAATCATCAGTATGCTGATAATGGCCGTAATGATGACGGCATTCAGCTCAACTACCTACGCGCAGGACACCAACGACAGGCAACAGAAACGCGAAAAACTGGCCGAGACGCAGGCACGCCACATAGCACGCCAACTGGCTTTCGACGACGCCACGACGGCAAAGTTCATAGACACCTACTGCCAATGCCAGAAGGAAATATGGGCTCTGGGCCCGAGGGCAAAACGCCAGCGGGGCACGGCCAAAACCGATGCCGAGACGGAAAAGGCCATTGAGGAGCGCTTCAAACGCAGCCAGAAGCTGCTGGACATCAGGGAGAAATACTATAAGGAGTACAGCAAATTCCTTACTCCCAAGCAGATACAGCGTGTGTACGCCATAGAGAAACGCATGATGGGGCGCCTCGGCAAGAACGCCGGAAAGCGCCATCCACGCCCGAGGAGATAGGAAAGGAAAGTCGGAAAAAAGGAGTTGTCGGAAGCTGACCGCAGTTAAGCGCTTAACTATGGTCAGTTTCCGACAACTCAATTTTTATACATACAAAATATATCCGACCAGACCCGGCAAAACGGTTAGACGTCAAGCGTATCGCGGTTGTTGCGCGGGTCGATCCAATCAACCTTCACAGTGGGGTCGATGTTGTTGATGAACTTCTCGATGTTGGTGTACCCGTCGCCGTTGCAATCGGCCGAGGCATCGGCAGGATTGTGCGGGTCGAGACCGTACTTCACCTCCCAGTCGTCGGGCATACCGTCGTTGTCAGAGTCCTTGTAAGGCGTTCCCTTATACTCGGGCAGGCCTCCCACCTGGCGGGGATCGGTGATAATACCCTTCTTGTAAGAGTCGGGCGCAAGGGCGCGCTCCTGGTATGGCGACGTTACTATGGGCGCATTGTCTACGTATATGGCCTTGCCCGTGCGCACGGTCTCTATCACCCGGGTGTCAACAGCGTCTCGCCTGGGCAGCGTAGCGCCGACATTGGCAAGCACGTAAGGCATTACGCTGTCGGTAGGAAGTATGGTTACGTGTGGCATTTCGAACGGTTCGTAAGCGCGTATCTTGTCGGTATATTCGCCGCAAGTCTCTTCTTCGAACACTTGCACGCCGCCGTTCCAGTTGTCTTTGGTTATCTCGGGATAGCCCTCCATGATGTTGCCGTCGACATAAGCCTTGCCGAACAGCGTGGGAAGGTTCTTGTCGCGCCTCGGCTCGGGCTTCAGTATGCGGTGCGAGCAGGGGCGGTCTTTCAGCTCCATTGTTATCGGTCCGGGCTTGTAATGGTTGTTTATTATGTTGTAGAAGCTCTTGTGGTCACCGCCGTCGATGGTGCGGCTCCACCAGTTATACACCACGTTGTTGACGAAATTGAACGTACCGTCCATTCCGACAGATGCGTTACGGCAGATGTTAGAGGCGAAGAGGTTGCGGTTGAACATGCAGTTGTGGCCGCCGATAGTTGCTCCGAAAGCGTGGCTATACAGGTCGAGAGCCTCCGAGAAAATGCTGTTCTGGATGGTAATGTTCACCGTGGGCAGCTTCAGGTTCTTTCCGCCGCGGTCGTACACGTGGCGGTACATCGACATGTTCTCGTCGCTGCCCCAGCTGCCCGAGCAGTGGTCGATGATAATATTGCCCACGCCGTTGCCGCCGAGGGCGTCGTCACGGAACATCACGTCAGGATTGTTGCGGCGGAAGCGCATGTGGCGCACGATTACGTCATGCGTGTTGACCTGGAACGACTGTCCTGCTATACAGATACCGTCGCCCGGGGCTGTCTGTCCCGCTATCGTGACGTAGGGAGCGCGCAGGATGATAGGCGTCTCGAGCTTGATTATTCCTGAAACGTTGAACACGATTATGCGGGCACCGCCCTGCTCGCAAGCCCAGCGGAACGAGCCGGGGCCCGAGTCGTTAAGGTTGGTAACGACGAGCACCTTGCCGCCGCGTCCGCCCTGTGTGTACATGCCGCCGCCCTCAGCACCGGGGAATGCGGGTATCTTTGCCTGCTTGAGGTCATACGGACGGAACGCCCATGGCACGTAGGGGCGGCCGTTCTCCATGGCCTCTTTCTTAACTATGGGTAATGCTACTGCCCACGCCGAGTCAGAATGTGCCGTCCAGACCTTGGTGAGCGAGTCAATCTTGGCCTTGCCCTCAGGCGTCAGCTGAGGATACTGCGCCATAACTGACTGCGTCCCCAGTCCCATGGCCAGAGCCGCAATCGCCAATGTTTTCTTGTCCATAAAAATATGCGTTATTGTTAAAAAGATTACGTTATTTGCATATATGACGGACAAAGTGCGAAAAAGTAATGTCGGTTTAACATATTTTTATTTGGTAGTTAAAGAAGTTTTTTAGGAGTTAAAGGAGTTAAAGTAGTTATCGCTCCCTATCGGTCGCTAGAAGTTAAAGCCAAATGCTTTATTTCAGGAGTTAAGACAATAGATTTTATACTATCGCTATTTCATAGATAACCATTGTCATGCATTCAGGCAGAAAAGGCGCCACAGCGGAAGGCCGCAAATGGCATGACGAAAGGCCGCGGACGACACGCCGGAATGCCGCAAACCGCATCGTGATTTGCGGCATTTTATGGTTGTGGGGGGTTGGGTATTTGGTTGTGGGACTAATTGGCCGAATAAGGCTAATAAGCCCAATAAGCCGTATGCGCCATTGACTAAAACCGGCAAGGCAAACTAAGCTCTTTCTCTCGGGGAGGTTGAGGGTGGGTATGTTATAATAATTTATTTGCTTATTATGAATTATTTTGTACCTTTGCACCCGAAGATTATAAACGTTTATACAAAGATATGTCATTAAAATGTGGTATTGTGGGATTGCCTAACGTGGGCAAGTCCACGCTTTTCAACTGCGTGTCGAGCGCGAAGGCGCAGGCCGCCAACTTCCCTTTCTGCACCATAGAGCCTAACGTGGGCATGATTACCGTGCCCGACGAGCGGCTTACTAAGCTGGCCGAGATTGTACATCCGGGACGCATTGTGCCCGCTACGTGCGAGATTGTCGACATAGCCGGACTGGTGAAGGGCGCCTCGAAGGGCGAGGGACTGGGCAACAAGTTCCTCGGAAACATCCGCGAGACCGACGCCATCATTCACGTGCTGCGCTGCTTTGACGACGAAAACATAACCCACGTTGACGGCACCATCGACCCGATACGCGACAAGGAGATTATCGACACCGAGCTGCAACTGAAGGACCTGGAGACCATCGAGGGCCGTCTGTCTAAGCAGCAGAAGGTGGCCGCCGCAGGCAACAAGGACGCAAAGGTGGAGGTAACGGTACTGGAAGCGTACAAGGAGGCGCTCGAACAGGGCAAGAACGCCCGCATAGTAGAGTTCGAGTCGAAAGAGGAGCAGCAGGCCGCACGCAACCTCTTCCTGCTCACGGCCAAGCCCGTATTGTACGTTTGCAACGTAGACGAGGCGTCGGCAAAGGACGGCAACGACTACAGCCGCCGCGTAGAGGAGATTGCCAAGGAGGAAGGCGCCGAGGTGCTGGTAATCGCCGCCAAGACAGAGGAGGACATCGCTGGCTTCGAGAGCTACGAGGACAAGCGGATGTTCCTCGACGAACTGGGCCTGGAGGAGAGCGGAGTGAACCGCCTTATCAAGAAGGCCTACTCGCTGCTCGACCTGCAGACGTTCATCACCGCCGGCGAGATGGAGGTGAAGGCCTGGACATACAAGAGGGGCTGGAAGGCTCCGCAGTGCGCCGGCGTTATCCACTCCGACTTCGAGAAGGGCTTTATCCGCGCTGAGGTAATCAAGTACGACGACTACATCAAGTACGGCTCTGAGGCCGCCGTGCGCGAGGCCGGCAAATTAGGCATAGAAGGCAAGGACTACGTAGTGCAGGACGGAGATATCATGCACTTCAGGTTTAATGTGTAAATATCAAGTAGTTAGAGTAGTTAAAGGAGTTACCGCTCCCGTTGGTCGCTAAGTAGTTAAAGTCAAATGCCTTGACTATTAGCCATTTATTTCACATTACAAGCAAAAGTAATGACTTTAACTACTTTAACTACATTAACTACTTTAACTACTGAATAAATATGAATACTTTACTATCCATCCTCTGGAACCCCGACCTCGTGGCGTTCAGCATAGGGAGCTTCTCGTTCCGCTGGTACTCGCTGTGCTGGCTGCTGGGCCTGCTGGCGGCATACCTCATCGTCAAGCGCCTGTACAAGGAGCAGAAGATAAAGCCCGAGCTGTTCGACCCGCTCTTCATCTACTGCTTCGTCGGCATACTGATAGGCTCGCGCCTGGGCCACTGCCTGTTCTACGAGCCCGGCTACTTCCTGTCGTCATGGCGCCACGTGGTGGAGATGTTCCTGCCGATACACTTCATGGCCGACGGCTCGTGGAAGTTCACCGGCTACGAGGGACTGGCCAGC
>OHWI01000609.1_pt1 | contig 9023 bp, 7 predicted proteins | sample 1579721 | NCBI WGS metagenome assembly OHWI01 (sample SAMEA3882529, study PRJEB24775) | human gut metagenome | biome: human-associated habitat; feature: intestine environment; material: feces | place: Netherlands | collected 2009/2010
TGTTTCCTTCCTGCCGGTACATGTCAAAGATATTGATATGCAGGAACTGATGAATCTGGGCGATCAGCTGAAAGCTAAACTGGGTGACGGTGTTATTCTTCTGGCATCTGAAAACGGCGGCAAAGTAAGCCTTCTTGCCATGGCAACACAGGGTGCTATGGATAAAGGAGCACATGCAGGTAATCTGATCAAGGCAGCGGCTGCAATCGTCGGAGGCGGCGGTGGTGGACGTCCGAATATGGCACAGGCCGGTGGAAAGAATCCGGCTGGTATTCCGGATGCAATTGCACAGGCGAAGACGGCACTGGAAAACATGTTGAAATAATCTATCACTGATAACGTATAAAAGAATATAATAAAAACGCAAAAAACAGGTGAAAATGCGCAATAAAAATGCGATTTTACCTGTTTTTTGCAAATATTTATAGTATAATAACAGTAAATCCACTGTGAAATTTGTGTATATACAACAAAAGGTGGAAACGACATGAAGAAAGGGAGAGACTTTATGAAGAGAAAGAGGTTATTGTCGGCCGTGCTGGCAGGAATCTTTGCCGTGTCTATGCTGGGCGGTTGCGCATCGGCGGTGCCTCAGGGTGCAACGGAGACCACGCAGGGCGGTGCACAGGAGACGGACAGGACGAGCGGAACGGTAAAGCTGAGAGTGTGGGCGGAGGAATCAACGTTTGATGCGTTGAATAAGATGATCGACAGTTTCAAGGAAGAGTATAAGGGTCAGGCAACTTTTGATATCACCCTGGAACAGAATGCGGATTCCGATACGCGTGACAATGTGCTTGGAGATGTGCATAATGCAGCTGATGTGTTTATTCTTGCAGATGACCAGGTGGCTTCTATGGTGGCCGGTGGTGCATTGTATCCGGTTCCGAATGCAGACGAAGTGAAAAAAGCAAATGTGGAGGGCGCAATAGACGCTGCCACAGTCGATGATACGCTTTATGCATATCCCATGACTGCAGACAATGGGTATTTTTTGTATTATAACAAAAAGTACCTGAGTGATTCGGATGTCAAAACCCTTGACGGCATTTTAAAAGTAGCAGAAAAAAATCATAAGAAGTTTATGATGGACTGGTCTTCCGGCTGGTATCTGTATTCGTTTTTCGGAAATACAGGACTGGATTTCGGTATCAATGATGACAATGTGACAAACCACTGTGAATGGAATTCCACCGAAGGGGATATCAAAGGCGTGGATATTGCGCAGGCGATGCTTGATATCAGTTCCAGCAGTGGATTTGAAAATGCGGTGAATGAAGATTTTATTAAAGGTGCAAAAAAAGGCAGTGTAATTGCAGGGGTAAGCGGTGTATGGAGTGAGACCGAACTGAAAAAGATCTGGGGAAATGATATTGGCGCAGCCAAGCTTCCGACCTATACCGTGGCAGGAAAACAGGTACAGATGGCTTCCTTTACCGGCTATAAGCTGATGGGAGTCAGTGCTTATTCGGCAAATCCACAGTGGGCAGCAAAACTGGCAGACTGGTTGACCAATGAGCAGAACCAGACTGTCCGGTTTGAGATGAACGGACAGGGACCTTCCAATACAAAGGCAGCGGATTCGGATGCGGTTAAGGCTTCTCCATCCATTCAGGCAGTGATTGCACAGTCGGAATTCGGAAAACTGCAGCGTGTCGGAAACAGTTACTGGGATGCAAGCAAGGAATTCGGGAATACGATGGCAGCAGGAAATCCAAACCACGTAAAGTTACAGGAACTGATGGATAATCTGGTCAATGGTATTACAAAATCAGTAGCAGGCTAAGAGGTGGGAGCATATGAATCAGAAAAAGAAATTAAGTACCAAACTTATCATTTTAATTCCGGTATTTATACTTGGAATATTCAGTATCATCTCGAACGTGATGTCTGTTTCCAATATCAGGAACGTTAACCGGAGTGCCGTACAGATTTCGGAAGTATCTTTAAAGAATGTTTCGGGTCTGGCAGAAATCCAGAAACAGACGCAGGACATCCATAATCTGGGTCTGTCCCATATCATAGCGGTGGATCTGGATTCCATGATCCAGCTGGTGGAAAAAATCCGCAGTCAGGAAGATGCATTGGAGAAAGATCTGGAAAGTTACAAGATATACGTGACACCGGATACCAAAAAAGAATACAATGATATCAAAAAAAATTACGAAGAATTAAAGTATGAATGTGCCAATGTTATGGCATTTTCCGCAGCAGGGAAAAGTGAAGATGCCTATGAACTTGCCAATGGAAAAATCAGCAAGTGTGCAGATGCCATTGAGTCGGATATCGAAAGTATCAAGAAAATTGTAAATCAGGATGCAAATGCACAGAGACAGAAACTGACATCTGCATACCATAGTTCAATAGGAACAAGCATAGTGACGATTCTGATTAGTATTGCGGCACTTTTTTCAGCAATGGTGGCAGTGCTTCGGTGGGTAATTTATCCGCTTGCAAATACGAACAGGGAAATGAATGAGATTATTTCCGAAATTGATAACCGGCAGGGTGACCTGACCCGCAGGGTTACCATTACCAACAACAAAGAAGTGGCATCTGTCGGTGGAGGCATCAATGCTTTTATGGCAAAGCTGCAGGAAATTTTCCGGATGATCAGCAGCAATTCCAGGGATCTTGAGGGTGTTGTAAATGAAGTGCGTGAGAGTGTGCAGACTTCCAACGGAAGTGTATCCGATCTGTCCGCACTGACGGAAGAACTTTCTGCAACGATGCAGGATATTTCCGACAATGCTTCACGGATTAATGAAAATACCGAATCGGTTGCCGGTGAAGTCAAGTCAATTGCAGAGAAAACGATTGAAATCAATCAGTATACCAAAGAAATGAAAGAGCATGCAGAGGCAATGGAACATGCTGCGCGTGAAAATATGGATACAACGGGTGCGAAAGTAAATGACATTGTTTCCGTGCTGAGTCAGGCAATTGAGGACAGCAACAGTGTCAATCAGGTAGACAATCTGACAAACGACATCTTAAATATTGCAAGCCAGACAAACCTGCTGGCATTAAACGCATCCATTGAGGCTGCCCGTGCCGGGGATGCAGGAAAAGGATTTGCAGTGGTTGCCTCCGAAATCAGCCAGCTGGCAGCCGCCAGTCAGGAAGCGGCTAACAATATCCAGAGCATCAATGCCATTGTCATAACTGCAGTACATAATCTTGCAGACAATGCAAATGGACTGGTAGAGTACATGAATGAAAAAATCCTGCCGGAATTCCAGAAATTTGTGGAATCCGGTGGCGCATATCATGACAAGGCAACATTTATCGAAGGTGTCATGGCAGATTTCGAGGCAAAGACGGATTCTTTACAGAATTCCATGGATGAGATTGCAAATTCCGTAAATACGATTTCCCATGCGATCGAGGAAGGTGTCAGTGGAGTCGTTTCAGCAGCGGACAGCACACAGGTTCTTGTATCCGATATGGATAAAATTTCCAAGAAGATGGATGAGAACTTTGCGATTGCAGAGGGATTGAAGAAAGAAACTTCCGTGTTTACAAAGCTTTAAGCATGTGGAAGAAAAAAACTATGCAAATTTCGGAAAAACTATTGACAAATCAGGATATTTTGTTAAAATAATCGATAGTGCAATTAAGATTACCTTACAGTTGATGCACAATATCGCAACTGGAGGGAGGTTAGGAAAGAATGTCTAGTGTAATCGTAAAAGAGAATGAGACTTTAGATAGCGCATTACGCCGTTTCAAGAGAAACTGTGCGAAGGCTGGTATCCAGCAGGAGATTCGTAAGAGAGAGCATTACGAGAAGCCAAGCGTAAAGCGTAAGAAGAAATCTGAAGCTGCTAGAAAAAGAAAATACAACTAATGTATTTAACCCCGCGGGATAACTCGCGGGGTGCTTTTTTGCAGAAATGATCAGGATGAGGTGAACCATGAATCAAAATCTGAAAAAAATGATAAGCTATTACAAACCCTACCGGGCAGTTTTTGCGGCAGACATGTTATTTGCGACACTTTCTGCGGCAGTGGCACTGACCATTCCACTGGTTGTGCGGTATGTGACATCGACTCTGATTTATCAGCAGCCCCAGATGATGTTGCGGAAACTTTTTTTGATTGGCATCGGATTGTTTGTGCTTCTGGCATTGGACTGTTACAGCCGGTTTTTTATCGGAAATTATGGACATGTGATGGGGGCAAAAATGGAATATGACATGCGGGCCGAATTGTTTGGGCATCTGCAGAAACTGTCTTTTTCCTTTTATGATGATGCAAAAGTCGGACAGCTGATGAGCCGTGTGACGGCAGATTTATTTGATATTACAGAACTGCTGCACCATGGCCCGGAGAATATTATCCTGTCGGTATTAAAGATAGTGGGAGCGTTTGTGATCCTGCTCAACATTAATGGGTGGCTTGCGCTTGCCGCGTTTGCAGTGCTTCCGGTTATGTTTGTATTTGCATTTGCGTTAAATAAGCGGATGCGCCGGGCTTTTCAGCAGAACCGTATTAAAATTGCCGAGATTAATGAACAGATCGAGGATAATCTGTCAGGTATCCGTGTGGTGAAATCGTTTGCCAATGAGGCAATTGAAAACGAAAAATTTCGTCATGGGAATGACGGATTTCTTGCAGCAAAGAAGAACAGTTATCATTACATGGGAAGCTTTCAGGCCGGGGTGGGTGTTTTTACAACACTGATTCAGGTAAATGTCATCCTTGCCGGAGGGGTTCTTATTGCAAAGGGAATGGTCACGGTCAATGATCTGGTTACGTTTTTGCTGTATATTGGGGTATTTACCGATCCAATCCGGACACTGGTGGATTTTACCGAGCAGTTTCAGAATGGCTATACGGGATTTGAACGGTTTCAGGAAATTATGAATATCGAACCGGAAATCCAGGATGCAAAAGATGCGGTAGCACTGACCGATGTGAAAGGAACCATTGATTTTGAAAATGTTTCTTTTCAGTACAAAGACAATCAGGAGAAGGTGCTTAACCGGATCAATTTGCATGTGCCTGCAGGGTCATATATGGCACTGGTGGGATCATCCGGTGCCGGAAAGACAACGCTTTGTTCCCTGATTCCGCGATTCTATGATGTAACCGGGGGATGTATCCGTGTGGATGGGAAAGATGTCCGTAAGGTGACGTTAAAGAGCCTGCGTGACCACATCGGAATGGTGCAGCAGGATGTATACCTGTTTGCGGGAACGATTTTTGAAAATATACGGTATGGAAAGCCGGATGCGACAAGGGAAGAAGTGATTGCTGCTGCAAAAAATGCCAATGCCCACGAATTTATCATGGCATTTCCCGATGGATATGATACAGATATCGGACAGCGTGGAATCAAGCTCTCCGGAGGGCAGAAGCAGCGGCTTTCCATAGCCCGTGTTTTTTTGAAAAATCCACCGGTTCTGATTTTTGATGAGGCAACTTCCGCGCTGGATAACGAGAGCGAGAGGGTCGTACAGGAATCATTGGAGAAACTGGCAAAGAACCGTACGACATTTGTGATCGCCCACCGTCTGACAACGATCCAGAATGCACAAAAAATTCTGGTTCTGACAGAAGATGGGATTGCGGAATCCGGTTCCCATGAAGAACTGCTGGCACGGGGCGGTGTGTATGAAAAACTTTATCATATGCATTATTAGACCGGCTGTGTCACAACTTGCATTATTATAAAAAAACGAGTAAAATAGAATAGATTTTGAAAAAACAAAAAGGAGTGGATTATCATGACCAAAATAGATATTATCTCCGGATTCTTAGGAGCCGGAAAAACAACTTTTATCAAAAAGATGATTGATGAGGCATTTACCGGGGAAAAGATTGTCCTTATCGAGAATGAATTTGGCGAGGTCGGCATTGACGGTGGTTTTTTAAAGGATGCTGGAATCCAGATTACAGAGATGAATTCCGGATGCATCTGCTGTTCTTTAGTTGGTGATTTCGGAAAGAACTTAAATGAAGTCATCACCAAGTATCATCCGGATCGTATTTTGATTGAGCCATCCGGAGTCGGTAAGCTTTCCGATGTTATGAAGTCCGTGATTGATATTGAAAAAGAGCAGGATGTAAAATTAAACGCACTGGTAACGGTTGTAAACGCGCTTAAGGCGAGCAAGCAGATGAAGGCGTTCGGTGAGTTTTTCAACAACCAGATCGAGTATGCGACAACTGTCATTTTAAGCCGCAGCCAGAATGCAACACCGGAACAGCTGGAGTTTTGTGTCAATAAAATTCAGGAATTGAATCCAAAGGCTGCCATTATTACAACAGACTGGGCAAAATTATCCGGAGAACAGATCCTTAAGGTAATGGAAGGACAGGATAATCTGGAGATGAAGGCTCTTGCCGAGGCACATCATGCAAAGGAAGAGGCAGAACATGAGCATGAGCATCATCATCATGACCATGACCACGAAGACCATGAGCATGACCATGACCACGAAGACCATGAGCATCATCACGATCATGACCATGAGCATGATGAAAACTGTACCTGTGGCTGCCATGACCATGAGCACCATCACCATCATCATCATGCAGATGATGTATTTACCAGCTGGGGCAAGGAGACACCGCACAAATTCGAGCGTGCAAAACTTGAGGAAGTACTTAAGAAGTTTGTCGATTCTGACAATATCCTCCGCTCCAAAGGGATGGTGGAGAGTACCGATGGTACCTGGCTGTACTTTGATATGGTTCCGGGCGAGTATGAGATCCGTGAGGGTGAGCCGGATTACACCGGACGTATCGTGGTAATCGGAACGGAGATTCATGAGGATGAATTACTGAAGACATTTGGTCTTTAAAATGCTGTAAACCCCATTAAAAATGTAAGGAGAGCAATTATGGCACAGGATATTCCGGTATATTTATTTACAGGATTTATGGACAGCGGAAAAACAACTCTCGTAGAAGAAACGCTGTTTGAGAATAACTTCGGTGATGGTTCGAAAGGAATTATCATCATGTGCGAAGACGGTGAGAAAGAATATGACGAAGCAAAACTGGCAACCATCAACTTCAAGCTGGTAACGGTCGAAGAGGAAGAGGATTTTACGCCTGCAAAACTGCAGGAAATCCAGGACACCTATCAGCCGGAACAAATTTTTATCGAGTACAACGGCACCTGGGGGATGGACAAGCTGCTTGAGGCAAAAATGCCGGAGGGCTGGGTGATTGTACAGTCACTGGCAACCGTAGATTCCACGACGTATGATCTGTATATGAATAATATGCGTGCAATGATGCAGGAACAGGTTTTTTCCAGTGATGTGGTTATTTTTAACCGTACAGATGATGATACCGATCGCGGACATCTGCGCCGTACCATTAAGAACATCAACCGGAAAGCACAGATTGTCTATGAGCGCAAGGACGGAACGATTGATGAGCGTCCGGAAGAATTGCCGTTTGATATCAATCAGGATGTGATTGAGCTGACCGATGCGGATTATGCTATCTGGTACATGGATGCCATGGAAAATTACAAGAAATACGATCGCAAGAAAGTAAAATTCCTGGCTCTGGTATATAATCCGGATAAACTTAAGAAAGGCGTGTTTGTTCCGGGACGGTTTGCGATGACCTGCTGCATTGAGGATGTGACATTTATCGGTTTCAAATGTAAATATGACAGGGAAGAGGAACTTCCGCACAAGTCATGGATTACAATTACGGCAGAGATTCGTGTCGAATTTGCACGGGAATATAAGGGAAAAGGACCGGTTCTTTACCCGATTTCCATCGAAAAAGCCCAGAAACCGGAAGATGAGCTTGTATATTTTTCGTAAAAAAGTCGTTGCGAAAAGTGAAGAAGTCATATACAATAAAGAGGTGTGCTATACACCTCTTTTTGTATTCAGCAGAAAAAGAGAACAGGGATTAGATTAAATTTATTACATACAGGAGGCAGTTTATGTACCCGATTGTTCGAAAAGAAACATTGGCAGATAACATTATCCTGATGGACATCAAGGCACCGCGTGTGGCCAATGAGTGTCTGCCGGGACAGTTTATCATTGCAAAGACAGATGAAGTAGGAGAGCGTATTCCGCTTACGATCTGTGACTATGACAGAGAGAAGGAGACTGTCACCATCGTGGTACAGACGATTGGCGCAGGAACCGAGCGTATGATGGCCTTAAATGAGGGCGATGCTCTCGAAGATTTCGTTGGACCTTTGGGATGTCCGTCCGAACTCTGTGAGGAGGAGAACCTTGAGGAGACCAGGAAAAAGAAAATTGTATTTATCGCAGGAGGTCTGGGAACCGCACCGGTATACCCACAGGTAAAATGGTTGCATGAGCACGGAATTGATGCAGACGTGATCATGGGTTCCCGTACCAAGGATCTGCTTTTTTATATGGATGAGATGAAGGCAGTAGCCGGAAATGTATATGTATGTACGGATGACGGTACTTATGGATTTCACGGAAATGGCTGTCAGCAGTTACAGGCATTGATCGATGAGGGAAAACATTATGATGTATGTGTCGCAATCGGACCGATGATCATGATGAAATTCGTTACAATCCTTACCAAGAAGCTTGAGATTCCTACCGTTGTATCCATGAACCCGATCATGGTAGATGGAACCGGTATGTGTGGAGCATGCCGTCTGATGGTTGGCGGAGAAGTAAAATTCGCATGTGTTGACGGACCGGAGTTCGACGGACATCTCGTTGACTTTGATCAGGCAATGAAGCGTCAGCAGCAGTATAAGACAGAAGAAGGCAGAGCAAAGCTCGCATATGAAGAGGGCGCTACCCATCACGGTGGATGCGGCCATTGCGGAGGTGACAAGTAATGGAAGGATTAGTCAGAGTACCGGTTCGTGAGCAGGAACCAAAGGTTCGTGCTACGAATTTTGAGGAAGTATGTTATGGATACAACGAGGAAGAGGCAGTTGCAGAGGCTTCCCGTTGCTTAAATTGTAAAAACGCGCAGTGTATGAAGGGATGTCCGGTTTCTATCAATATTCCGGCATTTATCGCACAGGTCAAAGAGCGCAATTTTGA
>OHWI01000613.1_pt1 | contig 8908 bp, 9 predicted proteins | sample 1579721 | NCBI WGS metagenome assembly OHWI01 (sample SAMEA3882529, study PRJEB24775) | human gut metagenome | biome: human-associated habitat; feature: intestine environment; material: feces | place: Netherlands | collected 2009/2010
CGACGACACGCCCGAGACTGTCGTTCTTTCGAGCTTCGACCCGGTCCGTCGTGAGACCGCCCGTGTTGCCCTCGAGAACCTCATCGCCGACGGCCGCATTCACCCCGCCCGCATCGAGGAGATGTATCACAAGGCTGCCGACCTGGTTCAGCAGCGCGTGCGCGAGGCTGGCGAGCAGGCTGCCTTCGATACCGGCATCCACGACCTGCATCCCGAGATCGTCAAGACCCTTGGTGCCCTGCGCTACCGTACCTCGTTTGGTCAGAACGTGCTTCAGCACTCCCTCGAAGTCTCTGACCTGTGCGGCGTGATGGCTTCCGAGCTTGGCCTGGACGTTGTGACCGCCAAGCGCGCCGGCCTGCTGCACGACCTGGGCAAGGCAATCGACCATGACGTCGAGGGCCCGCATGCCGTCATCGGCGCCGAGCTTGCCCGCCGTTATGGCGAGAAGCCCGTTATCGTCCACGCTATCGAGGCTCACCATGCCGATGTCGACCCCAACACGGTGCTCGATGTCCTGGTACAGGCCGCCGATGCTGTCTCTGCCTCTCGCCCCGGTGCCCGTCGCGAGTCTGCCGAGAACTACATCAAGCGTCTTGAGAAGCTCGAGGAGATCGCCAACTCCCATGACGGCGTCGAGCGTACCTATGCCATGCAGGCTGGTCGCGAGGTCCACGTCATGGTTCAGCCGGACAAGATCTCCGATGCCCAGTCCACGGTCCTGGCTCACGATATCGCCCATCAGATCGAGGAAGAGATGGAGTATCCCGGTCAGGTGCGCGTCGTCGTGATTCGCGAGAGCCGCGCTGTCGATATCGCTAAATAACATGAGCGACGCGAACGAGCTCATCTCATTTATCGCGTCGATGTCGGGGGAGGGCAACCTTCGCGTCGAGGAGAACCTTGGCGAGGGTTATGTCCGCCTCCGCGTTTCGGAGGCCGAGAGGCGCCAGGCAAAGCACGACATTCAGCATGTCGAGGATATCGTCATTGAAATGCTCCGTAATGCTCGCGATGCCGGCGCCGACAAGGTCTATCTTGCCACGACCAAGGAAGATGGCGTCCGCACGCTTGTCTTTCTGGATAACGGTTCGGGCGTTCCGCAGGATATGCAAGAGCGAATCTTCGATGCCCGCGTTACCTCCAAGCTCGAGAGCATGAAGATGGACCGTTGGGGCGTTCACGGTCGTGGCATGGCATTGTTTTCGATCAAGCAGAACACCGACGAGGCCCGTGTGGTCACGTCAGGTGTCGATCTTGGCTCGGTCTTTAAGGTGAGCGTTGCGGCCGATCGCCTCAGTGAGCGTGCCGATCAGTCCAGCTGGCCCCAGGCCGTCAAGGATGAGGATGGACGTTATGTCTGTGCTCGCGGTCCGCATAATATTATTCGCGCTGCTTGTGAGTTTGCGCTCGAGGAGTTGCGTGGTTGCGATGTCTATCTTGGTTCTCCGTCTGAGATTGCCGCGACCCTTTATGCTCAGGCGTCAAGTCGGCTCGATACGTCGCGTCTCCTGTTCATTGATGACGAGAGCGAGCTTCCGGTTGTCGATCGTTTAGGCCTTGCCTCTGATGCCGAGGACTTTATCCGTATCTGTTCGGGTTTGGGTCTTGAGATGTCCGAGCGCACGGCACATCGCATTTTGGCAGGGCAGATTAAGCCCGTTCGCGGTGTGACCGCGCGTCTGCTGCGCGAGCGTGATTCGTCCTCGCATGCGCCGGCTCCTGTCGATCTCGCGAAGGATCGTCGCGGGCTACGTATTGCCAAGGATGACATGGCACAGTTTTCGCGTGCTGTGGAGCGGGACTTCAATGACCTTGCCGCCAGGTACTATCTCAACCTTTGCGGCGACCCAAAGATTCGTGTTTCGCGTGATCGAATCACCGTGACCTTCGATCTTGCCAAAGAGGAATAGTGCCTTTACCGAGTCCTCTCGGTACGATACAGTTATTGCAGTTAAAACGTACTTTTAAACGCAGGAGTTTCTTCATGGATTGCCTGAAGGTATCAAGCAAATCATCGCCCGCGTCCGTTGCCGGCGCCATCGCCGGCATGGTCAAGGATGGTGTACCCGTCAACATCCAGTGTGTCGGCGCCGGTGCTGTCAACCAGGCCATTAAGGCCGTGGCTATCGCGCGCGGTTTTTTGATTCCAACCGGTTTTGATATTTCCTGCGCGCCCGTGTTCTCCGACATTCTCATTAACGGGGAGTCGCGCACGGCCATCCGCCTTTCTATCTACGTTCACCAGATCAATCGAGCTGCTATGGATAACGTCGTCATGGATGATGTTAAGCCTGTGGCATAGCTTCTGCTTGCCTCGATTCGCCTCCCTTCCATCGTTAGGACTTATGCACATGGACCAGCGTTCCGTACGCGATATTCTTGCCGGTAAAACATACTTTATCCGCACCTTTGGCTGCCAGATGAATCAGCACGATTCCGAGCGCGTGAGCGGTCTGCTTGATTCGTATGGCTGTCTCATGGCGCTCGATCCCGAGCATGCCGATATCGTTGTCTTCATGACATGCTGTGTGCGTGAGGCCGCCGATACTCGCCTGTACGGTCAGTGCAACTCTTGTAAGAGCCTCCCGCCTTCGCCCTCGGGCAAGCGCGTGGTCGCCGTGGGCGGCTGCATCGCGCAACGTGATGGCGAGGGCCTGCTCATCAACGTCGATAACGTCAATGTCATCTTTGGCACGCATTCTATCGCACATGTGGCCGAGCTCATTGCCGAGGCGTTCCTTGACGGCAAGCGTCATATCCGCACCAATGAGCATGAGGATACGGATGCCATGAGCATGCCGTGGCATCGCGAGACCCAGTATCACGCCTGGGTGCCCATCATGACGGGCTGCAATAATTTCTGCACCTATTGCATCGTGCCGTACGTGCGCGGTCGCGAAAAGAGCCGCCCCTTCGAGGAGATTGTCGACGAGGTGACCGGTTTGGTGCGCCAGGGCGTGCGTGAGATTACGCTGCTGGGCCAAAACGTTAACTCATATGGTCGCGATCTGTTTGGCAAGCCGCGTTTTGCCGATCTGCTGCGTGCCGTGGGCGATACGGGTGTGGAGCGCATCTTCTTTACGTCTTCGCATCCCAAGGATCTTCTCCCCGAGACCATCGACGCCATGGCCGAGACGCCTGCCGTTATGCCGCAGCTGCACCTGGCCGTCCAGTCAGGTTCGACACGGATCCTCAAAGAGATGAATCGCCGTTATACACGCGAGGACTATCTGGGCCTGGTCGATCGCATCCGCAATCGCATGCCCGATATCGCGCTCTCGACTGACATTATCGTTGGCTTTCCGGGCGAGACTGAAGAAGACTTTGAGCAGACGCTCTCACTTGCCGAGACGGTCCGCTATGCTCAGGCCTATACCTTCATCTATTCCAAGCGCGCCGGTACCCCGGCCGCAGAGATTGACGATCCTACGCCGCATGAGGTTATTCTCGAGCGTTTCAACCGCCTGGTTAAGGTTATCGAGACCACGGCACATGAGTATAACCAGGGTGAGCTTCATACTGTGGTGCCGGCGCTCATTGAGGGAACGAGTAAAAAGAACGACGCGGTCCTGCTGGGCAAGAGTCCCAAGAATCAGACCGTGCATGCGCCTATCCCCGAGGGTTACAGCATCGATCAGCTTGTTGGCAAGATCGTTGATGTTGACGTTGACGTTGCCAAGACCTGGTATTTGTCCGGTTCCGTTGTGAGCGAGCCGCGCTAATGGTTTCTCCCAGGGCAGGACTTTCCGCCGTTGCGATTGTCGGTCCGACGGCGGTTGGTAAGAGTGATGTTGCCGACCGTTTGGCCGCTCGTCTTTCGTCCGAAGTGCTGTCGTGCGATGCGATGCAAATCTATCGCGGCATGGACATCGGCCCGATGAGTGTGCGGCGCCGCTGCGTCTCGTCGACATTGTAGAGCCGGGTGTGGCATATTCTGCTGCGCTTTATCAGGCTGACGCTCGCGCGCATGTTGAGCGCTTGCTGGGCGAGGGCCGCCTACCGGTGTTTTGCGGGGGTACAGGCTTGTATCTCAAGGCTGCTCTCGATGAGATGGACTTTCCCTCGGGTGAACTTGAGGACGATCGCCGTGCGGGCTATCAGGAGCTTGCCGAGCGTATTGGCGAGGAAGAACTGCATGCCCTGCTTGCCGAGCGCGACCCAGAATCGGCTGCTGTTATTCATCCCCATAATGTTCGCCGCGTGATTCGTGCGCTCGAAATGCACGATGATGGTATCTCCTATGCACAGCAAAAAAGTCAGTTTAGTGTTCCGCGCGAGCATTATCATGCTCTATGGTTTGGTCTGACGCGTAATCGCGAGGTTCTCTACGAGCGCATTAACCTACGTGTCGATCTGATGTTTGAACAGGGTCTTGTCGATGAGGTCCGCGGTCTTATGGACCAGGGGCTGGAAGATGCCCTGACGTCGATGCAGGCAATTGGCTATAAAGAGATCATCGATGCTTTCAATGGCGTGATGAGCATGGATGAGGCTCGCGAGCTCATTAAGATGCGTTCGCGTCGTTATGCCAAGCGTCAGCTTTCGTGGTTTAAGCGCGATGACCGTATCGTGTGGTTTGATATGGACGAGTTTACGATCGATGAGGTCGTTGAGGACATCCTGCATCGTATTGAGGCTGCCTAATGGCCCGTTTCCCCCTTGTTCCCACGGCACCCGAGCCCGAGCGTGCCATATTAGTTGGTGTTGAGTGGCGCGACAATGCATGGCCGCTCGATCGTTCGCTTGACGAGCTTGAGCGCCTGGCCCATACGGCTGGCGCCCAGTGCGTGGCGCGTTTGTCACAGCGTCTGGTTAAGCCGTATCCAAAATCGTTTATCGGTTCCGGTAAGGTTGAAGAGCTGTGCGGCCTGGTGCATCGCATGGATGCCGATGTCGTTATTTTTGACGACGACCTGACGCCCTCGCAGCAATCCTATTTGGAGAAAGCCGTGGGCGAGCCGGTAAAGATTATCGATCGTACAGCACTGATCTTGGATATCTTTGGCCTGCATGCTCAGACGCGTGAGGGACGCCTACAGGTACAGCTGGCGCAGCTTCAATATCTGTTGCCTCGTCTGCGTGGCATGTGGAGCCATCTTGCCAAGGAGCAGACGCGCGGCGGCATCGGTTCGCGCTTTGGCCAGGGTGAAAGCCAGCTCGAGGTTGACCGTCGCTTGATTCGCAATAAGATTGCCGCGCTTCGTCGTGAGCTCAAGCAGGTTGAACAGCGTCGCGATGTCCAGTCCAAGAGCCGCATTGAGTCACCGGCGTTTCGCGTCGCGTTAGCCGGTTATACCAATGCCGGTAAATCGACGTTGCTCAATCGCCTGACCGGCTCTACGGTACTTTCGCAGGACAAGCTGTTTGCTACGCTCGACCCGACGACGCGTTCGTATCGCCTGCCCGGCGGTCGCGGCATGACGATTACTGATACCGTCGGCTTTATTCAAAAGCTGCCGCATGGTCTGGTCGATGCCTTTAAATCGACGCTGTCCGAGGTGTTGGGTGCCGATCTAATTCTCAAAGTCGTAGATGCGTCTGACGAGGACTATGAGCGGCAGCTTGAGGCTGTCGACCGCGTTCTTGATGAGATCGGCGCTGGAGAGCGTTTAACGCTGACCGTATTCAATAAAATCGATCTTCTCGATAGCGTTGATCGCCTGAGCTTCCGTCGTCGCTATCCCGAGGCCGTGCTGTTCTCGGCCCAGACGGGCGAGGGACTCGACGATCTCGTCGACCGTATTGCTCGTGAGGCGGCTGCTACCGATGTGTTGCTCTCTGCTGATATCCCGTATCGCGAGGGCGCCCTCATCACGCTGGTGCATGAGCAGGGAACCCTTTTGCACGAGGAATATCTTGAGGACGGCGTTCGTATTGTGGCGAAACTGCCGGCCCGTATCGCGCCGCGGCTCGAGCGTTATCGCACCGAGTAGACGAGCTCCAAAATGCCCAGAATGATGGGTTGATGCAGCAGATAAAAGGGGAGTGCATGACGTCCAAGGCTGGCGAGCGCCGGGACGGGATTGGCGTAGGCCCAGCTTGGGGCGGTCTTATCGATTCCCTGCGCTATATGTGCGGCGAAGTATCCTGCAAGATACATAAAGAAAAACGGGATGATGGGGTAGTAATCACCTGAGACAAACCCAGGGCTTGGAAATCCCAGCCACGCCAGGTAGGGGACAGGGTAGATCATTTTGGGGATGCTCCAGGTGAGGGCAAACAACAAAAGGCATAGGGACATGCCCCATCTCGCCGATATCTTCTTAAGGACGGGATCGGTCAACGCCACGATGCCGGTACATGCGGCCATGCAGTAGATGATGCCAAAATTAACAGAATCGTCAACTGAGACAAGTGTTGTTGCCAGCCAGACGACGAGTGCTGCTAAGGCGTATTTGGCGGCACGTTTGATATTGTTGCGCGAAAGGGTGCACATCCAACCCGCGATAAACAGGAATACCCAGCTGATGCTGGCACGCCAGATGTCTTGAAAGACGGTCTGGGTAAACCAGGGCATATCCCAACCGTACAGGTAAGCGAGATCGTAACAAGTGTGAAAACCTGCCATTGAAATCATCGTAAACCCGCGGACGGTATCAAAGATAGTGATGCGTTTTTGCATTACGAGAACCGGCGCATCAAGCCGACGACTTTGCCCAAGATAACGGGATTCGTTGCATAGATAGGCTCCATGGTGTCATTCTCAGGCTGCAGGCGTACGCGTCCCTGCTCCTTGTAGAACGTCTTGACGGTCGCTGAACCATCAATCATGGCCACGACAATTTCGCCGTTCATGGCACTCTTTTGTTCACGGACGATGATGTAATCGCCATTGAAGATGCCGACATTGATCATTGAGCTCCCATGTACCTCAAGAATAAAGGAACCCTGATCGGTGGCGATTTCGGTCGGGATAGTAAAAGTGTCTTCGATATTTTGCTCGGCCAGAATGGGAATCCCAGCCGCGACGCGACCAACGAGCGGTAGTGAGACCGTTCCGCGAGGTGCGGTGGGCTCGTCAGATTTAGAAATTGAGACAGAGGAACCGTCCTCGTTAAAGAGTTCCAGGGCGCGCGGTTTGGTGGCATCGCGCTTGAGTAGCCCGCGCGCCTCCAGGGCAGAGAGATGGGCGTGCACGGTGCTGGGGGAGGAAAGACCCACGGCAGAAGCCATCTCGCGCACGCTGGGCGGATAACCCTTCTCCTGCTGATATTCCTTGATGAAGTCGTAAATTTGCTGCTGACGCTTGGTAATTTTGCGAGCCATCAGGGCATCCTCTCTACCCATGTCAAACAAATGTTCGAATTTTGCTTGACAGGAACAACTGTTCGAAGATAATAATAACCGAACATTCGTTCTCGCGCTAGACATTTTTGTCCGCGCGGCTTGATAAAACTGTTCTCAGCAAAACACGCGAGAGGAGAACATGATGAACGCAACGAATATGGTCCAGGGAAACCTCGCCCTTAAGCTCGAGACGCCTGCAGAATACACTTTTACGGTTGTTCAGGGTGGCCGCTGCGGCTTTCAGCCTTTGACCGTAAAGCCTGCTCGCAATCAGCAGGCTGTAGCCGCGCCGGCCCGCGTTGCCCTGAAGGTTCCGACGATTGTCGCCGTTGCCGTTGCGCTTACGCTCTTCTTTGTCCTCGCTACGTCGGTCTTTAGCGCTCGTCACGCCGCGTATGCCGAGTCCGTTTCCAACGTTACCTACGAGACCATTCGCGTTCAGCCTGGTGATTCTCTTTGGTCGCTTGCCGAGGAATATCCAATCGAAGGCCTTTCCACGCAAGAGACTTCCGACATGATCCGTAACGTCAATCATCTGGAGCATGGTTCGCTCGCCGCCGGTGCGCATCTTAAGGTTCCTGCTCGTTCGTAATCATTATCGCGCTGCGCATGGTACCCTTGTTATCGTTTAAGAGGAGGTACCATGCGCTGTCCCAAATGCGGCAAGGCACATACCCGCGTCGTTGATTCCCGTATGCAGGAGTCAAATAACACCATTAAGCGCCGTCGCGAATGTTGCTCGTGTAACTACCGCTTTACAACGTTCGAGCGATGCGAAGACCCAATTGAGGTCATTAAGTCGGACGGAACTAAGCAGCGGTTCGATCGCAATAAGCTGCTCGTCGGTTTGATGCGCGCCACCATCAAGCGTGATATCGACACTAAGAAGCTCAATGAGATTATCGACGATATCGAGGTCGAGCTGCGTTCTCGTACGCTGACGGCCGTCACGTCCCATGAGTTGGGTGACATGGTGCTCAAGCGCTTGGCCAAGATCGATAAGGTGGCGTACATCCGCTTTGCCTCGGTCTACCGCGATTTCAAAGACGTCGATGAGTTTCTGCAAGAGCTCGACAAGCTAAGGTGATTCCATGTCCAACATTACCGTCAACATAAAGCGTCTCGACCCCACCGTCGAGCTTCCCAAATACGCCCATCCCACCGATGCCGGCTTGGATCTGCGCTCCAACGAGGACTGCGTCCTGAAGCCCTTCGAACGTCGTCTGGTCTCTACTGGGCTGGCTATCGCCCTGCCCGATGGCTACGCCGGCTTCGTCCAGCCCCGCAGCGGCTTGGCCATCAAGCAGGGCCTGTCTATAGTCAATACGCCGGGTCTCATCGACGCCCACTACCGAGGAGAACTCAAGGTTATCCTCATTAACCTGGATCCCACCAACAACATCCAAATCAACAAAGGCGACCGCATAGCTCAACTCGTCATCCAAGAAGTCCCCACGGTCAACCTCATAGAAGTAGAAGAACTAGACGTAACCGACCGAGGCAACGGAGGCTTCGGCTCCAGCGGCGTCGCCTAGGGCGCTCGTATCCCTCCCGCCCGTGGCTTACCTATATCGTTCCACGCGCAGGCGGCTACTCGCTAAAAACAATATTTACTTTT
>OHWI01000621.1_pt1 | contig 8714 bp, 10 predicted proteins | sample 1579721 | NCBI WGS metagenome assembly OHWI01 (sample SAMEA3882529, study PRJEB24775) | human gut metagenome | biome: human-associated habitat; feature: intestine environment; material: feces | place: Netherlands | collected 2009/2010
GTAGGTTGAAAAGCTGGGAATACATGATCGCTACAAGGAAGTTGAATGTGGCATCAGTATCGGAGATGATGATAAAAAGTGCACTCAACTCGTCACCGAGCTTGTCAAGGTGCAGCTCATCGTAGGAGGTGATCTCCAAGACCTCATCTATTGCAAAAGGTGCAAGTCGGGTGCTACAGCTAATTAGGATAGACTTAGCTGTTTTTCCTGCCGCCAACTTGTATGCCTTGTATTGCTTGAGTGCAAATGCACCCATTCGCCGTTGTTCGGCATCGGGTTCAGCTTCAAAGACATCACCGTAATCAGCCATGACATCGGGATCATCGTGCTTTGTATGGTTTAGCCAGCACTCCACGATCTCAAATTCAAGGTCAATGCTGTTTTTGAACTCCTCATCGTCCTCACGGCACTCCGAATTGTTGATCATGTCGATCAAGGTTTCAAAGTTCCATTCGTCTTCGGGGTACATAGCAAAGATCAGGGCAATATACGCAGTATAAAGCAGTTTCTCCGCTTTCACCCAAAAATCATCGCCAGACGGCTGCTGAGAAGAAGTGTTCTTGATAAGCACTTCCACGAATTTCAGAATGTCCTTCTCACGGTTCTTCTTGCTGATATATGCGAACGGGTTATAATGCATCGACTTCGCAAAATCAATGGTATTGAATACTTTGATCTTGTACGGTTCATAGACAGGGATATATTTTCCCTTATCGTCCTTTTTGTACTTGCCGTCAGGTGTTTTCTGATATACTATTTTTCCGTCCACACGTTTCGGGCGGCCCCTTTCAAGCATCTTTCCGCACTCCACAAGAACCGTGCCTTTCGGGTCAGTCACTACATAGGAGGAGTGCATCTGCATCAGGTTCGGCTTTACGAAAAAGCGTGTCTTACCTGAACCTGAGCCACCGATCACAAGAATGTTCTTGTTGCGGGCGAATTTCGGTGCAGAGGGCTTGCCCATTGTAAGTGATTCCGTCTTTGTGAGTATCACATTGTTTTCGGGACAGGATAAGTCCACATACGGCTCAATATCCTTTTCACCGCCCCATACGGCAGAGCCGTACTCCTCACCCTGACGGAACTTCTTCCTGTTTTTCGACTTGACGTAGAGGACGAGCCTCATTACTCCCGCCAAACCCAAGCCGATAAGAAGATCAAACGGGTGTAAACTTGGAAAGATCCTTGCAAATGCCACACCGAGATTACTCATGAAAGGCAGAAGCTTTTCCTGAAAGCCGTTGCCCTCAGCGGTTCGGTACGCAAAGCCGATCAGATTTCCCACATAAGAGAAAGCGACATAGGGAACAGCCTTGATGATCAGCTTTTTGAGTTTTCTCGTGTCGATCTGCAATTCGCAGACCTTTCCTTTCTGTTGGTATCGGCACAAAAGACTGCCGTAAAAATATCATCGCCCCTTGCCCGTGGAACGGGTGCGGACTTGAAGTAGTCATAGATCAACGTCTGTTCTCCTATGTGCGATTCTTCGCACGGTTTTTCTCTCTCTGTTTCTGTTTACGAGGTCTGTTTGCCACCTTCTGAGCCTGCTGGTGCATCTGCTCACGGGTAAACTCGCCGCGCTTCTGCGATTTGCCCTGTCCCTTGCCGAGATACTCCGAAAATGCTCTCTTGAAATTCTCCGTTTTAGCAGCGGAGAAGAAAACATGATAGGTAGGCGGCTGGGTGCTTTTATCTCTTTTCAGAGCAAAATCCACATCGTATTTTCGTGCGGTTTTCAGGAAATCACCGATATTCCGGTCTGAAACCTCAATGCTGTCGAGCTTGGACGGGGACTTCGCCTGCAACTGCTTGTAGGTCATTCGTCCCTTTTTCTCCGCCTTACCCGACATAAACTCCTGCAAGGCAGATTTCAGCACATCGGCGGTCAGTTTCTCCGCCTTGATCGAAATATCTATGGTTTTCTTAGCACCGCTTTCGTAGTCGGACGGCATTACGCATCACCGCCCGTGATCTCATAAACGGCATACGCCTCGGTCGAAAGCCAGTCATGAAGGGCTTTGAGTGCATTATCTGCTTCATCGGGCGTGTCATAGATACCCATAGGAATCTTGTTGCCAGCGGTATCCGTGCCGATCATTTCAAAATCGGGCTTGATCGTGCCGTTTTCCTCGTCAATTTCGGCATCATCCCAATTTGTTTCAACGCCGATCTTCACGATGTTGGCATAGTTCAGGAACTCGCCAAACTGCGTAACGATAGTCTTAGCCATTGTCCTCACCATCCTTTCCGTAAAGCTCTGAGAGCTTGTTGTGATACTCCTCCTGCGTTTCATCGAGATCGCAGAAAACGCAGCTCAGAAGATTATAGCTGACCTTATCACCGAGCATATCCATAACGATAGCTTCAAATTCGCTATGAAAACGGTTAAAAAGTCCGTCTATCTCCTGAAAAGAAGGATTATCGGGCATAGTTACACCTCCTCATTGGTCTGCTGCGGCTTCGGATTGAAATATCCGGTCTTGAGATATACTACCCTGTCAGGGCAGTAATAGCGATGCTGTTTGCCCTCACCGCAGGGGATCGCATAACCGAAGTCAAGAACTCCGGACAGAATACCATTTTTCAGCGTAGTAATACCGATACCGCTTGCCCGTGCGATCTCCGACAGAGGAACATTTCTTCCCGTAAACACAAGATCATGCTCACTGATTCTCTTTGCACCCATAGGAACACCTCCCTTCGTAATCAGACAGCCCGACCGTACATCTCTGCCACAGCATTGTCAGCCCATCGGCTTTCACAGCCTTCGTTGAAATGATATGTCAGGACTTCGTTGTAGAGGGCGCTGATGAAATATTTGCGGAAATTCTTGATATTATCGACCTTTGCCATATTCACAAGGACATTCTCGACCATGTAAATATTAGCCCTAAGCATCTTGGACTTTATCACGCTTCTGGGGAAATTCGTACCTCTGAGCGTGGTGTACGGCAGAGTAGAGCATATTTCGTCAACGATAAAGCCGACGATATTATCTGCTTCTGCATAGCCGTCCCGACCGTCAACGGTCAGCCAGTCTCCGAGATAGCCGTAGCCGATGTTCTGTTTCACGACTTCCGTATAATACTCAACTTCTTCTGCGTTATATCCCTCGTTCGACTTTTCAACATTTTCACCGTTGAAAACTTGTGGAATTGCCGCAGAAGGAATGATAGAGGATTTATCACTCCGTAATTGATTTTTCTGTAATGTATTGTTGTTATTATATTGTCCGTGGTTTTCAGACAGCGGAGTTTCAGCAGACGGAATGTCCGGATACAGGTTTTCCACCCTCTGTTTTTCCCCCTCAGAAGAAATAGGCTTTTCAGCCCGACCGCCTGCACGTATCGTGATTGCCTTGCGTCTGGTCTCAGCTTCAAGCTCGTCAGCCTGTTCTTTGGTGACAGGCACATCGAAAAAGCTGTAAACGTACTCAAAGCAGTTGTGAACGCTCTCATTGGAGAGAAGCTGTGTGCGTACAAGGTAACCCATATCTATGAGCTTGTTTACAGCGTTATGAACCGCAGTCCTGCCCTCTTTGCAGATCGCTTTCAGTCCCGACATAGAGAAATGCCAGTAGTCAGGCAGAGAACGCACTTTGAGCAGCAAGCCGAGGAGCTTATTGGGAATCGTCTTGTTCCGCAGGAGAGCAGTGCTTACCATAGTAAAGTTGCTGTCCTTTTTGACACGATTCAGAACGGCGTTATCCACCGTAAAGGTTTCAAGCTCATAGTCATACTGAGGGATAGAGGTATCCTTCGCTGAATACTCATAGAACTTGTAGACCGTCTGTATCCTGCCGGTCGGGTTCTCATTCGGCATCTTTACCACGACTTCAAGGTAGCCCCACTCTTTCAGATCATTGAGGGCGCTGTCGATAGCTGTCTCACCGTCAGGGCAGATTGCAATCAGCCCTGCCTTTGAGAAGTTCCACTCCGGCGGCAAGTCCATAACTCTGCCAAGCAGACCGATAGCAGGACAGCCGAGATTGGTAGACCGCACGAAGCAGTTGCTCAGAACGGCATATCCGCTGAATTTATGTATCTCGCAGACGGTATCGTCCACGGTTTTCTTTTTCCTGTTGCGCTTGTCCATTTCCGTTCCTCCTCAGCTCATCTGCCGTAAACAAATTCCATGTTGGGGATATACAGCTTATTTACCGCATAAACGCAGCCATACGGCTTATCCACTTTCAGGAGAAACTTTCTGCCGTTCAGCTCGGATACAGCCTTCTTGATCTCATCACGGGTAAACATTGACAGTTCATCGTGTTCAGCCAGTTCATCGACCGTGGAATAGTCCTTATCGACCTTGTTGAGCATGACGGTAAGAACCTGTTCACAGGCACTTTCCTCGAAATGATAGTCTATTCTCGGCAAGCTGATTTTCGTAGGATTAGGCATAGAAAGACCTCCTTGACATAATTCATCTGAAATAAAAAAATCGCTCCTCATTTCTGAGAAGCGATGTACGGTATTCAATTTTGGGCATAAAAATAGCGGACAGCGCTTCTGTTATGAAACACCGTCCGCTATTGTCCATTATTCAGTTTGCTTTGTCAACAGGCTTTCTACCGTTTTAGGGTTGTTTTCGGTATCTACCAAGTTTCTACCAACTTTTGTGCTGTTGGGTTTCTACCGAGTTTCTACCAAAAATCTTCTGATTTGCGATTTTTACGATTTCCCGTAATAGCGCGGTTTTTAACTTTTCTACCGCCAAAAGCCCCGATTTTTCGGTGATTTGGCATCACTTGACGATAAATGACGATAAGTGGCGATAAAGTGGTGATACTATAGCATATCCGCAAGCATTTGTCAACACCTATACCACCTGAAAAAGATAAAATTTCAGATAATCCGTTTCAGGCACATTGAGAAGTATCGGGTGGTCAGGGGCTTGCTGTCTTGCTTCAATAAGCTTGAGCTGAACGCCTGCATCCTTTGCAGCACTCATTACCATTTTAACAAACAGCCTGTTCTCCATAAAATGCGAACATGAGCAAGTAGCAAGATATCCGCCCCTTGGCAGAAGTCTCATTGCCCTGTAGTTTATCTCCTTGTATCCCCTTTCAGCGCTTCCAACTGTCTTTCTGCTTTTCGTGAACGCAGGCGGGTCAAGGATTATCATGTCGTAATCCGCCTTTTCCTCAAGAAGTTTAGGTAGCAGGTCAAAAACGTCTGCACAAAGAAAATCCATTCTGTCAGTCAGACCGTTTCTCTCAGCGTTCTCCCTAGCCGTGTCAACAGCGAACTGTGAAACGTCCACCGCCGTAACGTGCCTTGCTCCGCCCATTGCCGCATTAAGAGCAAACGAACCAGTGTGCGTAAAGCAGTCGAGCACCTTTTTGCCCTTTGCTATCTTCGATACCGCAAGGCGGTTGTATTTCTGGTCAAGGAAAAATCCCGTTTTCTGACCATTCTCAACATCGACCTCATAACGTATTCCATTTTCCGTTATCTCAGTGATATTTGACGGTGGTTCAGGGAGAAATTCAGCCCTATACCAGCCTTTGTACTGCTCCAAGCCCTCCAGCTTTCTGATAGCGACATCGTTACGCTCCATTATGCCCGAAACTTTAACTCCGTCCTTTTCAAGCTCTTCAACAAGAAGCCTGAATATCATATCCTTTATCATATCCATGCCGTAGGAAAGCACCTGCGAAACAAGTATATCTCCATACTTGTCGATAGTAAGCCCCGGCATGCCGTCAGCCTCACCAAAAATAAGCCTACAAGCCGAAAAATCGTCCCCCATAACAGTTTTTCTGTAATCTATAGCATAGCGGATACGTCTGCGGAAAAAGTTTTCCGAGAAATTTTCATTTGCGTTGTCAGATAAGATCCTTATCCTTATCTTGCTGTTAAGGCTGAGAAAACCCGTTCCAAGATAAGAGCCTTTTTCAGAGAAAACATCGCAAAGCTCACCGTTTTTCAAGCCCTCAGGCTCGTTTCTCAATTCGTCACAATACACCCATGGGTGACCGTTTTTCAGGGACATTTCCCCTTTTTTCGATATAGTGAACGCAGGATAGATTCTTTTGCTTTTCATTATTATACCTCACAATAATTTATACATTATCCACACAATATAAAACAGACCGTAGGGGACGACGCCCTCGGCGTCCCACCACTCCATGTTCTGTGTAAAAACATCAGCAATATTGCCTTAAAGTATAATTATAGCACAATTCTCTCTATTCTGCAATACATATGTATCACCGCACCCGAAAATTTTCAGATGCGGCGTTATATGGGGGATTATAACATCAGCACTTTGTATTACAAAGCGCCAAAATGAAGAAAGCTTATTTGTCCGCAGGGTCAATAAACTCGATAGGGTCTATCCACTGACCGTTCTTTTTCAAGCCAAAGTGCAAATGAGAAAGCTCTGCCACTTCCGCCTGAGCAGTGTCGCCCACAGCACCTATGACCTCCCCTGCATTCACCTCGTCGCCCTCCTTGACGGACATTTCCTTTGACAGATTGTAGTAATGCCCTACAATGCCGTTTCCATGGTCGATAGTCATGCAGTTGCCCCACAGAGGGTCGTCCCATATCTTTGTGACAGTGCCCTTGTTCATCGCCTTGACAGGCTCGCCAAGGTCTGCCTTGATATCAACGCCGTCATGGGTTTTCCAGTAGCCGAGGGTTTCCGACTTCACAAGCTCGCCATTAGAAAACGGCTCTAATATCTCACCGTTCACAGGCATAACATTTGGCTGCGTCTGAATGTCCACATCCGGCTTGGAGCTTTCGTCCTTTTTAACGTCCGTTTTCTTGTTATCAGCCTGCTTTGGCGCAGTGCTGTCAACGCTCGAAATAGTCAGATTGTCGGTGATATCCTCCATAGCCTTGTTATATGCAGCTATACCCGCACCGCCAAGAGCCAGCAGACACGCCGCAAGTGTAATGTAAACACCCTTCGCTCCCAGAGCCTTGCCTGCGTGTGAATTTCTGATACTGAATTTTTTCATACACACAAAACCTTTCTCCGATATGATTTCCGCAGCCACTGTTGCGCCCACGGCAGTCTTATGCTATCGGCGGCATAAGTCCTCTGGCATTATTTTTGACATATACGGGTAAAATATTCACAGCAAAATAAAAATACCGCACCTGAGTTTTCACCCAAGTGCGGTATTCCCTATTTCTAATCACATTTATGTAGGGGACGGCGTCCTCGACGTCCCACAAAGTCCAAATTGTCCCTATCCGTTTTGTATCTTTCTTTTGTCCTCTCAGCCTTACCTATCCTGCGGTTTTTTCCTCACAAACTTATACACAGCCCCTGCAATAGCAAGCACCGCCGCAACTCCTGCCAGACAAAGGCAGACTATAACATCATAGCGGCTGTTGTCAGCACCTTTCACCGAAAATATCTCAGACAGTTTCATGCCGTTCCACGCATTGCTCAGCACAGTCATTGCCGCTACCCATACCACAGATGCCGCAAAGCAAAGTGCACACTTGAAAAAGCCGTTCACCTTTAGATACCTTATAATAAGGAACACAGCCCACACCAATGCCACACAAGCCACCGTTGCAAGCATGCCGTCACGAAGGTCTACCACGTCACCGTATTTCAGTGTACCATAAATAACGCAGGCAAAAGTCAGTACTGAATCCGCCGCCATGCAGATAAGCCCCTTGCAGTTTCCTGCATACTTTTCAAACACATCACTTCTCAGCACAAAAGGCAAAAATACGATAGCCTCCCCAAGGAGCGTTCCAAGCACCGCCATAACAAACCAATCCCCGTGTGAATAAACGCACCCTGCGGCGTAAAGAAGCATAAGCGAAACTGTTGAAGCCCCAAGCGTCCACAACGCCCTGTTTTTCTTCACAAGCACAGGCACATTGATGAAAGAAAACGTCAGCATCAGCGACGTGATAAGCACCATGAACCAACCTATACCGCCATGAGCCACATTATAAATAAAGCTCGGTATTATCGCCGCAAGATAGCCTATCCCGGTTATGATAGTGTACCCCCGAACAAAGCTTTTATAACTTCGCGCCATAAACTCAGCCTCTCTCTGCTGATTGTCCTCGCTCGCCGTGCAAAGCTCGTGCTCAGAAATGCCCAGCACCCTGCAAAGTCCCGATATCATCGTTATATCAGGATATGATACCCCTCTCTCCCACTTGCTCACTGCCGACTCAGTAACATAAAGCTCCTTAGCAAGGTCTTTTTGAGAAAGCCCCAGTTCTTTTCTTTTTGATTGAATGAATTTTCCAAGAGTAATTTTATCTTCCATAACATATCACCTTTCAATTTGTTCGGAGTGCACTCTCTATGGTCAACATTATAGCCCACGGCTTTGAAAATGTCAATAAAATCGGGCTGGACTGTCAGTCAAGCCGCCTATCTACGCACTTTTTCGCATCTTTTTCATCTTATCACTGCCCTATCCACACCCACAAAACAGCATAAAAAATCGCCCTGCTAAAAAGCAAGGCGTTGTTGGAGCGGGTCAGAGGGGTCGCACCTCCATCTCCTTTCAGGAAGAAAAGTATTCTGGTAATTGAAATAAACCCGCAAAAAATATGAAGTCCTTACTCATCGTAAGGACTTTTTTTGGAGCGGATTACGAGGCTCGAACTCGCTACCTCCACCTTGGCAAGGTGGCGCTCTACCAGATGAGCTACGGCCGCATAAAATGGTGCCTCCGATCGGAATCGAACCAATGACACGGGGATTTTCAGTCCCCTGCT
>OHWI01000635.1_pt1 | contig 8565 bp, 6 predicted proteins | sample 1579721 | NCBI WGS metagenome assembly OHWI01 (sample SAMEA3882529, study PRJEB24775) | human gut metagenome | biome: human-associated habitat; feature: intestine environment; material: feces | place: Netherlands | collected 2009/2010
CCGTTTACAGAAACTCCACCCTGCTGTACCATTCTTCTTGCATCAGAACGCGTTGTGCAAAGTTTAGAATCTACTAACATTGTAAGAATGTCGATTCCTTCTGCTAATTTATCTGCTTCGTATTCAAATGTTGGAGCATCTTCATTTGCTCCGCCACTTACGAACATTGCTTTTGCCGCTGTCTGAGCTTTCTTCGCTTCTTCTTCTCCATGAACGATCTTTGTAACTTCATAAGCAAGAACTTTTTTAGCCTCGTTAATTGCAGAATCTTTCAGAACTTCTTTTGCTTTATTGATCTCAGCTCCTTCTAAAGCTCCTAATCTACGAACCTCATCCATTGGAAGGAATGTAAGAAGTGATAAACACTCTTCTACTTTCACATCTTCAATATTTCTCCAATACTGATAGAAATCGTATGGAGATGTCTTTTCTGGATCAAGCCATACAGCACCGGCCATTGTTTTACCCATCTTCACTCCGTCGCTTCTTGTAAGAAGTGTTAATGTTAAACCATAAGCATCTTTCTTTTCTTTTCTACGGATCAGATCAGCTCCTGCAAGAATATTAGACCACTGGTCATTTCCACCCATCTCTAATTTACAGCCATATCTTCTGTTTAATTCAAGGAAATCATATCCCTGCATTAACATATAGTTAAACTCGAAGAATGTAAGTCCTCGTTCCATTCTCTGTTTGTAACATTCTGCTGTTAACATCTTATTAACTGAGAAATGAACTCCAACTTCACGTAAGAATTCAACGTAATTTAAATTTAATAACCAATCTGCGTTATTTGCTAAGATTGCTTTGTCATCATCAAATGTAATAAATCTTGATAACTGCTCTTTGAAACGTTTTGCATTGTGATCGATTGTTTCTTTTGTTAACATATTTCTCATGTCAGATTTTCCAGATGGATCACCGATCATTGTTGTTCCACCACCTAACAAAGCGATTGGACGATGTCCTGCTTTCTGCATATGCATCATTGCCATAATCGTTAAAAAATGTCCTGCTGTTAAACTGTCTGCTGTTGCATCAAATCCGATATAGAATGTTACTTTTTCTTTTCCTAACAGTTCTCTTAATTCCTCGTGTGTTGTCTGTGCGATAAATCCTCTTTCCTGCAGCACATCATATACATTTTGACTCATTTTATATATCTCCTTTTAAATTCTTTTCTTAATTTGTGTTTATATCTATATAATTTAGTCCACGGCATATGCCGTTCCTTTGAATTTATGGGAACTCCTCTATTATTTTGTGTAATTGCTCCCATGTTCTCTTAACAGATGATCCGGACATTCGTTCTTTGACTGTATGCATGTCCATCATATCTGATTCTGATAATATAATGTCTGCATGCTGATCTAATACCCCAAAATTGTCACCTCGATACTTTCTGATCTCTAGTTTTTAAAGCTGTGGATTGGTGCTGGAATTCTTCCACCACGATGTTCTCTCCAACCTCTTCATCCTCCACATGCATCACTGCATTATGGAAATCCGGGTTGAATTCCTTTCCCACTGCTTCGATCGGCTTCACACCAAGCTCATCCAGTGTTGTGGTAAGCTGCTTGTAGATCATTTTCATTCCATCTGCAAAAGCATCGCCTTCCTGTGCCTGTGCAAGACCTCTTTCGAAGTTATCCACAACCGGCAGGATCTTTTCAACGATTTCTTTTGCTCCGATGATGTACATGCTGGATTTTTCTTTTTCCGTTCTTTTACGGAAATTATCAAATTCAGCCATGGTACGCTTCAGGCGATCGGTAAGTTCCTCCACCTTCTGCTCAGATTTATCTTTTTTCTTCTTTCCGAAGAAGGAAGTTTTTGATTTTTCTTCTTTTTTATCCTCTGAGGCAGCTTCTTCGCCTGGAGTATTATTTTCTTCCTCCGGCAGATCTTCTCCCTCCGGTGTCAGGTTTTCTTCTTCCTGATCTCCGTCAGTTACGGGGATTTCCTTCTCCGCTTCCTGCTCTTCGGATGTTTTCTTTGTTTCCTCCGACACTTTTTTTCTACCGCCTTTCTAAGTTTTCTTCTTTTTCAAAACGTCATCCAGATGATTCTTCAGTTCCTTCAGACTGTCCACTACATTCTCATAATCCATTCGTTTGGGACCGATGATCCCGATGGTTCCGTACATTCCGTCTCCCAGTTCATATCTGGCAGTTACAATGCTGCAGTCCTTCATGGTCTGGATTGGCATCTCATCACCGATGTAAACCTGAATTCCTGTATTCTCTCCATCTGACATCTGTTCTTTTACAAGATCGGCAAGTTCATGCTTCTCCTCAAATGCGGAGATCAGCTCCGTTGCCTTCTCTTTATCGGCAAGCTCCGGATACTTGAAGATGTTAGTTGCACCTGAAGTATAGATCTCCATATCTTCCTCTTCCACATGAATGGTGGCTGCCACTGCATCCAGAACCGTTGCCACCACACCGCTGTGGCTGCCTGCCTGTTCCTTCAGTCTGGCGATCATCCCAAGGTTGATATCCTGGATTGGAATCCCATTGAGATTGGTGTTAAGAAGAAGATTCAGTTTCAGGATCGTCTGGTCGTCCATTTCCTCATCCAGATTGATGATCTGGTTCCGGACTGTGTTGTTGTCACTGACAACCACTGCCACAAGCTGAAGCTCGCTCATTCTCGACAGCTGGATGAACTTGATCTTGTTGCCGCTGTACTGCGGAACGGAAACCATGGTAGCATAGTTGGTATTGGAAGCAAGAACCTTCGCAACCTTCTTAAGCACCTTATCCATCTTATCTGTCTTCTCAATGATCAGATCTCGCAGCTCTGCAACCTCCGCTTCCTTCTCCTTCATCAACTCATTGACGTAAAGTCTGTAGCCTTTATCTGAAGGAATCCTTCCTGCTGAGGTATGAGGCTGGACGATATAGCCCATATCTGTCAGGTCTGACATTTCATTTCGGATCGTTGCGGAACTGACATTGAGATCCGCATACTTGGAAATGGTCCTGGAACCAACCGGTTCTCCGGTTTCCATATAGGTCTTGATGATTGCTTTTAAGATTTTTTGCTTGCGCTCATTCAACACCTCTTCCATGAATCCATCTCCTTTCCTTTTTATTCTTTCCTGACGGATGTTGATTCTTTTTTTACATCTGTTAGCACTCATTTTAGTGGAGTGCTAACATCTACAGTCTTTAAGATATCACCATGTAAAATATTTGTCAATATGTTTTGAAAAAAAGTTCTTATTTTTTCAAAACAAAAAAAGCATCAGTACGATGCTTTTTTGTAATACTGGTCTATGCAGTTCTGTGCCCCGGCAAAAAATTCCGCTTCTGTTTTCTGTCCCAGCACATATTTCTGAAATTCCGTTCCCATGGACGAAACGGCTTCTATGAAATCGGCACACAGTGGTCTTGCTTTCAGCTTATAATCTTTCAGATATTGCCGGATCATTTCAATGCCATCCAGATCAAAATTCTTATCCTCGATCACATCCAGTCTTGCCGGACACATTTTTGTCAGCTGTCCGTAATTTTTACTGGCCTCATATCCGGACACATACTGAAGGAACTTCAGAGCTGCTTCTTTATGATCAGAATTTTTATTCAGTACATACTGCCAGGTTGCGATATTGGTCACCTTCTCGTCAAATTCCGGAAATGGTGCCATATGGATCTTATCTTTTCCATACACGCCTGCATTCTGAAAAGTACTCAACACACCGGTATACATAAACATACATCCATACTGGCCGTTTATAAATTTTTCATTCAGCTGGTCATGCTGGTCGATCAGATTCTCCTCTGATATCATCCCTGTATCCAGCATTCGCTTCATATATTCTGCCGCTTCTCTTGTTTTCGGATCCGTCCAGTCTGTATAATCTCCTCCGAAAAAATCGACATACTCGCTGATACTATTATATATGTAAGAAATCTCCCATGCATCCCCATATGCATATTTTCCCGTATTCTGAAGCTTTTTCTGAAGGATCTCAAGATCACTGAGACAGGAGAGTCTGTCCAGACCAGCCTGATCCAGCAATTCCTGGTTCACCCAGAATGCCATGATATCCATCCTGAACGGTACCGAAAAAATATGTCCGTCTGACATGCATATTTCTTTCAGGTATTCCTGCAGAAAATTCGCCGCTGTCTCCTCTGTCATAACCGTATCTTCCAACGGAAGAAGAAATCCCTTATGTTTAAATTCGGATATCATCTCATCATTTACTGTGATCAGATCAACAGAATCATCTCCTGATGTCAGAAGAGTTGCTATTTTGGCCTGGCGATTGTCCGCATTGGCCGGACATTTTTCAATATGGATCTTTATTCCAAGATCTTTTTCCGCCTGGCTGATAAAAGAATCAAAGCCTTCTGTGCCTGCATCCACATGAAGGATCGTCAGTTCCTGTCTGTTCTCCGGCACAATATCAGATGCAGCCTCCTTCTTCTGGACTCCACATCCTGTCACTGCCAGAGCCAGGGCAAATACCCCGCAAAATACCTGTTTTTTCAATCTCTACCACCCTTTTTATCTGGGCCATCTATCCTCTTTTGACATCAACGGCTGGAACGGTGCATGAGGAAGTGTCTGATACCAGTACGCTACACTTGCCACATCATCCTGTCGTTCAAACAGGCCACGGTATCCGACGCCTATCTGCTGAATCGTAACGCGAAGATCCTCTTCAAAGCAGATTGGATCCTGTAAATGCCATCTGTAAAAGCCTCTCATTGGCGGGCAGTCATCATTATGATAAAAATTGTGGATCAGTTCGTCATGAGCAGAATAATACGGATATCCCAGATATGGTGTGTTATAATTCTGTTCCACGGTTTTTCCATCCACCTGTTTGGCAAAGCTCCAGGAACCTCCAAAGTAATCTTCCGTTCCTGTTCCGCAGATGGTCGGATACTCCTCATCTCCGTCAATATAAAACTTCATTTCTCCCTCGCCCCACCAGTAACGTTCCAGTGTGGTAAGTGCCATGTAGGTTCCTATATAATGGCCTTTTCCTTTTACTCCATCCAAAATTGTATAATCTTTTGTTTTTTCTGTCAACCGTTCCCGTCTCCACTGCGCATGGAAATAAGCAATATCGTCCGGAAGCTCATCATAGAGACAGTAATCTACCTGATAAAAGAAAGCCGGGATTTTATTTGCATGCTGGTTTTCCAGTGTGATCTTTGCTTTCTTCTTAAACGGCATCGGGAAATAGCAGTTAAAGCCCCTGTTTGGAACAACAGCCACCGGAACAGAATTTACAAAACATTCTCTTCCGAATCCGCAGCAGAAGAAATCACCCAGAGGACTTTCCACGGAAGGAGTTTCCTCGTCATCCCAGTACATACGGATGACAAGATCTCTCAGTACAAAGCAATCTGCCTCTGTAGTCTTGTTATCAACGGTGATCCAGATATGATTGATCTGTCCCGGTCCTTCCATTTCTGCCAGAGTTACCACAGTTCCCGGCTCAATATCCCTGAGACACGGGCTTCCTTTTCTGGACGGTCCCAGATGACTTGCAGCCATACCGCCTCTGCCTTTTTCTCCATGAGGATTTTCTGCGTTGATCGCACGGCTTTTTCCATGCTTTGCAAGTGCGATCCCTCCCAGTCCGCCTGTAAATGCCTGATACATATCTGTTTTCTCCTCTCTTTTGGAAATTAAAAATATTATATTTACGCTTTTACTCCACCTGCCATGATACCATCCATGATCTGTTTCTCAAAAACAGCTACAAAGATAATGATCGGAAGAAGGATGATCCATCCCATGGCGCTGACCAGATCCCACGGAACTCCATACATGTTGTCACGTAACGGAAGCTGTACGATGGAAACAGAAAGTACCTGAATACCATTTGAATAAAACAACGGTGTGAAAAAGTTATTCAGACAGGTAATAAAGTTGATAATGCAAACCGTAGCGATTGCCGGCTTCATCAGCGGCAGAACGATCGTAAACAGTCTCTGTGAAAAAGATGCGCCGTCAATAGCAGCTGCCTCCTCCAGTGAGATCGGGATCTCACCGACAAAGTTTCTGAGGATCAGAACCGTAAACGGTATAACGGTACTGATATAAAGAAGGATAAGTCCCGGATATGTATCATACAGCTTTACCTTCTGCATAAACTCATACAGCGGGCGGGCTGTGACAACCTCAGGGATCAGCATGGTAGCCAGAACAAACGCAAATGCAACAGAAACTCCCTTTGAGTTAAATCTTGAGAAGCCATAGGCAGCCATTGCACACAGCACGGTACTGATCACAAGTGTAATGCCTACGATCAGAACTGTATTTCCGATCTTTGAAAGCAGTCCTACATTCTGTATCAGAAATTTATAGCTTTCCAGTGTGGGATGATCCGGAAGATAATCGATCGGTGTTTTAAACAGTTCTCCTGACGGTGTGATCGAAGAAATAAAGATCCAGTAAACCGGGAACAGGATCAGAAAAGCCACAACTGCAAACAGAACCCATCTTCCAACGGCTACCACTCCATGATAAACATTATATTTTCCTGTATTCTTCACGATAATTCCCCCTAACTGTCAAACTTATTCATAACACGTATATTCAGCCAGCTGAAGATCGCCATTACAACAAACAGCAGCATAGCCAGCGCCGAAGCATATCCTACGTTTAGATTTGTAAATGCTTCTGTTGTGATTCTGTATGCGATCAGCGCAGTATCCTCTCCAGGGCCTCCAGATGTCATGGAATAAACCAGATCGAAGGTTGTCAGTCTCCAGAGTGTGAACGGAATACATAAAGTCAGGACATTTTTTGCGATCAGCGGAAGTGTGATCCGGAAAAAGCTCTGGATCCCGTTTGCACCGTCTACCTTTGCTGCCTCATAGATATCGCCGGAAATAAACTGAAGTCCGGAAAGTACAAGAATTGCAAAGAACGGAAGGTCCTTCCACAGGTCCATTGCAATTACCGCTGCTCTTGCAGTACCTGTATTGATCAGCCAGCTGTTCTGGTAACCCGGTACAAACCAGCGGATAAAATCATTGATCAGACCATAATCATTGTTAAATGCCCATTTTGCAGCCATACCGGCTACTACTGCAGGCATAGCCCACGGGATCAGCACGATGGTCCTCAGAAAACGGCGGCCTTTGAATTTCATATTCAGGATCAGTGCCAGGATAACTCCGAGGATCACATGAAAGATCATGGAAGCAACCACAAATATTGCCGTAAAGCTGATCGATGTGAGCACTTTAGGATCAGAAAATACCTTCAGGTAATTCTTGAAGCCTATAAATTCATTGATACCTGCAAGGATACTGATATTAAAGAAGCTGTTTTTCACAGTCATCAGAATGGGATATACTGTTGTAAAACCTCGAATCAGTACAACCGGCAGGATCAAAAGCCATGGTATCCACTTCATATTTTTTTTGCTTATTGTCATGGAACTTTCCTCCCTGTTCATCAAGCAATGTAAAGCAGACTTTTACCTCTGCTTTACATTGCTGTTTTTTTATATCTTTTACTTATACATATCTACCACATCCTGAGCCTTCTTGCAGAACTCATCAACTGTAATCTCGTCTTTCATACAGGACTGGAAGATTGTTCCCATATCGCTGATAAATTCCATTGTCTGTGCCACCATCGGACGTCCCTGTACATTGCATTCATTTGCATATCTGCTGTACATTTCTTTTGCCGGGTCAGAATCCGGAACTACCTTCTCTGCAACATCCTTTCTTGCAGGATATCTGTCAAATGCTTTATAGGAAGCTTCCATTCCGCCTTCATCAGCCATATACTGGAGGAATTTCACAGCTGCATCTTTATTCTTGGATGCTTTGTTGAGAACATAGCTCCAGGAATCTGTAAAGATCGCACGCTCTCCCTTGCCGCTGAAATCCGGTACCATTTCCATGTGGATCTTATCTGCGCCAAGCATATCTGCCTTTGCATAATCTGTTCCAAGGCCCCACATGAACCAGCATCCGTATTTTCCGTCATTGATCTTCGGATTCATCTGCTCATATTTATCAGCGATCTGCTCGATGGATGTTTCTTTATCAGCAACCAGATCGTGGAGGAACTGAACTGCTTCCTTGTTTTCCTCTTTGGTCCAGTCAAAATAATCGCCGCCGAACATGTTTACAAACTGTGCAAGCTCGTTAAATGCATAAGTTTTCTCCCAGGAACCGCCGTAGCCGAATCTTCCGTCCTTGGAAACAGCCTTCATATACTTCATGAAATCCTCTTTTGTATCAATGGATTTGATTCCGACCTCATCCATGATCTCCTGATTTACCCAGAATGCAAAATATCCTGTATAGCCTGGAACACCGATAATGTTTCCGTCCTTATCTGTGATCATATTCTTTACATATCCCTGGGCAAACTGATCAGCGATATCATCTGTCATTACTGTATCATTCAGTCCTTCCAGCCATCCGGAATTTTTAAATGCCGCACTCATCTCATCGTTGATCTCAATGACATCCACGGAAGTATCTCCTGTGGAAAGCATTGTGGTGATCTTCTGCTGACGGGTATCTGTATCTGTAGGTGCCGCAATTACATTAATGTTCAGGCCCGTGG
>OHWI01000638.1_pt1 | contig 8476 bp, 5 predicted proteins | sample 1579721 | NCBI WGS metagenome assembly OHWI01 (sample SAMEA3882529, study PRJEB24775) | human gut metagenome | biome: human-associated habitat; feature: intestine environment; material: feces | place: Netherlands | collected 2009/2010
CTCCGACACCGCCCAGTACGGCGACTACACCAACACCTGCATCGACGAGCACGTGCGTGAGCGCATGCAGTACCACCTGAAGCGCATCCAGGACGGCTCCTTCGCCAAGGAGTTCATCGACGATCAGGACGCTGGCGCACCGAAGTTCAAGAAGCTGCAGGAAGAATATGGCAACGTGCGCATCGAGAGCGTTGGCCCGAAGCTGCGCGCCATGTTCTCCTGGAACAACGGCAAGGATGACGACGCTGACATGGCCACTTTCACCGGCAAGATCGCCCGTGGCTGAGTAACGTCTCGCATTCATTGCGATTAATCGCATTAACTGCGATTGAAGGCCGCCGCCCAAGTTGGGTGGCGGCCTTTCATTATGCCGGAACGTACGCAACCGTCGCACGCACGACGATATGCAAAAAGCGCCGTCCGCATGAAGCGGGCGACGCTTTCTAATTCGCTAAATAGCTTATGCAGCTAGCGAAGCAATCTCACTGAACCTGGGTACGAGCGATCTTGCCGTTGAAGGACTCGGCCATATCGGCATCGGCGTCCACCTGGTTGTTCCAGGAGAACATGGCGCGCAGCTTCGGGCCAACGGTCTCCAGGTGCGGGTGGCTGTACTCTTCCTGCAGCTTCTTGAACTTCGGAGCGCCAGCGGCCTGGTCATCCATGAACTCCTTGGCGAAGGAGCCGTCCTGGATGCGCTTGAGCTGGTACTGCATGCGCTTCTTGGTCTCCTCGGTGATGACCGTGGAGGTGTAGTCGCCGTACTGGGCGGTGTCGGAGCAGGACCAACGAGCCTTGTTCAGGCCACCCTCGTTCATGAGGTCGACGAGCATCTTCAGCTCGTGGCAGACCTCGAAGTAAGCGATCTCCGGCTGGTAGCCAGCGTCAGTGAGGACCTCGAAGCCCATTTCAACGAGCTTGTTCACGCCGCCCATGAGCACGTTCTGCTCGCCGAACAGATCGGTCTCGGTCTCCTCGGTGAAGGTGGTCTTGATGGCGCCTGCACGCAGCGCGCCCAGAGCCTTGGCGTAAGCCAGGCACAGCGGCCAGGTCTTGCCATCCGGATCCTGCTCGACAGCCACGACGACCGGGACGCCACGGCCGTTGGCGTACTCACGACGCACGATGTGGCCCGGGCCCTTCGGGGCGACCATGAAGACCGGATGGTCCTCGGACGGCTTGATGTAGCCGTAGTGGATGTTGAAGCCGTGAGCGAAGGCCAGAGCAGCGCCCGGCTTCAGGTTCGGCTCGACGTCCTTCTTGTACACGGCGGCCTGGTACTGGTCAGGCAGCAGGATCATCACCACGTCGGCTTCGGCAACGGCCTCGGCAACAGGCTTGACCTCAAGGCCCTGCTCCTTGGCATACTCCACGGACTTGGAGGTAGGACGCAGGCCGACGACGACGTCGACGCCGGAATCGCGCAGGTTCAGCGCATGGGCGTGGCCCTGGGAACCGTAACCGAGGATGGCCACCTTCTTGCCATCGAACACGGACAGATCGGCGTCCTTTTCGTACCAGATAGTTGCTGCCATAATTGGCGCTCCTTTATTGTTTTTTGCGATTCGGAACTTGCTTTTTCCGAACAAACTCGCTATTTTCTATTCTTTTTTCGGTTGTTATCACGGCGAGTGATTCCTAGGATGTTGCTCCCCCCGGATTGTGTCCGAGGAACCACTCCGCCTCTCCTGCGGAACTGTTCTAGTACCGCTTTCTTTATGATGTCTGTTGGCGTTCACATAGTGACTATATTCACGTCAAACGTTTTTTCTAAGGCTCCGAGCCACCCCAAGCGAAGCAGCCCGGCAAGCCGGTCGGCGTCACTTGGTGAAGTCGACGTTCTTCGTTTCCTTGCAGCTCAACACCGCGATGAGGCAGCACAAGGCCATCACACCGAGGTACAGGCCCACGGAATGCACGCCCCAATGATGGGACAGCCAAGTGGCGATGGTCGGCACGAAGGCCGCGCCGACGATGGCAGCCAGGTTGTAGCCAATGCCGGAGCCGGAGTAACGCACGTTCGCGTCGAACAGTTCCGGCAGGAAGGCGCCGATCGGACCGAACGCGGTACCCATCAGAGCGAAGCCGATGCACAGGAACAGCAGGTTGGTGGCGAAGTTGCGCTGACCGACGACCGCCGGGTCAAGCAGGAACGGGAACAGCAGGGCGAACGCGATAAGGCAGCAGGAGGAGATGATGATCACGCGCTTGCGGCCGAACTTGTCGGCGTTCACGCAGGAGATCACGATGAACGCGGCGAACACGCAGACGGCGATCATCAGCATCAGCAGATACTCCTGGTTGGTGAAGCCCAGGTTGCCACCACCCTGCTCGACGGTCTTGGTGCCCCAAGCGAGGGACCAGGTTGCCAGCGTGTAGAACAGCGTGTAGGTGACGGCCACCAGGAACGTGGCTTGGATGACTTCCTTCCAGCTCTTCTTGAACACTTCGGTAAGCGGGGACTTGACGACCTTCTTCTGCTCCTGGGCCATACGGAAGATCGGGGTCTCCTCCATCTGGACGCGGACGACGAGGCCGACGATCACGAGGATGGAGGACAGCAGGAACGGCACGCGCCAGCCCCAGGCAAGCATCGCGTCATTGTCGTTGAAGGTCTCCAGCAGGAAGTAGGTGCCGTTCGACAGGAAGAAGCCGATCGGGGCGCCCAGCTCCGGGAAGGAGCCGTACAGCGCGCGCTTGTCTTCCGGAGCGTTCTCGGTGGCCACCAACGCGGCGCCGGACCATTCGCCGCCAAGGCCGATGCCCTGCACGAAGCGGCATAGGCACAGCACGGCGACGGCCGCGACACCCCATTGGTTGTAGGTCGGCAGGCAGCCGATCAGGAAGGTGGCAATGCCCATGGTGAGCAGGGAGACCACCAGCGTGGTCTTGCGGCCCATACGGTCGCCGAAGTGGCCGAACACCAACGAGCCCAGCGGACGGGCGATGAACGCGATGGCGAAGGTCAGCAGGCTGGCCAGCAGCGCGACGGTCGGATTGGTGGTGTCTCCGAAGAACACCTTCGGGAAATAATTCGCAGCGGCGGTGCCGTATGCGTAAAAGTCGTAGAACTCGATGGCGGTGCCGACCATGGATGCTGCGATCACGGTTTTGACCGAATCGCGGACCATCGCCTGCGCTTTGCCAGCGGCCGCTTCGACTGTACTCATTGATGTACTCCCTGTACGTCCTGTTACCGGTTCCCAACTTCCGCCGATAACGATGTTGTTTGTAGTTTTTCTGTTTTCTGTTGTGCGCTATGCCGGCCGGCTTCAAAAGGTTTTCGCTGCGTCTGCCTTGTGGGCTGCAACAAAAATGGCCCCGCATCATGCAGGGCCATCAACGTGTGTGTTACGCGCGCCTCAAACCCTGCCTTCGTTGGCGAGGGATTGAAGCCGCAATGCTCGAATCAGTCCGCCAACGAAAGCGGAATAATAATTCGTGCGGACAGCAGTACGTGTGCGACCATTCCGTTCATCGTGGCGAACCTCCTTTCGCAAAGTCATTTCCCCGGGCGGGATTTCCGCTCGAACTAAGCCGTAAACATAGGCGCGTCCATCTCCCCTATCCACTAAAGGTTCACTATGTGGACGCGCCGTTTCGCTTTATTTTCCAATCATTGGCGATCTAGCACTGTCATAGTCGCCGTCATTGTTGCGATTTCAACCGCAATGTCAGCAGACCCGCCAACAGCATCGAAACAGTGGCGACAGCGAAGATCAGCACGGTGGCACCGGTCGCCACAATCACCGCGGCGCAGGCAGCGACGCCCAGTATCGTGCCGAACGTATTGGCCAGACTATAAGCGGCAAGCGATCGGCCCACGGAACGCACATCCGGCAGCATCGCAAGATCCAAGCTTTGGCTGGCGCCATCGAACACCACGTATGCGAAGCCGGCAAGCAGGGCGTACAGCGCAACCGCCAGGAAACCGTCGTCCATCAGCAACGGCAGCAGCGCAGCGACCATGAACAACACGGCGGACGCGACGGCCGGAATACGCAGATCGCCGAACAGGCTGACGATGCGGCCAAGCAGCAACGCCGCAATCAAAGCACCGACAAACGTGCAGAGGGCCATGACCACAACCACCGATCCGGCACCGGCAATGCCGAACAAACCGGCCTCATCGGTATTGCCGACGATATTCGGCGCCAGATACCACTGATATACGGCGATTCCGGCTGTGGCCGCAACGGCGAACATGCGGGCCGCGAATGCCACAGAAAACTTCGGCGCGTTCTGCGGCGGACGGTATTGCGAGAAGAAATCGCCTTTCTCAACATCCCTACGCGGCAGGTAGCTGCTGGCCCCTTCGAACGGCAGTACCAACAGCGTAACGACGGCCGCGACGGCAAGCCAACCCGCGAATACCAGCATCGCGAAACCCGTAGTGCCATCCCAACCTTCGCCACCGGCCTGCGGCGTCAGCGCAACAGCCACGGCGACGCCGACCAGCTGGCCAAGCGCCAGCCCCTTGCCGTGCCACGAATCGGCGCGGTCGCGGAACTTGTCAGGCACACGTTCGCCGAACGCGGCGGCGAACGGTATGGCCGCCATCGCATACGCGGCCTGCGTGGCCAGCCAGAAGAACACGGCCCACGGGAGAAAATCGCATGCGGAAAGAATCGCCATGCAGATAGCCGCCAATACGCTGCCGCTGGCGATCCATGGCGTACGGCGCCCGAACCGGCAGTAGGAATGGTCGGAACCGACGGCGATGCATGCGTTCAGCAGGAACGTCATGATGGCACCTGCGATGACGAGCATCGCCAAATCCGTGACGCGGTTGATTCCCGACAAACGGCTGACGGTTTGCGGAATGAGCACCGTGTTGAACGCCGCCATCGGAGCAGACAGCAGCATTGAGCCAAGCGCAAAACCCGCAACGAGCCGGTTGGCCTGCATTGCGGTCGGCTTGGTGCCGTCCGGAGCGGTCATCGGGTCGCGCAGGTCGAGGAAGGACGATTCGAGGTTCGGCACAGCCACGTCAAGATGCGCGGCCGCGGTTAGGGGCGCTCCACCTTCCGATGCGATGCGCGCGGCCTGGGTTTCCGGACGCTCGTTGGACGCTTCCGGAATACGCGGATGCTGCTGCACCGACAGCCGGCGCATGGCCGCCTTCGCTTCGGGAGTCAGGGTCTTCTCATAATCGGGGCGATCGTCGATGCCCGGGCGGATGAACACCTGGCCGGGCAGCGGCTGCGGTTTGAATTCGTTATTCTGATTGTCTTCGGTCATATCTGCTGTTTTCTTGGCTTATCGCGTTTTCTGCTTGTCGCGTTTCATGTGCTTCGATACTCCACGCATGCGCCCGCCCGCTACGAGCGACACATACGAAAATCGCCCGGACGCATTGCTTCAGCGCATTCGGGCGATTCTTCAACGCAACTTACGATACCAACACGTGCGGCCACTGCCGTCCGCCCGACGGACCGGGTGCGACGGACCGGGTGCGCGACCGCAAGGTGGAACGCAATCGCAAGGCCGTACGTAATCGCAAGAAAATACGTAATCGCAAGAAATTTTCCGTCAGGCGACGACAGGCGGATTGGCGATCAGATCGTCCGAACGGTGGTCTCCCGCGGAATCCTCCCATTCCAACATGGCGACCGGCGTAGTGTTGTCCACACCGAGACCGCGCTTCGGCTCGAACGTCAGCGTGGCCTGGCTGGTTTCGCCGCGCCAGGTGAAGCTGATGGACGTGTCGTCATCGGTGGTGTACGAGAACGTGCCGTCGAACGCGTCGAGCTCGTTGCGGAACTTCGCGAGCGCGTTCAGGGCCTTAACGACCGGACGCTTGAGATTCTCGTCGATTTCCGCGGTGGAGTAGTAGTGACGATTGATGTCGCGGCCGTTGTTGGTCTTGCGCAGCAGCTCCATGTCGTTCCTGCCGGCGAGCGCGCCGACATAGTAGACCTGCGGCACGCCGGGCAGGAAGAACTGCACCGCGCGGGCGGCGATGTAGTGCTGGTCGTTGCACCCGAGCGCCGAATAGTAGGTGCTGTTGACCTGGTAGAGGTCGAGATTGGATGCGGCGGCGCCAGTGGCTGCCTGGGATTCGCCGTGGGTGTTGGCGTGGATGGTGTTGACGAGGTTGTCCACGTCCTCATCCGGCACGAGACCCTTGAGCGAGCGGTCGAGCTGGTCGGAGCCGATGTCGATCACGCCGATGCCGTCGTGCGTGTCGAGCACGGTGACGGCGTTGTTCGGGCGTATGTCGGTCCAGTGGGCGACGGGCTCGACGTGGCCGGTGCTCAGCGCGTGCAGCAGCAGCGGAGGCAGGGCGAAGTCGTAGACGCGGTCCACCTTGGATGCGATTTCGACCTGCTTCTTGTAGTAGGAGTGCACTTCGATGAGGATTTCCAGACCGCGCTTGACGCCTTCCTCACGCAGACGGGAGATCAGCTTGAAGGTCTTCGGGGTCATGAAGCAGCTGGTGCCGGCCTCCTTGGCGCCATAGCCGACGGCGTCGAGGCGGATGTAGCTGACGTGGGAGGCGGCCATCTGGTCGAAAATCGACATGAGGTATTCCCAACCCTTGTCGGAATCGGTGTCGATGTCCACCTGCTGCGGGGTGAAGCTCACCCAGACCAAGCGCGTCTTGCCGGCGAACTTGTAGTGGGTGAACGGCAGGCCCGGACGCGGACGGTAGATGCCGGCCAGATCCTCTTCGGTGGCGCCGTTCGGGAACACGGAGCTCATGGTGAGGAACATCGGATAGTATTCGGACTCCTCGCCCTTGGCCAGCACGTCTTGGAACTGCTTGGATTCCCAGCTCATGTGGTTGACGATGGCGTCGACCATGATGTCGTGGGTCTTGGAGAGTTCGGCGACGTCGTCCCAGCTGCCGAGACGTTCGTCGACCTTGGTGTGGTCGATCGGGTCGAAGCCCGCGTCGGCGCCGTCGAACGGGGTGAAGAACGGCAGGATGTGAACGCCGTCGTACACGCCGTCGAAGCGGGTGCGCAGAATGTCGGTCATCGACTTGATGGTGCCGTCGCCAAGGCGGTCGGCGTAAGTGATGAGCTGCACCTTGTTTTTCATGGAGCCTCCTTCGGTTCCAAAAAGTCGTTGCGAGATTCTTTGCGGGAGTCCTTACGGCCATTCCCACGGTTGTGTCGAACCGGTTCGATATTACCGCAAAATGGGGCTCGACACCAAAACCGCAACCGGTGTTCGGGCGTGTCGAACCGGCTTTCGGCCGAATCGCGGCGCATGTCTCCGGCGCCCGATTCGAAAGCGACGGACATGCGGGGGCAGCCGCGAGCGCAGGGCCCTCAGCCTTGGGCACAGGACTTCAGCTGCGGGCGCAGTCCGTAAGCTGGCCGACCTGCTTAAAGTAACGGTCGGGTTCGAGGCCGTCGACGGTCGCCACGTTCGTCATATGCACGCCGTCGAGGCCGCCGTATTCGACGATCACGTCCAGCACGCGCTCCTGCCACGTCGGCTCAAGATACGGGTCGACGGCGTTGCTGCCCAACGCGCGCATCGCACAGACAAGCGCGTGCGCGCCCCAATTCGACGTGCCGGCCACCACCAGCTGGTCGGTCGGCACCGTGCAGGCGATGTTCTCGCCGTGGTCGACCACCCCTTCGATGGCGTAGTCCTCCACACGGCCCATGCCGATCTCGTTGCCGCCGTCGCCCACGCCGATCGTGTGCAGGCCGAGCAGCGTGAGCTGGCTCAGCGGCGCGGTCCATTCGGTGATGTCGATGCCGCGCATGTTGTGCGGGCTGCCGTCGCGCGCCGGGCCGACGCGTTCGATGTAGACGAGCGTATCGATATGTTCGGTTTTGGCAAGGTCGATGACGCCGTTGAGCCAGGCGTCAAAACCGCCCTTGGGATTGGCATTCGGCGCGATCAGCACGTGGTCGTCCGGCAGGAAACCCAATGCGGACGGGCGAATCACCGGCGCGCAGCATTCGTCGCTGACCAGCCATGCGTCGCCGCCAATCGCACGCAATGCCATGCATACTTCCAGCGCACCCAACGGGCCGTCCGTTTCCGCAGCGGGTTGCGCGGCCTTCGGAATGTAGAAGCCGGTGACCACCAGCGCGCGGGCGGGCCGACCTTCCTTGCTGCCCGACAAGTGGCGTGCGGCTCGGAACAAATCGCCGCGCGAATACGTCATCAACGTTTCGGAACCGCGTCCGACGTCGGCTCCCGCCATGCGTGCGATACGCGCGATTTTCGGATAATACCGCCAATCCAGCATGCTCATGTTGCGTTCCTTCCGTGGTCTGGGTTTTGTTTTTGCGATTGCGATGCGTTGCGCGTAAGGGGCGTGCGGTTCATCCGACGGCCGGCAGCCGTGTCAGCCGGCCGCCGCGTTAACCGATGGCGCCGAGGGGGTCGCCGTATTGCGCGGTGTCGCCGACCTGCGCCGATCGGTGCAGTATGCCGGCAACGGGGGCGGTGATTTCGGTTTCCATCTTCATCGCCTCGAGTACGACGATCGGCTCGTTTTCCTCAA
>OHWI01000639.1_pt1 | contig 8475 bp, 5 predicted proteins | sample 1579721 | NCBI WGS metagenome assembly OHWI01 (sample SAMEA3882529, study PRJEB24775) | human gut metagenome | biome: human-associated habitat; feature: intestine environment; material: feces | place: Netherlands | collected 2009/2010
GTTTTGTCCTCACCTTTCATAGATGTCTTCAGCGCATCCAGGCTTCTCACAAATGAATAAAACTCACTTCTGTCCTCTTCTCCATAAGCCTGCGCAAGAATTTTCATATATTCCTGCTCCCCTTCCGCCTCCAGGATCTCTGCCTGTTTTTTAGCATCAGAAATCTGGATTGCTACTTCTTTGTCGGTTTTATTTCGAATCACCTTTGCTTCAGAGTTTCCCTCTGCCTTGTAAGTCGCTGCAATATTATCTCGTTCAGATATCATTCGTTCATACACAGCTTCCTTATTATCATCCGGCAGATCCAGCTGCTTGGTTTCGAATTTAAGAAGCTCAATTCCATACTGATCCATGTTTGTTCCTATTGCCTCCATAACCATATCAGACAGTTCTCCGTCACGACTTGTGATCACCTGATCCTGTGACATACTGCTGATCGCATTTTTAGTGGCATTATACACAGCAGTATTAATTCGGCTTTCACCACTTTCCACAGAAGAGTTTAATGTCTGTGCAAATTTAAGCGGGTCGCTGATTTTCCAGAGAACATAGCTGTCGCTGATCATCGTTTTCTTATCTTTTGTAATTACATCAGATGCTGCCAGATCATACAGCAGTGTTTCCTTTGGCAATGACTGTGTACTCTCTATAAACGGAATCTTAAAACTGATTCCCGATGAGCTGATCACCCTGTCAACCTTACCAAACTGACGGATCAGCTTATATTCATTTTGCTGAGTTACTGTTACCGACGCTCCAACAGCTATAACCACTGCAGACACACCAATTAATATTCCAATTTTCTTACCTTTCATAAATTAGTCCTTTCCAAAATTATATCTCTATCCTTCGTATTTCATTTACCAAAACACTTTTTATATGAAATATTTTCTGTCATTTCTTTATTCGTTCTCAGAATCATTTAAATCTTGTGTGTCCTGAGCAGGATCCGTGTTCAGTGTCTCTGTCGGATTCTCTGAACTGTTCCCTGTAAAAGAATCTAGCGGCAGAACCTTCTGCACACCAATCCCATTACCAAACCTGCCAATATACGTACTATCTTTTTCATCACAATTTATTTTTTAGTTTAACACCAATACTTCATTGTCTTTGTAACTCTCATAACCGGAAACGATGACACGTTCGCCTTTTTCCAATCCTTCCAGCACCTCATAATACTGCGGATTCTGACGTCCGATACGGATTTTACGGCGATAGGCTTTCTTTCCTTCCTTATCGACCACGAAAATCCAGTTGCCACCGGTCACCTGGAAGAAGGTTCCCTTCGGAATCAATACGCTTTCGGTAGGCTCACCCAACTGCAAGTCGATGTAGTAGGTCTGTCCGCTGCGGATATTTTCCGGACGATTGCCCTGGAAGATGAAGTCCGTACGGAAACGTCCCTCACGCACTTCCGGATACACCTTACGCACCTTCAAGTTAAACGAAGAACCCTGACGTTCAAAAGTAGCGGGCAGCCCGTTGGTCACACGGTCGATGTAGTGTTCGTCAACCTGCGCCTCCACCTTGTAGTCGCTCAGGTCGTTGATAACGCCGATCTTCTGCCCCGGCGATATGCTCTGGCCCAGCTCTACGTCAAGTAGTCCTATCTCGCCGTCGATGGTCGAGCGTACGTCGAGCTTCGCCTTGCGCTGCCGCACCAGCTCAACATTCTTGCGCATCGAGGCCAGGTCGCCCGTCATCTGCGCCACCTGCGAGCGGTTAAGCTCGTTAGTCTTCTTCAGCCGCTGCTGTATCAGCTCCTCTTTCTGCACCGCCAGCTCGTAGTCTTCTTTCGCCTTGAGGTACTCTTCGCGTGAGTTCAGCTCCTCCTTTTGCAGAGCTGCCTGGTGTTTGTATGCCCTACGCTTGGTCTGCACGTCCATCTTGAGCTGCAAAGCCTCGTTGCGGTTGTTCAGGTTGTCCTGCTCCATTGATAGCTGCGTGCTCCTCAGCATGTTCTGTTTCTCGGCAAGCTCGCTCTCGGCGTTGAGTATTTCGAGGTCGAGGTTAGAGTTGTTAAGGCGCACTATGACGTCGCCCTTCTTCACGTGGACGCCCTCTTCAACAGTCTTTTCAAGCACAACGCCGCCCTCTTCGGGTGAAATCTGCACCACCTGGATAGGAACCACGCTGCCGTCTACGCTCACGTAGTCGTCAAACTGCGCGTTCTCTACCGTCCCGATGTTAAGTCCGCGGCGGTCAACGCGCAGTGTCGACGAGAAGTTTGACGTCGCCAGCCACACCAATATTACTATTACGAGCAGTCCGCCGCCCGCCCACGGCCAGTATTTCCGCGGCAGGATGTATTTCTTTTTCTTCAGTTCAATGTCCATAACGGTTCGTTGTTTATGTAGTAGTTGACTAATTTCTGCCTTATTGCCACGAGCATACGCATCTGCAGCAGCGTGATCTGGCTCTCCAGGTAGGTCTGTGCCGACTCGTGAAGGTCGAATGTTGACAGCATGCCTTCCTCGTACTTGCGGTACGAAAGGCGGTAGGCCAGCGAGTCTGCGGCCGTCTTCTTCATCATCTGCCGCAGCTCCTTGGCATATCCCTCGTAGTCTATTATCGCCTGGGTGGCGTCGTCGTGCAGCTGTCGTTTGGCGTCAATGACGTCAAGTTGGGCCAGCCGGTAGCTGGTCTTAGCCTGCTTTACCGAGCGCCATGTGCTTGGAGAGAAGATGGGAATGCTCAGCGTCAGCGTGACGTATTCGCCCAGGTTGTTGCGCATTTGCGAGCGGAACGGCTCTATGGCAAGGTCTGATGACATGTTCTTGTAGTAGCTTGTCGACACGCCGCCGCCCAGATACAGCGACGGCAGCTGTATCTTCCAGTCAAGACGCGCCTTCTCGGCGTCGGCCTCGGCCATCACTATGCCAGGCTTCGAGTTTACCGCCTGTTCGCTGACGGTAAGTCCGAAGGGCAGGGTGGGGGTGAGCGCTGCTATCGAGCAGTCTATCGAGAGAGTATCTTCCGTGGGGTAGTTCATGGCCGACTTCAGCGAGAGCAGCGCCGTGCGGGCGAGGTTCTGCTGGTGGAGCAGGTTGTAGTCGTCCTCCGCCACCTGGCTCTCCATCTGCAGCGCCTGCGAGTCGTCGAGCTTCTTGCGCATAAGTTTTATAGACTCTATGGCATACGCCGCGTCGATAAACTTCTGCATTACGTCTATCGCCTTGTCGTCGCGCGCCTTTTGCACGGCCGTTGCCGACGTGTTCTTGGCCAGTCGGGCCTTGCGAAAGGCGTTCCACGTCTGTCCGCCGTCGAATATCGGCAGCGACGCGCTTAGCGAATAGTTGTTGTTAAACGTCGTTACATTATTATATGTATTGGTCTCAGGGTCGATGTTACGTCCCCAGTTGTACTGTCCGCCCACCTGTGCCGACACGCTGGGCAGGAAGTCGAGCAGCGACGTGCGGTAGTCGGTGAGCGCCTGCCGCTGCTCAATCTTCTGCCGCCCGACCTCTGTCGAATGTTCCACGGCGTAGCTGATACACTGCCGCATGGACCATTCCGTCTGGGCGAATCCCGCAGTCGGGACTGCGAGGGCTGTTAAAATTATGGTAATTCGTCTGTTCATACGCTTAATATATAGCCAATACCGTGCCAAAACAGCTATATCGTTGATTATCAACATGATAGCGTTTTGTGGCCATCAGGTCACTGTCCAATTATTAGACAGTGGCTGTCTAATAATTGGACAGTGACCTGATGTTTGCCCGTATCCGTTCGTAGTCATCGCCGTATCAATTATTCGGGTTTGCGAAAGACCGTCTTTTGCCTTGCGGTTTGCCGTCTTTTACGCGCTGAAAGACGGCCTTTTATGCTGCAAAAGGCCATCTTTTGCAATGCTCAGGGTAACATCTTGATAGTCAACTGGTTATGAATGTGTCAAAAATTAGGGGTAAGGATGCCTATAGAAAGGACGTCTCCGACGCCCTATTAAATAACCCGAACATCATAATACGTTTTACTTTTTATCAACATCCGCAAACATCTGCACTACCGTTAATCGTGCATAAGCAGGCAAGGCATTTGTCTTTAACTCCTTAGTGAGCGGAGCGAACGGTAACTACTTTAACTCCTTTAACTACTAAATGAATGTTCGTTTTGCGAACATTCATTTACTTTTTACTTGTTAATTTTTAATTGCGAGCTTGCTACCCCTCTAAAATTGTCCAAAAAATAGACACTCGCTTGCATTTCTCGGCATAACGGATTAATTTTGCATTACGATGAAACAAGGAACAATTCTCGTGGTTGACGACAACCGCAACATACTGGCGACGGTGAAAATGCTGCTCGAAGACTACTTCGAGACCATCGTAGCCATTGCCAGTCCCGACAATATACCTGCCCGCCTGCGTGAGGACAGGCCCGACGTTGTGCTGCTTGACATGAACTTCCGCAGCGGAATGAACAGCGGCAACGAGGGACTTTACTGGCTGAGGCAGGTTAAGAAGCTCAGGCCCCAGGCCCAGGTGGTGCTCTTTACGGCCTATGCCGACATCCAGCTGGCCGTGACGGGACTCAAGGAAGGCGCCGCCGACTTCGTCGTGAAGCCGTTTGACAACGCCAAGCTCGTGGCCGCCCTGACCGACGCCTACCGCAAGACTGCCGGCACAAAGACCGCCGTCAAGGCTGGCGGAAGCGGTATGTTCTGGGGCCAGTCGCCGTGCATGCAGGAGCTGAAAGCCATGGTCGAGAAGGTGGCGGCTACCGATGCCAACATCCTTATAACGGGCGAGAACGGCACGGGAAAGGAAGTTCTTACCAACGAGATACACCGTCTGTCGCTGCGGCGTGACAGGCGCCTGGTCACGATAGACATGGGCGCGGTGGCCGAGACGCTGTTTGAGAGCGAGCTGTTCGGCTACGTCAAGGGAGCGTTTACCGACGCCAAGGCCGACAAGGAAGGTATGTTCGAGCTGGCGGAGGGCGGCACCCTTTTCCTCGACGAAATCGGCAATCTCGGCTACTCGTTGCAGGCCAAACTGCTTACCGCCCTGCAGCGGCGCAGCATTGTGCGTGTGGGCGGCAGTCGCCAGATACCCATCGACGTGCGGCTGGTCTGCGCCACAAACCGCGACCTGCGCCGGATGGTGGCCTCGGGAGAGTTTCGTGAAGACCTGCTGTACCGTATCAACACCATACACCTGCACCTGCCGCCTCTGCGCGAGCGGCGTGAGGACATTCCGGCGCTGGCCCGTATGTTTCTCGACCGCTACGTTACGATGTACAACAAGCCGCGCATGGACTTCACGCCGGCGGCCGAACGCAAGATTGCCGGTCTGCCGTGGTACGGCAACATACGCGAGCTGCAACACTCGGTAGAGAAGGCCGTTATCCTGGGTGACGGCCGTATGATAGACGAACAGGACATCGACGGCAACACGGCGGCCGCGGAAAAGCCGCTCGACGAGGTGCAGACCATTGACGAAATGGAGCGCAGGCTAATAGAAAAGACCCTGCGCGAGTGTGAAGGCAACATGTCGCTGGTGGCCTCGAGGCTTGGTGTTTCACGGCAGACGCTGTACAATAAGATTAAGAAGTATGGACTTTAGCGTAATCATCCTGTCCGTCGCGGTAGTCGTTCTGGCCTCGTGCTGCCTTTATCTGAGGCGGCGATATAAGGGCACGGTGCGCAAGGTAGCGTTCATGTTCAACGCCCTTGACAACGGAGACTATACCTTCCACTTTCCCGAAAGTGGCCGCACCGACGACGACAAGCTGCTTAACGCCTCGCTGAACAGGGTGAAGGACATACTGCGGCACGCCCGCGACGAGCAGATTGAGCGTGAGAAGTACTTTGAGCTGATACTCGACTCGGTGGATACGGGCATACTCGTGGTTGACGACAGCCGTGGGGTGGTGCTCCGCAGCAACCGCGCCGCGCTGAGGTTGTTGCAGAGAGACGTGATAACCCACCTTGACCAGGTGAAGGAAAGTATGAAAAAACTGTCGTCGCGCGAGACATACACCGAGCTGCGCGGCCGCAAGGTGAGGATTGTAGCGCTGAGCGACATCAAGGGCGAGCTGGCCAACCAGGAGACAGACTCGTGGGTTAAGCTGATACGTGTGCTCACGCATGAGATAATGAACACCGTTACGCCCATCGTGTCGTTAAGCGAGACACTGCTCGAACGACCCGAGGGCGAGCGGCGTGAGGGCCTTAACGTAATCAACCGGACAAGCAAGGAGCTTATACGTTTCGTTGAGAACTACCGTAAATTCACGCACGTGCCTACGCCGGTGCCCAAGCTGTTTTACGTCAAACCGTTCCTTGAGCGCATGTCGCGCCTGTCCGAGCCGTTGTTCAGTCGTGGCTGCTCTATTATAATAAAGGTAGAGCCTGACGACCTTCTGGTGTATGCCGACGAAGGCTTGATAAGCCGGGTGGTGTCCAACTTGCTAAAAAACGCCGCCGAGGCTGTGGGCGAAGGCGGCCATATATGGCTAAACGCATACACCGGCGAGGGCGATACCGTGATAATAGACGTAGTCGACGACGGCGACATCATACCTGACGACGTGGCCGCCCACATCTTCATACCGTTCTTTACTACGAAAAAGGAGGGCAGCGGCATAGGCCTGTCTATCTCCCGTCAGATAATGCGCGTAAGCAACGGATTCATCTCTCTCGTAACCGACAAGCATAGCGGGCTTACCACTTTCAGGCTTATTTTCAACTGACTGACGGCGGCAGCGTTTCCGAAAGGCCGTCTTTTAGTTTGTAAAAGACCGTTTTTTGCCTTGCGAAAGGCGGCCTTTTAGCGCCCGTTTGATGGCCTTTTGTAATGCGGTAGGTTTCAACCGCCATTGCGTACGGAAAACGGTTATGTTTTTGCAGGATATGGTATTGGTGTAAACAAAGTAATAACACTCAAGTGTTTTGTCAACTGAAAATTTTTTAAATTTTATAATTTGTTGATTATTAAGTGGTTATGTAGTTCCTAACCGCTAAAATTCCATGTCGTTTTAAGTTTTCGTTACGTTAGTTAGGGATTTTTAACCGGGGGAGGTAAATTTTGTGATTAAATTTTTATAAATTTGCTCCCATCAATAAAAACACAATTAATTAATAGCGTAATTAATTCTCAAGTATGTCTTAGTATATTGTTATTACCAAAACGATAAGGGCATATACAACAAAAACAGACTAATACTTACGGCAGCAAGACTGGAATATGACAAACGCCGGCATGCCGATCAAAATACAAATTAAAATAACCAACGCATTATTGCATGCCGTGGTCTCGGAACGGAAGCATCCTCGGGCTTATCGTGTGACGGATGGATAGTTGACTTAACGACTTTTTCATTTTACCGCATAGTTGTCAAAGGGATTTCCTCTTCTTGATAATCGGGGTATAGTAGCAGTAAATGAAATATTAAATCCAATATATTATGACAAGGAAGTTACTTATATGCGCGGTTCTGGCGATGTCGGCCCTGACGGCGGCATACGGCCAGAAAATCGCTCTTAAGACCAATGCTTTATATTGGGCGACCACTACGCCTAATATAGGTGTTGAGGCATCTGTCGGCAAGAAACATACCGTACAGCTCTTTTACGGCCTCAATCCGTGGAAGCAGTCGGGCGGCGACCAGTCCAGCTTGCGCCATTGGACGCTCATGCCCGAGTATCGTTATTGGTTCTGCCAGAGTTTTAACGGATGGTTTATCGGTGCACACCTCATGGGCGGACAGTTCAACATGGGTAGCGTCGACTTACCGTTCGGAGTGTTTAACGAGCTTGAGGACCACCGCTACGAGGGCTGGTATGCCGGCGGAGGAATCACGGCGGGTTATCAATGGCCCCTGTCCAAGCACTGGAACATCGAGGCTTCGCTCGGCGTAGGCTACGATTATATCCAGTACGACAAGTTCCGTTGCGGCGAGTGCGGAGAGAGACTGAAGTCCGACCACACCAATTACTTCGGCCCGACGAAGCTTGCGCTAAGCGTGCTGTACATATTTTAATTAAGAATTAAGAGTTAAGAAATTAAGAATTAAGGGTTAAGAATCAAGAAAATATGCCTCGCCGGCTATTGCTCTTATCCGGCTTATCTGGCTCATCAGGCCTATTTACCCTCTCAACCCTGCTGAATTAACTCCACAAAAAATGACAACTATGAATAATCGAAGATATATATCCCTCCTCGCAATGGCCGCAATGGCATGCCTGCCGGCACTGTCGCAGACGCGCATGGCCAACCGCGGAATAGGCGTAGAGGATGTCAGCGTGACGCGCGACGGCGGGTATGTCATGCTGAACATGAAACTTAATCTCGACTCGCTCGACCTTCCTACGAATACAAGACTGGTTTATACCCCAGTGATAAAGACTAAAGAAGGTCAGGTGGAAATGCCCGAGATAGTAATTAACGGCCGCCGTCAGCAGATAATGTATGAGCGTGGCGACATGAAGAAAGACGTTGATGAGCGCGCGCTGGTGGTAAGAAGGCGCAACGG
>OHWI01000642.1_pt1 | contig 8444 bp, 6 predicted proteins | sample 1579721 | NCBI WGS metagenome assembly OHWI01 (sample SAMEA3882529, study PRJEB24775) | human gut metagenome | biome: human-associated habitat; feature: intestine environment; material: feces | place: Netherlands | collected 2009/2010
TCTTTTCCGATCTTTGTCTTAAGATCATGGAATGCCGGCAGACAGTGAAGGAAGATCGCCTTTTCACCGGCGTTCTCCATTACATGTCTGGTAACCTTGTATGGTGTCAGGTCGTGGATACGCTCTGTCCATACTTCGTCAGGCTCGCCCATGGATACCCATACATCTGTGTAGATGATGTCCGCATCTTTTGTTCCTGCCTCCACATCCTCTGTGAGAGTGATGGTGGAACCTGCCTCTTCTGCCCACTGCTGACACTGTGCTACAAGCTCATCATTCGGGAAATATTTCTTATTGGTGCAGGCTACGAAATCGAGACCAAGTTTGGAGCATACAACCATGAGGGAGTTACCCATGTTGTAACGGGCATCACCCATGTATACAAGTTTCAGGCCTTTCAGTTTGCCGAAATGTTCACGTACTGTCAGCATATCTGCAAGCATCTGTGTCGGATGATACTCATTTGTCAGGCCATTCCATACCGGTACACCTGCATGCTTCGCAAGCTCCTCAACAATATCCTGACCGAAGCCACGGTACTCGATTCCCTCATACATTCTTCCGAGAACTCTTGCAGTATCTGCGATGCTCTCCTTCTTTCCGATCTGGGAGCCTGTGGGATCCAGATAGGTAGAACCCATTCCCAGATCATGAGCTGCCACTTCGAAGGAACAGCGTGTTCTTGTGCTTGTTTTTTCAAAGATCAGGGCAATATTCTTACCTCTGTAATACTCATGAAGCTCTCCTGCTTTTTTCTTTGCCTTCAGATCTGCTGCAAGGTCGATCATGTAAGTGATCTCTTCCGGTGTAAAGTCTTTCAGTGTCAGGAAATTTCTTCCTTTAAGATTCATAATATGTCCTCCTCATGGCTGCAGATTTATTTCTGCTCTGCCGGTTTATCTGTCATGATTTCCTTCAGGGATGTTGCCAGCCCTGCGATGCCCTGTATCTCGGACGGAATGATGATCTTCGTTGCCTTACCGTCAGCAACCTTTGTAAGAGCCTCCAGGCTCTTCAGAGTAAGAACAGATTCATCTGCTCCTGCTTCCTTGATCATACGAAGTCCTTCTGCAGTTGCCTGCTGTACTTTAAGGACTGCCTGTGCCTGTCCTTCAGCCTCTTTGATCATACGCTCCTTCTGAGCCTCCGCATGAAGGATCGCCGCCTGCTTCTCAGCCTCAGCATCCAGGATAGCGGACTGTTTTTTACCCTCAGCAACAAGGATGGTGGAACGTTTCTCTCCTTCTGCTTTCAGAATGGCTTCTCGTCTCTCACGCTCAGCCTTCATCTGTTTCTCCATGGCATCCTGGATGGCTGCCGGAGGAATGATGTTCTTAAGCTCCACACGGTTAACCTTGATTCCCCATGGATCTGTAGCCACATCAAGGGAAGCACGCATCTTGGTATTGATAACCTCTCGGGATGTCAGTGTCTTATCCAGCTCCATATCACCGATGATGTTACGAAGTGTTGTAGCAGAAAGATTCTCGATCGCCATGATCGGATTCTCAACGCCATATGCGTAAAGCTTCGGATCTGTGATCTGGAAAAATACAACCGTATCGATCTGCATGGTTACATTATCTTTGGTAATTACCGGCTGCGGTGGAAAATCCACAACCTGTTCTTTCAGGTTTACTCTTCTTGCAACACGCTCAATGAACGGAACCTTGAAATGGATTCCTGTACTCCAGGTAGCCTTGTAAGCGCCAAGACGTTCCAGTACCACTGCATAGGCCTGCGGTACAATGCGGATACAGGATGCAAGTACCCACAGCACAAGAACGATGACTACAAGCAAAACAACAACTCCACCCATAATTTAGCCCTCCTTGCTAATTTCTTTTACGATCAGCTTCACTCCGCGGATCTCTTCGATCTCAACCACTGCACCTGTTGGAATTTCTTCCCCGTCATCTGCGGTCCGTGCAGTCCACTCGATGTCATTGATCCTCACCTGCCCGGTCTGGGCCAGGTTGTTGACCGGCTGTATCACTACGGCTCTTTTTCCCAGAAGGCTCTCTGCATTGGTCTTCTCCACGCCCTTGTTCATGTAGCGAACCGCCAGAGGTCTGGTAAAGATCAGAAGCACCACGGAAACTCCGAAAAATAAAAGGAGCTGTACAACAATTCCCCCACCAAGCCACGAGGCAATGCACGCCACAAGAGCACCGCCTGCAAACCAGACAGTGGTAAGTCCTACCGTGATTGCTTCAATTACCAGTAAAATTGCCAGTATTCCAAGCCAGGCCAAAGGTGTCATAAAACCCCTCCTCTCTTATTCTCTTCTCTGTCTTGCAGCTTCGTACATCAGGATTCCTGATGCCATGGCAGCATTCAGTGATTCTACTTTTCCGCACATGGGAATGCGGATCAGACAGTCTGCTGCCTCCGCTGCCTGATCGGTCAGGCCCTTTCCCTCGTTTCCGATGAAAAAAGCGGTGCCGCCCTTATAGGATTCCTGATCATAGGAATTCTCACCCTTCAGATGAGCTGCAAAACTGCGGATTCCCTTTTCTTTCAGCTTCTTTTCTAATGATACCACATCTTCCACATATAGAAAAGGCATTCTGTAAATGGAGCCCATAGTAGAACGGATCACCTTGGGATTTGTGATATCCACGCAGGTTTTTGTGAGGAAAACTCCGCTTACGCCGGCGCCCTCACCGGTCCTGAGAATGGTTCCCGCATTTCCCGGATCCTGAAGATCCTCCAGAACCATGACCAGAGGATTTTTTCCCGCCAGTACCTCTTCCTCGCTCCAGGAAGGCAGCTTCAGAACTGTCAGGATCCCCTGGGGAGTCTTGGTATCACACATCTGACGAAATACGGAATCCTTCACGATCTCACAGGGATATTTTTCTGCCTGAGACATCAGCTCTCCATCCCGGGAAACGGTCTCGGAGACAAACACCTGGGAAACCCAGCTTTCCGGTGCTTCCAGAAACATTTTCCGGCCCTCTGCCACAAAAAGTCCCTGCTCTCTTCTGGCTTTTGCCTTCTGGTTCAGCTGCATGACATTTTTTATTTTTGCATTTGATACACTGGTTATCATACTTTTATTTCTCTCCTTCCGGCAATCCGTATTCGGTTAACGTAATTCCTCACGACTTGCATTCAGATCCTTGTTTTTTCCGATGGCGATTATGGAACAGTTGTCCGGAAGCGGTTCGGAAGGATCCAGATCTACCGTGACATTTTCACCCTGCTTGATGCCAATGATATTAATGTGAAAACGCTCCCGTACATTCAGATCTACCAGATTTTTTCCACTCCAGGATACCGGCATGGAAAACTCCGCCATACTGAACTCCGCTGAAAGCTCAAACACATCCAAATACCCGCCGGACATAAGATTTCTGGCAACTCGCAGTCCCATGGACTGTTCCGGATAAATGATCTTATCTGCACCAATTTTGTCAAGTATACGTCCATGAAGAGAATTCATACTTTTTGCAACTACAAAGGGAACTCCCAGATCCTTGGCCTGCATGGTCGCGGAAATACTGGCTTCCAGATTTTCGGCAACCGCGATAATGGCTACATCCACATTCTGAACTCCCAGAGCCTTCAGGATTCCCGGTTCACGGACATCTGCTTTTACCGCATAGGTTACTTTTTCGGAAATCTCTTCGATATTTTCTTCTTTGTCATCAATGGCAAGGACATCGCAGTCTGACTCTGCCAGCGTCACCGCCAGAGTCATTCCAAACTGTCCAAGCCCGATCACGGCAAAAGATTTATTTTTCATTCTATTCTCCTGTTTAACCAATCATGATATCTTCTTCACCGAGATGCGTTGTGCTTCCCGGCCTGTTGCGTACACGCATCACAACTGCTGTTCCAAGTGTCAGCGGTCCGATACGTCCCAGATACATGGTAAGGATCACGATCCACTTGCCTGCCACATTCAGCTGAGGTGTCAGTCCTCTGGAAAGTCCTACTGTAGCCCCCGCAGAAGTGATCTCATATAAGACATCTGCCAGATCCACTCCCGGCATTACTGCGGACAAAAGCACCGTCATGGTAAAAAGGATCAGCACACTGGTTCCTGCAACAACCATGGCAGAACGGAGATAGCTCTCACGAATCCTGCGGCCGTATACCTCTACATCCTTTTTTCCCTGAAGATATGCTGCAATGGAAAGGATCAGAACCGCAATGGTAGTAGTCTTCACACCACCGGCAGTGCCCATGGGTGATCCTCCGATAAACATCCACAGCAGGGAAATGATCACGGTAGGTGTGGACAAAAGCGACTGATCCATGGTATAAAATCCCGCCGTACGTGTTGTCACTGACTGGAAAAAGGATGCCATGAGCTTTGTTCCCAGTGGTGCCCCCTTCAGCGTGGAAGGGTTTCCGGATTCAAAGATAAATACCAGAAATGCTCCTGAAAATACCAGGATCCCGGTCATCGTAAGGACCAGCTTGCTCTGAAGCCGCAGTACACGAAAAACTCTGGATGGGGAGAGCTCTTTTCTCAGAACCTTGCGGAATTTATCCCACAGATCCCACCAGACGATAAATCCAAGACCTGACACAATGATCAGGCCAATCGTAGTGATATTGACCAGCGGATTGCTCACATATACCGAAAGGCTTGTTTCCCCGAAAAGATCGATCCCAGCGTTGCAGAATGCAGATACCGCCAGAAATATGGCATGCACCAGACCTTTTTTTATTCCAAATTCCGGTACAAAGCAAAACGCATACAGGACCGCACCGATTCCTTCTGCAAGAAACACGCATTTCACCACACTGCGGACTACAGCCACGACTCCACCCATTTCATCCAGGTTATAGGATTCCTTGATGATCCGTCGGTTTTTCAGGGAAATTTTCCGCCGGAGGCTGATGAATATCATATTCGCCAGTGCGACCAGTCCGATCCCGCCGATCTGTATCAGGCACAGGATAACCGCTTTTCCAATGGGGCTCCACTGGACTGCCATAACAACTGTGGAAAGTCCTGTCACACATACGCTGGTCGCCGCTGTAAAAACAGCATCCGGGAAGGTAACAGCCTGCCCGGGTGCACTGCAGAACGGCATCCACAAAATAAGTCCACCTACAAAAATCACCCCCGCAAAGCCGAGGGCAATTATTTGTGACGTATTCAGTTTATGCAATCCGTCTGAAACTTTTTTTAAGTTCATAAATATCTTTATTTTCTGTAATTATGAGAAAGAGAATTGCAGACCTCCCACATGTAGGAATCTACATTCTTCTGCATTGCAAGAGCCTCATTGATGTCGAAATCAACAAACTCACCATGACGGTATCCAACCACACGGCTGCGTTTTCCGGCAACAAGAAGATCTACTGCAAGAGCACCCATCATGGACGCATATACACGGTCCTTACATGTAGGGCTTCCACCACGCTGCATGTGACCAAGGATCGTTGCACGTGTCTCGATACCTGTTGCAGCCTCGATACGCTTCGCCATAGCCTCTGAATGGCCGATACCCTCAGCATTTACGATGATATGGTGTTTCTTGCCTTTCTTACGGCTCTCTACGATATTGTCAATAAGCTTCTGCTCATCGTAATCATATTTCTCCGGGATCAGGATATCCTCAGCACCGTTTGCGATACCGCACCATACTGCAAGGTATCCGGCGTTACGTCCCATAACCTCGATGATACTGCATCTCTCATGGGATGTGGATGTATCACGTACCTTGTCAATAGCTTCCATAGCTGTATTTACAGCAGTATCGAAACCGATGGTGTACTCGGTACATGCGATATCAAGGTCAATAGTTCCCGGCAGGCCAATGGTATTGATTCCAAGGTTCGCAAGTTTCTGAGCACCTGCGAAGGAACCGTCTCCACCGATAACAACAAGGCCGTCGATTCCATGCTTTCTGCAGATCTCTGCAGCCTGCTGCTGTCCTTCCTCTGTTCTCATCTCTGCACATCTGGCAGTATAAAGAATTGTTCCGCCTCGCTCAATCGTATCGGAAACGTCCTTTGCTGTCATATCTCTGATCTCTTCATTTAAGAGACCGCTGTATCCTTTATAGATTCCCTTTACGTTCAGTCCGCTGCTTAATCCTCTTCTGACAACAGCACGGATTGCAGCATTCATTCCAGGTGCGTCACCGCCACTGGTCAAAACGCCGATCGTTTTGATTTTGTTCTCTGCCATATTGTTATCCTCCATCTTATGAAACAACCTATTGTAATACACATATTCGGGTATAGTTTATAGCATTTTTATAAGTTTTTCAATACTCTCTCCACAATTTTAACATTGGAACTTCCATATTTTTTACACATGCGCTCCAGCCAGGAATCCTCGATATGGACCTGATAAGCAGGGGGAAGTTTCTTCATTGCCTTGACATCTTTGAGATAAATAACCACCGTGCTGTTTCCTCTGGATTCCATCAGATCGTCTACCAGACCGGTCTCGGCTTTTGCGTACTCTTCCCGGCTTTCAAACTGGAGCCACAGTTCTCTTGGCATATCATCAAAAAGACGGACCTTTTCCAGGATCAGCTTGCTGGCTTTGTCGTCTTCTGCGGATACTCTTCCCTGAATAAAGAGCCGGGCATCTTCATTCAGGAACATCTGGCATTTTTCGTAATCACGTGGAAATACCACAACCTCCACGGTGCCTACCAGATCTTCCACTGTAAGGAACGCCATTACCTTATTATTCTTTGTATATTTTATGGTTTTATCCGTGATCATTCCACCCACGATCACTTTCTGGTTATCGTAAACCTCCGGTATCCCTGTTTCATCATCCGGCTGAAAATCAGAAGTTTTTGCAGAGATCATTTTTTCCATCATATTCCGGTAACGCTCCAGCGGATGACCGCTGAGATAGATGCCGAGAACTTCCTTCTCAAAGGTCAGTATCGTCTCCTTCGGATATTCTGCTGCCTGCGGCATACGGATCTCAAATTCCTTTTTATCTTCTTCAGGCGCAATATCAAAAAGACTCAGCTGTCCCGCCATGGTATGCTTCTTATCCTGGTTGATACTGTCTATGATCTGCGTATAAACCGTCATTTTCTGATTCCGGTTTCCCTCCAGGCAATCCAGCGCTCCGGCCTTGATCAGATTTTCCACAACTCTCTTGTTGATCTGGTCGATATTTCGCTCAATAAATGTTTTCAGGGAGGTATATTCTCCGTGCTCCTCACGCTCCCGCACAATCCCCTCGATTACCGGACGGCCGATACTCTTGATGGCAGAAAGTGCATAACGAATGGAACCATTGTCAACAGAAAAGCCATAAACACCATGATTGATATCCGGCGGAAGGATCCGGATCCCCATCTGGCGGCATACAGAAATATACTCGGCAACCTTGTTCGGCATTTCCACAACGGATGTCATCAGTGCAGCCATAAATTCTACCGGATAGTAATATTTGAGATATGCCGTCTGGTAGGAAACCACTGCATAAGCGGCAGCGTGAGACTTATTGAAGGCATACTTTGCAAAATCTGTCATCTCATCGTAGATCTTGTTTGCGATCTCCTCGGAAATACCGTTGGCGATACATCCCGGTACTCCCTCTTCCACGTTTCCGTAAACGAAATTCTGGCGTTCTTTTGCCATAACAGAAGCTTTTTTCTTGGACATGGCACGGCGCACCAGGTCACTTCGTCCAAGGGTGTAGCCTGCAAGCTCACGGACGATCTGCATAACCTGCTCCTGGTATACGATACAGCCATAGGTCGGCTTCAGGATCGGCTCCATCTGCGGACAGTCATAACGGATGGTATCCGGACGGTTTTTTCCGCGGATGTACTGCGGAATGAAATCCATGGGACCCGGACGGTAAAGCGAAATTCCCGCGATCACGTCCTCAAGGCTCTGAGGCTTCAGCTCCTTCATGAAGCTTTTCATTCCGGCACTCTCCAGCTGGAACACACCGTCAGTACGTCCTGTTCCGAGAGAATCCAGTACCTTTTTGTCGTTGTAGTCGATCTTTTGCATATCCAGAAGCATACCGGTACTTTTTTCCACCATTTTCACAGCATTCTGGATAACCGTCAGGGTACGGAGACCCAGGAAATCCATTTTCAGAAGTCCCAGCTCTTCCAGTGTTGTCATGGTAAACTGTGTGACAATGGAACCGTCCTGGGCTCTGGAAAGAGGTACGTATTCGGATACGTCTTTCTGGCTGATTACCACACCTGCAGCATGCATGGAAGTATGTCTTGGAAGCCCCTCCAGACGTTTTGCCAGATCGATCAGACGATGGATATCGTCCTGTTCCTCGTAAGCCTTGCGAAACTCCGGATTCATTCCCAGTGCCTTGTCAATGGTGATATTCAGCTCCTGTGGAATCATCTTGGCGATGGTGTCCACCTGGGCATAAGGCATATCCAGAACACGGCCTACATCACGGATCACACCGCGGGCTGCCAAAGTACCGAAGGTAACGATCTGAACCACGCAGTCATCGCCATATT
>OHWI01000652.1_pt1 | contig 8272 bp, 6 predicted proteins | sample 1579721 | NCBI WGS metagenome assembly OHWI01 (sample SAMEA3882529, study PRJEB24775) | human gut metagenome | biome: human-associated habitat; feature: intestine environment; material: feces | place: Netherlands | collected 2009/2010
TAACTACCCTTGAGTTTGTGTTGGAGCCTTTCAAACGCTTGATATTCGCTGTTTATTTGTTCGGTTTTGGGCATAAAAAATGCAGAGCCTGCCAAAGCATACTCAGCCAGATATTTGTATTGTCTGTTTTTTAACGTTGCATAGATTTGCGAGGTCAGCTTATCGGGACGGCATTTTAAATACCCCAGTTCGCTTACTTCTTTCAGATATTCTTCCTTCCGCTTGTGAGGAACAGCAGGTAAAGCTTTGACCCCGTTCTTTGCTTTCAGCACCTCGTTCCAGTCCTTAAACTTCGGTGCAAGCCGTTTCACATCGGTATATCCATTCTCTGAAAGAATATCTTTTAAGCGGTCAACGGCCTCGATCCCTCCTTCGTCATTATCAACGCAGAGAATTACTTCCGATAAGTTAGAATGATTCTTTAATGCCACAAGCACAGCATTTTCATACACTCCGTTCATTGCAATGCAGCTGTGCTTTTGCCAGTCTTTCGGATAAAGCGTAAGAAAACTCATCATATCTATGGGAGCCTCAAACACATAGAGCCTTTTGCTTTCACCGAAATGTGCAAAGCTGTATCTTGTGTCAGAACCTTGACAAGTGATCCTGAAACTATTGCCGTAAGAATTTGTTGAACGCTTGCTTGCCTGCCTTGGAACGCCGTTTTCATCAATTCCTACAAACACGGCATTGTGATGTTCCTTGTCCTCATAAAGCGTGTGCTGTTTTGCAAAATGGCTGATAATATCGGGAGAAATGAACCTCTGCTTTATCAGGTAGGCATAAACCCTATGCATATTTGTGTTTGTCTCGGGAAGTCTGAACTCTTTCTTTTCTTCCTTTGCCGATACTTTCGGCGGACTGTGGGACAGCGGAGTTACCCTCTGTCCCAACAGTTCCTGTACCGCAGTCTGAAAGTCCATACCATAAAACTCCTGCATAAACTTTATTGCTCCGCCGCCAACCTGATTTTTATGGTCAAACCATGTCGAACCACGGAGCGTTATGCTGTCGTGTTTGCCTGAACTGTCGTAGTAAATGAGCTTATGCTCTCTGCCAACACGCTCTAATTTCTCGCCTCGCATTCTCAGGAATTCTTCGAGGTCAACGCTGTTGGCAAGGATTTTTTGTTCGTCTGTGAATGGGATGTATGGCAATTTATCACCGCCTTAATACTTCACACTCTCCGCAAATCTGCTCATCAGCCCCGAAAAACTCTGCCTTTCCATCATATCCGAGCTGAGAAATGCCCCCGAAACAACAGTAAGCTTGTTCTCGTTCAGCACAGCGTAGGTTTCTGCGTAACCGAACTGCGTCGCCATACCGTCAGACTTCTGAACAGAGACGTAACGCTGATACTTGCCCTTTGATACAACGCTGCTTGTCATTCTGTAATTGGACACAAAATCGTCCTCAGTGATACCGCTCATCTGTGCGGAGGTCTGTCCAAAGTAGTAATCTCCGAAGTTTTCAAGGATATATTCCATATCGTGATCAAGCTGAGCCTGCGATAGATCGACGCACATAACATCAATAGTTCCTCCGCCGTTTGTGCCTTTGAGCGTTATCTTCTGCACACCATTTGAATTATCAGTTTCATTATCAAAAGAACAGCCTTTCATTGCCTCTGTTACCAATGTGCTTGTGTCAACAAAGCATATATTTGAGTCGAAAAACTCGGCAATAAAGGTATCATGTTTTACCTGTTCTTCATCGACGGTACTTTCAGCCTCCGAAGAGGCAGCCGCACTTACTGTCGGTGCGGCTGTTGTGACCGTTGTCTGCTCGGCTTTGAAGGGCGGCGAGATATTTCCGCAGCCTGTAAGGATCACCGCAGACAGTGCGGCGAGTATAGGAATATTCTTCATTTGTCATACCTCCTTACACAATGGACCAGATATACAGCGGAGCGGTAAGGGTGAATATGAGGCAGGCGAAGATCACCGCAACAGGAGTCCATTCTATCTGTCCGTGCTTGCGGTAGTCCATATACATCGCACCTATCTTCACAAACAGCAATACCGCAAGGATAACATCAAGGCACGGAAAAACAACATTGTTCACCACCGACACTATCTGCGATCTGGCTGTGTTCCAAGTGCTTGTGACTGCTCCTGCCACATCGCCCGAGGCGCAGGCGGTTATTGATGTCATTGCCGCAAAGCACATTGCACTTGCAGCTGATGCAATAGCTTTCTTTTTTGACTTTTTTATCTTCATTACACATCTCTCCTTTCATTATTCTTTCTGATTGCAAATATTAAGGACAAAAGCATTACAGATCCGATCATAAGATAGATACATATGCCATTGTCTGATGACACACCTGTGTGAGGGTTGTCTGTTGTGACTGTGTGAGGCGTGTCAGGCAAGCTTGGCTTAGCCTCGTCCACCATTATGACTATGGGCGTACCGTCTTCCGCAATTGCTGCCGCATCTGCATTTTCTACGGTAACATTGCCGTAAACATCGACTGTAAACTTAATGTCCGTTGCAATTACATAGCCGTCGGGAGCGGCGATTTCTTTCAGTGTATAATCTCCGGCAGGAAGCTCAGTTACAATATGATCTGTGCCGTCGGAAGTCCATTCGTCAACAATATTTCCCTCAGAGTCAATGATCTGCATTTTTGCTCCCTTAAGCTCGTTTCCGTAAATATCACGCTTTGAGATCTTAACGGTAATCGGCTTGTTCTCGGCAGTTATCTCAATGACTTCGCCGTCCTCTGAAATGCTTACGGGATAGCTTTCATCGCTTAGAATATATCCCGTGGGAGCTTTTATCTCTCTGACAACATACTCGCCGTAAGGAATGTTTCCAAACTCAAAATATCCCTTTTCATCGGAGATCGCTGTCATTATGGCATTGCTTTCCGTAAACTCTGTACAGTCCGTTCTGAACAGTCCGAACAGAGCATTTTCAAGGGGTTCGCTCTTGTCATCGGTCTTATGTCCCTCTATCCTGCCACGCTTGATAACATTTTCAAACTCTCCGCAGTCGATATCCACGGTCTGAATATCCTGACCCATATACTCGAAAGTCACAAGGTACTTTTCGCCGTTAAGGACATAGTGTTCGTCGGTGGCAATTTCCTGAACATAGTACTTTCCAAACGGAATTTTCTCTGCAATAACAGCAGTCATATTTTCATCAAGCGACACCGCAGAGATCAGCCCGCCGGCAGGGATCAACGTGCCGTTTGAAGCTGTGATATCTTTTGCGGCAAACAGTCCGAAACGAACATTTTTGTACTCTCCGTTACTGCCGATACCGAACAGCTCATCATTCTCCATTGTCTTAGAAAGCCTTATCATTACTCTCTGATATTCATTTTCAAACTCTGTATCCACAGTATCTCTCACCTCAAATTCCTGTCCCGCATATGTCAGTTCTGCTTCTTTAGGTTCGTTATTCAGCACATATCCGTAAGGTGCTTTTATCTCTCTGACCTCATATCTGCCAAGATACAGCGGCTCAGTTTCCCCATAGCCGTTTTCGTCGGTCGTTATTTCAGTCACAACATCGCCTGCGTTGGCTCTGATCGTGCCGTCGGCAGTTATGATATCCTCGCTTGCAATTACCTGAAATACTGCGCCACTGAGATTTTCTTTTGCAAAAACGGGAGTATAGGCGGTCTGCCCACTTTCGTGAACCTCGCCGTTTTCATCGATATATATTGCGCTGCCAAGAGCAGTTACGCTTGCAAAAACATTGCCTGTTTTCTGAACAGAAATTTTGCCCTTCTGTGCGGTATTTGTTTTCTCCACAACTACGGTCTCTACTGAGCCGTCAATTGTAAATGGAACAGGATTTTTATCAAGGACATAACCCTCCGCCGACTGCACTTCGTGAAGCTCGTAATCGCCGTAAACAAGCTCGTTCGGGAGCATAAGAGAACCGCTTTCATCGGTGTAAAATGTGTTGAGAATCATTTCTGAGGGATAGTTGATTTCCTGCGAAACATATTCGGAATTTGCACAGTCCCAAACCTTGAAGCCGATGCCCGAAACGGGAATTATATTGCCTGTTTCAGCGTCCTTTTTCACGATTTTAACAAAGGATTTTTTTACTGCGTCATTGAGCAAATAGAAATATTCTTTTTCGTTTTCGCTGATATTGACTTCAAAGTCCTCCATCTGTTCGGTATTTTCCAAACCCTTAATTTGATGAACGACATAGATTCCGTAAGGGAGCATTTTAGTCTGTGCATAGCCGTTTTCATCGCATACGAGGTAGTCTTTTTCGCTGTCATTTGCAGCTTCATAAGAGCCTGATGACTTGAGATAAACCTCAAACTCTGCACCGACTTCGGGAGTTTCGATCTGCGTTGAGCCGTCATCGGAATGCTTGATTATGCTGATTTTTCCCTTGAGAACGTCCTCGGTCACTGTCATAGAAATGGGGTTATGCTCAATGGAATAATTCTCAGTTTCTGCACCAACCGGGTACACAGTTTCATCAAGCAGATATCCCTCGCTTGGTGAAATTTCCTGAACAGTGTAGTTTCCGCAGACATACTCCTTTGTCTTGAAATATCCGTTTTCATCGGTTGTGTAGGTGTCCACCAGCTCGCCGTTACGGTAAATGCCGTAAACTGCACCTGAAAGAGTACCGTCGCCCTGAGCGGAAGCTGTTTCGGAATCCTGCTTTGTTACTTGGGCGGTAAACTTTTTGAGAACGTTCTTAAAGGTCTTGGTTGTGGTTGCGTCAGCTGTCAAAGTAACCGTCTGACTGGCAGGAACAACATACTTTACGGGAACGTTTTTTTCAGAAATCGTGTAAACAATTTTCTGATTGTTACTGTCGTATACGGGGATATCGGAAAGAATTGCAACACCGTCAGAACCTGTTTTTATGCTGTAAGTCTTGCCGTTACCTGTTACAGTAAATTCTCTGCCGCCGTTCTGATTATCCTCAGACTGCTTGTTGATCTTAATAGAGCCTGTTTTGAGTTCATTGTTGAACTTTACATTGACAGTCAGATCAACGTCGCCGTCTGTAAGCTTGACATTCTTCGCCTTGGGAGTTTCATATCTCGTATCTACGTTGATTTCGGAAACAGTGTAAGTGATAGCCTTGCCTGTGGACATATCATAAACTTTCAGATCATCTAAGGTCGCAATGCCTTTTGCATTGGTTTTAGCAGTTTCGGTAAGGGATTTTCCGTTATAGGTATAGGATATATTGAACTCCCTGCCGCTGATTATGCCATCCTCGGCAGTTTTGTTAATTTTGATTGTTCCTGTTTCATAGTCCTCTTTCACCTTGTTTTTTCCTGCTTTGATTGTATATACGGTCGGATCAACTGAATAACCTGTTGGAGCCTTCAATTCTTTTGCGTAATAAGTCTTGCTTGGCAGCTTTACAGAGCCTTTTCCATTGCTTCCTATTTTGATTTCGGCAACCTTGTTTTTGCAGGACTTATCATGATAGATTCCATATACCGCTGTAGAATTATCAACGCTTGATTTTCCCACAAGATCACCATTTGTATTATACTTATCTATCTCAAAAGTCACGTCGGTCTTTGTGATCCTAAAAGCCGACATATTCATAGCAGTTGCTGTTTTACCGTCGGTCTTGTTATTAATTACAACACCCTCAGAGCCGTTAGCCTCGATTCTCCAATGCCTGCCGCCGTCGCCTTTTCCGTCACCTACTGTTTTGGAATTGATAAGACTTTCTGAAACGCCGATAGATTTCAGGTAAGACACTACATCTGAACGGCTGTTAAATTCGCCCATGTAAATCCACGCATGATCTTCGCCATATGGATTCTGAGCCACCACTACAGAACCGGGCGTAATAGTCGAACCGTTGGAACACTCCCAGTATGGACGGTCTGTTGTCTTAATATTCTGCTTTTCAACATCGACCTTGGAAGTTTTACCGCCGTAGCTGATAGTGCAGTTGTCGTTGACCGTCAGCCAGTGATCGGTATCCACAGGAACGGGGTTGTTCCAAGAAAATCCCGAAGTCTTGTATCCAAGCTGCGTCAGCGTATAGTACACAAGTCCCGAACAGTCGATACCGAGATTGTTTATCGTCTGTACCGACAGCGGAGTATACTGACCCTGATTGTATGCGTACCAATATCCCTTATTTCCGAAAGTATACGGAGAACCGAGAAGCGTTGCCGCCTTTGCGATCACCATATCTGCCGACGGAAACGCAGAGTTTTGAGTCGAGTTGCCTGCTGCATTTGCTGTAATAACTCCGCTCACAGATGAACCGAGCATAGAAAAAGCGCAGAGTCCTGCCATGAACCCTGCGCCAAGCTTTCTCAATATTTTTGATTTTGTTTTAAACATAAAGTACATTTCTCCTTTGATTTCACGCAAAGAAAAAGAGCCGAAATTTCTTCGGCTCTCTCACTTGCATATTTGTTACATATTATCAATAAGACGATTCGCTTATCGAAATTTCAATTGTATTATCATTTTCATCAAATATTCGGGTTATTTCACCGTATTTATCTGATTTTAAAAATCTGCCGCCCTGTGTATCGAACACATACCATGTTCCTTCCACACATACTAAGTTTGCCATATGACCGTACCAGGCATCCGGTGAGAAAAACGCATACCGACATTCAAGTCCCACACCTTTACAAGCGTACATTGTTGCTGCTGAGAATACTTGACAATTTCCGCTGACGTTCCCTCTGATCCAATTGTAAACAGCTTCGGCTTTTCCATAATCAGAGCCGTTGTGCCCCAATCCTGCACCTATATTGTAATATTCATCGGTTGTTCTTCCGAGCGAATTTACATAATTCAAAACGCTTTGCAGGCTTGTTGTATCTTCAATTATATCTTCCGGCGGTTCAGTCTGCGGTTTTGGTGTAGTAGTCGGCGGATTTGTCACCGCAGGTTTTGCCGTTGTAACCGGAGGAGAAGGGTTGTTATTCTGAGGCTTATTGTCAGACGATTGGTTATTCTGCTGCGCACCGTTATTGCTCTGATTGTTATCGGACGGCGAATTATAGGTCTGCTGACTATTCTGCGCAGGCTGTACGTTATTTTCCTGACCGTTATTATTCTGCACGGAATTGTTTTGTCCCTGAATTGAGTTTCCCGAAGCACCTGACGAACCTGATTTCTTTGTAGTAGTTACAGTAATACCCGTCGGCTTTGAAGATGAGGATACCCTCTGCGAACTCTTTATCGTAGTAGCGGTTTCGCTTGTATCCTTTTCTTCCTTTGCCGTTGCTGCAGAGGTTGTCAACGTAGTTGTAGTTTGGCTCACCTCTGAGGTTTCCGCACTTTTCGTTGACTCCGATACATTCCCGCAGGCAGTCAGCATTACTGTGCAAAGTATTGAAATATATATCGCTCTTTTCATATCATCACGCTCCTTGTCAAGCAATATATCATATATCCGCCCACAAATCTATACTTTTTGCAAAAGTTCTACCTTTGTTACAAGATACACAGCAAATGCTTTAGCAAACTACATACTTAGCTCCGGTTCAGGTTCATCTTCAGGCTCCGACATTTCCTCATCGGGAGTGTTCTCCACCTCGATATCCGTCTGCTGAACCTGCTGCAGCTTGAGATCATAAGCATTGAGCACAGCCTGATTTACGGCAGTTCTCGCCGACTTGGTTATGGCGTGGAAGGTGTCGCTGTACTGCTTGTTGCCGTCCTTATCGGTGTATGAGGTGGAGGGCATATTGACAAATCTGCCCTTTTCGGTCTCGATGACCCTCAGTCCGTGAACGGCGAACATACCGTCCATTGTTACGCTGGCATATGCCTTGATTGCTGAATCCTCTTTGTTTACCATTCTGTTGATAGATGCGTGTATTCTCATAGTTTCATTCTCCTTTACATTGTCTGTTCGATTTCCGGTTCTTCTTCATATTCTTCAAGCGGTTGGATCACTTCCGGCTTTGTTTCTCTCACAGCAACCAGCCCGATACCGTGCAGATCAACTATGATATGATCAAACTGCTGCTTGTACTTTTCTATCTGTTCATCGGTAAGTGAACAGGAATCCCACTCACCGTATTCGTTACGATAATTGCCCGAAATATAGAAAGTGCCGTGAACAAGTGTATTTCCAACTATCCTGTTAGGCTTTGAACCGTTCAGCAGAAACTCATCATTGCACCAGCAAAGTGCGTTGTTTTTTGGTTCGAAATATATTGGCTCGATGCTGCCGCCCACAATTTCCTGCATGGCATGGATATCATCCTCAATATCCCTTACATACGGTTCTTTCAGAGGTTCAAACACAAGTATCCTCATTCTTTTGCCTCACTTTCACA
>OHWI01000654.1_pt1 | contig 8265 bp, 9 predicted proteins | sample 1579721 | NCBI WGS metagenome assembly OHWI01 (sample SAMEA3882529, study PRJEB24775) | human gut metagenome | biome: human-associated habitat; feature: intestine environment; material: feces | place: Netherlands | collected 2009/2010
CGCGTCTGCCAATTCCGCCATATCCGCATATTCTGTTTTGTTCGTGAGCTGTGTTGCTCGGAACGATAGTTATTATACCACGGAAAGCGGGAAAGTCAAGCGTTTTTTCAAAAAAAGTTATCGAATTTGATTTTTACTCATTTGGAGGGCTTGGCACGATCTTCGGTGCATCGCGATATAAGAAAAGCCCCCGTCTCCGGAGGCTTAAAACTCAATTGGTGCGGCGTATAGGATTCGAACCTATGACGTTCTGATTCGTAGTCAGACCCTCTATCCAGCTGAGGTAACGCCGCAGCGCAAGACATATAAAACCACTTTAGCTTATTGGAGTCAAGCACAATCTCAAACTTTTTTGTGGAACGCAGTTTTGTCATGCTGCTCCGCATATACCGACGTTCCCCGTACGATCGATTGGCTTTTCGATCACGTCGAACTTGGCATCAAGTTCCCTCAGGAGCGATCTCACCCGCTGGGCACAATCATAATCGGCAAACGAGATGCTCAGCATGCGCGCGACCTGGTTGGAAGTCCCAACTCCATAGAAGTGCTCCAGCGCCACAAGTCCCTCGTGCGTCACAAAGGTCTCGACCACATGCAGCGACTCCTCAAAGCACCATTGTGTCAACGGACCCTCACTCGTCTGCCGAACCACCAGGCCACCCATGCCAGACGGCTCACACGTTACAAGCAGGTACTCCCCGCCCTCGTCGCTCTCAAACAAAACCACCCGATCATCAAACAGCTCCATCGCGTCCCCTTTCTCTCGCTCTTATTTAGCAAAAGCATAGCAGGTAGATGGCTGTATACAGAACAGTTGTTCGTGTGTTTTCTATTGAGCTGTCCGCACGGCATGGTATGGACCTGCGCACGAAATAGGGCGCCCCCGAAGGAGCGCCCTTGCATATCCCCTATGCAGGCAAGTTACGCGACCGGCTCGATCTTCTCGAGGCCGCCCATGTAGGGGCGCAGGACCTCGGGGATCGTGATGGTGCCGTCGGCGTTCTGGTAGTTCTCCAGAATGGCGGCCATGGTGCGGCCAGCCGGCAGGCCGGAACCGTTGAGAGTGTGCAGGTAGCGCGAACCCTTGAAGTTCTCGGGGTCGCGATACTTGATGTTGGCGCGGCGAGCCTGGAAGTCACCGCAGTTGGAGCAGGAGCTAATCTCCTTGTAGGCGTTGTAGCTCGGCAGCCAGACCTCGACGTCGTAGGTCTGACGGGCAGAGAAGCCCAAGTCGCCGGTGCACAGGCTAATCACGCGATACGGAAGGCCCAGCTGCTGCAGCAGGTACTCGGCCTCGGCGGTCATGCTCTCGAGCTCCTCGTCGGACTCCTCCGGCTTAGCGAACTTGACCATCTCGACCTTGTCGAACTCGTGCTGACGGATGATGCCGCGGGTGTCGCGACCGGCGGAACCGGCCTCCTCGCGGAAGCAGGGGGTAAAAGCGGTGTAGCGGCGCGGCAGGGTGTCGGCGTCGAGGACCTCGCCGGCGTGCAGGTTGGTGAGCACGACCTCGGCGGTAGGGATCAGGAAGTTGTCGCCCGAGACGTGATAGGCGTCATCCTCGAACTTGGGCAGCTGACCCGTGCCAAACATGGTCTGACGCTTGACGACGATGGGCGGCCACCACTCCTTAAAACCACGGCTGGTGTGCGTATCGAGGAAGAAGTTGATAAGGGCGCGCTCCAGGCGGGCGCCGGCGCCACCGAGAACGGTAAAACGGCTGCCGGAGAGCTTGTTGCCGCGCTCGAAGTCGAGGATGTCGAGGTCGGTGCCCAGATCCCAGTGCGGCTTAAAGTCGAAGTCGAACTCGCGCGGGGTGCCCCAACGACGGCGCTCGATGTTCTCGTCCTCGTCCTTGCCGTACGGCGTGGCCTCGCAAGGAATGTTGGGCAGGTGAGCCATGAAGTCGTACTGCTCCTGCTCGAGAGCAGTGCGGCGCTCGGCCAGACCGTCAATCTTCTCGTTGACGGCGCGCACGGCCTCCTTGGCGGCCTCGGCCTCGTCCTTCTTGCCCTCCTTCATCAGGGCGCCGATCTTCTTGGACTCGGCATTGCGCGTAGCCTGGAGCTCCTCGACCTCGGTGATGACGGCACGGCGCTCGTCGTCGAGCTCAAAGAACTTCTCGCGATCCCAAGACGTCTGGCGGTTAGCCATGGCGACATCGATGGCATCGGGGTTCTCGCGAACAAACTTGATATCAAGCATTAGATCCTCCGGCGATATACATTCCATTTAGGTTGCAACCTTGTACATGTATGGGCAAGTATATACTTATGAGCGTTTACGACCCAACTCAACTACGCAAGAAGGCACCCAATGGACGCAGTTTTTTCCTTTTTGTTTGGCACCCGCACCGGTTTTGCCATCCTTTTCGCCGGCGGCATCCTGTTATTTGCGATTCTTGCCTTTGTAATGGAGAAGCGTACCCATAAGATGTACGTCGACCGCGGACCCAAGTCCGAGGATGAGGAAGACAGCTTCTGGGACTAACCTGCCAAAAAGGGACAGGTTTATTTTGGTCGGTTTTATCTGGGCAAATGCAAGCGCCCCGCAGCTGGAATTGAGCCGACAAAACCGCAGGAAAAACCTGCCAAAATAAACCTGTCCCTAAATGGCAGGTTTTACTGGAGAGTTGCGTCAATTGCCTTGACCAGGGCGCTGCGCATGCCGGCGTCCTCGAGTGCAACGACGCCCTTGATGGTGGCACCACCGGGCGAGCATACGGCATCCTTCATCGCCGCAGGATGCTGGCCAGTTGCAAGCTGCAGCTTTGCCGTACCCAGCACCATCTGGCTCACAATGCGATAGGCATCGGCACGCGGAATACCGTGCTTGACCGCCGCATCGCCCAGGGCCTCGATTGCCATGGCGACAAATGCCGGAGCGCAACCACCCACCGTGCCGCCCACAAACAGCAGGCTCGTATCGAGCTCGACCACCGCACCGAGCTTGCCAAGCAGATCAAGCACCACTGCGCTCTGCTCATCACTAAGCGTGGAAGCCTTCTCGCAAGCGATGACGCCCTCGCCCACCGAAACCGGCGTGTTGGGCACCGTCGAGATATGCGCGACGCCCGGCAGGACCTGCTCCCACTTGGCACTGTCCCAGGTCCAGGCAACCGACAGAACGACCTTTTTGGCAAGAGCATCCTTGAGCGGGGCGAATACCTTCTCGATCATGTACGGTTTGACCGCAGCGACCACGATATCGGATGCGGCGACAACCTCGGCGGCATCGTGGCAGGCGGCCATGCCGCGCGCCTCGCAGCGCTCAACCAGTGCGTCGTAGCGACCCGCGCAGGCGCACATGTCGCTCGCAGCTACACCGGCAGCGATCCAGCCATCGGCCATAGCGCTCGCCATATTGCCAAAACCGACAAATCCAATCTTCATATCTCATAGTCCTTTCAGACACATTCCTCAAAACGAAAGGTATTGTCCCACGCCATTGTTTCGTATTGCCGACCTATTTGTGATACGGCTCGCCACGGCTGATCTTGCAGGCACGGTAAATCTGCTCTAGCAGCACCACGCGCGCCAAGTTATGCGGCAAGGTAATGCGTCCAAAGCTGAGCATCTCGTCGGCGCGGGCGCGCACCTCATCGCTCACGCCGTCCGAACCGCCAATCACAAAGGCGATGTCGCTGCTGCCTCGTAGCATAAGATCGTCGAGCCTCGCCGAGAGCTCCTCACTCGAACGCTCCTTGCCCTCGATAGCCAGCAGGATCACATGCGCTCGAGACGGCAATGCAGCAAGAATTGCCGCCCCCTCCTTGTCGCGCGCGGCATCCACGCCGCCCGCCTTAGCCGGGTCGATATCGGCCACCTCGCGGATATCAACCTTGGCATAGGCACCTAGGCGCTTGGTGTACTCAGCGCACGCGTCCTTCCAAAAGCGCTCCTTGAGCTTACCGACGCAAACGACGGTGTATTTCACGCGGGTCTACTCCTTCGAATCGTTTTGAACTTTGCCGGCGGTCAGCATCTGCTCGAACATAGAGGCCGACTGCGAAAAGTCGCTCGGCAGCACGACCGTCGAGGTTTTACCCGTGCGAGCGAACTCCGTCATCATCTCGGACCACTGCGTAAACATGAACAGTTGGTTGGCCTCGTCATTGCCGACACCCGTCTCTTGGATGATCTCGAGCGAATCTTTGATACCCAGCGCGATGGCCTTGCGCTGGTTGGCGATGCCCTCGCCCGCCTTTTCCATAGCCTCAGCCTCGGCGGTCGCCTCGGTGACGCGCTTGATGCGGTCTGCCTCAGCGAGCTCCTGTGCCGCAGCGCGCTTGCGCTGGGCAGCGTTGATGTCGTTCATGGAGTTCTCAACCTCGGTCGGCAGTGCGATTTTGGTGATGAGCGTCGACACGAGGGTGAAGCCGTAGGCAGCCATCTGCTCGGACACGGTGGCATTAACGTCCTTGGCGATGTCATCCTTCTTGGCAAAGACCTCATCGAGTGTGTAGACGGGGATGGAAGAGCGAAGGGCATCGGTGATGAAATCGCGCATCTGGTCGACGGGCTCCTGCAGCATGTAGTAGCTCTTGTAGATACCCGAATCTGCCGGGCCGGCGCCCATGTCATAGCTCACGTGGTACTGAGCAGAGACCTCAAGGCCGATGGTCACGTTGTCCTGGGTCTTAACGTCGATGCCGAAGCCGTTTTTCATGGTGCGCAGGCTCACCGTGGCGGCCTTGCGGTCGATCACGGGCACCTTCATGTGGAAGCCCGCGTTGACGATGCGGTTAAACTTGCCCAGACGCTCGATGATCACGGCATGCTGTTGTTCAACGACATAGCAGGCGTTGGGAAGCAGTAACAACAAAATGATGATGGGAATCAAAAGGCTGGTAAGGGCGGCGATGATACCGGACAACAGCATGGTCTCTCCTCTGATAGGCACACGTTGGCATTAGGATACCCGTCCAAGGAGATCGTGCATATCAAAAAAGCCCCCATTGCTGGGAGCTCTTTCATTTAATGGTGCGGGCGAAAGGACTTGAACCTTCATGGGGTTGCCCCCATACGGACCTGAACCGTACGCGTCTGCCAATTCCGCCACGCCCGCGTGCAGGAATTAGAATAACGGAGCACCATCGCGAACGCAAGAACTATTTTTGAAAAAGTTTGCAGGCATTTTCCCAAGCTGCTCGCGCGATTGCCTCAGCATCCTCGCCGGTACGATCGACACGGTCGTTGACCAGCGTGTTTGCCGTGATAGAAATCATTGCCGGCTCGCACTCAAGACCACGAATGGGCTCCGGCGCCATATAGGGACAATCCGTCTCGAACAAAATGCGATCGAGTGGGGTTGCCGCAAATGCCTCGCGCACGTCGTCGTTGCGCTTAAAGGTGGCCGCACCACCATAGGCGATATAGCAGCCCAGCTCCACAAAGCGCTCCATCGTGGCGCGGTCCTCGCCAAAGCAGTGCAGCACACAACCGGCCTGGGGCACGCCCACCTCACGAAGCACGTTGTAGGCGTCCACGTGCGAGGTACGCTCATAGTCCGTGTCCTCGTGGCGCAGATGCAGCTCCACCGGCACGTTACGGCACACGGCAAGCTCGAGTTGGCGCGCCATGCAGTCAATCTGCACGTTATGGGGTGCCGGCGCGATATCGTCGTCATAGTCCATGTGGTAGTCCAGGCCGATTTCGCCAATACCGGCGCATAAGGGGTCATCGAGTGCGGCAACGACCTGTGCGTGAACGTCGTCGGTATAGTCCGGCGCGCCATACGGATGCACGCCGGCAAGATACTTGATCTGCGGGATATCCTGCATCGGCAGAATCTCGCGCGTCAGCCAGTCGCTATAGTCCGTCACGCTGCGCTTATCGGCAATGGGATCGAAGACCGTCACCAACAGGTCGATGCCTGCCGCCTTGGCACGCACGAGTGTCTCGGGCACATCCTTGCCCCAGAACGAAAGCAGATGCGCATGTGTGTCGGCAAGCGGTGCCAAGGGCACGGGGCAGGCGACCGTCTTCTTTTTCTTGGTAAACGTCACGCGTGCAGCATTAGACATCATGGATTAGCTCCTGGGCCAGACGGACAAAGTCGGCAACATCAAGCGTCTCGGCGCGCGTGGTGGGTGCGATACCGCAAGCCTCAAAGGCGGCATCGAGCACGTCCTTGGCAAAGCCGTTGGCGCTCATGGAATTGCGGATGGTCTTGCGACGCTGAGCAAATGCAGCATCAATCACGCGGGCCACAAATTCGCGATCGAGTCCTTCGGGCACCACACCGTCAACACGGTCGATACGCACGACGGCCGAGTCCACGTGCGGCGCCGGCATAAAGCAGCGCGGCGGCACCTCAAAGCGACCCGTCACCTGCGCATACAGGCCGAGCTTTGCCGTATAGCCGCCATAGGTCTTGTTGCCCGGCACTGCGGCAATGCGATCGGCAACCTCCTTTTGCACCATGACGACGGCACGCTTGAGCGCCGGCATCGTCTGGAAAAATTGCAAAATGATCGTCGCCGCCACGTTATAGGGCAGGTTCGCGACAAACACCGTGGGCTCGCCGCCGGCGGCCTGCTCAATCTGCTCCGGACCCACCTTGAGCGCGTCGCCCATGATAAAGCGGAAGTTGGCATAGTCGGCGGCATGGGCATCGAGCACCGGCTCGAGCTCGGGGTCGGCCTCGATCGACGTGACGCACGCCGCTTCCTGCAGCAACGCAAGTGTCAACGTACCGCAACCCGGACCCACCTCGAGTACGCGCTCGTCACCTGCAAGCTCGGCAAGCTCGCAGATACGCTCGATCACATGATTGTCGATTAGAAAGTTCTGGCCCAGGCGATGCTTGGTCGCAAGGCCAAACTCCTCCAGCAGCTCCCTGGTGGCCGTGGGGTTTGCCAAAGGCGAAGTTGTCATGGTTGCCTCCTTAGCATGATGGCGGCGTCTTGAAACAAAAGGGCATGGACCGTGGCGGCCATGCCCTTACAGCTAAACAGCAAATTGCCGATATGGCGCTCGCGCGGTCTCTACGCCAGACGCGGGAACAGCGGATCGCCCTTCTCGACGGGCTGACCACCAGCAAGCAGGCCCCAAGCGCAAATGCCCTTGAGGTCGTCGCTCGCGGCCTCGTCCTCGCAGGACAGGCGGCGCAGAGCCTCGGCAGAAGTCTGGGGCATGAGCGGCATCAGCAGGTGAGCGGCAATGCGGATGGCCTCGAGCAGGTTGTAGATCACAAACGCCAGCTCGTCAGCCTTGGCCTCGTCCTTGGCAAGTGCCCAAGGCTCGGAGTCCTCGATGTAGTGGTTGGCGGCGTGGATGAGCTCCATGACCTCGTCCTTGGCTCCACCGTAATCGAGCACGTCCATCTTGGCCATGTAGCGCTCGACCAGACCATCGGCGATCTTTGCCAGCGGGTTGTCGAACGCATCGAACGATGCGGGCTTGGCGGGCGCGCAACCGTCAAAGTACTTGCCGCTCATGTTGAGCGAACGCGAGATAAGGTTGCCCCAGCTGTTGGCCAGGTCGGCGTTGTAGACCTGCTCCATGCGGTCGAAGCTGATGGCACCGTCGGTGCCGGGGACGACGTCGGTCATAAAGTAGTAGCGATAGCCCTCGACGCCCAGCATGTCGATAACGTCCTGCGGAGCGATGGCGTTACCGCGGCTCTTGGACATCTTCTCGGCCTTGCCGGTCTCGGCATTGCGCACGGTCAGGAAGCCGTGGGCAAAGACGTGCTCGGGCAGGGCCTCGCCGATGGCCATGAGCATGGCGGGCCAAATGACGCAGTGGAAGCGGATGATGTCCTTACCCACGATGTGGAACTGCGCGGGCCAGCGATAGGCCAGCTCGGCACGCGCCTCGTCGGTGTCGACACCGTAGCCGACGGCCGTCATATAGTTGAGCAGCGCGTCAAACCATACATAGGTCACATGGCCCTCGTCAAACGGAACCTGGATGCCCCAGGAAACGCTGGTACGGGATACACAGGTATCCTGCAGGCCCTGCTTGATGAAGGCGATCATCTCGTTTTTGCGGGTAGCGGGCTGGATGAAATCCGGGTGCTCGTCATAATATTTCAGCAGGCGGTCAGCGTACTTGCTGGTCTTGAAGAAGTAGGCTTCCTCGTGGGCATCGTAGACTTCGCGGCCGCAGTCCGGGCACTTGCCGTCCACCAGCTGGCTGTCGGTCCAGAAGCTCTCGCAGGGCTTGCAGTAGTGGCCGATGTACTCGCCCTTATAGATATCGCCCTGCTCGTACAGCTTGGTGAAGATCTTCTGGCAGCTTTCCATATGGTAGTCGTCAG
>OHWI01000664.1_pt1 | contig 8105 bp, 7 predicted proteins | sample 1579721 | NCBI WGS metagenome assembly OHWI01 (sample SAMEA3882529, study PRJEB24775) | human gut metagenome | biome: human-associated habitat; feature: intestine environment; material: feces | place: Netherlands | collected 2009/2010
GCACTGACGTACACTGTGGAAGCGTTGTGGAGGAACGCGGAAAAGGCCGGGGTAATCAGCCCGAACATGCCCAGCAGTATCAGAGAAGAGTTGAACCCGACGATAAAGCGGTAGTTGCGTTCTATTTTTTCAAGGACGGCACAGCTCAGTTCCCTTAAAACAACCAGTTCTGCCAGAGAGCTGGACAACAGGGAAATATCCGCCACTTCACGGGCGATATCGGAAGAATCCTTCATGGAGACGGAAACGTCTGCACAGGAAAGAGCTGGGGAATCGTTGATGCCGTCTCCCACCATGCACACTGTTTTGCCGGATTTCTTCAATTGCTGGATAAAGCGGGCCTTATCTTCAGGCAGAACCTGGGAACGGTATTCCGTGATGCCCAACTGGAGGAAATGCCCTGCCGTTTCAGCCGGGCGATCGTCTCTGCGGCTTCCGGCCTGGGCGGGTCGCTGACGCCGATCATGCCGATCGCTCTGCGGCCTATAGCGAGAAAGATGTTGGATTTGCCTCTGGCGTGATTGCGTATGGTCTGCCTTTGCTCTTCCGTGAGGGGGATGCGTTCATCTTCAAAGAGAAAATGGTAGCTGCCCACAAGAACCTTTTTCCCATGAAGGCGGGAGGAAATGCCGTGGGCCACGATGTATTCCACCTCCGCGTGTTCTTCTTCATGGTGCAGGCCCTCCTCCAGCGCTTTGCGCACAACGGCCCGCGCCACGCTGTGGGGGAAGTGTTCTTCCAGGCATGCTGCCGTTTTCAGGATATATTCCCTGCTGCAGTCGCTCAAAGGGATGATCTGCGTTACCTGAGGGCAGGCGGAGGTCAGCGTGCCCGTCTTGTCAAAAACGATGGTGTCCGTTTTGGCGAACAGCTCCATGAATTTCCCGCCCTTGATCATGATCTTGCGCGCTGCGGCCTCTTTCATGGCGGAGATGACGGAGATGGGGGTGGCGAGCTTGATGGCGCAGGAATAATCCACCATCAGCACGGAGAGAGCCTTGGAGATATTCCTGGTGAACAGAAACAGCGCCCCTGCCGTGAGCAGGGTATAGGGAACGATAGAATCCGCCAGCTTTTCCGCCCGGCTTTGGATGCGCGCTTTCAGTTCCTCCGAATGGTCGATCAGGGCGATGATATTGTTAATGCGGGACTGGTCTCCTGCGGCGTCCACCCGGATGACGAGGGAACCCGTTTCCAGCGTGGTTCCGGCAAAGACGACGGACCCTTCCCGTTTGGAAGCCGCTTCCGATTCCCCCGTCATGGCGGCCTGGTTGACTTCCGCTTCTCCGGACAGCACGGTACCGTCCACAGGGATGACGTTCCCCGCGTCCACGCGGATTTTCTCCCCCGGGCGGATTTGCTCCATGGGAACCTGGCACATGCCTCCTTCTTCCACCCGCCAGACGCGGTCTATATTTATGCTCAGGCTGGCCGCAAGCGCCGCCCGGGTCTTTTTCCGAGTGTAATTTTCCAGCAGGTCTGAAATGGAAAGAAGGAACATGATGGAATTGGCCGTTCCGTAAGCCTTCGTGCCTATGGAAACCCCGATGGAGACGGCGTCCAGAACGGCTACGTTGAGCCGTCCGCTTCCCAGGCCGGCCATTCCGCGCCGTAAATAGGAACTGTAATTCCAGAATACTTTGGCCATTCTGAGCGGGGGCGGCAGAAACACCTTGCAAAACAGGAAAGAGGAAGCTTTCCCCGCTATGCGGAGAAAAAAGGACCGGGCCAGTTTCCTGGCCTCCGCGCGCTCTTCCGGTTCGTGGCTGCGGAGTGTTTCCGGCCTGAGCCTGTCCAGCGTGCGGAAAATGGCCTGGGGGCTGGTTCCTTCATACAGGATGAACACACCTCCGTTGCAGGGGGTGGCCTTGACGGAGTATACGCCTTTCTGTTTCAGGAGCCTGCATTCGATGCCGTAAGCCTGATCATGATTGAATGCGCAGCGGCCGCTGCGTACACGGAGCCTGCCGGGCGTATGATGGATAACCTGGTAATGCATGGATAAGGAAAAAGAAAAGGGGGAAACGCCCTTCTCCGTGCGTTTCCCCCGTTGGGGGCGGTCCATTCCGCTGGCGGAGAAGGAAACGGGCACCCCGCTGTTTGGTGATGGACAATGAGATTGCTACTGTTCCGGCCTGCTGTTTTTCGCGGCGGCCTCATGGCACAGGTCTTGGGCTTCTTCCCGGATGTTTGCCAGTTGTTCCATGGCCTTCTGCTGGATGAGCATGGCCTTGGAAAGGCCCTGGACGGCCAATTTCCTGGCAACGGGACTTTTTACTACTTTCGCTCCGATGGCGGCGGCGATCATTCCTCCGACGAAGCCCCAGAGGCCTTTGTTGTTCATGTAACTCATGGTAATGTTTTGATTGGGTTCATCCGGCCTTGGCGGCATGCAGCCGCTTCTTTTCCGGAAGGATTGGATTATATCCAATCCAGCCTGCATTTTTTTAGCGTGCCCCCGTATTCTGGTCAAGATGAATTAGCTGAAACTAATTTTTAGCAGACATGAAAATATTTTTGCGATATTTTTAATACGTTGAAAACAAATAAAATATAATGAACCAACATAATGTTGTACTGAGCAGGGCAAGGGCATTGGGAAGAAAAAGTGTTGACTGAATAGTTAGTTTAATCTAACTTTGCCGCGTTGCATGAACTTGACCCATACAGGACTTCACCGTTTCTTCCGCCGGGTCTGCCGGTACAGGAAACTGGCCGGGCTGCTCATCCGGCGTCCCAGATACCGTCTGCTCTGCGGAGACTGTGGGTTCTGTATGGGGGCATGCGGCAGAGCTGTGAAAGAGCAAGCCCGGGAGAACGGAAGCGGAGCTCTTTCCCTGTAAAAGGAAAGCGCCCCTCTCCACCTCTGGATCAATCATATAAGTATTATACCACAAACATCCAACGATAAGACTAACCGTTTTCTATGAAGAAGCATAACATAATAGCAATGGCGTTGACGAGCCTCATGGCGCTTCCTGTAATCGCTCAAGACAGCACCCCTGCTGTTGGTGATATTTTGCAGGGCATCAATATGTTCACTCCGGAAGAAGGCGATCCTGCCTACAAGGTGAAGGCCAATGAGAAATACGGCACCCAATGGGGTGTGGATATGGCCTACGGACTTTGGAATACGGAAAAGGTTTCCGATGTTAAGCGCCATAACAACCTGGCTCTTCTTCATGCCCAGCTTAATCAGCGCCTTATTGAAGACAAGGCCAACGGGGGAACCTGGTTGCGTGTGGAATTTTCCGGTTCATGGGGGCTGGATCGTGAATCCGCTCAGAGCGATACGTTTTTCACTGAAGCCTATGCCACGGCTTCCGGCTTGCATGCTGACGCGATGGGGCCTCATGAAGGAATATTCCCTGAAGTGGCGCTGATGCAATACTTTGCAGGGAAGCGCACTTGCCTCATCGCAGGTATGGTGAATCTCACCAACTACTTTGATGCTGTCAGCATTGCCAATGACTCCTTCTCCTCTTTCACCAATGACGGGTTTGTGAACTCCACTATCCTGCCTTTGGTGGACAGCAATATTGGCGGTATTCTGCAAGTTGAACTCAACCGCAATAATTACATGATGGTTGCCGTAGCCCGTGCCTTTCAGCTTCACCGTGGCGTAGCGTGCGGCGTCCTTGTCGCCTGAAATGATACGTCCGGATATTATCCCGTCGCCGTTACCCTGCGCGCAGATGGACACTGAAATGGCTAACAGCGTTAATAAAAGCGTTGTTTTCAATCTATTTACCTTAAACATGTCTTGAATTTATTGCCTAATGATTTACGCATGCAAAGGTAACGTGTCGGCCGAACACCTGCAATCGCAAAAAGTAGGTATTTTTTAAACACGTCTTTATGGCATTTTATACGGCTAAATATACCTACAAGAGTGCTCAGGCACGGCAACAGAAAGAGAACAAAAGGGGCTATGAAAACAAAAAACTTGCGCACGGACAATCTTACGCAAGCATGTAAACGGGAATATGAAAAAACGCAATAACAGGACACGTCACACCCTTGCACGCCATTGCGGAACGCCGAATGCCGACCGGCAGGGGCACGCGCATCAAAGGTCGGACAGCCACTTCTTGCCCGACTTGGTGAAAGTCCATCCCACCAACACGCCGCCAACAATGGCAGCAGTCAAAAAAATAATAGTCAAAGCATCCATATTATCACTTCAATATCCTGTTAGCGAAATAGGCAAAGAAATACGTCGCGAGCAGACCCGACAGCATTGTAATCCAGCTTACGTGCGCACCCGAGTCGGAAAACAGCGGCGTCAAGCCTCCCAATACCAACGCGGCGAATATCAATTTGGACATATCGAAAAAGTAACCGGCAAGCTTTTCCCGCCTCGACCGGTCTTTCTCCCTACGCTCCTTGCGCTCATCCTGCCGCTCGCTCCAGTTTCCCATGCCGCAAAAACATTGTTCGTGATGCAAATATAGCTCTTATTTTCCGAAACGGCAATAAAAGAACTACATTTTTTCACCACACCGATGTGACGCAGACGGGCTGTATGTTTAACGAAGTTAAAAACGTTAAAGCACATCTTCTGATTTTCGATTATCCGCAAACAAAAGTACTCGGCACATAAATACGCGAAAATACAAGCCTCAACATAACGTGTTATAAATCAAGGCGTTACACGAATCACGGGATATTTATACACTAATTATGCAACAAAAGACGGTATAAAACACGGCAAACAGGCGCAAAACGGCCTTGCAAAAGACCGCTAACGGTAACGCCAAAGGCCGTCTTCTACACGGCGAAAGACGGCCTTTCGCATCATCGAAGGCCGTCAATTTCGCATTACATCTTCCCGCCATAGCACAGGTCGCCGGCGTCGCCGAATCATCTTATGTAATAGATGGTAAACATATATGTCTTGACTTATCCACCTACAGCACGACAGCCATTGGAGGAATGAAGACGATAGAATCCGTAGCGGAAATGATTTTGCATCACAGATTGCGCTTTTTTGCTTTGTCGTAGGTGGCAAACGAGATTGCCGGGGAAGCGCATATCTCCCATAGCTTGTATCTGCTGATAAAATGCCAAACTGCTAATGATTGGTTAAAACCCGAAATTGTACATCCTGCTTCTCATTCCATCTATTTCCAATGCTTTGATAGAATTATTGTCACCTGTATCTGCAGCTATTTTCAGGAGTTCGTCAGCGTAAGCGAAATCCTGCGGTATACCGTCGACGCCTTTCCTGTATATCTTTGACAACAGCCCTGCGCCCCTGCCATTTGGATCTTTCCTTGAGTCGACGCTGACTTTAAGCATTTCCGCAGCAGTGACATAATTCTGCCTCACGCCACGCCCATAATAATAACATTCGCCAAGCATGGTGAACGCCTCGCTTATATTTTTGTTCGTGGCACGCTTGAACCATTTTGCAGCTTCATGATAATCCTGTTGCACGCCCGTGCCGTCATAATAGCACATGCCGATGAAATATTCTGAGGCGTTATCGCCAGTTCCGTTTTCCGCGGCGGCTTTCATGTAGTTTGCGTATTGTGTCAGGTCCTTGCTTACGCCCTCACCGTCCCTGTACATCAAGGCAAGCAGGAACATAGCATCAGCATTTCCGCTGGCTGCCGATTTATACAGCCATGCAGCCGCCGACTGCATGTTCTTGGCCACGCCCGTGCCGTCATAGTACATGCAGCCAAGATAATATTGTGCATCGGCATCCCCTGCTTCGGCGGCGGCTATAATGTAGCTTGCGGCTGATGCGTATTCTTTCTTTTGCAATAAGATGCTTCCATGAATGAAATACACGGCTGGGTCGTCTGTATCCAATGCTTTGTCGATGAACTTCTTTGCCAAGGCCGGTTCCCCGAGCTGTTCTTGACCCAAACCCATTGCATACAGTGCTGTAGGATTCTTTTTGTTGGCATTGGCCTTTATTGCCTTACCCACCAAGGCTACATTAGGGTTGGAATCCAGCCCGGATAGGTTGGCATATCCCAGTGCAAACAGATAATTGGCCTGTAGCCCCCTGCCGAGATAGCATAGAGCAAGATTGAGCATGGATTCCTTATAACCTTGTGCCGCGGCCCGCTTGAACCATTTCGCCGCTTCAGCCTCGTCTTTCCTAACCATGTTGCCGTTGAAATATAGCACACCCAGCCAGTTACGGTATTGGCCGTTACATAATTCTGCCGCTTTTGTGTACCATTCAACGGCTTTAGCGTCATCCTTAGGCACGCCGTTGCCCTTGCTGTACATCACGCCTATGTTGTATGCCGCGTCAGCTCCGCCGTGTTCCGCCAGTTTTTCAGCGTATGGGAGGGCGGCGGAAAACTCCTGTTTTGCCAAATACATGGCGAACAGGCCGCGGCATGCGTCTATAACGCCCTTGTCGGCCGCGCTCTTCCACCAATATTCAGCTGTTTCTATGTTTTTCATGACCCCGTTGCCCATATAGTAGCATACAGCCAAATCTCTTTGCGCGAAGGCATCGCCGCTTTTCGCTTTCTGTTCAAGCTCCGCACTGTATGTTGGCTTTGCGGCATTTACGCCAAATACACTTGCCAAGATAAAAAGCAAGGCAAATAATATACGTTTTCCCATGACTCTCTGTAGTTTTTACAATTTATTTGATTATGCTGTACTCTTCTTTCAGTTTTTTTATCAGCTCATTAATGTCTCCACCACATCCTTTCGCTTCAGCCTCAGCCTGCAGTTCGTCAGCCTTGCTCACATCTTGAGGTACGCCACGCCCGAAGCGGTAACATTTTGAGAGCAAGTTGCATGCGCTGCCAGAAAAATAGTCATCATCACTTTCTTTAGCTATGGCTAAGTATTTCACGGCTTTTGCATAATTGCCACTCGTGTAATATATAAATGCAAAGAATAGCTGGGTATTGTATTTGTATATGTTACTGGAAGCTGCTGCTTTCCCACACCAGTATATGGCCTTATCCTTATCTTGATTTACGCCAAGGCCATAAAAATAACATAAGCCTAAGTTGTATTGTGCGTAATCATTTCCCTGTTCCGCAGCCTTGGTGTACCAATATACCGCCTTTACATAATCTTGGCTTACGCCTTTACCTTTTTCATAACATAAGCCCAAGTTGCTTTGTGCTTTAGCGTTTCCTTTCTCTGCAGCTTTTGTGTACCAATATACTGCCATAGTGTAGTCCAATCTCACTCCCTTGCCAAAATAATAACACATGCCTAAGTTGTATTGTGCGTAATCTACTCCTTGTTCCGCAGCCTTGGTAAACCAATATACGGCTTTGGCATCGTCTTGACTTATGCCATATCCATCAGCGTAACATACTCCCAAGTTGTGTTGTGCAAAGGCATATCCCTGTTCCGCAGCCTTGATAAACCAATATACGGCTTTTGCATTGTCTTGGCTTACGCCATATCCATCAGCGTAACATGAGCCTAAGTTGAATTGTGCTTCAGCATTTCCAGCCTCGGCCTTATTTACAAGTTCCTGGCTGTACTTTGTTTGGCCTATGGTTACGCTGCAAATCATAACCATAATTGCAAATATGAAAAAACGTTTTCTCATAATGTCCATGTTATTTTTATAAAAGTCAATGTGCTAATCTTATTACATTATCCAAAGTAGATTGTATGCTGAATGTAGGTATTTAGTATGGTTTACCGCCATGTTCCCCGTTGTCGTAGTAGCCGTAGCTGTCAAGAACATCGACAACCAGCTTGGCTTCCTGTCGGCCTACGCCGGAATTTAGCGCACGGCGCGCGTACCTATCGGCCATGTCATAGTTGTTGCGCTCCAAATAGAGTGAGGCTAGTTTCGAGTAAGCCTGCGTGTAACCGCTGTTGGCAAGGCTGACAAGCGTCGTGACATCCTTCTGTGCCACCGCAGTTTTAAACCTTTGCTCGTTCGTTATTTTCGGTTCGGGCTTTACTGTCGTTTCTTCTTTAGCTGGCGCGTTATTTTGCGTTTCTTCTTGTGCCGGCGTTTCCTTCAATATCTCTTGCGTTTGCTGTATGTCGGTACGCTCTGCAGGTGTAATCCGTGCCAACAAACCGTCCCTTATAGTCACGGCTTCGGTGCTGTCTGCCTGCGTGGCGCGGCATGAGGCCACGGCCTTTTCCGC
>OHWI01000668.1_pt1 | contig 8036 bp, 5 predicted proteins | sample 1579721 | NCBI WGS metagenome assembly OHWI01 (sample SAMEA3882529, study PRJEB24775) | human gut metagenome | biome: human-associated habitat; feature: intestine environment; material: feces | place: Netherlands | collected 2009/2010
GCGGCGGAGGGATGGAACTGTTCAACAAGCGTTTCATTCAAAACGGGATGTTAGATTTCTTAATCGAGGAGCGGAGTAGGGGACGTATTCGGCATCTCGGCTGGTCGTTTCATGGTGATATTGAAGTGTTCAATCGTGTGTTGGAGATGCATGACCGCATTCATTGGGATTTCGTGCAAATCCAGCTCAACTATGTGGATTGGCGCCATGCGTCTGCTTACAATGCCGACTGGCAAAAGGCTATGGGAGATGACACTAACGCAGAATATCTGTACGAAGAATTGGCTGAGCGTGACATTCCCGTGGTTGTCATGGAGCCATTGCTTGGCGGAAGATTAGCCAGCGTTACGCAAAACGTGCTGGCACAAATGAAGCAGAAACGCCAGGAAGACAGTGCCGCCGCATGGGCGTTTCGCTTCGCCGGGTCTTTTCCGAAGGTGTTGACAGTCCTTAGCGGAATGACATACAAAGAACATCTTGATGACAATCTGCGCACATTCTCTCCTCTCGTTCCGCTGTCTGACGAAGAAAGCAAGTTCCTTGAAAACGTGGCGGAAAGCATGAAGGACAGCCAGAATATTCCCTGCACAGATTGCAAGTATTGCATGACATGCCCGTACGGAATAGACATCCCGGGAATTTTTCTTCATTACAACAAGTGCGTAAATCACGGTAATATATCCAAAAGCAGTTTAGACGTCAATTATGAAAAAGCAAGAAGGGCTTTCCTCATCGGATATGACCGTAGTGTTCCTAAGCTTCGGCAGGCAGATCACTGTATCGGCTGCGGGCAATGCACTTCCAAATGTCCTCAAGGAATTTCCATACCGTTACAAATGAGGCGTATTGATGATTATGTAGAAAAGTTGAAACAAAGGAAATCTTAACCGGCGTATATCCCTTTTCTGGGCTTGGGCTGTTTTCACATAAAAAGGTCGTACATATAACCCATTGGCTGAATTATATTGAGTGGCACGGCTACAGTTACAGTTTCAAATAGTGTCCTTTCAGCCTGTAAGATATGGCTTTTCGCCTTCTGAAAGGCCTCATTTTGCATCATAAAAGGCCGTCTTTTGCATACTTGCCGTAAACAAGTGGAAACCGTAACAAAAAGCCGTTGAAATGTAATAGACCGTAAGTGCCTGCCTCTATAAGTGCACAAATAATTCAGCCAACGGGCTACATATAATAAATGTAATACGTGCTTAGTCGCCGCCAAACAGCTCTTTAAGTATCGGTAGCGACTTTAGCTCGGGAAAATCTGGTATGTGTATCTGGTAATAACGCAGTATGACGTCGGCCATGCGGTTGCGTTCCGCGCGCGTCATCTTGTAAAGATGCATCGTCGGATAGTTCATCCTTAACAGCAGGTTCATCTTTTCGGCCTCTTCCGGAGGAAGGTAGTCGTTGTGCAAGGGAACGTCTGTGCGGAAACAACTGGCCCGCAGGTCAAAGCGGCTTCCTGGCGAAAAGTCTTCAAGGTTAGGGTAGAAACCGAGGAATTTAGACAGGCGCATCATGAACACAAGGTGGAAATTGGCAAAGTGTCCGTCGCATTCGTCAAGCCATCTAATGCTGTTCTCCACATATGCATAGGTCAGTTCGTCGGCCTGCTCTTGTTTTGTGGCGTAACGGAGAAACTCCGCCGTGAACATTGACAATGATAATTTTGACGGCGAGAATGGAATGGATGAGAACGGAACGTCCACCCTTGCCTCCTTAATATGTTGCAGGCGCACGCGTTGGCGCATGTCAAGAATAACCTCAAGAATGAACAAAGGCTGGAAATATTGCTTCTTAAGCTTGCCTTTTGGCGACTTCCCGACGGTGGCGATGCAGGCCTGCCGCCCATATCCGGCGGTCAGCAAATCGATGATAAGTTTCGACTCGCCGTACTTGAACGAATGAAGCACTATAGCCTTTGTTTTTACGAGCATGATGCAAAAATACGCATTTTTAGGCGATAAAAGATAAAAATATTTGAAAATTATTTGGTGGAATCAAATAAAACCCCTACCTTTGCACCGCAAAATCAAATCGACGGTCCCTTCGTCTATCGGCTAGGACGAGAGATTTTCATTCTCTAAAGAGGAGTTCGACTCTCCTAGGGACTACAATAAAAACAAAAAAGGAATTATATAATCAAAGATGGCAAACCACAAATCATCAGTAAAGAGAATCCGCCAGGACAAGAAGAAGACATTGCACAATAAATATTATGCAAAGACAATGCGTAATGCTGTCCGCAAGCTGCGCGCTATGACCGATAAGGAAGAGGCTCTGAAACTCTATCCGAGCGTTCAGAAGATGCTTGACAAGTTGGCCAAGACCAACCTCATTCATAAGAATAAGGCTGCTAACTTGAAGTCTAGCTTGGCTTGTTACATCAACAAACTGGGATAAAGTAAATTATAAATAAGAGACGACAATTAAGTGGCTGCAGTCTTGTTTTATAAGATTGCAGTCTTTTTTATATCGTGATGTCCGTACAGAAGGCCTTGACGTAGCGGCTGAAAGCCGTTATGAGCCTGCTGTACGGACATGTCATATCACGCAATAACGCGTTAACAGGTATGAAAAGACAGTCATTTACAGATGTTTTCATGCTGAATCCAGCGTTAATGATGTCTGTACAGATTTATCATTAACAGGCGATAAATGTAACTTAAAGTGCCAATATTAACACTAAATGTTTGTTTGTGACGGTGAAAATCATTATTTTTGCGCCTGCATCGGAATTTTGTTTGTATGCCATGAAAACACATCCAAAACTTATACAAGTGCCTGATATGAAAAGGTTTTGCTTCTTTTTTGTCGTTATAGCGTTAGCCTTGGTCGTGCGTGCCGCTGACAAAGATACGTCCGTACTTCTCGAGGAACTTGACCGCACGATAGCGGAAGGCCGCAAATACATGGTAATAAGGCAGGCCGAAATATCTGGCATGAAATCAAAACTGAGGCATGCCGCCACGGACGAGGAGCGTTATGAGTTAATGGGAAAGCTCCGCGAGGCATACAGGTCGTTTGATATTGATTCAGCGTTGTACTTTTCGGTTGAGAAACTGGAGGTGGCCAAGCGTATGGGACGGCGCGACTATATAGCCGACGCACGGATGAACATGGCCGAAATGAGCGGAATGCAGGGCATGTATAAAGAGGCTTTAGACTATATCGACGGCGTAAGCAAGGACGACCTTAACGCTTATCAGATAGAATATTATTACCATGTGTACCGCATGGTTTATGGTTTGATGACGGACAATTGCAGCAACGCGGCAGCGAAAAAGCATTATTTCGATATGACCGACCGCTATCGTGACTCCATATTGCTTGTAAATACGCCGAGTTCGTTTAATTATCTTATCGTAAAAGCCGATAAGGACAATGTACATAAGCGTTTTGACGAAGCCATCAAGGCGCTGAACGAGGCTTATCCTAAGTTCAACGACATACATGACAAGGCCCTGCTTGATTATTCACTGGCCATGTCGTATGCCGGAAAAGGCGACGTTGAGAACGAGAAACGCCACCTCATTATGTCGTCAATCAATGATTTAAAGTCGGGAATACGTGAGTACACGTCCTTGCGTATGCTTGCAGTCCTGCTTTATAACGAGGGCGACGTCAGCCGTGCCTACGCCTATATGACGCGCTGCATGGACGATGCGGCAGCCTGCAACTCGCTTTGGAGGATATACGAGGTGCAGAAAGCTTTTCCCATTATCAACAAGGCGTACCATCACCAGTTGGACAGGCAGCGTCGCCTTATAGTCTGTTCGCTGATTTTCATCATACTTCTTACGCTATTCCTCGCCATTGCCATCATCCTGATCAAGAAGCAGATGCGCAAGGTTTCGGCTGCTACGAGGCTGGCCCAGGAGGCAAACGTAAGGCTGAAGGAGCTCAACCGTGAGCTTGCGGAGAGCTCGCGTATCAAGGAGGAGTACATCGCCCATTACATCGACCAGTGTTCGTTATATATTGACAAGATGGACAAGTACAGGAAGCATTTGCAGAAAGTGGCGTCCAAGGGAAAGGCGGCAGACCTGTATGACGAAATCCGTTCAACGTCGTTCATCGACAACGAGCTGAAAGACTTTTATGCTCATTTTGACGATTCGTTCCTAAAACTGTTCCCGAATTTTGTCGAAGAGTTCAATAACTTGTTGCAGCCCGAGTTCCACACACACCTAAAGCCGGGCGAGAAACTCAACACCGAGCTGCGTATCTTCGCGCTTGTGCGTCTCGGGATAAGCAGCAGTACGAAGATAGCCCACTTCCTCAGATATTCCGTTACCACGATTTACAACTATCGGGTGAAGTTCCGTAATGGTGCCATCGGCGACCGTGAGAAATTTGACGACGAGGTTATGAAAATCGGACTGGTTGAGGATGAAGGCAGTATTGACGATGAAAAGCATGATTAATGACGGTTGATTTTATGCCGTCCGGCGGTTTGCGCGGAGCCCAGAAGGGCCTGAAAAGCTATAAGTAGGACTTTCAAAAGCCCTACTTTTTTATTTTATAGTGTTTTCTGTAAGGTGCTAATATATAGTGTTTTACGAAAAACAAGGCCTCGTTTTCTACTACTTTTTGGGCAAAATCGGGGAAAATCTGGATTTGTTTTGTTTAATTTTGCAATGAAAACTTTTGCCTTTTGGCCCATTGATCGGGAACGACAAAACATCAACTTTAAATAAAACGTAAAATGAGAACTTATTACCTTAAACGACTGAAGACCCTCGTGGCATGTCTGCTTGCGGTCTCGATGATGGCGAACGCCGATACGGTGAAGTCGCCGGACGGAACAATCGCCGTCGAGTTCAGGCTTGACGACGGCATTCCTGTGTATAATGTAACCTATAAAGGCCGCATGGCGGTGAAGGATAGCCGCCTCGGGCTGGAACTGAAGAATGCCGAAAACCTTATGGACGGCTTTGTTCTTGACGGTACGTCGACCTCCACTTTCGACGAGACATGGCGCCCGGTATGGGGCGAGGTAAGCCAGATCCGCAATCATTATAACGAATACGTGGCACAGCTGCGCCAGCCGTCTACCGACAGGAAGATGAACATACGCTTCCGTGTTTACGACGACGGCGTGGGCTTCCGCTACGAGTTCCCCCAGCAGAAGAATCTTGTTTACTTTACGATAAAGGAAGAACATACCCAGTTTGCCATGACCGGAGACCATACGGCGTGGTGGATTCCGGGCGATTATGACACCCAGGAGTATGACTACACCGAGTCCAGGCTCTCCGAGATAGGCGCCATGCACGACGCGGCAGTGACCGACAACGCCTCGCAGACACAGTTCTCGAAGACAGGGGTGCAGACGTCATTGCAGATGAAGACTGCCGACGGCCTGTATATCAACATTCACGAGGCCGCCCTGGTGGACTATTCGTGCATGCATCTGAACCTCGACGACAAGGCCATGGTGTTCGAGTCGTGGCTCACTCCCGACGCAGTCGGCGACAAAGGCAACATGCAGACGCCATGCAAATCGCCCTGGCGTACAATCGAAGTGGCCGACGACGCGCGCCGGATACTGGCCTCGAAGCTGACGCTTAACCTCAACGAGCCTTGTAAACTGGAGGATACGTCATGGATACACCCGGTGAAGTACATGGGCGTATGGTGGGAGATGATAACCGGCAAGAGCTCGTGGAGCTACACAAACGAGCTGCCTTCGGTGAAGCTCGACAGTATTGATTATGCCACGATGAAGCCCAACGGCACTCACGGAGCTAACAACGCGAACGTAAGACGTTATATCGACTTCGCCTCGGAACACGGATTCGACCAGCTTCTCATCGAGGGATGGAACATCGGATGGGAGGACTGGTTCGGCCACCAGAAAGATTACGTGTTCGATTTTGTTACCCCTTATCCAGACTTTGACATCAAGGCACTCAACGATTACGCCCATTCAAAGGGCATGAAGCTCATGATGCACCACGAGACCTCAGGCTCAACGCGCAACTACGAGCGCCACATGGAGGCCGCTTACACGCTTATGAACAAGTACGGTTACGACGCGGTGAAGAGCGGATACGTAGGCGACATCATTCCGCGTGGCGAACATCATTACAGCCAGACGATGAACAACCACTACCTGCACGCCGTAAAGGAGGCCGCAAAACACCATATCATGGTTAACGCCCATGAGGCAACGCGCCCGACGGGCCTCTGCCGTACGTATCCTAACCTCGTGGGCAACGAGAGCGCGCGCGGAACAGAGTACGAGGCGTTCGGCGGAAGCCGTTCCGACCATACCGTAGTGCTGCCCTTCACCCGTCTGCAAGGCGGTCCGATGGACTACACTCCGGGTATATTCGAGACAAAACTCGACACATGGAGCAGCAATCCTTCATACGTACACACCACGCTCGTGGGTCAGCTGGCGCTGTATCTCGTGATGTACAGTCCGCTGCAGATGGCTGCCGACCTGCCCGAACATTATGAGAAATACATGGACGCGTTCCAGTTTATCAAGGACGTAGCCGTTGACTGGGACGACTCTAAGTACATCGAGGCAGAGCCCGGCGACTATATCACCGTGGCGCGCAAGGCCAAAGGAACGGACAACTGGTTTGTAGGCGGCAAGTGCGACGAGAACGGCCACAAGGCAGTAGTTAAGCTCGACTTCCTCGACAAGGGCCGCAAGTATGAGTGCACTATCTACGCCGACGCCAAGGACGCCGACTACGAGACCAACCCCAAGGCATATACAATAACGAAGAAGACCGTAAAGAAGGGCGACACGCTCAAGGTAACCGAGGCCCGTGGCGGCGGTTTCGCAGTGTCGTTGATGGCCAAGTAGGGCTTGAGTGGAATAGAATAGGAGCAGGAGTTGAAAGGAGTTAATGGATAATCAATCACCGATACGTTTTCAAAAGACGGTCTTTGGCCTTCCAAAAGGCCGTCTTTTACAATCCGAAAGGCCACCTTTCGCACCCTAAAAGACGGCCTTTTACAACGCATTGAAAACCAGGATGTTACGAAACCTATAAAAGATGACATATATGAAGATTACAAACCTGTTGCTTACGGGCTTCCTCTCGCTGCTTACGGCACAGGAGGCCGTGGCGCAAAACGTGTCGGCAAATGACGCCGACAATGCGCAATTAGCGGTTGAAGGACAACACGCCTTAGCGCTTGACTTCAACAATGAGGTGGCGTATTCGCCGCAGAAGACCGTCTTTAAGCTCTTCGCCCCTAAGGAGGTAAAGGCCGTTACCCTGCGCATTTACGCCGACGGGCAAGGCGGCCAGCCGCTGAAAACGGTCAAGATGGCTTATGACGGCCATGTGTATTACACCGCGACGGTGGACGGCGACCTGAAAGGCAAGTTCTATACTTTCGACACCGGGCGGGGCGAGTGCCCCGGAGTGTTCGCCAAGGCCGTCGGAGTGAACGGACAGCGCGGCGCTATCGTTGACCTTGACGCTACCGACCCCGAGGGCTGGAAGGCTGACCGTATCACGCAGAAGGTGAACATGGCCGACCTCGTTGTCTACGAAATGCATCACCGCGACTTCTCTATCGACCCGTCGTCGGGCCTGAAATACAAGGGCAAGTTCCTCGCCCTGACCGAGAGTAAGGCGATAGACCACCTGAAAAAGCTTGGCGTCAACGCCGTGCATATACTGCCGTCGTTCGACTATGCGTCGGTAGACGAAACGAAGTTGGACACGCCTCAATACAACTGGGGCTACGACCCTGTGAACTACAACGTGCCTGACGGCTCGTATTCTACCAATCCTTACGACCCCGCGGTGCGCATAAAGGAGTTCAAGCAGATGGTACAGGCGCTGCACAAGGCCGGCATACGCATTGTTCTCGACGTCGTGTATAACCATACTTTCGACCTTGAGAGCAGCAACTTCCAGCGTATTTTCCCCGACATATACTATCGCAAGACGGCCGACGGCAAGTGGTCTGACGGTTCGGGTTGCGGCAACGAGACCCGTAGCGAACTTGCCCCGATGCGCAATTTCATGCTACAGTCAATGCGTTATTGGGTTGACGAG